>Ga0209211_10010299_pt1 | contig 12224 bp, 11 predicted proteins | sample RifGroA2_FD_183992 | JGI IMG/M metagenome (GOLD analysis project Ga0209211, IMG submission 183992) | Groundwater microbial communities from Rifle, Colorado, USA - Groundwater A2 (SPAdes) (version 2) | ecosystem: Environmental > Aquatic > Deep subsurface > Groundwater | place: Rifle, Colorado... | reverse complement strand
CGTCGCGGTGGGCGGCGCGCCCGTCGCGCCGCGTCTGCTGCAACGAGCGGAGGCGCTCGGCCTTCCGGTATTCGAGGGCTATGGCCTGTCCGAATGCGCGTCGGTGGTCGCACTCAATACCGAAAGTGCACGACGCATCGGCAGCGTCGGCAAACCGCTGGCACACGCGCAAGTCAAATTCGCCGAAGACGGCGAGATCCTGGTAGCGGGCGCAACATTGCTCGGCTACACCGGCGATGCGCCGCTGCAACCCGGCGAATGCTCTTCAACCAGATTTTGGCCGACCGGCGACATCGGGCATCTCGATGAACAGGGTTTCCTGCATCTCACCGGGCGCAAGAAGAATATTTTCATCACCTCGTTCGGGCGCAACGTTTCGCCGGAATGGGTGGAACGCGAGCTGACGCTGCATCCGGCCATTGTGCAGGCGGCGGTATTCGGCGAAGCGCGCCCGTGGAACGTGGCGGTGATCGTGCCGCGCGGCAACACGCCCGAAGCGATCGGCGCGGTAAACCAGGCGATCGCGGAAGCGAACCATGTGCTGCCGGATTATGCGCAGGTAAAATACTGGCTGCCCGCGCAGGCCCCATTCCTGCCGCAAAACGGGCAACTGACCGCGAATGGCCGCTTGAAACGCGAAGCGATCTGGCAGATTTATCAGCCGTCCATCGAACAACTGTACAAGGAGAAATCGGAGCATGAATTTATTGGGTAAACGCATCATCCTGACCGGCGCAGCCGGCGGCATCGGCTACCGCGTGGCGTTGCTGCTCGCCGCAAAAGGCGCGCATCTGGCCCTGGTCGAACGCAACGCGCCGCGTGTGCAAGAAATCTGCGCCGAGATCGACCGGAATAGCGGCTCGGCCACAGCCGTCGCCATCGACCTCTCTGCCGAGGGCGCGCCGCAGCAGGCAGTGGCCTCGGCGCTGCAAGCCTTGGGCGGCGTGGACGTGCTCATCAACAACGCCGGCATCATGGACTTCACGCTGTTCGAACGCCACGACCCGAAACGCATCGAGCAGGTGATCGGCGTCAACGTGATCGCGCCGATGCTGCTGGTGCGCGCCGTGCTGCCGCACCTGCTGAAACAGAACAGCGGGCGCATCGTGAATATCGGTTCGACCTTCGGCTCGATCGGCTTCCCGCATTTCGCGACCTATTGCGCCAGCAAGTTCGCCATGCGCGGCTTCTCCGAGGCGCTGCGCCGCGAACTGGTCGACAGCCAGGTCGGCGTCACCTACGTCTCGCCGCGTGCCACCAAGACGCCGCTGAACGACGACGTCACCACGCGCATGCTGGAAGAAACCAAGACCAACATGGACGAACCGGAATACGTCGCCGGACAGATCGTGCTGGCGATCGAACGCGACTGCAAGGAACATTTCATCGGCCAGCCGGAATCTTTCTTCGCCCGGCTGAACGGCATGTTCCCGCGCCTGGTCGACAACGGCCTGCTGAAAAACACCCGCATCGCCCGCAAATACGCCCAATCCATCAACAAATAATTTTTTCACTACAAGGAGCTATCCATGAAGATGTACGCCTGGTTGATCGCACTGTTGTTCGCCGCTAACACCGCCTTCGCCGAAACCACCCCGCTCAACGCCTCCATCGAGAAATTGCAGCACGATTGGGCGAAGGTCTACTACCAGACACCCGAAAAAGAAAAGGAAGCGGCATTCGAGAAACTTGTCAAGGAAGCGCACGAGGTGACTACCGCCAATCCGGGGCGTGCCGAGCCGCTGATCTGGGAAGGGATCATCACCAGCACCCTGGCCAAATATCAGAGCATATTCTCGGCCGGCGGCACGGCGAAGGCTGCGCGTGATTTGCTATTGGCTGCGGAAAAAATCGATGCCAATGCGTTGCAGGGTTCCGCGCTGACATCGCTCGGCAGCCTGTATTACAAGGTGCCGCGCTTCGGCTCTTTCGGCGACCATGACAAGGCACGCGAATATCTCGAGCGTACGCTGAAGATCAACCCGGACGGCATCGACCCGAACTTCTTCATGGGCGAGCTCATGGTCGAGCGCGGCGAAAAGACCAAGGCACTCGAATACTTCAAGAAGGCGCTGAATGCCCCGGCGCGCCCCGGCCGCGAAGATGCGGACACCGGCCGCAAGGCGGAAATCGAGGCAGCCATCAAAAAGATAGAGGGTAAATAACGCGGAAATACTGCGCACTTATTCATTCTCACGTGGATGCCGAATGTAGGAGCGTGCCCTGCACGCGATTGGTTTGCATGCGAATCGCGTGCAGGGCACGCTCCTACAGCCACACCGCATTCCAGAATGGATAATTTCCAATTTGTGACACAAGGCCGGCACGCAGGGGATTGGCAACCACATAACGCGCCACAGCTTGCAAATCCTCGCGCTGCGTAACCCGTGATCGTGGAACGCTTTTGCCCAAACCACACCGGATGCGCCGCGAGCACGGTTCGCATATCGGGCACTGGCCGACTTCAATCGATTGACGACGCGGCCCAATCCGTCGCGTTCGCCCAATTGCAGCAGCCAATGAACGTGATCCGGCATCAACACCCACGCCAACATCGCGGCATCGCCCAGGAAATCGGCGTCTTCAAAACAGCGCGCTACCGCACAGCCCACAGGAAAATCATCAAACAGTTTTTGGCGTTCAAATGTGGTTGTTGTAATGAGATAAACACCGTTTGCAATAGATGCACGTCCCTTGCGTAAAGCATGATGTCCTTGATGTTCTTCGCGGGCATTGCCCGCTCCTACGACGTGTTTTTCGGTTTTTTGCAGGAGCGTGTCCTGCACGCGATCATCATTCACCTCACGCTCCCCTTGTAGGAGCGCGCCCTGCGCGCGATGATTATTTTCATTCGCGGGCATGGCCCGCTCCTGCAACGGGGTGCGCCTTGAAGAAAAGGTCGATGAAGTCGCGCCGCACCTGCGTCTCGTTGTACTTGCCGCTCCGGTAGGCGTCGAGGTTGCGCTCGAAGTTTTCGACCAGGGTCAGTACGGTTTGCGGTGCTGTCATCTTCTATTTCCCCACCCATTGGTTCAGCAGCCAGCGCGCCCATTCGGTCACTTCCGTCGCGGTCATGCCGATGCTGGCCTGCTGCTGTGCCAGCGCGTCGCCCGCCGCGCCGTGCAGGTGCACCGCCAGCAGCAGCGCATCGTCCGCAGCCATTCCCTGCGCGATGAAGGCCGCGATCATGCCGGTCAGTACGTCGCCCATGCCGGCGGCGCTCATGCCGGGATTGCCGGTTTTGTTCATAAATAGCTTGCCGTCGCGCGTGGCGCACAGGCTGTCCGCGCCTTTCAGTACCACGCTGCAGCCAAACTTCTGCGCCAGTTGCCGCACCGCCGCGACGCGGTCGGCCTGCACGTCCTTGATTTCGCGGCCAAGCAGGCGCGCGGCTTCGCCGGGATGGGGTGTAATAACGGATGGCATTTTGCGGACGCGCAGGTCATCTTGCAGATCGGGACGCAGCGCGAGGATGTTCAGTGCATCCGCATCCAGCACCAGCGCGGCATCGCTGCGCAATGCGTCATGCAGCAATTTCTGCGCGGCCAGATCGCGCCCCATGCCACAGCCAATTGCTATTACGGAATTGTCCTTCGACGGGCTCAGGGCGAACGGTGCGGAGGACAGAAGATCGTGTGCGCGGTGCAGCATCAGTTCCGGTTGCAACAGGTCGACGCTCGGCGCGTTCTCCGCCAGCAGACCGGCGTGCACACAGCCAGCGCCCAGTTTCAGTGCGGCGCGAGCCGCCAGCAGCGGCGCGCCAACCATGCCGGATGCGCCGCCGATCACCGCGACGCTGCCGAACATACCCTTATGGCTGTCGCGCGGGCGTTTCGGGAAATTCGCCATGACCTGCTTTTTAGTGAGGGCGGGGATGCGTTTACTCATTTCCGGTCAAGTCCTGTGTGTATGGTGCATAGTATAATCGCGCCCCGAATTTAATTTCACGGTCTATGCCATGTTTCAAGTCTCAATCGGCACCGCCGCCTTATCCGCTTTCCGCCTCGAAAAATTGCGCGCCGCGCTGAACGATGCCGCACCCGGCGTCGCCCTTGCGGAGACGCGCCACTGCTATTTCAGCGCCCTTAACGGTCAGACGCTGGGCAAGGCGCAAGCCAAATTACTGGACAAGGTGCTCGGTCTCGGTAAGGTGGCAGGCGAGCCTGCGGACGCCGCCCGATACCAGCGCCTGCTGGTGGTACCGCGCCTCGGCACAATCTCGCCGTGGTCCACCAAGGCTACCGACATCGCGCAGCATTGCGGATTATCCGAAGTTGCGCGCATCGAGTGCGGTGTGGTGTATTACCTCTCCACGCCGGGCGGCAAACCTTTGAGTAAGGCCATGCAGGCCGCAGTGCTATCGCTGTTGCATGACCGCATGACCGAGACTGTGCTGGACAACATCGACAGCGCGGCAGAAAAAATCTTCAAGCACGGCAAGCCGCAGCCGCTCGAAACCGTGAACGTGCTGAAGGGCGGGCGCAGGGCGCTGGAAAAGGCCAACCGCGAGATGGGGCTGGCGCTGTCGACGGATGAGATCGACTATCTGGTCGAGAATTTTCAGAAGCTCAAACGCAACCCTACCGATGTCGAGCTGATGATGTTCGCGCAGGCCAATTCCGAACATTGCCGCCATAAAATTTTCAACGCCGACTGGGTGATCGACGGCGAGGCGCAGGACATGTCGCTGTTCGGCATGATCCGCAACACCCACAAGGTCAGCCCGCAGGGCACAGTAGTGGCCTATTCCGACAATTCCTCGGTCATCGAGGGGGCGCGCGTCGAGCGTTTCTATCCGCGCGCCGGCGGCGGCTATGCGTTCAGCGACGAGCTGACCCACATCCTGATGAAGGTCGAGACGCACAACCACCCCACCGCGATCGCGCCGTTCGCCGGCGCGGCCACCGGCAGCGGCGGCGAAATCCGCGACGAAGGCGCGACCGGCAGCGGCTCCAAACCCAAGGCCGGGCTGACCGGGTTCTCGGTGTCCAATTTGAATATTCCTGGCTTCGGACAGCCGTGGGAATCACCTTACGGCAAACCATCCCGCATCGTCTCCGCCCTGCAAATCATGCTGGACGGCCCGATCGGCGCGGCGGCGTTCAACAACGAATTCGGCCGCCCGAACCTGGCGGGCTACTTCCGCACCTTCGAGGAACAGGTCAGCGGCGAAATGCGCGGCTACCACAAGCCGATCATGCTGGCGGGCGGGGTCGGCAATATTTCAGCGATACACACGCACAAACACGACCTGCCGGTCGGTGCGTTGGTGGTTCATCTCGGCGGCCCCGGCATGTTGATCGGGCTGGGCGGCGGCGCGGCATCAAGCATGGACACCGGCGCGAATGCCGAGAACCTCGACTTCGATTCAGTGCAGCGCGGCAACCCGGAGATGCAGCGCCGCGCGCAGGAAGTGATCGACCGCTGCTGGCAGATGGGCGCGAACAATCCCATCCTGTCGATCCACGATGTCGGCGCGGGCGGCATGTCGAACGCGTTGCCGGAACTGGTACATGGCGGCGGGCGCGGCGCACATTTTGAGCTGCGCAAGATTCCGCTGGACGAGACCGGCATGTCGCCGAAACAGATCTGGTGCAACGAATCGCAGGAGCGCTACGTGCTGGCGATTGCGCCGGAGCGGCTGGAAGAATTCCGCGCGTTCTGCGAGCGCGAGCGCTGCCCGTTTGCGGTGGTCGGGGTCGCGGCCGAGAACGATCAGCTCATTGTGCATGACACCGAGTTCGACAACGATCCGGTGAACATGCCGCTGTCGGTGCTGCTCGGCAAGCCGCCGAAGATGACGCGCAACGTGAAACGAGAAATTCCGCGTCTGACTTCCTTCGACAGCAGCGCGCTGGATTTGCGCGAGGCGATCGAGCGCGTGCTGCGCTTGCCGTCCGTGGCGAGCAAGACTTTCCTGATCAGCATCGGCGACCGCACCGTCGGCGGCATGACCGCGCGCGACCAGATGGTCGGCCCGTGGCAGGTGCCGGTGGCGGATGTCGCGGTCACTTTGATGGGCTTCAATACTCATCGCGGCGAGGCGTTTGCACTCGGCGAGCGCACCCCGCTGGCGCTGGTCAACGCACCGGCTTCGGGGCGCATGGCGGTGGGCGAGGCGCTCACCAACATCGCGGCCGCGCGCATCGACAAGATCGGCGACATCAAGCTGTCGGCGAACTGGATGGCGGCGGCGGGCCATCACGGCGAAGACGCCGCGCTGTTCAATACGGTGCGCGCGGTGGGCATGGAGCTGTGTCCGCAGCTCGGCATCGGCATTCCGGTCGGCAAGGATTCCATGTCCATGAAGACGGTCTGGCAGGAAGAGGGCGAAACAAAATCCGTCACCGCGCCGCTGTCGCTGATCGTGACCGCGTTCGCGCCCTGCGCCGATGCGCGCCACACGCTCACGCCGCAACTGGCTGCAGACCTTGATACCTGCCTGCTGCTGATCGATCTGGGGCAGGGCAAGAACCGCATGGGCGGCTCGGCGCTGGCGCAGGTGTACAAGCAGGTCGGCGACGTCGCACCGGATGTGGATGATGCGCAAATACTCAAATCGTTTTTCGAGCTGATGCAGCGCCTGAATGCCGACGGCACGCTGCTGAGCTACCACGACCGTTCCGATGGCGGCGCGTTTGTCACGCTGTGCGAAATGGCATTCGCCGCGCATATCGGCCTCGACATCCGGCTCGACGAACTGCACGGCGACACGCTGCGCGCATTGTTCAACGAGGAACTCGGCGCGGTGGTGCAGGTACGCGACCGCGACGCGGCGCACATCCTGCAACGGGCGCGCGATGCAGGATTGAAGAGCGTGCAGAAGATCGCCACGCTGAATGAAACCGGCATGATCGAGATTTCGCGCGGCGGCGAAAAACTGTTCAGTGACAGCGGCGTGAACCTGCAACGCATCTGGTCGGAGACCACCTACCAGATGCAGAAGCTGCGCGACAACCCGGCCTGTGCGCAGCAGGAATTCGACCGCATCCTCGATGCCGCCGATCCGGGGTTGCATGTGAAGCTGACTTATGATCCGAGCGAAGCGTTCCTTCCCCCTGGAAGGGGGAAGGCTAGGATGGGGGTGGAAGTTGCGAGTGCAAGCCAAACTTCTGCCCCCTCCCCAGCCCTGAGTGAAACAACTAGCCATTCGACTAAGCTGAAAGAAACCTCAGCTAAGTCGCTGGTTATCCCCCTGCAAGGGGGAGGGAGCATGCTTTCCCGCCCCAGAATCGCCATCCTGCGCGAGCAGGGCGTGAACGGCCAGGTGGAAATGGCCGCCGCGTTCGACCGCGCCGGATTCAATGCGGTGGACGTGCACATGAGCGACATCATCAGCGGTCGCGTCAAGCTGGAAGACTTCAAGGGTTTCGCCGCCTGCGGCGGCTTTTCTTACGGCGACGTGCTCGGCGCAGGTGCGGGCTGGGCGAAATCCATCCTGTTCAACCGCAGGGCGCGCGACGAATTCGCGGCGTTCTTCGAGCGCGGCGACACGTTTGCATTAGGGGTGTGCAACGGCTGCCAGATGATGAGCAAGCTGCACGAGATCATCCCCGGCGCGGAAAACTGGGCGCACTTCACGCGCAACCAGTCCGAGCAGTTCGAGGCGCGCTTCGCGATGGTCGAGGTGCAGCCCTCGCCGTCGATTTTCTTCAGCGGCATGGCGGGCAGCCGCATGCCCATCGTGGTGTCGCACGGCGAAGGCTACGCCGACTTTAGTGATGCGAAGAAGCTCAGGGCCGCGCAGGAACTGGTGACGCTGCGCTATGTGGACAACACCGGACTGCCCACCGAGACCTATCCGCTCAACCCGAACGGTTCGCCGCAGGGCATCACCGGCCTGACCACGCCGGACGGGCGCTTCAGCATCATGATGCCGCACCCCGAGCGCGTGTTCCGCGCCGTGCAGAATTCCTGGTATCCGCGCGAATGGCAGGAAAACGGCGCCTGGCTGCGCATGTTCCAGAATGCAAGGAAGTGGGTGGTGTAGGGGTCTGATGCTGCGAAAATAATGACAAGACGGTATCTTTGATTGTTTGCGAGTTGGGCGACAAGCTGCACATCCCTGCTTACCCCGCTTCCTCTGTGATCTCTCTGGCTAACTGCTTTATAGGGTTAATGCAAGGTCTGATGCTGGCCCCGTTGCTCATTGTTCCGCCAATGCTTTCCATCCGGCCACATGACACCCTTCGCGTTCATACCGGCCTTCACCTCCATAAACAATGCCTGGCGACAGCGCGGCATCGCCGAACAAGGCCGACAACTTGCGCAGTGCTGCCGTCCAATCGGCGCTGAAGGTTGAGCCGGATTTTATTTCCACAGGCATAAACCGGTTGCCATCGGGAATCAACAAATCCACTTCATGTCCTGCGCTGTCGCGCCAGAAATATAGCTCGGCAACCTGACCTGCATTGAATTGGCGCTTGACCCACTCGGACACCACCAGCGTTTCAAACAACGCGCCGCGCGAAGCATGGGTAGAGAGCGTATCGGTATCGCGTATGCCCAACAAATATGCCATCAAACCGGTATCCAGGAAATATAGCTTCGGCATTTTCACCAGACGCTTGCCGAAATTGCGATGATGGGGGCGCAACAAATAAACGATATAACTCGCTTCCAACACCGTCATCCATTCGCGAGCTGTCACGTGAGAAATGCCGCAATCTGACGCCAGCGCGGAAAGATTGAGCAGCTGGCCGGAACGTGCAGCGCACATCTTGAGAAAGCGCTGGAATAAGGACAAATCGCGCACCACCAACAACTGCCGTACATCCCTTTCCAGATACGTGGACACGTAGTTGGGAAACCAATCGCCGGGCATGACGGGGCGGTCGTACAGTGGCGGATAGCTTCCTTGCAGCATCGCCGCATCCAAAGTGGCGGGAAGCATTCCGCCTTCCTTTAACTCAGCCAACGAGAACGGTAACAACTGCAATAATCCAACACGGCCAGCAAGCGATTGCGCGATGTTAGACATCAAGCCAAACTGCTGCGACCCGGTAATAATAAACTCGCCCATCCGCTGCCGTTCATCCACCACACCTTGCAGATAAGAAAACAAACCGGGGCAACGCTGCACCTCGTCAAGTATCGCCCCCTGCGGAAACCGGGCCAGAAATCCGCGCGGATCGGTATCGGCGAATAAACGCTCCTCCGGGTCTTCCAGCGAAACGTAGGGTTTGCCGGCAAACAACGCACGCGCCATCGTCGTCTTGCCAGACTGGCGCGGCCCCGTAATCGCCAGCACGGGGAAACCCTGTGCCAGTCGTAATGCGGTGGGAAATGCGGATCGGTTTAGCATTTTTGCAAATTGAAAGTAGTAACTTCAAATTGCATAATAAGGGAAAAGGGCGGGAAAGGGAAGGGTGGATGTTGTGTTGCGCGACCTGCACGAGCCCTCTGAAAGATAATCCGAACCTGACCCAAGTAGTTCTCGCTCAGTTGGCCACCACAGCCAACCAAGTTGCGCTTACGCGCAACGCGCCATGCCTGGCGCACCAACAAAAAAGCGGGCTGAAAGCAGCCCGCTTATGTTCGGCGCGAGGAAAGTTACTTGGTTACGCGCACCTTCTTTTCTACCTTGAGCACGGTGCAGATCTCGACACGCCGATTCAGTTCGCGACCTTCGCTAGTCGCGTTGTCTGCCATCGGCTTGGATTCGCCATAGCCGACAGTATCGATGCGATGAGCGGACACACCCTTCTTGACCATATAAGCCTTGACCGACTCGGCGCGCCCCTCGGACAGCTTCTGGTTGTATTCTTCGGTGCCGACACTATCAGTGTGCCCGCTCGATTCCAGTTGTGCATCCTCGTGTCTCTCGGCGAAGGAGACCACTTCATTCAGCTTCGTGATTTCTCCGCTGCGCAATTTCGTCGAATCGAACTCAAAGTTTGCCCCTTCTATGCACACCGGCTTGTTTTCCAGCAGAGTCTTCCAGGTTTCGCTGGGGACTGGGACTGGGACTGGGACTGGGGCCGGGGCCGGAGCCGGAGCCGGAGCTGCCACCGCAGCCGCAGCAACTGGTGTGGCGACATAAGGCTTATCAAAATAATAATTTATGCCGAGGGTCAAATTGTTGTTGTTCAGCTTGGTTGCGCCGCTCTTGCCAGTGTTGTTTGTCCATTCACCGGCAACGCTCCAGTGTGGCGCGAATTTATATTCAACACCCAGACCGAGATGCGCCCCACTCCCGCCAACGGCCGCAGCATAAGCATCGCCACGTCCATCGACACGCGCATATCCCAATTTTGCATAAGGCAGCCAATTACCGTTCGGCAGGCCCAGCTTGAAATCCAACCCATAAACATGGCTACCGTAATTCACGGTGGCTGGAGCCGGCAGAACACCGGTATGGGTCTTTTTTTCGTTAAAGTCCATGAAGCCATCCACGCCCAGCAACACGCTGTCCATATTCCAGTTATATCCGCCCTCAATACCTGTCGCGAGAGGTGATTGCCGGTCGACAGCGGTCATGTCGGTGCGGTTCACACCAATTTTACCGCCTACGTACCCACCGCCGAATTCGCTGGCTTGTGCGGCAGTCATGCTGAGCAGTGCGGCTGCCAACGCAATTGTCATTGTGCTTTTTTTCATTGTCATATCCTTTATACAAAGTTAACTTAAGTGCCACCGCACCAACCTGATCCAACAATACCGCGATCCGGCATATTGTGAGCGTATCTTGCACAGCAAGAACAATTTCAGTTCATCCGTTGCAGAAAATACAACACGCAAAACCAAGCGCGCTGTCCCGACCCGCAGGATTAAAGGAGTCCCTTTAGACCTACTCATGCCAGCTTTGCCAAACAATTACTTATCGTCGCCTTTTGCCGTGTCCTGGATTTTTTCACCGGCTTTCTCAATTTGCTGGCCGGCCTTCTCTACCGTTTCGTCGACTTTCTTGCCTGCTTGCTCTGCCGGGCCTTCCTGTTTCTGGCAGCCGGACAGCGCCGCAATCAACGCACTCATGAATATGGCTGCGCCAACGATTTTTCCAAGTTTTTTCATTTGTATCTCCTCGTGATGTAAAAAAAGTATATCTTTCAAATGTACTGAATTCGCCGGGCTAAAGCTGACCGGTTAAAGGGTGACTTAAGCCTTGCAATAGGCAGAAAATAGCCGCACACAGCGGCCACTTGTTCCCACATTAACACTTCAAGAATGCTTGTTTGCATCCTCGATGATTTCCTTTGCATCACCATAGGCTTTTTCGGTTTTCCCGGATATTTGCTTGCCGAGACCCTTGACTTGCTGCTCTTTGCTGCCGACCAGTATTCCAGCCTCTTCCTGCACTTTACCAGCGATGTCTTTTACAACCCCTTTGACTTGATTCTTGTTCATGATGATATCCCTTCGTTTGAGTCGACAGGCTTTCCCTGTAAAGCGTGCAGATTGAACGTAATGTTGCTGCCGGTCTGTGCGGTAACGAACCCATAAAAACAATCGAACTCTCTTCGCCGATCAGAATAACCGTTTCTTCACACCAGCCGACTCATCATCAAAAAAGGTTAAGTACGAAACCGGAGGTACCGAACCGAAGGAGTCGATTTCTTTTTCAGCCACGCCATCCGTATCTCTCCAGAACCAATTCAACTCAGGTACTTTGTACCCCGGAAAAAAAGGCGACCATCAGGTCGCCTTTTTACGGTGAGACTGTTGCATTCAAGCTGCCATCGGAAGCGGAAGCTGGAAATGCCCCTCAACGATGCCGCTTACCGAAATATCTTCGTCCAGTTCTTCCCAGCGCAGTGCGGTGCCATTTGCCCGCAGCGTAACCTGCCTGAGTTGTTCTTTGCTTGCGTCGCGCAGCAATTTGAAACGGGCGGCGGGGAAACCTATCTGGCGGCCATCCGTGAATTCGACGAAAACGATGCGACCCGACACCCAGACGCGGGTGTACTTTGTACATCACATCCGCGCAGGTTCGAAGGTCGCGTCCAGATTCAGGTCGTCGCAGTAATCGAGGAAATTTTCACGCAAGGTGGGAATGTGAACGTCAGCACGAATACCCACTGTTATGATGACGGAAAACATGGATGTGCCGGTGTGTGGTGCTGGGTAGGTGTCGGTCTGGAGCTCTTCGATATTGATACCGTTCTTCGAGAAAAAAGCGGCCAGATTGCGCACAATGCCGGGGTGATCCATGGCCACCACATCCACTCTATACGGAACCGCCGGTTGCGCCTGCTCCCGTTGCTGGGTCCGTTTGTGAATGATGG
>Ga0209211_10010297_pt1 | contig 12224 bp, 8 predicted proteins | sample RifGroA2_FD_183992 | JGI IMG/M metagenome (GOLD analysis project Ga0209211, IMG submission 183992) | Groundwater microbial communities from Rifle, Colorado, USA - Groundwater A2 (SPAdes) (version 2) | ecosystem: Environmental > Aquatic > Deep subsurface > Groundwater | place: Rifle, Colorado... | reverse complement strand
TCGAGTATCGCGGGATCTTCAGTGGGCGGGCGCAAGTCGGATATTCTCATGCGCAACAGCTCTTCCCTTGTGTAGCCGTAAACTTCCAGGGCGCGCTCATTGGCTTCCACAATCCGGCTGGTCTCGTCGGCTACCAGGATAATGTCGCTGGCATACTTCGCCAGATATTCGAAATGCTTGACCAGCATTTCGCGCTCCAGCGCGGCATCGCGCTGCGCCGTAATCAGCCTGTGCCTTGCCTTGGCTCCCCTGAGCCAGACAAGAAACAGCCCTCCGCCAAGCGCCGCAACCACAAAACCCAGGCCTGCCGCCCAGGTTTTGAGCTGATTGATCGGGGCAAACAGTTCGGCCTTATCGACCTTGGCCACCATGAACCATGGAGTGCCCGGAATTTCGCGCATCGCCGCAACCACCGCAACGCCGCGATAATCGACGCCATCCGTCGTGCCCGTCTCGCCGCGAGCCGCCATGGCGGCCGGCAGGTTCGGCCTGTCGAGCGGAACACGCAAGGAAAGGGCGGTACCTTTGCCATGATGCAGCTCGTTGAGAAACAGAATCTCTTTGCCTTCGCGCCGCACCAGCAGCGTTTCCGCACTGCCGCGACGGGTGGGCCATGACTGGATGAGCGGGTAAAGGAAGGTGTGCGGATCGATCACCAGTATCGCGGCGCCCACGACGCGGCCGGTTTTTTGGGATGTGGTGAGCGGCACAATCAGGTCGATATAGATTTCCTGGCCATCGTCGTTCCGGTGAAAATCCGAAAACACCACCTTCCGGCTATCCATCGCCTGCGCTGCCAGGCGCATTTCTTCGGCATTCGGCACATAAGCGCCATTGGCCGAGATTCTGGCCGCGCCTTGCCTGTCCAGCAGCAACAGGGTCTTGTAGCCGTTCACATATTGCAATTCGGACAGCAGTTGCCGGATGTGGTGTTTATGCTCATCCGGCGGCATGCCTTGTTCTCGCCACCTGCCGAACTCGTCGGCCAGCAACGAACCCTCTGAAAAACTCTCCCCGATCCGTTTTTGAATCTCGCGCCAGGCGCTGATCTGCCCGGCCTTGGTGTCTGCAATTGCGCCGAGGTCGCGGAGTTTTTCTTCTTCAAGCACACCTTCCATTTTCCAGAAGGAATAATAGGCTGTTGCAGCAACCAGAAATACGAGCGCAACATACCCCAATAGCGGTAAGTAAACGGTAAAGTTTTTGCGGATGGAAGGAAGCTGGTCTTCCGGGGCAAGCAGGGTCATCGTCGATCTCTTCCACCAAAATGTGCTATTCACATGATGCAATTCGAGACATACCATCGGCAACGCAAAGGTGCCCTGGCTGGCACGGATATACTACATGTTTTTCAGGCCGTGGAAAAAAACATAAGAATCGACCGGATTGACTCGGGGGAAAAGTTAGCGGGAATAATCACAGGAAAGGATTCCGTTGTAGGTCGGGCTTTAGCCCGACATGTCGGGTTAGCTTTGCATAGCCATTCGACTGATGAAACAACTAGCCATCCCACTAAGCAACCAAAAGACGGTTGCCAAGTGGTTGGTTATAGGCCGCCAAAAGACGGCGGCCAAGTCGCTGGTTAAACCCGACCTACGATGCAGCACTGGCTGTTTGCATAAGTTCCAAACAGGATGGCGAAATCAGGCGCACCCTGCCCTCCGCATTGTTGGCCTGCGGGGCGCAAGGCAAGATTCAGGCTGACCTTGCGCCGGATTTTTCTGGAAGCCCAGGTCAATCCGCGCTGGGCGGCTGCCCTTTCATGAGCCCGAGTTTAACGGTAATGGTGTCGCCGTTCTTCAGGTCTTTGATGGAATCGGGCGGGAAATGCAGCGTCATATCCGGCGCGCCGCTTTTCAGGGTCAGCACGCCTTTGGCATGGTCGATCTTGTCAACCGTACCAGTCATTTTGTGCCAACCCATCATGACGCATTCGTCTTTCATCTTGTCCATGCCCATGCAATCCCTCTTCATCTCACCCATGCCCATGCGGTCGCCTTTCATCTTGTCCATGCCCATTGCGGGTTTGCCATAATCCCCCGCCTGGGCGGATGCGGCAAAGTTGACTGCAAGCATTCCACTGGTCAGTAACAGTAAAAATTTCCTCATGGTCATTCTCCTGGTTTGGATGGAAACCCGCCTCGGGCGGGAATCAAAAAAGCCGGCAAAGCCAGCCCGCTTCGCACTTGTCCGGTGCAGGACAAGGTGTTCGATACCATGGGATAAGAGCCCATGCCGATCCGGTTTGTTTTTAACCTAGAAAAAGCAGTTAGCCACAGAGAACACAGAGTTCACAGAGTAAAACCAAACAGTTATAGAGAATAACTTATTCATCTTTTGGGTGAGGCCAGGAAAGGCAAACAAACCATGACATTCTCTGTGTTCTCTGTGAACTCTGTGGCTTGAACTGAGGTTTTTAGGTTTAATTTGATGAAAGTTTCTGGTATTCCCGCAACAGATCGTCAGCGCTGGCAAGCCCGTCGATGCGCAGCCAGGGTTCACCGGGCCCCTTACGGATGAAAGTTATCGGCCGGTGATTCATCTTGTCGCCAAGGTAGGCATCGAAAGCGCGCTGCACGGCAATGCTGTTCTCGACGCTCCCGGTCAACATGCTCCATTGCGCGCCCGCGCCGAATTTTTTCGCGTACGCGTTCAGCCTGGAAGGCGAATCGTGCTCCGGGTCTATCGAAACCGAAATCAAGCGCACCTTGTGCTCCGCGCCGGGTTTTTCTTGTACGCCAAGCTTCTCCTGTACGCTGGAGAACGTCGAACTCATTACAGGGCAGATCGCGGCGCAGGTAGTGAAAATAAAATTCAACATGACCGGGCTGTCCGTATCAAGGCTGCTGCGCAGCGATACCAGCTTGCCGTTTGAGTCTATCAATTTCACATCGGGCATCTGGTAATGCTCAATGGAGCGTTTGTAGCTGCCGCCTGGCGCGGCCATGTCATGGTGGTGATGTTCGGCTTTGGTGACCATCGCCATTCTGTCGCCGTGCGCTACGCCAGTGCCCGCTGACAACACCGCAATTACCAGCAAAATTTTATGGTATTTCATGGCGCTTTCCTTTTTCCGGTTGGTTCACGTTAGACCCGCACGCAAGCCTTCATTGACTGCCAGTGTTAACTAATGTCCCTATAAACACACTAAGGCAAAGCCCGTAATTTATGCCGGGTGGGACTTCATTTTGGGATAGGAAAAGGCTGTATAAAGCAGGCGGCCTGAGATTCAAAGGTGTTCACTCAGCCGTTATTATTGATCCGGCACGGTGAAGTTTAATCTTGGTTCATTGACCCCAACCCCTCCCAACCTCCCCTTGTCAGGGGAGGAGCAGCTTTAGCTCTCCCCCTGACAAGGGGGAGCTGGAGGGGGTTTATGGCTCATTCCACCCAATGGACTTCAAACATAATCTGGCCGGATCAATAGCGGCACTTATCGCAAATCCTTGTCGGGCTTTAACCAGCGACTTGGCTGCCGTCTTTTGGCGGCCTAGTCGTATGGCCTATGCAAAGCCAGCCCGACATGTCGGGTTGAAACCCGACCTACAAGAATGGCACTGCACGAGCATCAATCCAGAACAGACACCTTGTCGAGCAGGCTGCTGATGTCCTTGAACGTCACCGGTTTGACCAGAAAATGATCGCAGCCGGAGTCCAGCGCCTGCGCCTTGATTGCGCTGTCGGCATAGCCGGTCACCGCCACCAGGCACAGGTCGCGCCCCTCCGGCAGTTGCCGCAGCCGCTTCGCGGTCTCGAATCCGTCCATGCCTTTGAGGCCGATGTCCAGCAGCACGACCTGCGGCCGGAACTCCGCAATCAGCTCCAGCGCGGTCGCTCCGCTATCGGCGATGCGCGCCTGGTGTCCCTCCATCTCCAGCAACACGGCAGTGCTGTCGGCCACGGCGTGATCGTCTTCCACCACCAGCACCCGCATGCCGGTGGCGGGGCGGCTCCGGCTTTCAGTCTCGGGCTTGGGTAACGGTGCAGGCATGGCTTGGGCAGGCAGCCGGACGGTGAACGTCGAACCCAGCCCCGGCCCTGCGCTGTAGGCTTCCACCCTGCCGCCATGCATTCCGGCCAGGTGCTGCACCAGCGTGAGGCCGATGCCCAGCCCGCCATTCGCCCGATCCAGTTTGCGCTCGTCCTGCTGGAACAGGTCGAACACGCGGGGCAGCAGTTCCGCCGCAATCCCCATGCCGTTGTCGCGCACGCTGATTTCGATTTCCCGGCCGTTCAGGCGCGCGGCAAACTCGACCTGCCCGCCATCCGGCGTATATTTGACGGCATTGTCCAGCAGGTTGAACAGCACTTGGAACAGGCGTACCGGATCGCCTTCCATCTGCACCGCCTGATCGGGCAGCCGCATCGTCAATTGATGTCCCTTGCTCTCGGCCAGCAGCCGGATGGATTGCATGACCTGTTCGGCCAGCGCGGCAAACTCGATGGTCTCGCGCTTGAGTAGGATCTTGCCGCGCGCGATGCGCGAAACGTCCAGCAGGTCGTCCACCAGGCGTGCGAGGTGGGTCACCTGCCTCTCGATTGTTTCCTGCGCCCACCTGACCTTGGGTTCCGCCAGCTCCAGCCGGCCAATGACATGGGCGGCATTACGGATCGGCGCGAGCGGGTTGCGCAGCTCGTGGGCCAGCATGGCGAGAAATTCGTCCTTGTGCCGGTCGGTCTCGCGCAGGCGTTCTTCGGTGCGTTTCAGGGTTGTAATATCCTGGATGACGACCGCGCAGCCGGTGACTTGGCCGGCCGCGTCGCGTGTGGGTACGGCGCTATTCATGACAAAAGCGCGTGCGCCGTCGAAACGTTGGATTTGCATCAACTGGCCGCTGACGGTTTCGCCTTGCCGTACCGCGCGGGCCGAAGCCCATTCTTCCGGCCGCACCAGTTCACCACTATCCGTCCACCATGCCTGGTAGGCTGCGTAATCGCCGACCGAATCCGCCGCCGGTCGCGGACTGCCCCAAATCTGCTCGTAGGCGGCGTTGGCAAGGAGCACTCCCCCTTGGGCATCTATAATGGCCACCCCTACAGGCAAGTTTTGCATGACAGCTTCCAGACGTTGCTTCTCAATGACCGCCTGTTTACGGGCTGTTACAAGTGCCTGCTGTGACTGATTGCGTTCGGTAATGTCGCGGCTTAGGGCAAAAAAGAAATCCTGCCCATCCATCTCCACGTGCGAGGTGCTGATCTCGACATCGATCAGCGTGCCGTCCTTGCGGCGGTGCACGGTCTCGAATATGGCGCTCTTGCCGATGAGATTCCTGAAGCGTGCCCACAACTCCTCAACCGGCCATTGCGCATTCCAATCGGCTACATTGAGGCCGGACGCTTCTTCCTGGCTGTAGCCCAGCATGCGGCAGAAGGCATCGTTGGCCTCGATGACGTTGCCCTGGACATCCATCACGTGGATGCCATCCATAGAGTTTTGCATCAACGCCTGATTACGGTGCAACAGCATCGCCGTTTCCTGCTGCAGCCGCTGGTTCTGTACGCGTTGCACGTGTAACGCCATGACCCGCTCGATCACCCCCGGTAATAGCCGCAGGTATTGTCCTGCCGTATCCTTCACGAGGTAATCGGCGGCACCATGTTTCATCACTTGGACAGCCACCGTTTCGCTGCCCTCCCCGGTTAACATGATGACGGGAACGGATGGGCCGGAACATCCGGCAAGCACCTTGATAAAGCCAAGTCCGTCCAAATCCGGCAGGTTGTAATCAAGCAGAATCATGTCCGGCCTCAGATCGGCCATGCAGATGAGCCCGGCCTGCGCCGATGATGTCATCACCAGACGGCAGTCAACCTCCTTGAGGGCGCGCTGATAAAGGCGCCGGTCATCCTCGCTGTCGTCGATGACGAGGATGGTTACGGTCATTTGATATGCTTCGGCAGGATGGAGACATTGAACCAGTAGTCGGTGAGCCGCGCGACCGACTGGATGAAGCCGACCAGATCCACGGGCTTCTGCACGTAGGAATTCGCGCCGGCGGCATAGCACTGTTCAATGTCCTGCTCGGCGTTGGATGTCGTCAGGACGACAACGGGAATCTTCTGCAACTTGGGTTCGGCCTTGATGATGCGCAGCACTTCCTTGCCGTCCGTGCCCGGCAGGTTCAGGTCGAGCATGATGATGCTTGGCCGGGGCGCTTTGTCAGGGCCGGAAAATTCCCCGCGCTGCAAAAGATAATCGAGTGCCTGGTCGCCGTTGGTGCAACGCCTGACCGGGTTGACCAGATTGGCCTTCTTGAAGGCACGCACCGTAGCCATGTAATCATCATCGCTGTCCTCAACGATCAGGATGGTTTGAGATATGTTTCCGGGCATTATGCATCCTCGCTCAAAGTAAAATAAAATGTTGTCCCTTCTCCCGGGGTGGACTCCAGCCAGATACGGCCGCCGTGAAGTTCAATAATTTTTTTGGTAATTGTAAGACCGGCTCCGGTTCCACCGCCATATTTGTTTTGCTCATGCAGCCGCTTGAATATCCGGAACACGCTTTCCTGATGATGGGCCTGGATGCCGATACCATTATCGCGCACATAAAAAACCGGTGAAGCGCCGCTCCGGTCGCAGCCGACCTCTATCCATTTCGACGGCTTGTCATTATATTTTGCCGCATTGGCAATCAGGTTCTGGAACACCTCACCGATACGGGTGGCATCGCCCCGTACCGTGCCCAGGGTGCCGTTGCGGCGCAGCTCGACGCCCATCCCTCCGCGCGAAGGATCACTCCAGAAACGGCTCAGGTCTTCCGTCACGGCGTCGACCACCGCATCGACATCGACCGGTCTCCTGACAAGTTCCGTGCTACCCAGACGGGAGTAGGCCAAAAGGCGGTCAATCAGGTCGGATAGCCGTTCGGCCAGCCGCTGTATGCTGTTGATGTATTGCCGCGCATTCTCATCCAGCCGGTCGCCGCAGTCTTCCTTGAGAAAGCTGGTGTAGTTGTGAATGCCGCGCAGCGGCTCCTTGAGGTCGTGCGCGGCGATGTAGGTGAATTCATCCAGCGCCTTGTTGGTGGCCTGCAGCAACGACAAGGACTCCGCTATTTGCACCTCGGCCCGCTTGCGCTCGGTGATGTCGTGTACGATGCCGAATGAACGCAACGGTTTGCCGTCCTCGCCGTAATACGTCTCACCCATTTCATTCACATATTTCACGCGCCCGTCCTTCATCAGCAACCGGTGCGCAATGTCGTAGGGCGTCTTGTTCTTGACCGATTCGGTATAGGCATTGTTCACCAGCCCGCGGTCATCCGGGTGGATCACAGCCAGGAAAGCATCATAGGATACGCCGAATTTTTCCGGGTCAATCTCGAAGATGCGATAGATCTCATCCGACCATGTCAACTCATCCTTAACAAGATCGAGTTCCCAGCTACCCAGGTGGGCTATGCGCTGCGCCTCTTTCAGGCTGTGCTCGCTACGCTGCAACCGCTCCTCAGCCAACTTGCGTCCGGTGATGTCGCGGCCTGAAGAAAAAACATACTGGCGCCCATCTATTTCAATGCCGGTTGAGCTGACTTCCACATTGATCAGCGTACCGTCCTTGCAGCGGTGCCAAGTCTCGAATACGGCGCTCTTGCCGATGAGGTTCTTGAATCGCTCCCGCAACTCTTCAACCGGCTGAGTTTCCCAATCGGCCGCATTAAGACCGGCCATCTCTTCTTGGGTATAGCCCAGCTTGCTGCAGAAGGCATCATTGGCCTCCACTATGTTGCCCTGCACGTCCATTATGGTAATGCCATCCAGGGAATTCTTCATCAATGCCTGGTTGCGGCGCAGCAGCGCCGCGGTCTCCTGCTGGGTCTGCTCCAGTTTTTTCGTGCGCTCTTTTACCTGATCTTCGAGGTATGCCGAATGCTCGTACAGCTGGCCGGTCATAAAGTTGAATGACGCGGCCAACTCTGAAATCTCATCGCTTCCCGTTACCTCCGCCTGGGCCGTGTAATCTCCTGTTGCGATGGTGCGGGCCACTTTCGTGAGCCTGGTTACCGGCCTCACGATGTTTCTGGCGACATAAACGGATACGATGACCAGGATCAAGCCAAACACCAGCATCGAAATAATCAATCGCCGTTCAAGCAGTTTCAGCGAAGTAAATGCCTCCTCCTCGCCAATGTGAGCCATGATACAAGCTGAGCCAAACTCCGGAATAAAGCGAAATCCCATGACAGTGCTTATGTCCCGATAATCCAGGTCAATGACTTCGCGTCCTTGCCCGCTCAGGCAAGACTGCATCGGCCGTGCGGAAATGGGATGCGTATGCCCTTGCGTGGAAGGGAATTTGAGCTTGGTGACGAAATAACCCTCGCCATCCGCAAGAAAGGTCTCTCCCGAGGTTTCATGCTCCTCAGGGGGGGTGGCAAAAATCGAATCAAGCGTCGAGGATGGATAGGTAATTGCCAGCTGCAATCCGGCAGGTTCTGCTGCCGAGATGAAATATGAGAGGTTGTTGCCGGGGCCGGTTCCGGAAAATTGTGCCAGTTGCCCGGCTCGAAACGCAATGTTTTCTTTATCCCGAACTGTGGAAGTTCCGATGGTCAGGCTTTCTCTATCCCCTTGCCTGCGCAGGGTCGCGCCTGAAGCATTTTCAGTGGTCAGGTAGGATTTAATCAAGTTGGCGGCGCAGACAGAGTTTGGCTTTGTCGCCGCCGCATTGGGCAGTCAAGTTCGAGAGGAAGGATTTCGCCCTGTCATTTTTCCCCACCAGGACCATGGCTAACTGGGCGCGCTTCGCATCGGCAACCCGGCCCACGATGTCCATGTGCTCTTTTTTGATGTACTCGAACATTATGTTATGCGCTATCCAGGCGACGGCTGTAGCGGGCAAAATAGTCAGCAGCAGCATCACCATGGTGAGGCGTGTTTCAAGCGCGCTGGATTTTTTTATTGCCATTGAATCACCCCTGAGTTTTCCCGCACCTGGATAGCTCCAGGCTCATCAATCTTTTGGAGCGGCATGCCACTGTTTCAGAATTCTTCACGAAATCGCCTGGCAGCAGAAGCCGGCGACAATTTTATGGTGCCCGAATCTATGGTACCCGAAACAGTGGCAAGTTTGAACGTATAAGCAAGCCCGGTCTACAACCCATGAATCTGCACATCATGGTAAGGGCCGATTTATTTGCCCTCAGATAGCCTCAGCCGGGCAGAGCCCTGCCGGGTGATATCGTGTATTGAGGTTTTGACATTTGCCGGAGCGCCACCGGCTAACTGGAGGACTGCATTGCGCATCCCATGCAAGCCGGAAATCGGCAAAACCTCTGCGGTGCTTTCTTATTGATATTTCCATAATTCATGACACACAAGTCCGTCATTCCCGCGCAGACGGGAATCCAGCAAGACAAAAATGCATTTTATTTAAACCCACTGGATTCCCGCCTGCGCGGGAATGACGTGGCAAGTATTTCGTTTTCCAAGCTTCATCTTGGATGATGCGGCGCTGTCTTCAATTATGGAAACCTCAATAAGCCAGAGCCATTGTGTTTAGCCCGATTAACTTACGGCGCTCCTGAATTGAGGAATCCGGGCATCTGGCAGCACCGCAACCGGGCTCGATGCCCAACGCATCCCAACTGCAGAGGCCACGATGGGCAGGCGTTTATAGAAACTGCCGTTCAATTGGGTATGCCGCATCAAATAGCTTTGAAAACACTCAAACAAGTGCCGATCCGGCTTGGCGCGCGGTGCATCCTGCCAAAAATCGGCCAGTAAACCGTTAAAAGTCAGCCCCTTCATGTCGTATATTGCGCTGCCACAAACCTTTACTGGTGCGCCATGAAAAAGAGCCGACAAACCGACTGTGCTGTTGACCACAATCACACCACGGGCGAGTCGCAACAATGTGGGCAGATGCTGGTCATGAATATAGAAGCATCTTTTTTCCAGCCCAAGTAGCTTGACCCGCATGGCAATAAACTTTGTGTAGTCGCAATAACCACGATCCATGGGGTGGTGCTTGATAACCAGAACGGTATTCCGAGGCGCATGGCCGGCAAAAGATGCCATTACCTCGTCAATAAAACGGGCAATCGAGTCAAAATCCGAATGTGCATGGATCTGCGCATCATTGTGCACTTGCAATGGCGCCAGAAAAAAACGTCCGGCAAACTCACCCGTCAACCTTGCAGACACGCTCCGTTCCTTGAGTGCGTAATATCCCTTGCGCCATATGGAGCGCAGCCAAGGCAAACCTTCCAGCCACGTCAATGGCCGGTGATGCCGATAATGCAGAAAAAATGGTTTCAACAGACCGGCTGCCAAATAATACAGCACTGCCCAAAACGCGGTAACCCAGAAGGTGTTGCCCACCGGGAGCGGCGGCTCAATGGATGGCATCGGATTATTCAGGTAAAAAATTGGGTTGCGCGAAACCAGCGAATTGCCATTGACCCCGAATCGCTCCAGCGTGACGTGATTCGGCCTGATATAGCCTTCCTCGAACACACCGATTTCCAGTCCGCGCCGATGGGCAACTTCATGCGCCAGGCGGTGGATCGGGCGGCAATCGCCAAACAGCAGCAGAACATCGATGTCCAACTGATCGAATAGCGTTTCCAGATACGCCGGCCAATCCTCCATGCTGCCGCGGAAGTTGAATGCCCTGAACGGGTAGAAAAGGCAGTCACCGCCATTGAAGTTTACCTTGAATACCTGCGCCCCGGCTTGCTCCAGATCCATGGCAAATCTCCGGAAAAAAGGCCCGACTGGACCTTGCAGCAGCAGTACCCGCTTGCCCATGAACTGATTCAAGCCTGACTTCAACATGGCCGTTGCATGACAAGGTTAAAACAGCCGCTCTATGCGAATGGCCATGTGCGGCCCCGCTCCACGCTTAAGAAATATTTGCGGGCCACGGTCAAAAAATATTTGCGGGAACTTGTCAGGGTCGGCCCTGTTACTCATTCCCATCACGAGCATATAGCCGGCGTAGAAGTTCCACACCAGCTTCTTCTCCTCCGCCAGTTGACCTGGTGCGGATGCCTTGATGGAGTCCCCTTCAGCAAACCACCGGTAGCCTGTAGCAGTGTGCAAGTCATCCGGGGCGGCCTCGTTGAAGGTAAGCGCCGCCGCATATTGCATGCTCAACGCGCATGGCAGGAATGACACGAAAATCAAGCGCCTCATTTTTCGCAACACCTGCCTTACACAGCTTTCCCCGTCACTGGTTTCCATAGTGCCTCCTCGTTTGAATCAGCACACGCTGGCTCGATCCGGATTTACCAACGGAGCTTGCCGTTCATGCCGTGCTAAACCTTGGCGCAAGTATTGGCCAAAGGTGCGCTGAATACAGCGAGGCAAAATACGTATTCCGCTACGACAAAAACTTCAATCGGGGAGAGTGATTTACTGCAGGAAAAAGGTACGCTGTAGGCGGTATCTACATACGTGAGATAAGAACAATCGGCGCTGATTTGGTCATGATAGTTGCTTCAGCCAACACTATTTCTCAATATTGATTGAGCGCAATTCATGAGCACAATGGGTTTCTTCGATCTCCCGTGCCGGAAACGACAAGGGGAACCGGAATCCGCCGCTGCCGGATAAAACCCCTGTTTAGGTAATTTTACCTATTTAAAAGCCGTCGAATTCATTACATGATGTTCCCGCATTGTTATGGAAATGCATTGTCGTTATGGAAATGCATTGTCGTTATGGAAATGTACTGCAGATGGCAAGTGATTCCGCAGCATAGGCATAAAAGGTTTCTGCGGTAAGGACTGTCTGAGTTGAACCATACATTGCGGCATGAAAATAGTGCGTGGAGCGCGACCATATTTTGATGACAATGGTCGGGATTATTTTGCGGGGTCACCCGCTTTTTTAAGCAAGGAGATAGTCAAATGGCAACCGGTACAGTTAAATGGTTTAACGACGCGAAGGGTTTTGGTTTTATCTCTTCCGATGACGGTAGTGGTGATTTGTTCGCACACTTTTCCGCAATCAGCATAAACGGTTTCAAGTCCCTTCAGGAAGGCCAAAAGGTCAGCTTTGAAGTGGTGCAAGGCTCCAAGGGTAAGCAGGCTTCCAACATCCAGGTTTCTTAGAGCACATTCAGCAGGTTCACACCCCGCGCCGTTTGCCTGCGGGGTGTGCAAGGTACAGCGGCTTGCATCCATCCACACCCGGCTCGGCAGGATCGCTCAGTCTGCCACCCAGCGCAATACCCGGCGCAACCCCTTCCGCCACCACGGCAAGCCGGGCGCGCAATGT
>Ga0209211_10010295_pt1 | contig 12225 bp, 17 predicted proteins | sample RifGroA2_FD_183992 | JGI IMG/M metagenome (GOLD analysis project Ga0209211, IMG submission 183992) | Groundwater microbial communities from Rifle, Colorado, USA - Groundwater A2 (SPAdes) (version 2) | ecosystem: Environmental > Aquatic > Deep subsurface > Groundwater | place: Rifle, Colorado... | reverse complement strand
TGGCTCTCATCAAGCCATCCTTTCATTATACAGTACTGTGTCTTTTTTTTGTGGTTGCTGGAACGGTAAAACCTATTCGAGTCTCACCAGTAGAACTGGTGGATTACCTTTTGGGAAAAACTATTTATTTAGAATTTATTTTTACTCTTATATTATACCACTTTTTCAAAAAAAACTAGTCAAAAAAATAAAAAAAAAACGACCAGTTATCCACAGGTCGTTTTCAATGTCCATTGCTCATCTAGAATGATGAATTTGTTCCACCAAGCAATCCTTGTGCAGCCTTGATGACTACAACTCCAATAATTGCTACAATAACTCCGATAATGGAAAACGTCATGGCAGATTTTGCTGATCCGAGGCGTCCTTCATCCCCAGCTGCTGTCATATATAGAATACCTGAGATTGCAAACCCAATTACACCAATGATACCAACTAGCATCAAAAGCCAATTCATAACATTAGTAATAATTCCCGTGATTGATCCTTCTGGCAAGCCAGTTCCGGTAGGCGCTTGAAATGCTGGCGCCGCAGAAACCAAAGCTGGCAAGACCATCATTGTCAATGCGCAGGCAGAGGCTAATGATTTAATTTTATTTTTCATATTACACCCACCTTTCTAGCTTGTCTCGTCGCTCGTGAGCGACAAGAATTTATTTTTATTTTTATCCTCTCTCTATAGTCTGATTTAATTTTTCAAAATTATTGCACTCCCAATAAACTTGCAACTTGTCTCACTAAGACTAGTGCTATCATTGCCACAGCTATCCCAATTATTGAGTTGGTGATGATACCTTTGCCAGTCTCAACTTTCTTTTCGTCTCCATAGGCTGTGAGATAAAATGATCCGCCAATCACTAATCCTATCATAGCAATAATACCGACAATCGACAATAACAAATTTAAAACTCTCGTTGCAATTTCTTTGATAGTTGGAGCCGCTGCCACCGCAGCGTCGGCACTTGCGCCATCACCAGTAGATAGAATAGTCGCTATTTCTTTCAAAAATGTTGGTGCCGCCAAGGCGATGGCCAAACCAATCAAGGCTGAACCAATTGTGGCCTTGGCTTTAGTGATCATCTTCTCATCGCCTGCTGAAAGAATGTACATAAACCCACCTACCACAATGAATACAATTGCGATACTTGCAATAATGCCTTTTAAATTATTCAAAACATTACTCAACACACCCTTGACAGTGTTTACATTGCCCAGCGGATTGGCAAAACTCGATGGAATGCCAGATACTGTTGTCGCTGGTTTTGATGTATGTGAAGGAATTAAATCGACAGCCGCCTGTGAATTGTAAAATCCCAGTATAAAAAATATTAATCCTGAAAAAAACAACGCTAGAAATTTTACTTTTAATTTCATTTTTTTATTTTAAAAAATATTATTTAATTTATGGCTTAACAAGAAAATTCATTCCAACTTTTTCCGGGTTGCATTCCAATGTCGGCTGAGAAAACCCACAGCACAACATTCACAATCAACCACGCGCCCATCACAATTGCAAAGCCAATTAGACTAGCCGTCAATGCTTTTTTAGCGGTTGTCATCATCCCATCGTCCCCTGAAGAAATAATATACAATACGCCAGAAACAAAAATTCCTACAAAAGCAACTGTAACCACTAGCTTCAACATAAAATTAACCAAATTCTGAAAACCAATGATGAAATGACACAAGGTACACGGATCTTTCACTCCATTAACATTATTGCCACATGGAATCAGGCCACCAGCAGATCCTGTTGTTCCATCAGCTGCAAGAGCAACTACTGGAGATAAAAATAAAGTCATTAACAAAAATAAAATTGTAATTAATTTGATTTTCATTTTTATGTGCCTCATTAAATTTTCTTTTACCCCTGTCAAACAGATAGCTAGAAAATTTAACTAGGCTCTTATGTCAAATTTAACTTAAAAAAATTACTTGCCCATCATCTGGCTAACATTCACTGCTGCTGTTTTGAGTGCAACATCAACTGAAGCCTGGCCTCTATTGATTTGGTTGATCATTTCAGAAAACAAATCTTCAATCGCCTCTGAATTTGCTTGATACCAATTTTTCGCAATCAAATTGCCCTTCACAAATGGCCCAAGCTTTGCATCTATTTTTTGTTGATCAAGCAAATCTCTTCGAGCAGCAATCTTATTGGTTTTTTCTAAATAATTTATAGCTGGATCAAAATTAGAATCAGCTGTTTGACCTGTGCCAGACACGCCGGTTGCAACTGCGATAGCTTGCTCTGGTTTTGTAGTCAAATACAACAAGAAATTCCAAGCTTCTTCCACGCGAATTTCATTTGTTACTAGTGTAGCCTGAGCTGGAGCAATGCCTGTCGTGTCCGGTGTCTTATTTTTAGCTACAACAAATGCCCAATAATTAGCATAGTTTACTGGAGGATTTCCGGGTATTTGTGGAACAGGCGCTACTGCAAAATTAAGTTTTGGCGCTTTTTTAGCAATCGCATCTATTTGCCAAGAATAATTCAACATCATACCCAGTGTTCCTTCACTAAAAGCATCAATTGAATAATGCATTCTTGAATTCCAAGAATATTGTGGCGAGCTACTATCAGCAAACTGAGTGTAAAATTTAAGCGCATCTTGACCAGGAATTGAATTTCCTGATTTTTTTTGTACAACCTTATCAAATACTGCTTGCCCACTAATTGAATCTACCATTTCTGTTTGGCTTTGTAACATCAACAGGTTTAGAATATCGGTCGAACGATTAATATTATATGCAGTGCCCATAGCTGTGCCAGACACAACTATTTGATTGCTGACGTCAAATTTAGTTAGCTTCTTGGAAATATCAGCAAACTCATTCCAATCCCTAGGTGGGCTGGTTATGCCCGCAGCGTTAAAAAGATCTTTATTATAATACAAGCCCAATGAATCAACGCTCAAAGGAACGCCATAAGCACCCTCCGCGCTCAAGAAATCTGAGGCGACTACATCCACAAAATTATCTTTAAATTTTTTCTCTGTTAGAAATTGCAACGGTGCCGGATAAATCTTATTGGCAAATTGTGCCAGCCAATTATTCTGAATCAAGAAGATGTCTGGACCATTCCCTGCCGCTAAGGCGTCTGTAATTTCTTGTTTATATGTGTCTGGCATCAATTTTTTATACGTAATTTTCCCAATATTCGGATTAGCCTTTTTATAATTATCGATTATTTCAGTAAAGGCATCTTGATCGTCAAATAAGCCCCAAATTTCTAAATTAACAATATACTTTTTAGGATTTGTTTGTTTACAACCAAAACCAGAAAAAATAACCAGGCTGGTTATAATAAACATCGGCAATAATACTCTACTTTTAAATTTCATATTCTTTACCCCGTTGAATTCTGCCGTAGGCACCTGCCTGCCGGTAGGCAGGGATATTCAACTGTGGTTACTTAACCAATATTAGCCCATAATGAAAATTACTGACTGAAATTTCATTCAGGATGCTCAAGTCAGCTTGTTGAACCAACTCAGTCAGAGCTTCTTTCGAAATTCGCAGACTCCTGTCTGGCCCAATTGAAGCATCTTCAAAATTCCATTCAATTAGCAATATTTTTCCTCCATCTTTCAACACTCTTCTGCCTTCTGACAATATACTTAGTTTATTTTTATTTTGAAAAAGCATATCCTTCATAATCACCCAATCACAACTAGCGTCTGGCAGACGAGAACCGCCATCTTTCTCTAAATTAACTCTCTTGGTTACAATATTAGTAATTCCAGCTGTTTTAGCTCGGCTTGCAATAGTCTCAAGATTTTGCGGAAGAATATCCAATGCATATACAACTCCATGCTCTCCAATTTTTTCCGCAATTGGCAAAGAGAAAAAACCACTACCACAACCAAAATCAGCCACCACACCTCCCACCAACAAATCAAGCTTTTCAACTACAGCTTCCGGATTGATAAATTTTACTGAGAAGGATTGTTCTCGATTCATTTCAGAAGACATATTTTGTATTTTTATAATTTGTATTTTCCATTAACTTTATATTACAACAAATTTGACACTTCGACAACAAGCTTAGTGTTGATAACATTCGCAAAGTAAGGTAAATTTAATAAACGGAAGCGTGCCTGAGTGGTTGAAAGGGGCACTCTCGAAAAGTGTTGAATCAGAAATGGTTCCGAAGGTTCAAATCCTTCCGCTTCCGCCATTGGTCCACCGAAGCAAATTTTAATATTCATATAGACGACCCTCGCCTCACGAAAATGAGATTTGGCTTTACAATGCGCCCTATAAATGCTAGCTTTAATATACAAATAAGCTATTTCTATGCAGTTCGATCTAAATTTATTGCGTAATTATGAGCCGATAATTATCATAATTCTATTTATGGTGATTATTGCTATACTTATTTGGAATTTTTTGCTCCAAAGAGGTCTAGGGAAAATTCAAAAAAAGAACCTTGAGTTCTTTGCTGGCAACGACGTTAAAAGCATTGAAGACATTATAATCGGCCATTCCAAGTCAATTAAGGTTTTGGATAAGGATATTCAGGAACTCTACAACATTTCCAATCAAATAAATATACAGGCTCACAAAGGACTGCATAAGGTTGCCGTAATTAGATACAATCCCTTCAAAGATGTGGGTGGCGATCAAAGTTTTGCTATCGCTATGCTAAATGGCAAGAATAATGGTCTAACCATCTCCTCCTTATATACTCGCGAAGGAACCCGAGTTTACGCTAAGGCTATCGCTGCTGGAGAATCAGAGAAATATCCTCTCACCGATGAAGAAAAGCAAGCCATTAAGCTAGCCAAAGTAACTGATACTAAGAAAATATAAATTAATTAAAAAAATTTAAATCCAAAATTTAAAATTCCAAATAAATTACAATGCTCTAAATTCAAAACTGTTTTGGATTTTGAAAATTAGAATTTAGAATTTATTTGTAATTTGAAATTTTGAATTTTGAATTTAATCAAATATGTCCGAAGATATCAAAAAAATTGTTAAATTGCCCGCCACTGTCACTGTTAAAAAGTTCGGTGAGCTTTTGGGATTATCCCTTGGAATAGTCATTACTGAGCTCATGAAAAATGGTATCCTCGCCACTATCAATGAACAAATCGACTTTGAAACAGCCTCAATCATTGCGCAGGATCTTGGCTTTGAAGTTCAAGAGGATGTCGTTGCAACGGACGAAACGATGACTTTGGAAAAAATGATTGAAATGCTCAAGAAAGAAAATGAATCTGGAGAAAATTTGCAATCCAGACCGCCAATTGTAACTATTTTGGGACATGTTGATCACGGAAAAACCACGCTACTTGATACAATCCGCAAAGCCAGCGTTGCAGCCAAAGAATCTGGTGGAATCACTCAACATATCAGCGCCTACCAAGCTAAGAAAAAGGGTAAACTCATCACTTTTGTTGATACCCCTGGACATGAAGCTTTCAGCGCTATGCGTGAACGAGGAGTTTCTATTGCTGATATTGCTGTCCTGGTTGTCGCGGCTGACGATGGCGTGCGACCACAAACTAAAGAAGTCATTGAATATCTTCTTGCCAAAAAAATTCCAACGATTGTCGCCATCAACAAGGTTGATAAACCTGAAGCTAACATTCAAAGAGTTAAGCAAGAATTAGGTGAGAATGGCATTATGGTTGAAGAATGGGGTGGGCAAACTTTGTGTTGCGAAGTTAGTGCTAAACAAAATATTGGAATTGATGATCTTCTGGATAGTATCTTACTTATCGCTGAAGTTGAGGATTTCAAATCCGATGCTAAAAGAGATGCACTGGGAGTTGTCTTGGAGTCACACCTCGATCCGCAGAAAGGACCAGTGGCTACCATTCTCATCAAGACTGGAACATTGAAAGAAGGTCAAGATATCATCGCTGGCTCTGCTCATGGTCGCGTGCGAAGAATCGAAGACTTTGCTGGCAAAAAACTACTTGAAGCTGGACCATCTACTCCCATCAGCTTAATCGGGCTCAACACAACTTCCAATACCAATGACATTCTGCAAGTTGTGAGTGGCAAATCCATAGCACGAGCTGAAGCACTGCGCGCTGGCACTAGCGGTCCGATTGGTCGCCCAGGCGAACTCAACGCACAAAAAATTTACAAAGCTATTGGTGATGAAAAAATCAAAAAGCTAAATGTAATTCTCAAATCAGATGTGCAAGGATCACTTGAAGCTATTCAACAAATTCTAAGCGAAATAAATTCTGACGAGGTGGCCGTAAATTATATTGGGATTGGGGTTGGAAACACCACCGAATCTGATGTGCGACTCGCGCAAAGTTCTAATGCCGTGATCTTTGGTTTCAATATTGAAACCACTCCCGTAGCCAAAAGAATGGCTGAGTCTAGTAAAGTCGAAATCAAAAACTACAAAATTATCTACGAGCTAGTTTCAGACATAAAAAATCGCTTGACAGAAATGCTTCCTCCAACCATCGAACGCACTGACTTTGGCAAAATGACTGTCCTTGCTCTATTCAAAACCGGCAAGAAAGATATGATTGTCGGTGGCAAAGTTGTCTCCGGAAAGATTGCCAAAAATTGTTTGATTGAAGTGATGCGTAACGATGCCATCATCGGCAAAGGCAAACTGATCAACCTGCAACAAAACAAGGTTGACGTAGATGAAGTGGTCAAAAACAATGAATGCGGCATCACCTTTGATGGAGAAACTAAAATCAAAGAAGACGACACCATTGTTTGCTATACCGAAGAAGTTAAAAAGAAAACGTTGTAATTTTAATAATTTTAAAAATAGGTCCGCGCCTTGTGAAGTGCGTTTCTAAATTTCAGCGCACGAGCGTTAAGAAATTACATACTAGCTTGCTTTTCTAATTTTCTTGGAATTTTAGCGAGTAAGCTAGAAATTTAGACAGCACGAGCCGGCGCCGGCAGTTTCTTTTGTAACTTTTCTTTGCTGCCAAAGAAAAGTTAGAACAATATTATGTCCGAAAGAATTCAAAAAATCAACGAGCTGATTAAACAGCACGTCAACGAAATTATCCTCAAAGATCTTTCTCTAAAAGAAGGAGTTTTTGCCACCATCGCCAAGGTTGACACTACGCCCGATCTTCGCTATACTCGTATATTCGTTAGTGTCTTCCCCGAGAAAGAAATGGACTATACACAAAAGACTCTCACGAAAGAACTCTATCGCATTCAAGGCGCACTCAACAAAAAACTCCATATGCGCCCGTTGCCAAAAATTCAATTCATAACCGACCGAACAGAATCCAAGGCCGATGAAATTGGAAGGCTATTGCGAGAAATATAAATATACAATGGGGGTCTGGTCATAATCTCATGCCTAGATAAAATTTTCTAATTTCGTGCGAAAACCATGAAAAGTGAGGAAGGCTATCAATATAACCTGACGATCTTTGAAGGGTTTGCAGCCGAAATTAGGAATATTTTAGCAGGCAAGCAATATACTAGTTTTTATATAAGCGATGAGATTATGACCAGGCCCCAAAGATGCGACGGGAGTCGCATTTTGTTATGGTTTTGTGAATTAAAAAAGTATGGCTAAGTTTTCCAAAGAATTTAATACTCTCAATTTCGTCATCAAAGAATCTGACCAGATTTTGCTTTTTGCGCACTCCCGTCCGGATGGCGACACCACTGGTTCTGTCCTGGCTCTCAAAGAATATGCCCGCACGCTTGGCAAAAAAGCAGACATCGCTTGCTATGACAGCTTTCCAGAATATCTGCGCTCTTTCTCTGAAGAAAAATTCATCAATCCGGAAAATCTTGACTTGAAAAAATATAATCTGATTATTGGCGCTGACAGCGTGGAACGTGGTTTTCACAAAATCATTAATTTAGTTGCTGACAACCAAATCACAGCCATCATTGATCATCATCCAGACATCACTGTCAAAGCTGACATCACCATTTTGGATGCCAAGTATTCTTCTGTTTGCGAACTCATCTATGACTTTTTTATTTTCAATAAAGTTGAAATCAATCGCAAGATGGCCACTTTTCTTTTGCTCGGCATCATGTCTGACACTGGTTCATTTCAACATTCCAACACTACACCTAAAGTTATGGAAATTGCTTCCCAACTTATGAAACGCGGAGCACCTTTGGCTAAAATAGTTGAATCCACTTTTTCTAATAAAAATATTTCTACTTTGAAACTCTGGGGCAAAGCTTTTGAAAAAGCCAAAATCAATCCGGCCAATGGCATGATCATTTCCGTGCTAACCAAAAAAGATTTGGAAGAATGTGGTGCAGGTTCGGAAGACATTGCTCAAGTTTCTGGCATCCTCAACACCGTGCCAGGCACCAAGTTCGCTCTCATTCTTTCTGAACGAGGCGAAGGCATCATCAAGGGCAGTCTGCGCTCTGAAGAATACAAAGGCGTAGACGTCTCCAAAATCGCCGCCCAATTTGGTGGTGGTGGACACAAGCTAGCCAGTGGATTTGAAATCAAAGGTACTATCCAAGAGACTAAGGATGGCTGGGAAATCGTTTAAAAGTTCTAGATGTTCTAACTGTTGTAATTGTTCTTGCTGTTCGTGTTATAATTAACGCAATCATCATCTAGAACATTTTAAACATTTAGAACGATTAGAACATTATGAACATCGGATGTCACGTATCTATAGCTCAAGGAATCTTCAATGCTCCACAACGAGCTGCCGATTTGGGTGCGGAATGTTTTCAGATTTTCACCCGCTCTCCGCAGGGTGGCAAAGCCCCAGCGCTGACTCCAGAACTTCTCACAGAATACAAAATACAAAATACAAAATACTACATACAAAATACTTACATCCACACTCCCTACTATATCAATTTCGCTTCCGCCAACAATCGCATTCGCTATGGCTCAGTCTCTGTGGTGCGCGACGAACTAGAACGCGCCAGTCTTTTGGGTGCCCGATATGTTATGACCCATCTCGGCAGCGCCGGTGAACTTTCTGAGGAAGATGCAACTAAAAAAACTTTCGAAATGCTAATTAAAACTTTAGATGGCTACATTGGCTCCGCTGAACTTCTCCTTGAGAACGCCGCCGGCAGTGGAAAAATAATCGGCTCAACTTTTTCACAAATTGCCGAGATTATCAAGAACGTGAATCATCCAAAACTCAATGGCATCTGTATGGACACCCAGCACTCCTTCGCTTCCGGCTATGATTGGCGAGATTTTGAAAACACACTCAAGAAAATTGATTCCGAAATCGGACTGGAAAAAATCAAACTCATCCACGCCAACGATTCCCTGACCGAGCTGGCCTCGCGCAAAGATCGCCACACCCACATCGGCCAAGGTCTCATCGGTGAGCAAGCTTTCAAAAAAATTGTCGCCTTTGCACAAGAAAAAAATATCGACATGATTTTGGAAACTGAACATGATGAGGTTGTGGCTGACATAGAACTGCTAAAATCTTTTCGTACAAAATAAATCAAAAAAAATATGCGCATAGCTATCATCTCCGACATTCACAACAATGAAACAAACTTGAAAAAAGTTTTAGATTTTTGCGCGCAGAATTATATTGAGAAGATCATTTGTTGCGGAGATTTGGCCACGCAGGAAACTTTGGAATTTTTTTGTGACAATTTTGCTAGCGAAATTTTTTATGTTTTTGGCAACATGGACAGAGAGCAGATGAACATGTCAGCATTTAAGCATATTAGCAAATCAGCCGACGGCTCAATCAAATACAAAAATGCTTTTGTTTATGAAAATTTTGGCGAAATTCAAATAGCTGGCAAAGAAATTGCCTTCATTCATTTTCCGCGTGAAGCCAAAGAGTTGGCCGAGACTGGCAAGTATGATTTTGTTTTCTTTGGCCACACGCACAAACCTTGGACTGAAGTTGTCGGCAGCTGCACCATGATCAATCCTGGCAACGCCACTGGCGATTTCTATCCACCAACTTTCGCCACCTGGAACACAGAAACTGGAAAATTTGAACTAAAAAGAATCCACGATTTGAAATAAGCATTGTCATTCCCAACTTGATTGGGAATGACAAATTGTTATGAACAAACAAGTCCAATTAGAAAAACTCAACAAAAAAATGTCAGCCTGCTCGGCCTGCGCTTTGCGCTCCAGTTGCACTCAGGTAGTTTTCGGTTCGGGCAATCACGAAGCAGAGATTCTGTTTATCGGCGAGGCACCAGGCAAAAAAGAGGATGAAACTGGCGTTCCCTTTGTTGGCAGCAGTGGAAGGATATTAGACAAAATGCTTGCTGAAATCAACATCAAACGCGAAGATATTTATCTTACTAATATTTGCAAATGTCGTCCACCAGAAAATCGCGATCCATTGCCTGAAGAAATAGTCATATGTTGGCCATGGCTAAAAAAACAAATTGCAATCATCCATCCAAAAATAATCGTCACCCTTGGAAAATATGCGCTCAATCATTTTCTTCCTGCGGCAAAAATTTCGCAGGTACATGGCCAAGTTATAAAAATTGATATCAAAAAAATTGGAAAAATAAATCTATTCCCGCTTCATCATCCTGCCGCCGCCCGCCAGAACCGAAAAACACGCGCATTATTCAATGAAGACTTCCAAAAAATTCCAAAAGTTTTGCAGAAAACAAAAAAGAATCCTTAGAGTGATTCTTTTTTAATAGACTTATTCAGAATAAGTCTCTTTGGTGGGCGAGGCGGGACTCGAACCCGCATACCGAAAACGGTGCGACATTTTAAGTGTCGAGTGTATACCAATTTCACCACTCGCCCATAAACTATTTTTTCTTTTTAATGTTCCTGCCTCTATGAGTAGGCTTCAAGCTATGGCAATTTGGACATAACACCCGCAAATTTTCTAGTCGATTATCCGCACTATCACCATTGATATGATCTAATTCCAGTGGCGTCCTCCCATCTTCAGAAACCTTTTTCCAGCCGCATTCTTCACAATGCCTCGGTTTTAAATTTGCCGCAAACAATCTTTTCTTGAGTTTAAAACTTTGAAAATAATTATCTTTTTTTAAAATATCTTCCAACTTTATTCTGGGCTTCCCAATCAACTTCATCCCTTTGTTCCATCCTCTTCCAGCAAAGTGACCCGTGTCTATTTTATATTCTTTTAGATATTTTTTTTATTTGAGTATAATTTCCACCAGCTAATTTTAAACTTAATTTAGCTAAAACTTGCCTCACACTTGTGGACTTTTTCACTGCTATTTGTAAATCTTTTTCAGTCCAACTTTTTGTTTTCATAATGGAACACTTAATAGCATTATATCATACTATCAGTATACCATGATTATTTCGACTTTGCCATTGGAGGTCCGAAACAGATTTGAACTGTTGTACGAGGTTTTGCAAACCTCTGCCTAACCGCTCGGCCATCGGACCATTCACATTGATACTGTTCCAGTTTATCAAAAATAAATCGCCCAGTCAATCAAAAACACCTCAGCGCAAGCCAAGGTGTTTTTTGCTCTTTTACTTTTATAGTACAATTTCTGCGGTCAAATTTCTTCGACCAAAAGCGAAAGCTTGTTTTTTTGTTTGCATATAGATATCAATGTGATTCCCTTTGATCGCACCCCCACGATCCTCGCAAACGAACGTTCCATAGCCTTCAATGCTCATCTTAGTTCCCAGCGGAAACTGTGGCGGACAAGCAATAGTGTGGTTTTCTTTGACTTTCAAGCCACTAGCCGTGATTCCGTCAGATTTTCCACATTCGTCTGCTGCTGCCGTATAGGCTGAAGCGTTGATTGTGAATTGTCCTTTGGGATAAACAGCTTTAGCTAGCTTATCTTTATATCTAGCCAAAACCTTCTCCCTTTTGAGCTCCTGCGCTGTTTTGACTGGTTCATAGCCAGGAAAGTTATATGGGGCTCTTCCTAAATAGCCTTGATTTCCCAGAACGATGCCGCTGGCTATGATATTATCAACTTGTATTTCGAGATTTGTTTTTGTTTCATCAGTGTTTGCAAATTCTGCTGCCAAGGCATGTTGCGGGACAAGTGTTGTCCACAGCATCGGTAGCGCTACAAGCATACTAATGATACGCATTAATTGTTGTTAATTGTTAATTTGCCATTCTGAGGCTATCTTTACGGACTCTCAGCGTGACTAACAAGTATAGCAAAGAATAGCCAGCCTGTCAAAAGCACGCAGTAACTCATCCAAAATCTAATGATTGCCCTAGTCGATTTATCATTTAAAATCTAATCTTGGAGATAGCTAAACAATTAAGGCTATCTCCATGAAAATGAGTTTAAAATCAAGAAGAGAATTGG
>Ga0209211_10010290_pt1 | contig 12227 bp, 10 predicted proteins | sample RifGroA2_FD_183992 | JGI IMG/M metagenome (GOLD analysis project Ga0209211, IMG submission 183992) | Groundwater microbial communities from Rifle, Colorado, USA - Groundwater A2 (SPAdes) (version 2) | ecosystem: Environmental > Aquatic > Deep subsurface > Groundwater | place: Rifle, Colorado... | reverse complement strand
CAGCCGTATCAACCTGTGTTTGATTTCCTCATTGGTAAGTCGTTGCACCTTGACAGTATATCATGGAGTGTGGAGGAGGGTGTGGATACTTACCTCCATGCCCATTGACAAATAAACCTATATCTGCTATACTAATAGGTAGATAGGGTTGGTTCGCCTGAGGCGAATTCCAATAGGAAAGCACAACGCTTTAACCCTGTTTTTTGAAAGGAAAAAAGTGAAGACGATGGTGCGACAGGAAACGGTTGACTTCGGAATTGTCACCCAGTGCGGAAGACACTGGGCGTTTGTGAAAACGGAAAGAAGCGGCGCGGAGGTTCGGCTCTACTGGAGCAATTTGCGATTAGTGGAGAGTTTGTCCGGAGGAATACTCTTTTCTACTGGAAAGAGTCCGACGGTGCGGAGGGGTGACGGGGTCGCATTTGTGCCACAGAAAATGGGATTGTGGCTCTGGGCTTTGCGTGCAGATTTTGAGACCTCGCGGGATTTTCTCGCGCGAAATCAGGTACACGCCGCACCTGCTCTACCAGTTGCGCCACTGCCACCAACTCCTACGGCTCCAGTTATAAATTTGGAGCAAGAGATGGCGGCACTCGGGAGCGAACGGCTCCGGAAATGGCGGCAACGATACTCGCAGTCGCAGAAAGCGTTTGCGTAATTCGTACGCAACCGCGACCCCCACACTTGATGGCATCAAGTGTGGGGGTTTTCTATTTTCCTGTTTTTTTGCTAGTGTAATTTCTTATGGATTGGAAGCAATCTTTTAGAGGCAAAAAGGTAACGCTTATGGGTTTAGGACTCCTCGGGCGCGGCGTCGGCGACGCGATTTTTCTTGCCGAGTACGGAGCCGATTTAATCGTTACGGATTTACGCGACGCAAAAACACTTGCGCCGTCTTTGGCAAAGCTCCGAAAATATAGAAACATTCGTTACACACTTGGTAGGCACACGATGGATGATTTTAGAAACAGAGATTTCATTCTTAAAGCCGCAGGAGTATCGCTCGATTCGCCGTATATTGCCGAAGCAAAGAAAAACAACATTCCGATTGAAATGGATGCATCGCTTTTCGCGAAACTAATGTCGAAGGGCGTTACGATTGTCAGTGTTACCGGTACTCGTGGAAAGTCCACCGTTACCGCCATGATTTACGAGATTCTTTCTTCATCCCCTCCTCGGTTGAGGAGGGGTGTCCCGACTGAAAGTCGGGACGGGGTGGTTGGTAGTAGAAAAATCTATAAAGGAGGAAATCTTGTACCCGAAGCCACGCTCCCTCTTCTTAAAAAAGTTAAAGTTGAGGATATTGTTGTTTTGGAACTTGACTCGTGGCAACTGCAGGGATTCCACGATGCAAAAATCTCTCCGCAGGTCGCGGTGTTTACGACTTTTCTAGATGACCATCTGACCTACTACAAAGGAAATAGGAAGAGATATTTTGACGACAAGGCGGCGATTTTCAAGTATCAGAAAAAGAGCGATGCACTTGTGGTCGGAGAACAGGTTGCAAAACAAGTCGCGGCGGCGCGACCGCCGAACGCGCCGCACATTGCGCGCGCCGCGGATATTCCGAAAAGTTGGAAAATAAAATTACTAGGACAACATAATCGCGAAAATATCGCGTGCGCGATAGCCGCGGCGCGCTCCCTCAGTGTTTCAGATTCTGCAATTAAAAAAGCCGTTGAGAACTTTGGCGGGCTTCCGAACCGTTTGGAATATTTGCGGACGGTGCGAGGTATAAAAATATACAACGACAATAACGCAACAACACCCGATGCAACCATTGCCGCGCTCCGCGCGCTCGGTAAAAACATTATTCTCATCTGCGGTGGCACCGACAAAGGATTGGATATGAGCAAGTTGGTTGAGGAAATTCCGAAGCATTGCAAAGTAGTTATACTTCTCCGTGAGACGGGGACGGAAAAAATTAAAAATGGTATTAAGGAATATGTATTAAGTATTATGGTAAAAGAAAGAGAAACTCTGAAAGAATGTGTGCAAGAAGCGATGAAAATTGCGAAAAAAGACGATACTGTACTCTTTTCACCCGCGTTCGCCTCGTTCGGCAAATGGTTCAAAAATGAGTATGATAGGGGAGAGCAGTTTGTGAATATCATTAAAGGGGTATAAAATGTAGTGTTGATTTATTTTGTAATCTAATTATAAAAATGAATAATTTTAGTGTGAAAGGACTTTTGTTGGGACTTCTGGTATTTTTTGTGTTCTAGAGGATTTCCTCGTTTCTTTTTGGCGATGATTCAAATATCTTCGGAGATGTTGGCGCGGTTATTGCTATAATTCTCGGAATTTTGACTTACCGTCATTACAAGAAAGAAAAAATACAACACATTACATAGGTAGAACAACAACCAACAAATGCCGAATAGTTGTTTGGCTAGGACTTTTTGTGCTATACTTTCTTTACCATCGCCGTAAGGCGTCAACGGCCCCGCAAGGGGTCGTAAATGTATCTACTATGGATTTCTCAAAAATAAAGACGGCTCACTTCATCGGCATTGGCGGTATTGGGATTTCGGCTATCGCGCGGATGTTTTTACTGGAAGGCAAGAAAGTGAACGGGTCGGATGTGGCGGATAGCGAGGTAACGGAAGAGTTGCGTAAGCTCGGCGCGCAGATTTCAATTGGCCAGCGCGCCGAGAATGTTCTGGTTGATTGCGATTTGGTAATTTATACGATTGCGATTACGCCAGACAATCCGGAGTTTGCGGAAGCGAAGCGGCGTGGAATTCCGCTCCTTTCGTACCCCGAAGCGCTTGGTATTATCTCAAAAGAGAAATATACGATTGCGGTTTCTGGTACGCACGGTAAGACCACGACGACCGCAATGATTGCAAAGATTTTGATGGATGCGGGATTGGACCCGACAGTGATCGTTGGGAGTTTTTTACTGGATGCAAAAGGCGGGCGGACGAACTTTATTTCAGGAAAGAGTAAGTATTTAGTTGTGGAAGCGTGCGAGTATCGCCGCTCGTTTCTAAATCTGTCGCCGAAGATTCTCGTGATTACCAATATAGATGCCGACCATTTGGATTATTACAAAAACCTAGACGACATTAAAAGCGCTTTTGCCGAGCTTGCGATGAGAGTGCCGAAAGATGGTGTGGTTATAAATAACTTTGACTCCATATCTCTGCCGAGCGGTTTTAAATTAAAGATTCCTGGCAGACACAATATAGAAAACGCGAAAGCTGCGCTCGCTGTCGCTCGCGCGTTAAAGATTGATGATGTGGTCGCGCTGAAGTCCCTTTCCGAGTTTTCGGGGACATGGCGCCGATTTGAGTATCGCGGGGAGGCGAAAAACGGCGCGCTCGTGTACGACGATTACGGACACCACCCAACAGAGATAGAGGCGACATTTCAAGGCGCGCGTGGACTCTTCCCGACGCAAAAAATTATCGTCGTATTCCAGCCGCACCTGTATTCGCGTACCAAAGACCATTTGGAGGAGTTCGGAAAATGCTTCGCACGCGCGGATGCGGTTATTCTCCTACCTATTTACCCCGCGCGCGAAAAAGACCCGGGCAACATCTCGTCGCAAATGGTTGTTGATGAAATACAAAAGAACAAACAGTCCGCATATTTTGTAAAAACATTTGCCGAAGCGGCAGAAAAAGCAACAAAATTTGCTGGATCGGACGGAATAATAATAACTATGGGGGCAGGGGAGACAAACAAGGTAGCGGATATTCTTATATATCAAAATTAAGGATTTTTCCCGTTCAAATACTCAGAGGAATATATTGTCATGGAAAACTGGATATATCTTGTCTTTAGTGGTATATTCCGATCGGACTATTTGCACCTCACAGTTTGTTCTGTAATAGGTAGAACGCAGGCTCTAATGAAGGTCTAACTGTGTAAATACTCTTGGAATGTGGCCAAGAGCAGACCGGACCATCCTCTTAGTGTCTGAAACCAATCAGGGCATCGCCCAAAAATGTAATCGACAATGTGGCCGTTTGCCCCGCTGTCGCTAGTGTGTTTTTAGGTGCCTATTATACTCAAATCCATAAAAGGATAGAGCATTATGAGTAGTGAAACGATAAGCGGTGAAAGTGAAGCAGTACAACGCGCCATTGAAACCTACGACCACCTCCTTTGGGAGGCGATAATTCTGGTGTGCGGCGACGCGCTCTCCAAGTCATTCCAACGCCAGGGAAATCGGGTCCGAGTGGTCTACCAAACCGCTGGGCCGGACTGCCTGTCCTGGTCTGGAGGCTATCCTGATCCGCGAGGGCATCTTCCGCAAATTAAAGAGGAGATAGCGAGATTGATCAACCTGTCTCTGCCAATCAAAAAAATTGGTAAAAAACCTCGGTTGATGAACGAAGCCAAGCAGCTATGTTCTCGACTGTCATATCAGGATTTTCTGCGCAATGTTGCCCCGTTATCAAAAGAGGGTTACATAAACTCCTGGAGCCAGTACCGGGAGGGCTGGATGTATGACTGCGACTTCGTGGAAATCGGCAATAGGGGCAAAAAGGGCTACATCTGCTGCCCATGCGTCGGTCAGCATCTCTCAAACACAAAAGACTTGGCTGGTTGCGGAGTTAATCTCCAAGAACCAAAAAGGGTGGGCAATGGCACCTACGAGTTCAGATTCGAGGTGGTGGTTACCACATAACATTTTCAAAAACACAAAAGGGCTGTAGCAATACAGCCTTTTTCTTTTTACACTAACAAAACCGATTGCAGAGTGTCCCTTGCTTGTTAATGTATATTCTGATATTCTTGAGAACATTAGAATATAACCATAGTATGTCATATGAATAAAAATAAAGATGCAAAAAATTATCGTACGCTAGAGCGGTTGGTGCGCGGATTTTCCAATCATCGACGCATTCAGATTATGGAGATTCTAAAAAAGACGCCGGAAATGTCCGTAGATGAAATTGCTAAACTGCTTGATATAAATTATAAAACTGCCGCCGACCATATTCGCCGTCTTGCGATTGCAGGGCTCGTTCTCAAAAAATCCGATAGCGTCTCAATTCGCCACAAACTTACTGGCCGCGCAAACTATATTCTGAAGTTCTTGAGAACATTAGAATAAGCACAGTAGAATCTATGCTGATGTTCTTGAGAATATTAGAACAATGGATATAAATGAAGACAAATATAAAAATACTTTTAGCGGTCGTTGTTATTATTTTTGTCGCCCTTTTATTTCGAGGGCGTTTAATTTTATTTCAAAGCAATAACACCGTTGCTCCCGCGAACATTAACAAGGATGACGCTCTACTTGAAAAAATCAAGAAACTTCCTTTAGAGAAAAGAATCGGACAGTTAATGATTTTTGGTTTTGCGGCAAAGACACCAGACGATCATGTTAAGCGATTGATAGCTGAATATGGTATTGGCGGAGTGAATCTCTTGAAGCGTAATGTTGAAAATGCCGAACAAATCAAACATCTCGCCGCTTCTCTGCAGGAACTTACTTCTGAAGCGGGGTTGCCCCCAATACTTATTGCGGTTGACCAAGAAGGGGGCGATGTCGTACGATTTTCGTTTTTATCTGAATTGACAGCAGAGAAAGACATTAAAAATGAACAAGAAGCATTTCGTATAGCGCAAAAAAGGGGAACGGAACTTAAAAATCTCGGTGTTAATATGAACTTTGCCCCCGTGCTTGATTATGTTCCTGACAAAAACGCATATCTCTATGACCGGACTTTTGCAACGACTACCAACGGCATCATACAACTTGGAGTTGCTATGGCGCGCGGGTATCAGTCCGCTGGAATTATCCCAGTGTTCAAGCACTTTCCAGGATATGGGGCGATTACTATTGACCCACACAAAAGAGGTGCGTCCGAGAGCACTGTTTCTGTAGCGGAAAGTTTAGAGCCGTTTCTTTTTGCATTAAGAGAATTACCCTCAACGCCTATCATGACTGCACACATTATTTATGAAGATATTGACAATGTACCTGCGACGCGCTCACGAAGATTTCTAACGGACATACTTCGTAATGAATGGGAATACGATGGAGTTGTTATTACTGACGACATTGAAATGGTTTCAGTGAATGGAGTAAATGAAATATCCTTTGAAGAGGCTGCGGTGCAATCGTTTGAAGCTGGTGCGGATATGATTATCAGTACTTATACAACAACGCTTCACGAACCAATTATTAAAGCGATTGAAAATGCGATTTCTTCAGGGCGAATTTCAGAAGAGCGTTTGAATCAGTCCGTACTTCGCGTGTGGCGTCTAAAGTTGACTATATAAATAAAAAATATGGCTTCGTTGTATATTGTTGGAACTCCAATCGGAAACCTTGAAGACATCACGCTGCGGGCGCTACGGGTATTGCGCGAGACAGATATTATTTTATGCGAAGATACGCGCGTTACGAAGCGGCTACTTGAAAAATACAAGATATCTGGCAAACAACTTTTGGCGTATAACGAGCAAAAAAGCGGCGCGAGCGCGGAGCGTGTAATTGAATTGTTGCAAGATGGCAGAAATATTGCACTTGTAACGGACGCCGGAACGCCGGGGATTTCTGACCCGGGTTCAATGCTTGTACAAAAAGTCCGTGAAGTTTTACTGGATGTAAAAATTGAATCAATACCAGGACCAAGTGCTTTAACTGCCGCATTGTCGGTCGCTGGCGTTTCCGCGGATTCATTTTTGTTTTTAGGATTCTTGCCGCACAAAAAAGGAAGGGAGACATTGTTCAAAGAAATCGCGGAAGAAAAGAGGGTGGTTGTTTTTTACGAATCGCCGCATCGAATTATGAAGGCATTGGAGTCGCTTCAGAAATACGCGCCAGAAAAACAAATAACTATTTGTCGCGAATTAACAAAAATACATGAAGAAGTCGTGCGCGGCAGTGCGTCCGAGGTTTTAGAATATTTCAGAAATAATTCGGAAAAAGTACGAGGGGAGTTTGTGGTAGTCGTTTCTATATAAAAATTAAATCCGTCCTTCGGCGCGCGGAGGGCGGATTTTATTTTTTCAGCGCAATTATTATCGCGCGAAAAAAGTTGAGTTTGTGTAGTTTCCAATAAGGGATAATTTCATCCCAATTCCGCACGAGATTAGTGTGGTCTTCTTTTTTAAAAAAACGGCACACCTCGCCGAATGCTCCCCACATCTTTATTCTTTCCTCGTCTTGTTGAGTGTAGTACGAAGAAAATCCAACATCAAGAAACGAAGATCCTCGCGGTGGTTCAATTAATACCCATCTCGTTTTCGGCTTCCACCATTCGTCAAGGAATAGTCGCCGCTCGCTGAGCCAGTTAAAGGAAATCAGAACTCTTCTGTTTTTGTTACTCGGTATGACACATTCTTTTATTTCTCCTCTAAAAGTCAGTCCTTCCTTTGTTTCCATTAAAAATTGTCCACCGTTGAATCCCGCAAGTCTGTTTTTCAAGTACTCTTTGTCCCAGTAATATCCGTGCATCTTTTTCCTTTCTCAAGGTCTATCGCACATCATATCACAAAAGTATTCGTTTGTGATATACTTTCCCTTATGTCATTCGTAAGAATTGTGTTTGTCGCAAGCGCGGCGTTTGTGATTCTGCCGCTTCTAGGCATACCGACCTCGTGGAAGACCTCCGTGCAATTTGTGCTCTCGCTAATTCTTTTTGCAAGCGCGTATAAGGAATATCGGCGCGCGAAGCGCGCGGGCGAGCAGGAGAGCCGGCTTTTTTAACATATGAACGCAAAAAAGAAAAAAGTAACCGCACGATTTTGGTTCGGTGCGGCAGTGGTCGTGTGCGCTGTGATTGTGTTTGGCACTTGGGCGTCTTTTGCGTGGAATCGCGCGCGCCTTGAATACGACGCGCGCGCTACTGTTTCCGCCGCTGATTTAACTTCTGCCGCGCCGCGCCCAGTTCAACATCTCAAAATACCTCAGCCGCTAAAGGCAATCTATATGACGAGCTATGTAGCGGGCAACAAGGCGCGGCGCGATGAGCTCGTATCGCTCGCCGAAAAAACGGAAATAAATGCGGTTGTAATAGACATAAAGGATTATAGCGGGACAATTTCGTTTACCGTAGATGATTCGCTTCTTACATCTGTTGGCGCGTCTGAGAATCGTATTCCGGACATTCGCACATTTCTTGGAGAATTGCACCAAAAGGGTATTTATGTAATCGGGCGCATTTCTGTTTTTCAGGACCCGAAACTTGTGGAATATCGGCCCGATTGGGCAGTTCTGCGCGAGTCGGACGGCACGATTTGGCGAGACCGAAAAGGTTTATCATGGATTGATGTAGGAGCGCGCGAGGCGTGGAATTACACTGTTGCTCTTGCTAAGAGCGCGTACGCAGTTGGTTTTGACGAATTAAACTTTGATTATGTACGTTTTCCGTCCGACGGCGATATGAACGATATTGCGTACCCGTGGAGCGGAGCGCGCGCGAAGAGAGAAGTTCTTGGAGAGTTTTTCGCCTATCTTGTGGAGAAGTTGAAGCCGACGGGAGCGGTTATTTCCGCAGACCTTTTCGGTATGACAACGACCAACAAAGACGACTTAAATATCGGACAAGTATTGGAAGTTGCATTAGCATATTTTGATTTCGTAGCGCCGATGGTGTACCCATCGCACTATCCGACCAATTTTCTAGGCATCGTGAATCCAGCGGCGGAGCCGTATCGCGTAATCAAGTATTCGCTTGACCGCGCGTGGGAACGCGCGTCCACAACACCGGAAAAGATTCGCCCATGGCTACAGGACTTTGATTTAGGCGCGACCTATACTGCCGATATGGTGCGCGCGGAGATGCAAGCCGTCTATGACGCGGGCTTTACGAGTTGGATGCTCTGGGACCCGTCCAACCGATATACACAGGACGCGCTGTTGACAGAATAAATAGTAGGAGTACACTTTCCCGCCAGAGGATGAAGGCACGGGGTAGTGTCTTCTTGTTCCCCTCAAATTGGTTGTTTAACAAATCGGTCAAAAAGCATATGTCAGCGATACGATGGACCATTAACGGTCGAGCCGTTACGGAAGCGGAAGCACGACAAATTCAAAGGGAGGCTCAAGCAAGAGCCGCCACTGAAAAAGCCGCATTGACTGCGGCAAACAAAACGAAAACACCTTCACCGCCTCGATTTGCTCAACCTGCGCACCGCGCACCAAGTATGCGCGTGTCGTCGCGCTGAACATAAGCCCCTCGCGCAGTGCACGCGAGGGGCTTTTTCTTGCGTTACACACTTCGCGTTTTGCGTTATACTTTCCGTATGTCCTCCGGCGAACGGATTACCTACTTTGCGCAAACGGACGCGCGCGGCAAGCGCGTGCCGTTCGGCATTAAAGAAAAAGACCGCTCGCGCCATATGTACATCATCGGCAAGACCGGTATGGGTAAGTCAACCGTGCTGGAAAATATGGCGATTCAAGACATTCGCGCAGGCGAGGGCATGGCGTTCATAGACCCGCACGGCAAAACCGCAGAACTGCTTTTGGATTATGTTCCGAGGGAGCGCGTAAACGATGTGTTATATTTCGCGCCGTTTGATATGGATTTTCCGGTTGCGTTCAACATTATGGAGGACATCGGTCCGGAAAAAAGGCATCTCGTGGTCAGCGGACTGATGAGCGCTTTCAGAAAACTTTTCGGCGAAGAGAGTTTCTCCGACAGAATGCAGTATATATTGCAAAACACCATCTTGGCGCTTCTTGAGTATCCCGGAGCAACACTACTTGGAGTAAACAGAATGCTGTCAGAAAAGGAATACCGTAACAAAGTCATCGCCAGTGTTACCGATCCGTCAGTTAAAACATACTGGACAAAAGAATATGCAGGATACACAGAACGGTTTGCCGCAGAAGCCATCCCTGCCATTCAAAATAAAATTGGGCAATTCACCTCCAACCCGCTTATACGCAATATCATCGGGCAGGAGAAATCCAGTTTTGATTTTCGTAAAATGATGGACGCGCGAAAGATTGTGATTGTGAACCTTTCCAAAGGGCTTGTGGGCGAAGGTAATGCAAAACTGCTCGGCAGTATGTTTGTAACCAAAATGTATCTTGCTGCAATGTCGCGCGCGGATGTGCAGGAGCAAGAAGCGAAAAAACTCGCGCCGTTTTACTTGTATGTAGACGAGTTCCAGTCGTTTGCAAACAAGAGCTTTTCGGATATTTTGTCGGAAGCGCGCAAATACAAGCTTGCGCTCACGATTGCGCACCAGTACATTGAGCAAATGGAGGAGGAGGTCGTAGCGGCGGTGTTCGGCAACATCGGCACGATGGCTACTTTCCGAGTCGGCGCGCGCGATGCCGAATTCTTGGAAAAAGAATTTGCTCCGCAATTTATGGCGGAGGACTTGGTGAATCTCGGCATCTTTCAGGTCTATCTCAAACTGATGATTGACGGCATTTCCTCGCCGCCGTTTTCGGCAACTACGCTTCCGCCGATTGAACGCGACAAGGTGAGTTTTAAGGAACAAGTGATAGCATCTTCACGCAAACAATTTGCTTTCGGACGCAGTGAAGTGGAAGAAAAGATAAAAGCGTGGCACATACCAACCATCGCGCCGATGGCAGAACGGCCAAGGCGTATGGAACCGCAACCGCAACCGCGAAGAAGCAACTTCGCGCCTCCACCTGATAATCGCGGAAGAGGGTATTGGCAAGAACGAAAAAATTCTTTACCACAGCGCGCGAGTCCTGTGAACAATGGGGCGAGTGCGCCTCATCCGTCAACACAGCGTCCGCCGCAGCCGATTCCACTTCAATCACTTGAACAAAAAAGCGCGCTGCGCGCTACGGGTATGGGGCAAGGAAGTGGCGCGACCGCGCTTCGCGACGCGCTGAAGGAGGCGCTTTCTGGGGCTGGTAATACAAATGAGCAAACCACTCGACAGGGCTCGAGGCGGGCGACACCACCAGAGGCGGTGTCGCCCGAAGAAGTAGAGCGCGTGCTTCGCGAAGGGCTACCTCCGGAGCCGCGAACTCCGTAGTATATGAAAATTATAGTAGGTTTATTATTTTTCCCATTCCTTGTGTTCGGAGAAGTCCGTATTACAGAGATTATGTACGACCTGTCTGGTGCTGATACCGGAAGGGAATGGGTAGAGATTTATAACAACGGACCAGAAGTCACTGATATCACTGATTGGAAGTTTTTTGATGGCTCTAATCATATTCTGAATGCTCCACCGAAAAATGGAGGGACGGGCACACTCTCTATTCCTGCACACTCTTACGCGATATTAGCAGATGATGCTTCTGTTTTTATTACTGAGCACAGTGTAACGGTGTCCGTTACAGATACAGTAATCAGTTTGGGTCAGCAAAAAGATAAAACATATATAGTCAAGATATTTAATTCCGATGGAAATGAAATTGACTCTGCTTCATATTCTATTGATACTGGAGCGAACGGCGACGGTGATTCTATTCAACTCATAAGCAGTATATGGAAACCCGCATTGCCGACGCCAGGTGCAGCAAATACAAATGAAATCAACGAACCCACTCCTTCGACAGACACAAATGAAGAAACTGCGACTTCTTCTGCACCCGTCGCGTCTGCGCCGCTTTCGACATCTGTAGTGCCAAGCGAGCCCGTTCCGTCTCTTTTGGTAAAAATATCGGGTCCGCAGCTGGCGACAGTCGGTGCGGATGCAACCTTTTCCGCGACAGTGTTTGGAGTTAAGAAAGAGCCGATACCAAACGCGCGCGTTGTGTGGAATTTCGGCAACGGAATGTCAAAAGAGGGCATTTCTGTGCGCTACGGGTACAACATACCGGGGCGTTACGCGGTTATCGCAGATGCATCTTCTGGTGGACTTGCAGGCAGTGCGCGGCTCGTGGTGCAGACCGTCAAGCCGGATGTGCGCATCGCGCAGGTCGCGAGTGGTGCGCAAGGGTTCATTGAGATAGAGAATAAAAATAATACGGAGCTTGATGTGTCTGGCTGGGGAATTGCTAGCGGCGGCGCGCTTTTTACTATCCCCGACAAAACGATTCTCTTGCCGCATGCAAAAGTTGCATTTCCGGCAGACGCGCTACAATTCATAGTTTTGGAAAATGACGCTCGGCTTTTGTTTCCGAACGGAACTGTCGCCGCGGAGTATGTGGTGCCGCCTCCGCCTTCCCCACTTGATAAAATAGAAACAACCCAAAAACCACCCCTCCGCCTCGCGGACTCGGCACCTCCCCTTAAAAAAGGGCAGGATGCAGAAAATATCATTGCGACAACCACTCCCGCCGCCATTGCGCTTTCTTCGGAAAACGGCTC
>Ga0209211_10010289_pt1 | contig 12227 bp, 12 predicted proteins | sample RifGroA2_FD_183992 | JGI IMG/M metagenome (GOLD analysis project Ga0209211, IMG submission 183992) | Groundwater microbial communities from Rifle, Colorado, USA - Groundwater A2 (SPAdes) (version 2) | ecosystem: Environmental > Aquatic > Deep subsurface > Groundwater | place: Rifle, Colorado... | reverse complement strand
ATTCCGGCTTCGATTAATTCTTTTTTGTGCCAAGGCGGTTCGTGTTTAACTTCCAGCTTTTGGCTACCATCTTGACTTACATACCGACCGACCACCACCTGGGTTTCCCTGATTTTACCGGCAATTTGGTCATTAACTCCCTGAAGAAGCTGTTGATGAATATCTCTAACAACCGATAAAGAAAAGGGTTGTTGAAGATTAGCTGACAAATTTTTCAGAATATTAAAATAGTTTTGAACTTCTTTTTCATCACGATTAACAGGTAGACGGTTGCTCAAAAGCAGGTTAGTCACTTCCGGCAGAGATAATGGGTTACCCTCAATGCTATTGGAAATATAAGAAGAACGAATTAAGTTATGGCGCTCAAGATTAAGCTGAAGGCGGGGAGAGATTCTTAATGATTCCAATTGGCCGTAAAGCCGTTCAATAGAAGTAATATTGGTTAACAGCTTAGAGGATAGAGAAAATTTTGGCTGAAACATTAATTAGATTATAATAATTGTCAAGTTAATTGTCAAGTTAATTGTCAAGGTCGGAAAATTTAATGGTGGGTTTAAGGGGTAGAGACAATAATAAGAGAAAAAAATATTTTTTTCATCCTTCTTCTTCAAATTCCTCTAATAGCTGGCGCTGGCGGCGGGAGAGATGTTCGGGAATGTTAATAATCAGGCGGACATACTGGTCGCCGCGGCCGCGGCCGCGAAGAACCGGCATACCTTGACCGCGTAAACGGATTAAAGTTCCCGATTGGGTGCCGGGACGGACCTTTAATTTCAGCTCGCCGTCAATGGTGGGAACGGTAATCACACTACCCAAAGCCGCCTGGGAAAAAGAGATCGGCTCGTCGATAAAAATATCCAAACCATCGCGCTTAAAGCGGCGGTCAGGCCGGACCTCAATGGTGACATAAAATTGGTCAAAGCGGATGCGGGTGCCGTCATCAGCCCCGGCGGGAATTTTAATCGTATATTCTTTACCCTGGTGAACAAGAGTCCGCTGACAGCCTCTGGCCGCCTCCATAAAATCTATCTGGATGCCGTAACGGGGCAGCTGACGAGCTTGACGGAAAGGTGAACCGCCGCCGAAAAAAGACTCAAAAATTTCAAACGGATCAGAAAAGCCGCCGAAGTCAAAGCCGCCGCCGCCGCTGGTAGTGTAACTATAAGTAAATGGCCCTTGCCGGTAAGTCCGGGTGCCGCCGCCGAACGGCCCGGCCCCGAAACCGGCAGCCGGGTCAAAAGCGGCGTGGCCGAACTGATCGTAAGTCTGGCGTTTTTCCGGGTTAGACAAAACTTCGTAGGCTTCGGAAATTTCCTTGAATTTTTCGGCCGCGTCCGGCGCTTTATTGCGGTCCGGATGGTACTTTAACGCCAACTGGCGGTAGGCTTTTTTCAGTTCCGTTTGCGTGGCATTTTTATTAACACCTAAGACTTCATAGAAGTCTCGTTTGGTAGTCATTCTTTAACTACCTCACCCTCCTGAACGTCGGGTTTTTTAGGTTCTTTCTGCGCTTCATCCGCCTTCGCTGAAGCTTCGGCGGACGAGTACATCGCCGCGCCGACTTTTTGGATCGCTTCGGACAGGTCTTTGGTTTTGGCTTCCAGTTCATCTTTACTGGCTGAATTTAAGACATCCTTAAGATCCTTGATTTTTTTCTCAACCTCGGCTTTATCTTCCGGCTTAACTTTATCACCGGCGTCCTTAAGGGTTTTTTCGCTGGTGAAAATAAGAGTATCGGCCTGATTCCGCGTTTCAACCTGTTCTTTTTTCAGCTTGTCTTCTTCGGCATGCTTTTCTGCCTCTTTGGTCATGGCTTCGACTTCTTCATCGGACAGACCGGTTGAGCCTTTAATGGTAATTTTTTGCTCTTTATTAGTGGTTTTATCTTTGGCAGTAACGTTTAAAATCCCGTTAGCATCCAAATCAAAAGTGACTTCAATTTGAGGCACTCCCCTTGGCGCGGGCGGAATCCCGTCAAGAATAAAGCGGCCTAAAGATTTGTTATCAACGGCCATCGAACGCTCACCCTGCAAAACATTAATTTCCACTGAAGTCTGATTATCAGCGGCAGTAGAAAACACCTGGGATTTACTGGTAGGAACAGTGGTGTTGCGCTCAATTAAGGGGGTGGAAACACTGCCCAAAGTTTCGATCCCCAGAGTTAAAGGAGTAACGTCTAGAAGCAAGACGTCGGTCACATCACCCATGAGAACTCCTGCCTGAATCGCTGCCCCGACCGCCACCACTTCATCCGGATTAACCGACTTATTAGGCTCTTGGCCAAAATAGTCTTTAACCACGGCTTGAACTTTAGGCATTCGGGTTTGACCGCCGACCAAAATAACCGCATCAATATCTTTGGGGTCTTTTTTAGCATCTTTAAGACAGTCTTTAACCGGCTTCATGGTTTTGGCAATCAAATCATCGACTAATTCTTCCAACTTGGCCCGGGTCAGTTTCATGGTCAGATGCAGAGGCTGGCCGGTTTTAGACTGGGTAATAAAAGGCTGGTTAATCTCTGTTTCTTTAGAAGAAGACAGCTCGATTTTGGCTTTTTCCGTCGCGTCTTTAACCCGCTGGAGCGCCTGTTTATCAGCTTTCAAATCAATACCATTTTCCTTTTTAAATTCAGCCGTAAGATAATCAATGATTGTTTGATCAAAATCATCGCCGCCTAAGTGAGTATTGCCATTGGTAGCTTTAACTTCATAAACACTATCACCTAATTCAAGAATGGAAATGTCAAAAGTGCCGCCGCCTAAATCATAAACAGCGATGGTCTCGACTTTTTTCTTTTCCAAGCCATAGGCTAAAGCGGCCGCAGTCGGTTCGTTGATAATCCGCTCGACTTTTAAGCCGGCGATTTCACCCGCCTGTTTGGTCGCCTGCCGCTGGGCATCATTAAAGTAAGCCGGGACAGTGATCACCGCCCGGTCAACTGTCTCACCTAAGTAAGCCTCGGCATCGCTCTTGGCTTTTTGCAAAATTTTAGCGGAAATTTCCTGAGGCGTATATTTTTTACCATCAACTTCCACCACGGCTAAATTATCTTTGCCGCTAGAAATGGTATAAGAAACCATGTTTTGAGATTTTTTGACCTCGGCGTCGGAAAATTTCCTGCCCATTAAACGTTTAACCGAATAAATCGTATTGCCGGGATTTAAGACCATCTGGCGCTTGGCAATATCACCGACCAGATTTTTAATTGGTTCCACTACCGAAGGAATTAAGTTCCGGCCTTCACTGGTGGGAATAACTTTGGGCGTACCGCCTTCCATAACGGCCACCACCGAATTAGTCGTGCCTAAATCAATGCCAATTATTTTATTGGACATAAATCTCCTTTCCCGACCTTGACCCGGGCGGGTCTTAAGACCCGATTGGCAAGGGCATAGCCGGTTTGAACTATTTCGATAATATAATCTTTTTTTCCGGGAACAAGCTCAACACAGTCGGCGTTTTTAGGATCAAAAGACGTGTTTAAAAGTTGCAGCTCTTTAACGCCCTCCGAGTTCAAGATGGCTTTAAATTGATCAACAGTCAACTGCAGACCTTTATTTTTCAGATGAGAGTTGGCCCGATTTAAGTCGTCAAGCAAAGGTAAAAGCTTAGTCAATAAAGCGGCGTTGGCAAATTTAACAAAGTCCTGTTGATCACTAACAACTCTTTTTTGCAGGTTTTGATAGTCAGCCAAGGTGCGCTTGAGTTGGTTTTCCAAAGTTTGAGTTGGGGTTGGTTTTTTCATTTTCTTCATCTAGAGATTACCAATTTTCGGCTATTTGATTAATTAAACTGCCAAAATAACGGACAGTGGGGACAATGCTTTGATAAGACAAGCGGGACGGGCCGATGACGCCTAAAGACCCGGAAAGTTTAGGCGAGGCAAAGTCAACAAAGACCATCCCTAAAGCATCAAATAAGTCTGAATCAAAATCATCGCCGACTAAAATATGAATCGCTTCTTCACCGCTAGCTTTGGTGAAGATAGAATTAATCCGGCTGAATTCATCGATTAACGACAAAACTGCGCGGGCGACATCAATGTCATAAAATTCAGGGTTGTCCAGAATATGGGCTTCTCCGGCATGAAACAAGTCACCGGCAGAAGTACAGGCGACGGCCAGAGCTTTGGTTTTATCAGCTAAAGCTTTAGTTAAACTATTTAAAAACTTATCGGCTTGAAAGCGGTGGTCCCAAACTTTTTCTTTAACCGCCACTTCCTCGGCCACGGACAGTTCTTCTTCTTTAATCAACTCCCGAACATAATATTTCAGGGCCATTGGGGTCGGGGTCCGGCCGGCTGAAGTATGGGGTTGTTTTAAAAATCCGGCCTTAGTTAAGGTCATCATTTCATTTCTAATCGTGGCCGGAGAGATACCGAGGTTATATTTCTTTTCCAAGATAATGCTGCCGACCGGTTCGGCAGTAGCAGTAAATTCATCAATAATCGCTTTTAATATTTGAGACTGGCGATCAGTAAGATTCATATTAGCAGTATACTACCACGACTGCTAAATAACTGTCAAGGGGTTATTTTGCCAACTTCACGCCCAACTTCTTAAAATCCCTGTCAAAACTGAAAATCGACTTGATTTTATTCCGCTTCATGGCCACGACACTGGAACAGTCAATAAAAGAAATTTTTTTGGATTTAGCCCTCTTGAAAAAATCTTTGGCTTCTTTATGTAAAAATTTATCAATAAATATTTCTTTAGCATAGTTGTTAGCGTGATTTAAAAACTCAATCGCCGCTAGTTTTCCCAGTTTTTTGGAAATCACGGTAATTGATTCACCAATCACATCTGAAGAAGTAAAAAATCTCACTTTTTTTGATTTTAGTGTTTTTAACAATAATATTGCCCGGTCATGAGTTGAGTCTTTATCGTCCTTTATGGCCACAAAAACATTGGTGTCAATAAAAATCTTAGAGATCGTAGGCATATTTATCGTATTCAGAGTCGCCGGGGCCGCTGACCGGGTTTGCCGCCCATTGCTCCAGTGCTTCAAATTGGGACAGCTTTTTTTTAGCTTTCTTTTTAATCACCTTGCCCTCAGTTTTAATCGCCCGGTCCAAAAGTATCCGGGTCATTTGAGAAAAAGATTTCCCGGTCAAGGCCGCCAATTCCTCAATTGCATATTCGTGGCTATCCTGAAGTAAAATCTGTTTTCTTATTAGCATACACAACTATATTACACACTTATCCGAACGCTGTCAAGGGCGGTTTTGTTATAATCTTTCTATGAAGTTAAAAATACTCGGATTAATAATTTTAGTGGCAGCATTGGTTATTAGTCTGGATTTAAATTCTAAAGTCAGTCAGTTGTTATCTGGAGCTAGCGGAAAAAAAGCAGAAATTATGGTGGAAACAGATAAAGAGATCGGACCAATGCCACGAATATGGAACAATTTTAGTCAGGGTGGAGAAAGCAACGGGGGGATGTTGACGCCGGTCATTAATCCAATGAAAGTATTGTCCCCCGGCTATGTCCGGATCGATCATATTTATGATTTTTACGAAGTGGTTAAAAATGAAGACGGCCGGTTAAAATTCAACTGGACAAAGTTGGACCAGGAGGTGGAAGCGATCTTAAAAATAGGGGCAAGGCCGTTTCTGGCCTTATCATATATGCCGCCGGCTTTGGGCAGCGATATTACCGCCAAGCCGGATAACTGGAATGAATGGCAGGAAGTGGTTAAAACAACGATTGAGCACTATTCCGGTAAACAAAATAAAAATATTGACAAGGTTTATTATGAAGTTTGGAATGAGCCGGATTTATTCGGCAACTGGAAGACTTCGGGAGCCAAAAACTATCTGGACTTATACCGGCAAACGGCAATCGCCGCTGGTAACGCCACTAACGTTCAATCATTTAAACTGGGCGGGCCGGGCACTACCGGTATGTATCGAAACTGGATTGAAGCAATATTTAAGCTCGTTGAGAAAGAAAATTTAAGGTTTGATTTTGTCTCCTGGCACCGCTACAGCCCGGATCCGGAGCAATTTAAACAAGACGTTGAAGAATTAAGCCGTTTGTTAGAAACGTATCCGCGGTTAGCTTTAAAGGAAAAAATTATCTCGGAGTGGGGCTTGGATGCGGCCAACAACCCGGGCTATGATAATGATTTGGGGGCAGCCCACACAGTCGCCAGCGTCTTCGAAATGATTGGTTCTGTTTCCAAGGTTTTTAGTTTTGAAATTAAGGATGGTTTAAGCCCGGAAAATAAAACCTTTTGGGGCAGATATGGCATAATCAGCCACGAAGACACTGGTTTGATATTAAAGCCCAGATATCAGGCGTTTAAATGGCTCAATGATCTAGGAGAAACCAGGCTGTATTTATCCGGTGAAGGCAGTTTTGTAAAAGCTGTTGCTGCCAGAAAGGGCAAGGAAGTTCAAGTTTATTTAGTCAATTATGACCAAGCCGGCCGCCATCTGGAAACTGTGCCGGTAATCATAAAGCGTCTTTTACCCGGAGATTATGAAATGATCCAAGAAAGTTTTAAGGGGGTAAAAGAAAAGGCTTTGGTAAAAATTAACAGTGGGATTTGGACCGGCAAGGTTTTTCTGCCGGTTAATGCCATGGTCAGACTAACTTTAAAACCAGTTGAACCGGTTAACGAATGACAGCTAAAAATGTCTCCTGGTCCAGGGCCACCCGGCCAAAAGTCTTCAGCCGTTTTTTGCCTTTTTTCTGTTTTTCCAATAGCTTCATCTTCCTGGTTTCATCGCCGCCATAAAGTTTGGCGGTCACGTCTTTACGGTAGGCTTTTAACGTTTCCCGGGCTAAAACCTGGCCACCCAGGGCAACCTGAATCGGCACCTCAAACTGCTGGCGGGGTAAAACGGCTTTTAATTTTTTAACCAGCTTAAGGGCAAGTTTCTGGGCTGCCGAGCGAATAGTTAAAACGGAAAGCGGTTCAATTATTTGACGATTAAGTAAGACTTCCAGTTTGACTATTTGGTTAGGTACAAATCCGGCAAACTGCCAGTTTAAACTGGCAAAACCGGAAGAAACGGACTTTAATTGGTCAAAGAAACCACTGATTAACTCCTGCAAAGGCATAAAATAAGTTAATTTGAGTTGTTGGCCATAAAATTCCTGGGAGATTAATTTAGCCCGATGGTCCTGGCATAAATCCATGATGCCGCCTAAGTACTTTAAGGGGTTAAAAATAGTTAAATTAATAAATGGTTCTGAAGTTTGATTAATTAAAGCGGGGTCCGGCCAATCAGCCGGACTGAAAACAGAAATTGTTTGCGACTTTTTTTTGAGTTCCAGTTGATATTCCACCGAGGGGCTGGTGGTAATCAACTCTAAATCAAATTCGCGCTCTAAACGCTCCTGAACAATTTCGGCGTGGAGCAAGCCCTGGAAACCAATTTTAAAACCACTGCCCAAAACCGAGGAGTTTACCGGAGAACAAACCAGGCTGGAATCAGTTAAGCGGAATTTTTCCAGCGAGTTTTTAAGCTTAATAAAGTCATTGTTTTCCAATGGATAAAAATCCAGATAAACAACCGGTTGAGGTTCCTGATAACCAGGCAAAGACTTAACCGACACATCATCAGAAACCACAATCGTATCGCCCACTCGGCAAAGAGAGATATCTTTTAAACCGGTGGCAATAAAACCGACTTCGCCGCAAGTCAAAGAGTCAACGGGTTTCAATTCAGGCGTAAAGTAACCCAAGTTTATTGGTTTAAAAATAATTTGGTTGGAAAAGAACTTAAGGCCTTGACGGTGATTAATCCGCCCATTGACTAAACGAACATAAGCAATCACCCCATGATGGGAATGATAAAAAGAGTTAAAAATTAAAGCCTGGAGCCCCACTTCGCCAGAGGCTCCGCTTGGGGCAGGCACCCGATTAATGACCGCTTCAAGCAATTCCGGTACGCCGGTGCCGGTTTTGGCGGAAACAAAAAGAATTTCTTTCTTGGTAAAACCAAAAGTAGCCTGCAGTTGCTGGCTAATACTGTCCAGGTTAAGGTTGGGCAGATCAATTTTATTAATCACCGGAATTAATTCCAAATGGTTTTCTAAAGCCAGGTTGGCATTGGCCATCGTTTGGGCCTGAATTCCCTGGGCCGCATCAACCAGAAGAACGGCCCCCTCACAGGCGGCCAAGGAACGGGAGACTTCGTAAGAAAAATCAACATGGCCGGGAGTATCGATCAAATTCAGCGTATAGCGATTAGCGCCTAGCATATAGGACATTCTGACCGGCGCCAGTTTAATGGTAATTCCCCGCTCTTGTTCGATCGGATTGGAGTCCAGCAGGCGTTCTTTGTACTTGGAACTGGGAAAAGTATGGGTGGCTTCCAGAAAGCGGTCGGTTAGGGTGGTTTTACCATGGTCAATATGACTGATAACGCAAAAATTCCTAATAGTTGATTGGTAAGGATTCATCGTGAGTAAAGCGTTTAAGCAAACTTAAAAAGCTTTCCAGTTCTTTAATTTTTAAAATTTTAGATAAAAGCAGATAAACTCCAATCCCGATGAGACTGGTAATGATACTTAAAATAATCAGGTCTAAAGTCTTAGTCGTGTTTAAGATATAACGGTCCAGTAATCTTAAAGGAATCCACAGGCTAAAACCGGTAGCAAGCGTGGCTAAAGACATTTTAACAAAAGGGGTGAAAAGGGTGGGGCGGGAAAAACCGCCGACGAGCCGGGACAAAAAGAATAAGAGCAGGCCGGCGTGCAAAAAGCTGGCTAAAGAAATGGCTAAGGCCAGGCCTACTACACCCAGATTAAAGCGATAAACTAAAAGAAAACTAAAACCAACATTAGTTAAAACTGCTGCTGCTGCCAGATATAAAGGGGTGCGGGTGTTAGATAAGGCATAAAAGCCGCGGACTAAAATTTGGATGGCGGCCTGAGCAAAAACAGAAATGGCCAGCAGGGCCACTGTCTGACCGGTTAATAAAGTGGCCTGCCAGGGAAAGTTTTTCGTCCCAAAGGCCAAGCGGACAATAGGCAGGCGTAAAACCAACAAAATCATAGCGGCGGGCAAACTTAAATACAAAACCTGATTTAATGAGGCAATGAGCAGGTTTTTAAATTTGGAAAAGGATAATGGAGAAAAATTCTGGGCCAGGCTGGGTAAAGCAGCCTGGCCAATAGTGGCGCCAAACAAACCAACCGGCAAAGCGTTTAAGTGCTGGGCAAAGTAAAAAATAGCCAAAGAACCGGCAGGTAAAGAAGTGGCTAAAAAGACGGCCACGGTTAACTCGATCTGGCTGACAGCCAAGGCAATCGCCCGCGGCAACATCAACCGGCCGATGCGCCGCACTCCGGGATGGCGAAAATCCAGAGACGGCTTAAAGCTGAAGCCGATGTTTTTAGTTAAAGGCACCTGAACTAAAAAATGAAGCAGGGCGCCAATGATCACTCCCAAAGCCGGGCCATAAATGCCAAAGATCGGGCTGAAAAAAACAATGCCGAAAATAATGCCTAAATTATAGGCAATCGGAGCCAGGGCGGGCACTAAAAAATAGTGATGCGATTGTAAAATCCCGGTTAAAAAATTAGAAACTAAAAAGAAAACTTGGGCAATAATTAAAACCCGGGTTAAGTTAGACATCAGCTGCAGCTGGGTTAAGGAAAAACTAGGAGCAATCAAGCGGCTTAAAGGCAAACTAAAAATTGTCAATAAGGAAGCCAGCAGAAAAAATAAAACCAGGCCGGCAGTAATCACGCTGGAAGCAATGTGCCAAGCCTCTGTCTTCTTTTTAAACAGATATTGCGAAAAAACCGGAATAAAAGCAGCCGATAAAGCCCCGACCACTAAGAGCTGAAAGATTATGTCCGGCAGGCGAAAGGCGGCAAAATAAACATCCAACTGCCAGGAAGTAGTGGTGTCAAAAAAGGCGCCGGCTAAAAAACGGTCGCGGACCAAACCTAAAATTCTCGAGAAAAAAACAGCGGCCATCAAAATGCCGGCAGCAGAAAGAATGCCTTTTTGCGGTTTAAATAAGTGATTCATCGTCTTGACGCGAGTATAACAAAAATATAAAATCCAAACTATGCCAATCCTTAAATCAGCCAGCAAAAAGTTAAGACAAGACAAAAAGAAAACTAAGATAAATAAAGTTTACCGGGAAAATTTGCGGCAAGCGGTCAAGCAAGCCAGAAAAGAAAAAACCGCTAAAGCAGTAAAACAGGCTTCTTCGGCTTTGGATAAGGCAGCAAAAAAGAAAGTAATTCACAAAAATAAAGCGGCCCGATTAAAATCAAGACTAATGAAACTAATTAAGTAGTATACTTAATTTAGTATGGCCGCCCGCAAAAAAGAAATTAATTTACTTCCCAAAGAACCCTGGGAAAGCGGGATATTGGGCCAACTCATTCCTTGGACATTATCGATCGGGCGGTATGTGGTGGTATTTACAGAATTAGTGGTGATTTCCGCTTTTTTATACCGGTTTGGGTTGGATCGCCAGTTAACGGACTTAAATGAAGAGATTAAACAAAAACAGGCGATTGTCAGCAGTTATGGTGATTTGGAAACAAAATTTAAACGACTGCAGAACCAGCTTGAAAAAATCAAAGCGGCGGAGGAAACAACGGTAAAGATCGATGAGGCGCTTAACCATATTAGCCAGATAACGCCATTTGATGCGGCTTATGATTCAATTATGATTAATCAAAAGGGGGTGTCTTTGCAGGGAAAGGTTTTATCAGAAACGGGTTTGGCAACCTTACTGACTCAAGCGCAAGCGAGCCAGGAGTTTAGTGACGTTAGTTTAGACAACGTCAGTTCAGGCACAGAAAAAAAACAGGCAATTATTTTTAGAATGAGTTTAAAATTTAAACAAAAATGAGAAGCTATGACCGTTATTACCAGCGAATAAAGGTTTGGGGCCAACAGCCAAAAACAAAAATTTCCGGTTTGATCGGTTTAACTATTTTTACGGTGGCGTTTTTCTTGAGTATGGCCATCCTGCCTACTATTAGAACCATTGCCGGGTTAAAAAAAGAAATTAAAGACCAGCAAGAAGTAGAGGCCAAACTGACCAAGAAAATGATCGGGTTAAAAACCGCTGAAGTTAATTATGCCAAAGTGGTCAATAATTTAAGGTTAATCAACCAGGTGCTCCCGGAAAAAGAAGAGTTTGAAAGACTGGCTTGGCAGATTCAATGGGTCGCCAAGCAGACGGGCGTAGAGATAAATACCGGCAGTTTCGGAGGGTTTAACCTGGTGGGCCAAACCGATAAATCAGACAAAATTGAGTTGGCAGCGGAATTGACCATTGCCGGCAGCTATCAACAAATTAGGGCTTTTTTGCAGAGTTTAATTAAAATTGACCGGCTGATTACTATTGAAGAAGTTAACTTTAATAACCAAAAGTTGCAAGGCGAGGGGAAGTTAACTACCAACCTAAAGCTGGTGGGATTTTATTTGCCAACAAAGGAGCAAAATGATTAATAATCGGTATGGAAAAAATTTCGGAAAAGACTTTTTTAGATTGTCGATTTTAACTTTGGTGACCGTAATTATCTGGATTGGCATGACGGTTTATAAAACCTTAAATATCAGCCAGGTCAAACCGGAAGTACAACAACTGCTTTTACCCTTGACGCCCACAATAGACCTTGACACAATGGAAAAAATCAGACAACGGGAGATTATTCCGGAAACAGATTGGAATAGTTTAAATCCGGCCAGTCATTCGGCCACCAGCAGCGCCAGATAAATATGTTAACCAACCCCAAAATAACTAAAATTCATTTCCCGACGGCGCTGGGATTATTGATATTATTAATCGCCATCGGTGCGGGAATATATTTTGTTAAAACCAGAAGCGGGGTCAAACCGGAAGCGGCAGCGGAAGTAACCCCCGAACAAGTAAGAATCACTAATATCACGGATGCCGGCTTTAGTGTCTCTTGGATCACCGGCAGAGAGACTACCGGATCAATCAAGTTTGGAGAAAAAATCAATGAATTAAAACAGCCGGCCCTGGATGATCGAGACCAATTATCCGGAGGCAAGGCGGCCGTCGAAGTCCACCATGTCACGCTAAAAAATTTATTACCAACGACCAAGTACTATTTTAAAATCGAGTCGGGCGGCAAACAGTTTGATAATAAAGGCAAGCCGTTTGAAGTGACTACCGGCGCCGCTTTAGGCAGTCCGCCCACAGCCGATCCGATTTACGGAACAGTCTTGACCCAGTCAGGCACACCGGCAGAAGGAGTCGTAGTTTATATTAATG
>Ga0209211_10010287_pt1 | contig 12228 bp, 13 predicted proteins | sample RifGroA2_FD_183992 | JGI IMG/M metagenome (GOLD analysis project Ga0209211, IMG submission 183992) | Groundwater microbial communities from Rifle, Colorado, USA - Groundwater A2 (SPAdes) (version 2) | ecosystem: Environmental > Aquatic > Deep subsurface > Groundwater | place: Rifle, Colorado... | reverse complement strand
CCTTCTCCACCTCCGTGTACCCACTCGCCCGCTGGCGCACCCGCACCTCGGCCTCGATCACCCGCTCCAGCCCCAGCCCCCGCAGCGTCTCCACCACCAGCGGCAGCCCCGCCCGCGCCGTCACCTGGCCGCGCGCCACCACCACCTCCACCACATACGGCAGAAGCCCCGGGCTCATCGCCGAGCCCCCCGCCGCCGCCGGCCCCCGGGGTGGGCGCCCCGCAACAACGCCAGGTTGACCGCCGTCAGCCCGTTCACGATCGCCCACACCTCCTCGTAGGCGGCGATCAGCGCCTGTACCGGCTCCACCTCGCCCACCCGCACGTACCGCGTCTGCGTCCGCCCCCCCAGCGTCACCGTCAATTGCCGCGTCAGGTGCTTGGGCCCGTCCCCCGCACAGCCACACCCCCGGCGCCCACACTTGTGCCACCGCTCGTACACCGAGCCCCGCATCAGATTGGGCAGCCCGTGCAGTCGCCCGAGCCACGCGTCCCGCCGCCGCTCCAGTTCGCCCCGCGTCGCGTCTCTCATGGCCCCCTTCTACAACGGGTCCTAGGCGGGTGTCAAGCTTTTTCACCCACCGGGTTTGGGGCTTCCTCGCCAGATCGCTCAGTTAGCCGGTTGGTGCCGGATCAGGGACAACGGCTGCGCCTCGTCGACTACGACGAGACCGGCGCGACGCCCCTGCTCATGCTGAACCAAGCCGCCGATCGGCTCGGCGTCGGGTCGTGGGTGGTTCGAGGGCTCATCACGTGTGGCCTCCTCGAGGCGACACAGGTGGTGCCGTGTGCCCCGTGGCAGATCGATCCTTCGGTGCTCGACACAGCCGCCATTCGCACCGCCGCAAAGGAGGTGATGCAGGGTCGCCACCGTCGCCCAGGGAGTCGCATCAGCGATGTACACACCCTCGAGATTCCAGGTATTTGACGAAAGGATGCACAATGTCACTACACCGTGCGGGGACAACAATCCGTGGCAGATGAGCAGGTTGGTTTCCGGCCGCGGGATCAGGGCGGCGAGTTTTTCGAGGAATTCCAGGGGCACGAAAACCAGGTGGCTGGTGCCGTCGGCCCAGGGGGTCTTGAGCGCCAGCCGGATGCGGCCGTCGCCGGTGAGCCGGAGGCGGTCCTGGGCCACCGGGGGGCGAAGGAGGTAGCGGCAGAGCTGCTCGAACCGGGGCCGACGATTAGCCGCCGACGCCCAGGTACGTCATCGTGACCTGCCGGTCGGCGCGGAGATGGGCGGGCGTGCCCTCGAAGACGATGGCCCCGTGGTCGATGACATAGACGCGGTCGGCCAGCTGGAGCGCCATCTCGGCGTTTTGCTCGACGAGGAGCATGCTCACGCGCTCCTTCTTGAGCTCACGGATGGTCCCCACCACCGCCTCCACCACCAGCGGCGCCAGCCCCTGGGAGGGCTCGTCCAGGAGGAGCAGGTCGGGGCCGGTCACGAGGGCCCGGGCGATGGCCAGCATCTGCTGCTCGCCGCCCGACAGCAGCCGCCCCTTGCGGTCCAGCACCTCCCGGAGCTTCGGGAAGCGCTCCAGCACGGCCTCTACCTGCCAGCGCGAGCCCGGCCGCCTTGCGATCGAGAGGTTCTCCCGCGCCGTCAGGTAGGAGAAGACGCCGCGCGTCTCGGGGACGAGGGCGATCCCCATCCGGGAGATCCGGTGGGTGCCGAGGCCGACGATGTCGCGTCCCTTGTAGCGGATCTCCCCCGTGCGGGGAGGCGTGAGCCCCGTGATGGAGCGGAGTGTCGTGGTCTTGCCGGCGCCGTTCCGCCCGAGGAGCGCCACCACCTCACCCTCGGCCACCCCGAGGGAGAGGCCGTGCAGGATGTGGCCCAGCCCGTAGTAGGTGTTGATGCCCCGGATGTCGAGGATCATTCCGCGACCATCCCGCCCAGGTAGGCGCGGCGCACCTCGGGGTTCCGCTGGATCTCGGCCGGCGTCCCCTCGGCGATGAGGCTCCCGAAGTGCATGACCGAGACGCGGTCCGAGACCCCCATGATGATGTCCATCTTGTGCTCGATGAGGACGATCGTGTAGCGCCCCTTGAGCCCCCGCACCAGCGCCACCATCTTCTGGGTCTCGTCGGGCGAGAGGCCGGCGGCCGGCTCGTCCAGCAGCAGCACCCGGGGCGCCGCGGCCAGCGCGATGGCCAGCTCGAGCTGGCGCTGCTCGCCGTGGGAGATCTCGCGCGCCGGCTGGTCGGCCTTGTCCGCGAGCCCGACGTCCGCCAGCGCCACCCGCGCGCGCTCGGTGACCTCGGCGTAGCCGTCGCTCCGCCGCCACACGAGCCCCCGCCAGGACCGGCCCCGCGCGAAGGCCGCGATCCAGACGTTGTCCAGGATCGAGAGGGCGGGGAAGACGTTCGTGCGCTGGAAGGAGCGCGCGAGCCCCAGATGGGCGATCCGGTGGGCCGGCGTCCCGGTGATGTCGCGCCCGTCGAAGACGATCCGGCCTGACGTCGGCGGGAACTGCCCCGTCAGGAGATTGAACAGCGTCGTCTTCCCGGCGCCGTTGGGGCCGATGATCGAGTGGAGGGTGCCGGCCTGGACCTCCAGCGTGACGCCGTTGACCGCCGTCAGGGCGCCGAAGGCCTTGGTGAGACTCTCGGTCCGGAGGAGCGCCATGCTATTGCGCGATCCCCGCCAGAGCGCGACGCCGCTCCCGCCACGACCAGAAGCGGGCCCAGGCCTCCACGCAGCCGCCGCGGAAGAAGAGGACCACGATCACGAACGCCACGCCGAGCAGGAGCGGCCAGCGCTCCCACACGACGCTCACGGACTCGGAGAGCCAGATGAAGACGAAGGAGCCGATGATCGGCCCGTAAAACGAGCCGCTGCCCCCGATAAGGGTGGCGAAGAGCACGTTCCCCGAGAAGACGAACCCGATCGCCTCCAGGGGGACGATGCCGAACAGCATGGAGTAGAGCACGCCGGCCAGGCCGGAGAAGGCCCCGCCGATGACGAAGGCGAGCAGCTTGAAGCGCGGCACGTCGTAGCCCACCGCCTCCGCCCGCACGTCGTTTTCGCGGATGGCCTGGAGGATTTTCCCGAGGGGCGATTCCACGATGCGCTGCATGATCCAGAGCGAGAGCAGGAAGAGCGCCGCGACGAAGACGTAGTAGGCGAGGGGGTTGCGGAAGTCCACTCCGAGCAGGGCGGGCCGCCCGATCCCGGGCATGCCGTCCTCGCCGCCCGTCACGGTGGTCCACTGGTAGGCGATGAAGTAGAACATCTGGTTCAGCGCGAACGTCAGCATGATGAAGTAGAGGCCGGAGCGCCGGACGCAGAGGTAGCCCACCAGCGCCGCCGACACGGCGCCCACCACGATGCCGACGCCGAGCGCCGCGAAGACGTTGGTCTCGTAGTGCTTGAGGAGGTAGCCGGCCACGTAGGCCGCCGCGCCGAAGAAGGTGGACTGACCGAAGGAAAGGAGCCCCGTGTAGCCCAGGAGGAGGTTCAGCCCCAGCCCGAAGATCGCGAAGATCCAGATCTCGGTGGCGAGGGCGTGCCGGACCGCCATCGGGAGCAGGACGGCCGCGGCGAGGACGGCCAGCCAGGCGCGGCTCACCGGATGCCGAAGAGGCCCTGGGGGCGGACGAGGAGGATCGCGGCCATGATGGCGAAGATCACCGCCACCGAGGCCTCGGTCCAGTAGAGGGCGACGACGGCCTGTGCCACCCCGATGATGAGCCCCGCGGCGATGGCGCCGAGCAGGTTGCCGAGGCCGCCGAGGGCGACCACCACGAAGGCGATGCCGAGCATGTCCACGCCCATCGAGGGCGAGAGCCCGCGGATGGGGGCGGTCAGGGCCCCGGCGATCCCGGCCAGGTACGCGCCGAGGGCAAAGGCCGCGGTGAAGAGCCGGTGGACGTCGATCCCGAGAAGCGAGACCATCTCCTTGCTCTCGATGCCGGCGCGCATGATGGCGCCGTAGCGGGTCTTCTCGAGGAAGAGCCACGTGGCGAGGACGAGGAGCCCCGCCATCACCATCACGAAGAGACGGTACTTGGGGTAGAAGATGAAGCCCAGGTCGAAGCCGCCGCGGAGGAGCGGCGGCGGGAGCTGGCTGAAGCCGATGGGGCCCCAGACGACGATGATCCCCTCGCTCAGGATGAGCGACAGCCCGAAGGTGAAGAGCAGCTGGTAGTCGTGACCGGCGGCGTAGAGCGGCCGGATCCCCGCGTATTCGATGGCGAGCCCCAGCAGCGCCACGCCGACAGGGGCCAGAACGAGGGCCAGCCAGAAGTTCCCGACGGCGTGGATCGCGCTGAAAAGAAAATAGGCGCCCACGGCGAAGAGCGCGCCGTGGGCGAAGTTGGGGATGTTCAGCACCCCCGTGATCAGCGACAGGCCGAGCCCCATGAGGGCATAGAGCATGCCCGTCGCGATCCCGTTCAGGACCGAGCCGAGGAGCTGGCTCAGAAGCTACCGATGTCCTTGCACGCCGCGTACTGGGCCGGCAGCGGCGTGTCGCCGGTGGCGATGATGTCGGCGAAGTCCATCGGGTTCTTCATGGCCGACTTCGGCTTGGAGCGCATGAAGAAGAACGGCCGGAGCGTTTGGTGCGTCTGCGCGTCCACCCTCATCCGCCCCACGAGGTCGTTGACCTCGATCCCCTCCAGGCCCTTCACGACGTCCTGGACCTCGACGGACTTGGCCCGGTCGAAGCCGTGCAGCAGCATCCGCGTCATGCCGTAGGCCGCCGCCGGGGCGTAGCCCGGAGGGCCGCCGAACTTGGCCTGGTAGCTCTTGACGAACTCCTTGGCCACCGGCGTGTCGGTCGTGTAGTAGAAGTTGGAGCCGACCCAGAGGTTCTCCCGGATCTCCGGCGCGAGCTGCACCAACTCCTCCACCCCCGAGGACCACGACATGATCAGCGGGAGCTTCGGGGTGAGGCCGAAGTTGAAGATCTCCCGGGCGGCCGTGACGGCGTCCAGGCCGAAGTTGATCATCGCCACCACGTCGGGCTTGTTCCCGGCCGCCTTGGTGACGTAGTTCGAGAACTCGCGCTCGCCGAGCGGGTGACGGTCGGCGCCCACGAACTCGAGGCCGTGGGTCTTCCCGACCTCCTTGATGTACTTCTCCACCGACCAGCCGAAGGCGTAGTCGGCCACGAGCAGGTGCCAGCGCTTGGCCCGCGGGTTCGCCTTCATGAAGGTGTCCACGACGGTCTTGGCCGCGGTGTAGGGGCTCGCCGCCCACTGGAAGGAGTAGCGGTGGCAGCGGGCCCCGGAGATGTCCTCGGTGCCGCCGCTGAAGTAGTGGAGGACCTTCTTCCGCTTCGCCACCTCGGAGACGGCCAGCGCGACGCCCGACGACCAGGGGCCGATGACGAACTTGGCCCCCTCGCCGTCCACCGCCTCCTCGACCCGTCGGGTAGACGCGCCGGCCTGGGTCGCGGAATCGCGGGTGATGTACTTGATAGGCCGCCCGAGGATCTTCATCCCGCGCTCCTCGAGCGCCATCTTCATGCCGCGGTCGAGGATGGGCCCCACGTCGGAGAAGGCCCCGGTGAAGGGCCAGATGCCCAGCATGACGACCTCTTTGGCCTGGGCCCGGATCACCGCGGGAAAGCCGAGGCCCGCCACGGCCCCGGCGGCTCCGACCGCTCCCAGTTTCAGGACGTCTCTTCGATTCAGATCGCTCATCCCTGTTCCTCCTCGTCGGCTTGGAGTTTGGCTTTTCTCGGCGGGCGCGCCGCGCAAGTCGCTAGCCTATTATGTGTCCCGGGGGCGAAGGAAACATACAGCCCCTTCTCGGACGGCCCTTCTCGGACGGACGCGGCGAGCCCGGCCCGCCGCCTGCGCCCCTGCCGGAAGCGGCCGGGAGTGAGCGCCCAGAGTGTCGACGATCACCCAGAAGCGCGGTTTTTCGAACGGGGCCCGAAAGCTGGCCCGCATATTGCGTACAGGGCCTTGGGCACCAACCTCCAGGCCCCGCGCCTTGTCCCCAAACCTCGCGCTCCTGAAGGGCGAAATGGGCCGCTGGCTGACCGTGATCTGCACTGGCCACCTGAACCCATCCGGCCGGCAAGTCCAAACTCGTTGCGTCCTGCCGGTCGAGAATCACGCGCTTTTACATGTCGCGCGACGCCCAGAGTGAGCCTCCATCCCATCCATCCATCTCCTCCCTATACAGGGCGGATGAAGGCGGAGTCAAGCACGGAGTTGGGGCCCTGATCCGGCGGCAGGGTTCTTGCGGTGGCCGCCCGGGTTGTCGGTTTTCAGAAGGTAGGGACCCTTTCGGCCTGAGTTGTTCAGAAGCATGGGACCCCGGGACCTGAGAGGTTTTCAAAACCTTTCCCCCCTTGCGTGACCTCGGGCTATGACCCTCTCGGCCCCCGCTGGGCCAGGAGGAGTGCATGGCCTATCGCGAGGTCACGATGCTCGAGGTCAAAGAGGTCCTGCGGCTCTGGCTGACCGGCGTCCGCAAGAAGCGGATCGCCACCCAGCTGGGCCTGAACGTCAAGACGGTCCGGCGGTACCTGCGCGCCGCGCAGGAGCACGGGCTGATCACCGCGGGCAGTCCCGACCAGTTGGACGACGGCCTGCTCGCCGCGGTCGTCAGCACCGTCCAGCCGGGCACGGGGCGCCCCCATGGTGACCGTTCGGCCGCGTGCGCGGCCCAACGGGGCGTCATCGAGCGGTACCTGCGCGCCGACGTGCGGCTGTCCAAGATCCGCAAGCTGCTCCGGCGCCAAGGCGTGATGATCAGTTCCCCCACGCTCCGGCGCTTCGCCATGGGGGAACTCGGCTGGGGCCGCGCTGCGCCGACGATCCCGCTCGCCGACTGTGGCCCCGGCGAGGAGGATCCTCCGGCCCTCGGCGTTCCTGGACGAGGTCCGCTTCCGCCCGTCATCCCGGCGCCGGCTCGCGGATTGACCTCCCGGCGCGCAGGCCGCTACTCTGCGGGCGGAGGAGACTCGTGAGCCCGAATCGTGCCGTCGTCGCCGACCCCGTGCCCGCGTCCGCTGGGACCGCGCGGCCGTCGACGTTCGCCGCCCTCAAGGGGCGGAACTACCGCCTCTACTGGCTCGGACTGGTCTTCTACGTCCTCGGCCACCGGGCGGAGTACGTCACTTTCGCCTGGCTCACGTGGGAGGTGACCCACGACCCGATGTATCTGGGCTATCTCGGCCTGGCGCAGGGCGTGCCCCTGGTCGTCTTCCAGCTCTTCGGCGGCGTCCTCGCCGACCGCGTCAACCGGCTGCGCCTCCTGCTCGGCACCCAGATCCTCACCGCCGCGACGCTGACGATCGCCTTCGCCCTCACCGTCCTCGGGCTGGTCCGCGTCCAGCACCTGCTGGCGCTGGCGGCGCTGAGCAACACCTTCCGGGCCTTCGACGAGCCGACCCGGCTGTCGCTGGTGCCCCAGCTGGTCGAGCGCGAGCGGCTGGCGAACGCGATCGCGCTGGGCTCCATCCCCTGGCAAGCCGGCCGCATGATTGGCCCGTCCATCACCGGCATCCTGATCGCGGCCTTCGGCGGGGCGGTGGGACTCGGGCTGGCGGCCGTCGCCTCCTGCACCGCGCTCGTGCTGTACAGCCGACTCCGGGTCCAGCGGGCCGCGCCGTCGCCCGATGGGCAGGGCATGCGCCGGCAGCTCGTCGAGGGCCTGAGCTTCGTCGGCCACAACTTCGTCTTCGCGGGACTGATCTGCCTGGCCCTGTTCAATGCTCTCTTCGGCCTGTCCTACGTCACGCTGCTGCCGATCTACGCCGACTCGTACTTCCACGCCGGCTCCACCGGCTTCGGCCTGCTCAACGCCGCACACGGGGCGGGGGCGCTGGTCGGCACGCTCACCGTGGCCACGATCGCCCATCGCATCCCGCGCCCGGGCACGACGCTCCTGGTCACGGCGGTGGGCATGGGGCTGGCGCTGATGCTCTTCTCCCGATCGCCCGCGATGGGGCCGGCGCTGGCCATGCTGCTGCTGGTGGGCTTCTGCAACACCTTCTACCTGACCCAGGTCACCACGTTCCTCCAGACGCACGTGCCCGACCAGCTTCGCGGCCGGGTGATGAGCATCTACTCGCTCTGCTGGAACCTGCTGCCGCTGGGGGGCCTCTTCGGCGGCGTCCTGGCCGCGGCCGTGGACGCCCGCTTCGCTGTGCTGGTGGGCGGCGCCCTGGTGGCCGCCAACGCGCTGGCCCTGCTCACCTCCCGGCGGCTGCGGGCGATCCGCTGAGGAGAGCTACGGCAGGAGATCGCTCACGGCAAGGCGCACGGACGGCAGCGCGAGCGGCGAGACGACCGCCGCCGGGCCCAGCCGCTCCACCGCCCGGTACCGCCACCCATAGGGCGCCGTCGGGTCCGGCCCGGGGTCGCGGTACACCTCCAAGACCCGCTCGACGAGGTTGACGATCCAGTAGTCGTGGACACCCCCGCGCGCGTAGAGACTGCCCTTGTCCTGGCGGTCGAAGGCGAGGCTCGACTCCGCCACCTCGACCACGAGGGCGGGGCGGGCCGGGTGGTCTGCGCGGTAGTCGGCGCGCTCGCCCGGCACCACGGCCAGGTCCGGCTCCGGTTCGGACTCGTCGTCGAGGGCCACCGGCATCTGGGCCCTCACCACCCAGCCTGGCGGCAGGGCGGCTCGCAGCGCGTCGTCGACGGCGCCGATGGCCGTGGCGTGGTAGCTGCCCTGGGGCTCGGCGACGACAAGCTGGCCCCCGATCAGCTCCACCGGCTCCCCGTGGAGCACCCCGAGGTCCACGAGCCGGTCGTACTCGGCTCGCGTCCAGCGCCGCAGCGTCAGCGGGGCCTGTCTCATCGCCCCCACCGTATGCCGCCGCCCCCGCCGGCGTCAATGCCGCGAGATGGATACACCGCCTGGCAGGCGGAGCTCCCACGAGGAGACGCCGGGCCGCGTGGGCCTGTCTCCGCCAGGAGACGTTGACGAGTCAAGACGCGATGGTTAGGATCATATTGTGAACCTGCTGGACGCGGTGCTGGAGGTGTACCGTCGCCCCACCGCCTCGAAGCTGTCGCGCTTCGGCTGGGCCTACGCCGAGACGCAGGTGCTGCGCCGGGGCGAGGCCGTCATGCCACTGGCAGCGCCGGGCAGCCGCGTCGCCGTCGACGATCTGCTTCCGTAACGCAGCTTTGCCTCGCTGGACGCCCCTCGCTCAGGTATGGTCAAAATGACCTTTTCGAGGAGGGCGATCGCGCGCAGGCTCTTGGCGGCTCAGGCGAAGTCCCAGCTCACCGACTGTCTCCGGAAGGCGGAGGGGGGCGAGTCCGTGATCATCACGCGGCACGGCAAGGCGGTAGCCGCGCTCGTCGCCGTCGATCGCGTGGCGCTTCCGAGGCGGAAGGACATGCGCGGCGGCGCCGGTCTCGCGGGGCTCGCCGGCGGCTGGAAGGGCTTCGAAGACCTCGTCAAGGCGCTGGGCAAGCTCCGACGCACGCGGCCGCGCCGCCCGGCCCCGCTCGGCTGAGTGGCCTTCCTCTTCGATACCGAAGCGATCTCGGAGGTGTTGAAACCGCTGCCGCTGCCCGCGTACGTGGCCTGGCTCCGGGCCATCCCCCGCGCCGAGCAGTTCACGAGCGCGGTGGTCGTGGGCGAAAGGTGCTCCGTTGCCAGGTTCCAGATCCAGGGAGCCCCGTCCCTGAGGATGACTCGCCTCAGGTCACGTGCACCCGCCCCACCCTCGGCTCTTGCCTTCCCCGCCTCGATGCGGGAGAATCGCGGGGCTTCGGCCGTCGCACGCACACCGAGCCACCGGACCACGACGTGAACGCCAACCGCGCACGCCCGATCGACGGGAAGATCGTCGGCGCGCTCCTCGTCCTGCTGGGCATCGTCGCCCTGCGGGAGGGACGCCGGCTGTACGTGCTGCGTGAGACGCTCGTCGCCGGCGCCGTCGTCGGGGACGACACGTTTCCGATGATCGTCGGGGCCGCGCTCCTCGCCCTCGGCGCCTACCTCGTGGTCGCGGCCGCGCCCCCCGCCGCGCGCGTCGAGCTGCCCTCGGGCGCGACCCGCGCCCAGATGCTCGCGGGCGCCGCCGTCCTGGTCGCGTACTGGGTCATGGTCCCGTGGCTGGGCTACACGTCGAGCACCGCCATCGTCTCGGTCCTGCTCTACCGCGGCATGGGTGGCTACCGCTGGCCGGTGGCCGTCCTGCTCGGCGCCGTCACCACCGGTGTCCTCTACCTCTTCTTCCGCGTGTGGCTCCTCCAGCCGCTGCCCACCGGCATCCTCGGCGGCTGAGGGATGGACGTCCTCGGCCACCTGGCGAGCGGCTTCGCGGCTGCGCTGACGCCGGGCAACCTCCTGATGGCGTTCGTGGGCTCGCTGCTCGGGACCCTGGTCGGCGTGCTGCCCGGGCTCGGGCCGACGGCCGCGATCGCGATCCTCTTTCCGCTCACGTCGGTGCTGGGCCCCGTGCCGGCGATCATCATGCTGTCGAGTATCTATTACGGGGCCATGTACGGAGGCTCGACGACGGCGATCCTGCTCAATATCCCGGGCGAGGTCGCGTCGGTGCCCACCTGCCTCGACGGCTACCCGATGGCCCAGCAGGGCCGCGGAGGGGTCGCGCTCGGCATCGCCGCCATCGGCTCGTTCTTCGCGGGGACGTTCGGCGTGGTGATCCTCACGTTCTTCGCCCCGCTGCTCGCCGACCAGGCGCTGCGGTTCGGGCCGCCCGAGTACTTCGGCCTCATGGTGCTGGCGTTCACGGTCGTGGTGTCGCTGTCCGGGATCTCGCTGGCCCGCGGCCTCGCAATGGCGATGCTCGGATACCTGCTCTCGCTGATCGGCCTCGGGATGGCCACCGGAGAAGCGCGCTTCACGTTCGGCTTCGAGCCGCTGATGAGCGGCGTCGACCTCATCCCCCTCGTGGTGGGCCTCTTCGCCATCTCGGAGGTGTTCCTGGGCCTCGAGGAGGCGCGGGTCACCATCGCGACCAGGATCACCAACGTCTTCCCGCGCTGGGCCGACCTCAAGCAGTCGATGCCCGCGATCCTGCGCGGCACCGGCATCGGCTTCTTCCTCGGGCTCCTGCCGGGCTGCGCGCCCGGCGTGACCGTGTTCCTGGCCTACGACGCGGAGAAGAAGCTCGCCCGGGAGCCCGAGCGCTTCGGCAAGGGCGCCATCGAGGGCGTCGCGGCACCGGAGGCGGCCAACAACGCCACGTCCTCGGCCGGGTTCATCCCGCTCCTCGCGCTCGGCATCCCCGCCTCGGCGCCCCTGGCGATCCTGCTCGGCGGGCTCATGGTCTACGGCCTGCAGCCCGGTCCCCTGCTCTTCCAGAAGAACGCGGAGTTCGTGTGGACGATCATCGCCAGCCTCTACGTCGGCAACGCGATCCTGCTCATCCTGAACCTGCCCCTCGTGGGGATGTGGGTCTGGCTCACCCGCGTGCCCTTCGGGATCCTGGGCCCCGCCATCCTCCTGCTGTCCTTCGTGGGGGCGTACAGCGTCCGCAACAGCATGTTCGACGTGGCGGTCAGCCTGGTCTTCGGCTTCCTCGGCTATGTTCTCCGGAAGTGCCGGTGGCCGCTCGCGCCGATGCTCCTGGCGTACATCCTCGGTCCACTCCTCGAGAACAACCTGATCCAGTCCCTGTCGATGAGCGGCGGCAGCCCGCTGATCTTCGTCCAGCGCGGGCTGTCGCTCGCCCTCATCGTCGCCGCCGTCCTCCTCCTGTTCATCTCGCTGGCGCTCATCCGCTACACGAGCCGGCGGCTGCGGGAAACCACCGCGGAAGAGATGGCGCTGTGAACACCAACCCGACAAGGAGGTCATGCATGATGCCCTCGCGCATCGCGACGTCCCTGATGATCCTGGTCCTCGCGCTGTCGCTCGTGCTCTCGGCGGCGCCAGCGCGGGCCGAGTATCCCGAGAAGCCGGTCGAGATCGTGGTGCCGTTCGTCCCCGGCGGCGGCACGGATCTCATTGCCCGGCTCGTCGCCGACTATCTCGGCAAGAAGTGGCGCCAGCCGTTCCTGGTCGTGAACAAGCCGGGCGGAGGCGGCGTGCCGGGGGCGCGCGCGGCGCTGAAGGACGCCCGGCCCGACGGCTACACCGTCCTCATGGACATCCACACGACCTCCTCGATGCTCATCGGCGCCCAGAAGACGCCGCCCCTGACGCTGGCCGACCGCAAGTACGCCGCCCGGATCGTCCGCGACCCGATGGTGTTCGCGGTGAAGGCCGACGCGCCGTGGAAGACGTTCAAGGAGTTCTCCGAATGGGTCAAGGCACATCCGGACG
>Ga0209211_10010285_pt1 | contig 12230 bp, 9 predicted proteins | sample RifGroA2_FD_183992 | JGI IMG/M metagenome (GOLD analysis project Ga0209211, IMG submission 183992) | Groundwater microbial communities from Rifle, Colorado, USA - Groundwater A2 (SPAdes) (version 2) | ecosystem: Environmental > Aquatic > Deep subsurface > Groundwater | place: Rifle, Colorado... | reverse complement strand
TTCTCACCTGGCCTGCCGAATAAGATTCCAGCCAATACATTCAAAGCCCATGCCTGGAAAACACTTATTTTGTGCAGGCTTCCAAAAACGTAATTCCATAAGAGCATTACAGGAAGCGCAAGTATCAATCCGACCAAAGCGCTTAATACAATGACAAAAAGTATTGCATAGCCTGTTTCTATCAGCTTTCTCAGCACTGGCACATTCTTGAGAACCGCCATTGCGCAATGATTGGAATGAATCTTTTTAAATGTTGTGTATAATTTTTTATCTGTGTTATCCCAAAACTATTTCCCTACGATAAGTTTCCTTTTAGTATGAAACTTACTAAAGGGAAATTGATAGAAACAATAAGGAGAAAAAATGATGGGTGGACAACATACCAAGCAAGGAAGATAGCGGGAATCTCGATAAGAAGAGTAAATCAAGTATGGAAGAGGTATCTGCTGACAGGAGAGATTCAAGAGATAGGTAAGAATAATGGCAGGCCTAAGAAACCGATAGACGACTGGGAAACGCAAATGGTTAAGCAAGCTTATGAAAAATACCGAGTATCAGCTTCTACTCTTGAGAGGCTTATAGACAGAGACTATAAGAAGCACATAAGCCATAGAAGAATACACAAGATTCTGCTTAGCATTGGCTATGCAAAGAAGAAAGACAAAAGAGACATAAGAAAGAAAGAATGGATAAGATACGAGAGAAGGCACAGCTTGACTGCCGTGCATATTGACTGGTATTATGATGGCAAAGCGTGGGCTTTTGGAGTAGAAGATGATGCTAGCAGAAAGATATTAGCTTTGATAGAATGCAGCAGTCCTACAACAGAAAAATCTATAGAGGGCATGGAAGAAGCCTTGAAGCATGGTGTTATCAAGCAGTGCATAAGCGATCATGGCTCGCAGTTCATAAGCAATATAGGTGGTGATTCAAAGTTTGTAGAGTGCCTTGAAGCTAAAGGCATTAAGCAGATTTTATGCAGAATAAAGCATCCTCAAAGCAATGGCAAGATAGAGAAATGGTTTGATATTTACAGGCTACATAGACACGCTTTCAAGACCAAAGAAGAATTCTTGTATTGGTATAATGAGGTAAGACCCCATAGAAGTCTTAATTTTGCGGAGCTAGAGACACCACAACAAGCTTTTGTCAGGAAGATGAAAGCGGAGGTTTAAAATAATGAAACGAATTATTCTATCGAAAGGAAATTATAATGGGATAACACATGCTTAAACAGTGAGATAACATTTATAAATCAGCCAAAACTCATGAAACAAAATGGACAATGTGCTTGTGACAGGGGGGGCAGGCTTTATAGGCAGCCACCTGTGTGATTTTTTGATTGGCAAGGGATTCAGAGCCATATGCATGGACAATTTAATTACCGGCAATGCCGATAACATAAAGCACCTTGAAAAAAACAGGAACTTCAGATTTATAAACCATGACATAAGCAAGCATATAAAAATTGACGATGACCTGGGATTTGTACTGCATTTCGCCAGCCCGGCTTCGCCTGAAGATTACCAAAAAATACCAATCCAGACGCTTAAAGCAGGAAGCCTTGGCACACATAATACCCTTGGTCTGGCGCTGGCAAAAAAAGCAAAGTACCTTCTTGCCTCGACTTCAGAGGTTTACGGCGACCCACTGGTAAACCCCCAGCCGGAATCATACTGGGGAAACGTAAATCCTGTAGGGGTGAGGGGCTGCTATGACGAATCCAAAAGATTTGCAGAAGCATTGACTATGGCTTACCACAGGATTCACAAGCTTGACACCAAGATTGCAAGGATTTTCAACACTTACGGGCCCAGAATGCGGAAGAATGACGGCAGGGTTGTCCCGAATTTCATAAACCAGGCATTAAGCGGTAATCCAATAACTGTTTACGGAGACGGTAATCAAACAAGAAGCTTTTGCTATGTTGATGACTTGATAGAGGGGGTATACAAACTCATGCTTTCAAGCCTAAACGAGCCTGTCAATCTTGGAAATCCCCATGAGCATACGATTTTGGAATTTGCAGAATTAATAAAAAAACTGACAATGTCAAAGAGCAGGATTGCCTTCAAAAAACTGCCGATAGACGACCCAAGAGTCAGGTGCCCTGACATAAGCCTGGCAAAAAGCAAATTGAAATGGGAGCCGAGAACAAGATTGAGTGATGGCCTGGCTAAAACGATTGATTTCTTTAAGCATCAAGGCTGAAATTTTGTTTTGGCAGTAGATATTTATTTTTTCTCCATATCAGCCAAAAACCCGAAGATGATTATTTGCAGGCCGATGCTCAGGACTAGTATATCAAGCATCATAAGGCCCAAATGCCTGAAAGCCCCTTCTCCAAAAAACTGGAAATAAACAAGATAAAGCCCTAAAAGTATTCCTATAAAAAATATCAGGCTGCCGATAATACCAAAAAACTTCAAAGGCTCGTAATCCCTGTAAGTCCTTATTATGTTTATCAATGCCCTTGCTGCATAGCTGAATGGATTTGATATAAGCCTGCTCCTGCCGTCTCTTTTTGCAAAATAAATCGGCACTTCTTTTATCCTGAATTTCTGCTTTACTGCCCGTATAATCTGCTCCTGGGTATATGTGTGATTGCTTGTTATTGGAATGCTCTCGGCAACTTCTCTTGTAAACGCCCTGAAACCAGTCTGCGCATCTGAAATCTGCAAGTTGGTTATTCCTGATACAACCTTGGAGAATGCAAGATTTCCAATCCTGTTTATCAATGGCATATGCTCTATTTTGCCTTGAAACCTGCTGCCCAAAACAAGGTCATAGCCGTTGTTAATTTCTTTCAATAGCTTGGAAATTTCCTTAGGCAGATATTGGCCGTCAGCATCGATATGAACTATAATATCGGCTTTTAATTCCAGGCATTTTTTTAGCTCTGTTTTGAAAGTTTCAGCCAGCCCGTAATTTTTTGGATGCGAATAGACAACAGCTCCTGCCCTTTTTGCAGTCTCAGCAGTTTTATCCGTGCTTCCGTCATCCACAACCAGAATATTGTAATTGTATCTGCCCCTGCCCATAACATCTTTTATCCCTTTTATCAGGCTTCCAATGCTTTGCGCTTCGTTGTAAGCAGGTATTGTAACAATAATTTTCATATACTTTAAAAACGATAAACTATTTAAATACCTTTCTGTGCCGGAGAAAGCATTTTAACCCAACATTATTTTAAGTTTAGTGTGAAAATGCCCATAAAATATTATATAAAACTTTACAAGCTTGCCAAAAGCAGGAATAAATCCGAGAAGGACTATTTCGATTTTGAGAAGTTTCAGGCTGAGATGGTAATAAAGTCGCTAAAAAGAAAGGATGTTAGATTAAAAGGCGCTAAAGTCCTTGACATAGGCTCGGGCAGGGGAGGATATTCCTACGCGCTAAATAAGAACGGGGCGCATGTTGCTTCCTTAGACATAGACAGTGAAAGATTTGCGTTAAACAGCAGAAGGTTTGTCAATGCAGACGCAATAAACCTTCCATTTAAGCCGTCCAGCTTTGACATAGTTTTTTGCTCCAGCATAATTGAGCATCTGGAAGAGCCTGAAAAGCTGATATTGGAGATAAAAAGGGTATTAAAGAAAGGGGGGATATGCTATCTGAGCTTTCCGCCTTTCTGGAGCCCGGTAGGCGCCCACCAGTTCAAGCCTTTCCACTATCTTGGAGAAAAGATGGCAATAAAGCTGGCAAGAATATTCTATAAGGTAAGAAGCTATTCTTCCTATAACGATGAATATGGGCGGCTTTACGTTATGACAATAAGCAAAGCGAAAAGGCTTATCAGGGACAGCAGATTAAGAATAATCAGCATTTCAACACGGCATTTTCCGGTTAATTTTGCAAAGGCGCCTCTATTAAGCGAGTTTTTGACATGGCATGTGGAATTCCTGTTGCAAAAGTAAGATTTTTATAGACATACCTTTTTTTCAATTAAGGGGGAACTAATGTCTGCATTAAGCATAATCTTATTTTTTTTGTACAGCTGGGGATTCGGCTTTGGATTAGGATTAATAGCCAGGGAATCAGAAGATTTTCTTGAAAGAAACCTAATGAGGATAGGAACCGGCTTAGGGGCAATGCTTGCATTCGGCCTCCTGCTTAACCTCATTAGGATTCCATTGGACTGGAGGGTATTCCTGTCAATAAGCATTTTGCTGGTCTTAACCAAAACTTACAGGGATTTCAAGAAAGAAAGAATCATTTTTGATGTTAAAAAAATTTCAATAAGCATTTTCCCTTTGCTCGTGCTTGCCTTATTCTCTATTTCTTTTTACATGTATGAAAAAGGGGCGTTCGCATACCCTTATTTAGAAGATGATGACTCATGGAGCCATGCCATGGGAGTGAAGTACGTGTCCATTGAGAAAACTGTTTTTGCAGGCGCTGGAAATAGTTTTTATATGGATCCCTACCCACCAAACTATGACATGCTCATGGGAATCCTGCACCAGACAAACAATTCTGTTTACTGGACTCTCAAGTTTTTCAATGCATTGATTGTGTCATTAAGCATAGTATTCTTCTATTTTTTTGCAAAAACATTTACAAACAGCTCAAAAAAGGCCTTATTCGCAACATTTGCCCTGTTTGCAGTCCCTGCCTACCTGAGCCATTTTATATGGGCGATAGCCTTGACAATGCCTTTGTTCTTTGCATCGTTTTATGCAGTTGAGAAAATTAAAGACGACAAAAGATGGTTTATAGCGGCAGCAATAGTCATTGCCGCGACTTTGACTTCATCTCCAACTCACAGCGCTTATTTTGGGCTGTTTTTCCTGATATATCTTATTGGGAGGGCTTTAGCCCAAAAGAAGTTTTTGGTTTACGAATTTCTCGCAGGATTTTCGGGCTTATTATTGTCTTTTTTGTTATGGTGGCTGCCGATGATTCTGACTCACAGCCTGAAGGGCACGATAAACAGCTTTTTAGGCGCACAAAGTATAGTAAACATAGCAGGCACAGGGGATAGGATATACAATTTATCCGATTTTATCTTTGCCAAAAAAGTCAACATGATTAACAATCCGATAGGCATAGGCATTGTTCTCTCTATTTTAACTGTTATCGGGCTTATTTTTATAATTATAAAATACAAAGATATGCTAAGGGAAGATAATTACTCAAAGATTATTATGATGCTATGGTTTATCTTTGCTTTTTATGCTGTCAATGCCGCAAGATTTCCAATCAAATTGTCTCCATTCAGGGCGTGGATTCTGCTTGCAATTCCAGTTTCTTTATTATCCGGAGAGTCTATCGCCCTAATTGATAGTTTTGCCAAGTCTGCTGTCAGCAATATTGCAAAGCCAAAAATAGCAATAAAGGCAGCATCGCTGCTCGTACTCGGGCTCATAGCTTACAGCATTATCATGACATCATTTGTCCAGAAGTATACCGTAAATACAGCCATATGGCCTCCAGGAGGGTTCTGGACATCAAACGAGGAGATACAAGGTTATATGTGGCTTAAGGACAATATACCTTCCGGAACAAGGGTGTTTACATTTTCAAACAACGCTTTGATACTGGGACTAGATAAGTTTATATGCCATTGGTGCAGCAATGTGAGAGACTATCAGCGCACCGGATTTAACGAGAGCGCAGGCGCTATAAATTCCTGGATGGGGGGCAATGGCTATAACTACCTTGTTGTAGATGGCCAGACTGCAAGAATCCATGGCAGCAATGAGACAAATAATAAAATAAGCGAATTATTAAACTCAGGATTATTTAGCCCTATGCACAATACAGGCGGGTTTATATTATTAAAAACGGTCTAGAATTCATATGCTGTTTCGATTGCGGAGAAAAATACAAAGTTAAAATTAACATTTGAAAATGAATAAGGAAATCAGGATTAAATGGCCTAAAAACAAGAAATTCGCAGCATGCCTCAGCCACGATGTTGATGTGCCTTTTAAATATAATATAATAGGCTCACTCAAAGAAATAAAACATAATCCTAAAAAAATATTTTCAATTTCCTATAAATTTATCACAAGAAAAAACCCTTATTGGCAATTTGAAAAAATAATAAAACTAGAAAAAAGCTATGGCTTAAGGTCAACATTTTTCTTTTGCGCAAAAAGAAGGCATATTAAAGATCCTTATTACAGCATAAAAAACAATAAAATACAAAACATAATAAAAAAACTTGACAAAGGAGGATTTGAAATAGGGCTGCATGGGAGCTATCTGTCCTATAATAACAAAAAATATCTGGAAGAAGAGAAAAAAATTCTTGAATCCGTTTTAAGGAAAAAAGTCGCGGGAAACAGGCAGCATTTCCTTAATTTTAATGAAAAAACACCAAGGATTCTTGCAGAACTTGGCTTTGTATATGATAGCACATTCGGAAACTCAAAGAAAGGAGGATTTAAAGATAATAAATACTACCCTTTTTATTATGGCAAATTACTCGAGATACCATTAATAGTTATGGATGGCACACTTTTTAACCAGTGCCCATCTTACGAAGAGGCATGGGAAAAAGTAAAAAATATTGTAGATTTTTCTGAGAAAAAATCAGCATTAATTACTTTTAATTGGCACCAAAGAGTATTTTACGAGCCTGAATTTAAAGGATGGGGAAAGCTATATATACAGATATTAGAATATCTTAAAAAGAAAGATGCGTATGTTGATACTTTGGGCAATATAGCGGCATTGTTTGAGAACGGCAGATTTGGAAGTCAGTAAAATTAAGGAAGGCGAATATGAGTTATGGTACGATATAATGAAAGAATCCCACTTAAGAAACTATCTTTCATAATATTGATTGGTTAATAGCCATAAATATTTATAAAGAATTTAAACAAAAAAAGGGATATTGTTTAATCTTCGGCATATGATTTCTTTATATGATTCAGCAACTGAATTTTATCCCTATATAGCTCTTTATTATAGCAAATCACACTAATATTCGTACCTTTTCGTTGTGATTTGCTTATTAGGAAATAATAAATGTATGCGAAAATTAAAGTTATTTCCTATACCTTATTGATTTCATATTATTTTTCTGTAAAATGAGGAAAACCTGCTGCCCAGCTTGGTAATCACTGGCTTGTGGACTTTTTTAAAAGAATTGTAATTTACCAGCTGCCCTCCAAATCTCTTTTTGAATTCTCTAACACCATATTCCTCTCCTGCTACGCCCGCGCCGCCAAAGTCAAATAACTCATAGCCGTTCCTGCACCCATACTCCAAAACATGCCATACTAATGCATCATTTGGGAAAAGATTAAGATACTCCGAAGATGCTCCGGCATACCAATCAAAAATCTCTTTCCTATAAAGCAAAATAAGCCTTCCTGCAATAAGCTTATCTTGGTACTTTGCAAAAAATAGCTTGACATTATTTGGCATTAAACTAAAAGCTGCATTAAAAAGTGATATGTCTGGAATATCTATTCCTACCTTGCCATAAGTTTCTTTTAAAAGCCCGTAGAAGTCTTGCAACAAGGGTTTGGCAGCTTCAATTATTTTTAATCCCTTTTTTTCCGCTCTTTTGATATTTTTTCTTCGGGATTTATGGATTAATCTGAAAACCGCGTCTGCATCCTGATTTAGCTTAATCTCGAAGTTAAGGCACTCAGTTTTATCGTATTTTTCGGATTTGTATAAATCATCAAGAAAAATGTTTTTATTGATTTTAACATTGGTGTAAAGGGCATTATTTCCCATATGTTCATTATAGTGATTTACAAGGAATTGTGCGGCTTTTCTTCCTTGTTCTGAATCTTCGTACAGCGGGGCATTTTCTATTATGGCTATCGAAGTCAGCGGCTTTAGAAACCTTTTGTATTCTATCTTGACAGCCATGCATGCAAGAAGCTCTCCAATTTCATTGGAGGCAGCAAGCCTAAGCCCGCTCATGTTCCTTGTTTTATTGTAGACATCCACAATCTCATACCTCTGGAAAATGGAAGAGTATCTGTTACGATCTACAAAATCATTCCACATTTCCTTGCCTGGATACATTAACTTAAAGCTCATTTTATCATATCTATAATGTTGAAGAAAAACAGCAGATACTTAAACGTTTTGAAAAAAGCGCATGCAAGAAAAAGAATCAATCAAATTTCTTTTTAACTGGTCTGGGATGCCAAGTGCTTTGATAGGGCTATTACATGCTTTGATATTATATTTGGCAATTTCATAAAATAAGTTTGTTATTATATTAAGTTGAAAGTGTATTTAAGAATTCCAATCTAAAACTTCATATACTTTACCACCCTGAATTTTATAGGAAGATTTAATTATTTTATCTGTTGGTGGTATAATCTGCGGAAATCTATGGCTGTACTTATCGTAATAGATAATGTACCTAACTTTATAATCCCTTATAACATCAAAAAATTCCTTATCATTTTTATAAATAGGAAATTGGACAGCATTTTTATTTGAAAAATAGTTGTAGGTGTATGGATCATAATTTACCATTACAGATTTGTCGTCTTCTATATTTTTTATAATATCGTTGGATATTTTTTTAACAAATAGTTGGAATTCCGCAAATTCAGTAGATGGCCTTGATTGCGCTAAAACAGAAGAAAATCCAAAAAACAAGTTTGTTGATAGGATTAATATTATTAAGGTAATTAAAAATGATTGGGCTAATTTTTTTGTGTTTAATTTCAGATATAATGCCCTAATGCCGTATGCGATAAATATTGCGAAAATCGGTATTAGGGAGTAATAGAATCTGGGGGATGGAGCGCCAGTTGAATAAAGAATGTAACTGGATGCTATGTAAAAAATTAAGGGGTAGAATATTTCTTTTGTTTTAAATAAAACAAAACATCCAAGTAAGAATAGCAGGAACAAAAAGGGATTGTTTATCACAAAAAAAGGAGTGATAGAAAAACTGAACTTAAGATTTATCCACATCTTATTAATTAATTGCAGAGGGTCATCCAAAATAAGATCTATTAGGGTCTGCGGCTTCTCTAATCTGTATATATAATCCCAGAAGGTGTTTAAAGGATGAAAAAAGTGATGTCCATTTTCATAAGTGTGCCCAGTTATAAAAATCAGGTACGAATATGTTGGTGATCCATATTCTACATAGTTTCTTATTAGCCAAGGAGATGCCACAATTAAGAACACCGAAAACACTATGATAGAATGGGAGACAATTCTTTTTATATTTTTGTTCTTCACATATTCATATACCAATAAAGTTGGAAATAATAAATAAAATCCCGGGTACCTGGTTAAATATGCCAAGGCAATAACGACTCCCAGTAAAGCATAGTGGTATTTTTTCTTAGCTTTGTACATTAAAATGAATGCCAGTAGCGTAAATATCCAATAAATCATGTCTGAAAGAATCGCTCCTCTAAACCTTATTAGTATCCAGTCAAATGTGGTGATAGCCGAAGCAAGCAATGCTAGATTTACTGATTTGGATATTCTTAACATAAATAAGAATGTTAAAGGAGCCAAAAAAGACCCTAAAATAATGTTCACAATTTTTGCAGCGAAAAAATTTAATCCAAATATAGAGTAGGATACAGCTAAAATAGTGGAAAAAAGCGGCGGCTTAAAAAAATCCGGGTATGGAATGCTTTTTGGCCTTATCCCCATGAACTCAAGACTATGAGATGCATAGCCTTCTCCATTGTATATGCTCCTTGCCACGTTCATGTAATGGAAAGAGTCATTATTCATAAAATTCTCATTGATAAAAGGAAGCAGACTGAAACCTAAAATTAAATTAAAAATAAATATAATTAAAAATAGTTTTTTATCAGTTAAGTTTAACACATTTTTTTCTAAAAATCTTCTTAAAGATTTAAAATTCAGCAAAATAAAAAAAGCCACTATGCTACCGAGAAAAAGCGACCATAGGTAATCTTCTATGAAGATCTTACTAGATTCGTTAATTTCGAATCCTCTTATAATGGAGTAGCTTTTGAATAAGTAAGATTTACCGACTATTAGTATTAAGATTGAAATCATTAAAATAGCTATTACTATTAGGTTTAGGAATTTATAAGATTTGAGGTAATCCCCTTTGGTTTTCATCTTATTAGATAAATTTAATAGCCTATAAACATATTGTAAATGGCACAATTTACCTAAAAATCATTGATTTTAAGTTCCCAAAAATCTATAAGATTTTTTAGGATTTAGACATAAATATGCCCTTTACTTGTTAAGAAACGCCCATTAAATTTGTAGTGTTTCTTGAGCATGCTCGGAAATCGCAACTATTATAATTGATTTTGTGATTTCTGACAACCCCTATATAAACTTTTTCTTTAGTTTTTTAAAATATTTTTCTGTAAAAGACAAAAAATACTGCCAAATTTAAGACGTAAACAATAAAACATATAGATAGATATTAAGAGAATTTGAAGCAGGCACCCAACTTAAATTTTAATTTGGAACAACTACCTTGAGGGCATTCTTAATTGGAACTGGAAGTTTAATGGCAAAATCAAAAATTAAGTGCCTTAGTAAGTTAAGTGAAGATTTGTGAAAGTCGTCATCTTTATCCAATAAGTAGGAAACTGCTTTTTTTGGCAAAAGAGGAGTTAGAAGCAAAAGGCTGTTTAAATACTCATTATTAGTATAGGTCATATTCTTATGATAAGCTTCCTCTTCAGAACTCAACTTTCCATCTTCTTTTGCTTTGTAGTAAAGTGGTGTTGGTTTATACATCACAAGTGAGTAAAGGGTTAGAATATATGGTTTAGGAAATTGTAAAACAAGTTTAATTTTATTTATTTTGTCCTCATTAGTTTCATAGGGGTTGTCAATAATCATGTCGTACTCGCACATCAGACCCTTTTTACTGCTTAGTATTTTAACGGCATCCAGAACTTGCTTGTCTGTCGTATTTCTATTATAAATTTCTTTGTTTACTCTCTCGCACGATTCTACCCCCATTTGAACATGCCTCATACCGGCATCGTATAGCCAATCTATTTTTTGGGGTTTAATAGTCATAGGGTATACAAGGCAACTAAAAGGCAAGCCTACTCTTTTCTTATATTCCTCGCTAAACTTTTTGATCCATTCATCACTTGTTGAAATAAAGCTGTCATCTACTATCCTAATAAGTTTGACAAAACTAAGATTATTCTTAACCCATTCAAGTTCCCCTATAATATGCTCTACACTTCGTCTTCTATGGTATTTTTGTTTGTTTGGGTATATATTTGGTGCAGCAGAATGATAGCAATAACTGCATGAAAAAGGGCACCCTCTTGAGCACATTATTCGATAAATTCCTTTTGTATTAAAGTAAGGGGCTATATATTCCTGCAGCAAATCCATATTCAGGTTTTTTATTTTACCATTATGCAGAATATACTGTGCTTTTAGATCATAATCTGGATAAGGGTATTTATCCAAGTCTTCAACTAAGGGATGTATGGGATTCTTTATTATTTCATTATTTTTTCTGAACCATATACTCTGTATGCTGTAATAATCCTCTCCATTTTCAATTTTGTTTGCTAATTCCAAGAACGGCTCTTCCGCTTCACCAATAGAAAGCATATCAGCATGCTCTAGGCAATTCTCAGGAGACATTGATGGTTGTATGCCCCCCCAGATAATGAGGACATCAAGCTCTTTTTTAATAGCTTTGGTTATATCTGTGGCTCTATTATAGAAGGCTGTACTTAAACTAACACCAATTAATTTCGGATTAAGTTTTTTGATAAAGTCTACTATTTGCTGTATATCTTCTTGGCTTTCTTTAAAATCGTATCTATCAGAAAGCCTGCTTGTAGTTGGGTCATCAGAGTTAATAAGTGGTGAAAAAAATAAGTATACTTCATGCCCATTTTTTTTCAGATAAGATGAAAGGCATCTTATACCGGATAAGCCTATATCACTACTAAAGTCCATTAAGAGTATTTTCATTTTGTTTAATTTAGTCTTTGGAGTATATTAATTTTTCATTCAATAACTTAACAATTGTTAATATACACCCCTTTTATTTAAATATCTTTCTATTTTGTAACATCATTGAAAAGTACTCTTCTATCTTTGTAAAATTGATTTATTATATGCATAAAAGATAATGCAAGAATTTAATGTTAACTTCTCAAATTTCTTTAAAATCTAATAATTTATCATATAACTTAAGAGTTTTTTTCACGGAATTTGTAACGCTAAATTCTTTGGCTCTTTTAAACAATTTTTCCCTGTTCCATTTTTTATTCAATGCCAAAATTATTTTTTCTGCTAAATCATCG
>Ga0209211_10010284_pt1 | contig 12232 bp, 13 predicted proteins | sample RifGroA2_FD_183992 | JGI IMG/M metagenome (GOLD analysis project Ga0209211, IMG submission 183992) | Groundwater microbial communities from Rifle, Colorado, USA - Groundwater A2 (SPAdes) (version 2) | ecosystem: Environmental > Aquatic > Deep subsurface > Groundwater | place: Rifle, Colorado... | reverse complement strand
GTTCGTTCCCGAACTTCAAAGGCTCTCTATACGATGGCGGTAATCAGGTAAGAAATGCCACAGTAACCACCATTGCGCCTACAGGCACAATCTCCATGATTGCAGGATGCTCCTCAGGCATAGAGCCTATATTTGCGCTTGCGTTTACGCGCAACGTGCTTGACGGCGCAGAGCTTGTCGAGGCGAATCCGTTGTTCGAAGAGATTGCAAAAGAGCGTGGTTTTTACAGCCCTGAGCTTATGAAAAAGGTTGCAAAGACAGGCGGCTTGCATGATGTGGATGAAGTGCCGGATGATATAAAGAAATTATTTGTGACCTCTCACGATATTACCCCGGACTGGCATATAAATATGCAGGCTGCATTCCAGAAATATACGGACAACGCAGTTTCAAAGACCGTCAACTTTTCAAATGAGGCGACATCTGAGGATGTGGCAGATGTATATCGTCTTGCATATGAGCTTGACTGCAAAGGTGTTACGGTTTACAGAGACGGTTCGCGGGATGTGCAGGTGCTGAATAAGGGGCAAAAGAAAGACGGGGAGAAACGGAGAATCGGAGAATCGGAGTCACCGCTTCCCCCCGTCTCCGCTTCCCCGATTCATTTAACCCCCAAACCACGCGGCGAGGTTACCTTTGGCGCAACGAGGAAGATGAAGACGGGTTGCGGAAACCTTTATGTAACCATCAACGAAGATGAAGAGGGAAGGCCCTTTGAGATATTCACCCAGATAGGCAAGGCAGGTGGATGCGCAGCGTCTCAGTGCGAGGCAATAGGAAGGATGGCATCCCTTGCCTTAAGGAGCGGCATACAGGCAGAGGAGGTTGTAAAGCAGATGCGCGGGATATCCTGCCATGTGCCGGCGGGGTATGGCAAGGAAAAGATTTTATCCTGTTCTGATGCAGTTGCCAGGGCCATGGAGTGGTATATCAATTATAAAATGCAGACGCAAAACTCAAGGTTCAAAACTCAGGATTTAAAGCAGATGGTTTATAGCGATGGTCCGAAACAGACTCAGCATGCAACACTGAATGCTCAAAGTGCAGAGTTTGATGTTTTCCAGAGGGGTGCATGCCCTGACTGCGGCTCTCAGATGCAGTATGAGGAGGGGTGCGCCAAGTGTGTGTGCGGGTATTCTGATTGCGGGTGAGGGTAAGCAGTTTATATTGAAGCTATAGGAGGGTGATTTGGAGAGCAAGAATTAAGAAGACTTTAATAAATAAATCAGCCATATGTTTAAAATAAGACACCAAAGAAAACCGCTACCAAACAATCTGACTGATCTTGTCAAGATTGCAAATGAGATGAATATACCCTGTGCCGGACTACCTGTCAGCGAACTGCAACGGCTTATTGCAAGTGAGCAAAACCGACAAGGCGAGGCTAAACGGCAAAGAATTTATCTCCTTATAACAACTTTTTTGACCATCTTGGCGGTTTATTTAACATGGCTATGAATGAGAAAATAAATGGGTGGGTGTCCCCTTTTTCCATAGGGTAAAAATAATGGCTAAAATGTATCTGTATCAAATTATAACTTTTATTTTCTTGAGTCTTCTATTGCCGATATTTTCTCCTGCCCATATAGTTTTTGCCCAAAATACAAAACTCGCCGAAACTGAACAGGTAAAGAGATTAAGCCATGAATTAAATACCTTGAAGGAAAAATTTAAAGCAATAGAAAAAAATCAGTTGACTAATAACGTTGACCAAACAGAGCATATAAAGCAGACATTAAGTATTAGCAGTGATACCGTCAAATATGTTGGAACTATTACATCCATTATTTTACCTTTGATTATATTTTTAATTGGGTATCAAGTGATAAGGTCTTATCAATTTGAAAGAGAAATACGAGAAACAAGAAATTTAATGACAGGTGAGTATCAGAAAATGTTAGATATTAGGAACAACTCAGAAAAGCTTATAAGTGAAACAAAAACCAAGATGGGTAGTTTAGAAGAATTCATTGGTAATCTGGCTACGGACTTTTTACATAAAAGGACTTCTAAATTGATTAGTGAAGTTAAGGAACAAACAAATCAAGTAATTGGAGAAATAAGAACAAAAGATGAAGATATGAAAAAGAGTGTTGAGTTAATGAAGAAATTAGAGACATTAGATTTAACTCTAACACCGAGCGTGTATGTAGAAAGAGGCATTATCTACCTAGAACAGGGTAATATGGAGAAATCTATTGAGAATTTTAACAAAGCAATTGAATTGAAAAACAATAGTTTTGAAGCTTATTTCCAACGTGGAAGGGCATATCATCGTATGGAGAAATTTGATGAGGCAATAAATGATTATATGAAAGCAATAGAAATTGATCCAAAGGAACCCGCTTCGTATGCAAATATCGGTGTTTGTTATAGGGCAAAACAAGATTATGAAAAATCCATACAGAATTTAACTAAAGCCCTTGAATTAAATCCACAATATGAATTTGCCCATATTCATAGAAGTATAACATATGCCCAAAAGGAAAAATATGATTTAGCCATCAATGATTTAAAAGAAGTTGAGAAGCTAAATCCTAACTCGTCACCGACTTTACTTAAAATCGGGTTTTACTATGGGAAAATGGGCAATTTTGATTCAGCTATAGGATACTATTTAAAGGCAATAGAAAAAGAAAAAACTGTAGGGGCGATGCTAAACTTATCGGAAGCCTATACCTGTAAAAAAGATTTTATAAATGCAGAAAAGTGGGCTAATGAAAGCTATAAATTGTCTATTGATATTCGAAACAAACTCCTATCAAAATTTTTATTAATAACCACACTTATTCTTGCTGGCAAAGAATATGAACTTGAGTTGAAATCATTCATTGAGGTGCTTACAGAAACACCAAATTTCGAAATAGGAGATTGGTCTTTCGAGGAACTATTGAGATGTTTAACCGATTCATCTATACTTTCCGCGAAAACCGAATTGGTAAGAAAAATGATAACTTTACTAAAAAAGGAAATGAAACCAAAAGATTTTTCTCTTTGTTAAAATCGTATAGAGAGAAAATTATCATCTTCACTTGATTTTACAACCATGAAAAGCATTAGAGCTAAAATATATGCAGAAACATCCGACTCCTGTTGTATCGCAACTCCGAGCCAGTGCAGAAGTTGTAAGGAGAAAGATAGCTGTCTTATTTTGAGAGACCAGCTTTCTTTTTACAACCGTTTAGGCATATCTCAAATTGATGATGCTATAGATTCCAAGTTGTTAAATAACATAAAGCACCTATGGAAAGATTCGGTCAGAACAAAGAGATACGACCCAAGTTGGAATTATTCAGAAGGTAATACCCGCGCTTATACCCATGCCATCCACCCCTATCCTGCAATGATGATCCCGCAAGTAGCAGGAAGACTCATTGATACATACGCCAAACCAAAGGCTGTTGTGTTAGACCCAGTTTGATGCATAGTATTGTGAAGGAAGGAGACTTTCATGCTACAAGTTAGGGAATCACAAATTGAAGATGTGTTATGCCATCATTTGGATATTACAAGGCAACTAATAAAAACTTCTGGGGACCTAACATTAATCCGCCGCCAAAAAATATTGCCATCAGGCAATAGACTTGACATGCTTTTTATGGATAAGGAACAGTTAAATTTAATTGAGCTGAAAATAGAATCCTTTAAGAAGATTTTTTTGCCACAAGTGATTTCATATCGCGCTGAACTAAAAAAAATGCAAGATAACAAAGAGTTGATCAAGTCTCCCATTAGAGCTATTCTTCTCTGTTTAAACTTTAGCAAACATGAAATTGACGACTGTAAAAAGGAAAATATTGATCCAATTTCATATTCACCACGAGATGTTTTGGAAATGTTTTATCAGCGTTCAGGAATTGTTACTTATGGGGCGCAAATAAAACCTATAAATCATGGTCTTTGGAGACTTGGTCTATTACATCGGTTACTATATCAACTTGAGAAACAACCACTGAAAGCGGACAAGCTATCTGAGATTACAGGGCTATCAAGAAGCTCAATAAAAAGTTACTTGGCAATAGCTGAGGACCTGAACTTGGTATATATAGAAATGAACTCTTATAACTTAACAAAAATCGGGAAGACTTATGTGGAATATAAGGACAAATACATGGAAGATAATTTATCAAATGAACAGGCCAAGATTTTACAGCAAGTAGTTCTTAAAGACCCCTTTTCAAGTCCTACCGTGTTTGGGATTTATTCTTTGATGGAAGCTGTTTTTGTGTTGGCACGAAATAAATATCCGATTCATTTTTCTTATTTACCTGAGAGTTTTGCTTTGTTTTCTGGACGTGAAAAAGAATGGGCAAAAAAGGCAAAAACGGACGCGTGTAAAATGTTTTTAAGTTACGCTATACAAATTGGTTTTTTATCATCTTTTGCCAATGAAATACTGCTAACGCCTGATGGGGAAAAGGCGTTGCTCTATTTACAAATGCGCCGTTCGTCAGAGATGATTTTTTCCAAAAGTGCGTATAAGTCACATTGAAATTGTATCTTCTGGTTCCAGAAGCCAAGGATAGAGATCATATTCTTTTTTACCATGAAATTTAATAAGAACATTAATAAGGGCATCTCTGATAGTGCCGATTTGACGAATATCCCAATTGGATGTGGGTATAAATTCTTTAAGCAAATGAAAGCAGACATTATCAATATAGTCCTGTTGAGCAATTTGATAGTCAGGGAGCGTTCCTTCATTGGTGTGGGCTGCTTCTATGCTAAAATCCTTCTTACAAGAAACACAATAATGCTTTTCTGTCAACAACCTCTCACAGTAAGGGCAAATAAATTTTTCTGTCATTATTTCACCTCCATAAGATTTTTAATGTGTTATACAATATTGAACAATATTAATCAACATCACTTAACATTTCAGTATCAACATTTTAGTTATGCACTGCAAAACCACGAAATTTTATAAATGCCTTTAAGTCCGGCAAGGTTGGCATTGATTTGAGAATGCATCTTAAAGAAAGTGGCACGGTAAGAAACCGAGGGACAGCATTTAGAATTAAAGAGATAGACTTATGGGATTTATACTCTAACAGCAGAAATCTTGGAATTTAACTTAAGAACATTAAAAAGTATGCTGCGGTGCAATCCCTTGCCCTTCCTCGCATCTGGGACATTTTTGAGCGTGAATATATATTGCAGAATGTCAAACAAAAAAGATAAAATGAAACAGCAATAATGAAGGCAATTGAACGAGCATACAATGTTTAAGGCAGACGAATTATTTACTATAAAAGAAGCAAGAGAATGGGCGACACAGTATTTAGGCAAAACTGTGACAACCTCTAATATTTCGTATCTTATCCAATATGGACGAATCAAAAAGAATGGGAGCAATGGAACAGCTCAAGTTTCCAAGCAGGAATTAATCGCACACAAACGGGACAGATTTATTTACTATTCTTCTTATGCTTGTAATATCACCTTGGTGCATAGAGGGGCTTAAATGAATAACACCTCAAAAATCATCTACTCAATAAATATCGAAGATATTCAGAATGTCGCTGAAGAAGAACTTGGAAGGAAACTTTCTAAAAAGGAATTGAAAATCGTTGAAGATAAAATTGGCGATTATATTGATTGGTATGGCGCCATCGACATGGCCATGCAGCATCTAAATCTCAGCAAATAATTAAGGTTAGGGGGCGCTTACCATATTTAGCATTTACCAGAAGTCCCGCTGTATACTTTTAACTCGCTTGAGGCAACCCACAGGAACATGATACAGTGCATATATGGATATCCGTTCAGCGCTTAAAATGCGAGAGAAGAAATCATACCGACGAATGTCAATAGGGATGAGGCTTAGGTATGCTATTGAACTATCTGAGTTTATCCAAGCCTTAAGTCGAAGTGTGAAGCTGCATGGAAAGAGAATTCAAAGATATCGTCAAAGCCCTCAAAGAGGCAAAGCGTCTTAGGTTTATCCATGATTTTGCATTAACAGGTGCGCTTGCCCTATCAGCCCTTTCACAGCCGAGAGCTACGAGAGATATTGACATCCTCGTCTCGATGCAAAAAGAAAAGATAAAAGGTTTTGTAACATGGTTGAAATACTCAAGAGAATATAGACTTACCAAGCATCATATCGGAAGGCGCAAAGGCCGCATCAAAGACCTTATTGAAGTGCCTGCAGGCAACACCTGGGCAGACCTCATAGTTGCATCCAGCGACGTGGAGAACGAGGCAATCGCTACAGGTCTTCCCGTCAGTGTTTTTGCCCGCACGAAGCTTAAGGTTATCCGTCCCGAATACCTAATCATCTTAAAACTTATTGCAGGGTCTGAGCAGGATTACATAGATTGCGCCCACCTATGGAATGAATTAAAAGATAAGAGGCTTGTTAGAACAATGGCAAAAGAGCTTTATATGGAACGCAGGCTTAAAAAGGCGAAGAACATAGCGAAAAGAGTTTAAGATGCTGCAGTGTAAGATGTAGTAAGTTTTACACATGAAAACTTCCCCCTTTTGGGGGGAAGTTTTTGGTGGATATTTTTTGACTTGCAGGAGGGCAGGTTCTATTTCTTTCTCGGGTCATCTGCTGAGTTCACATATGTTATGCCCCATGGGCCAACACCATGAACCTGGATAACTGTTTCATCAGCTGTTGCCTCAGCCCAGCCAAACATGGTGTGAGTAGCAGGCATTACCATGATACTTCCAGCAGGAAATGCCTTTGCCTTCGCCATATCATATGTGTCCCCGGCTCCGAAGTAGAATGTCCCTGATACAACTGTTACATGCTCAATTGCCGGATGCCAGTGCGGAGCAATCTTGTAGTTGGCAGGCATTTTAAGCCGGAATGTAAACGGAACTGCCTTGCTTAAGTCTCCCTCAATAACAGCTATCTTTGCACCAGGGGGAAGTGAGGCAGGGCCATCAGTCCACTTTATCTCAGATGGCATAACCATTATATTAGCCTCTCCTGCATATGCAATATATCCACCAAGCAGACCTAATACTAATACAGTTATAAGCGCCATTTTTCCTTGTAACATATTTACCACCTCCTTATAAATTTCCTAATCTGCACAGAAGAATATACGTGTTGCCCTTGATTTCTGATATAATTATAGCACAGGAATGGCAGGTTGACTATGAAAATGAAAATTAATTTCAATAAAAAGAGTGTTGGGCCTCTGTCAAAATGTTTCTGGGTGGGGAACGATTCTATTGTTTGATAAGTAGTTTTTGTCGCGCCGGATTGAATCAGGGTTTAAAGAAGTTCCTGAGAACGATAGAGGGCGTAAAAAAATGAAGCACCACTTAAAAATTTTAATTCTATCTCTTTTATTTGGTTTCGTATCTTCATATGCGGAAGGTCAAGAAAAACCCTTTGTGGTTCCCATTGACAGTGATGGCGTCCAAAGGGTAGTAGCAGTAGCTGGTAGCTACTATTTTAAACCTGAGCATATTATTGTGAAGGTGAATATTCCGGTGGAAGTAATTATCAGTAAAGAGGCAGGGATAGCGCCGCATAATTTTGTAATCAAGGAGCCGGAGGCAGTTATTGAAGTGAATGAGCGACTTTCCACAAAACAGAAGGGCATCAAATTTACTCCTGAAAAGGTTGGGGAATACCAGTTTTATTGCGATAAGAGGCTTTTATTTTTTAAGAGTCATCGGGAAAAGGGAATGAACGGGATTCTCGAAGCGATAGAATAATATGATGTCTCTCATCTTAGCCCTATTATCAGCAGCTTCTCTATCAATAGACCCTGTCTCTACTGCCATAGAAAGCTATAACAATATTGAGACCTATCAGGTTACATTAAAATCAAGAAGCAGCGCCTCCTCTGAAATAATACGGTATTATTATAAAAAGCCAGGTTTTATAAGGATGGAATTTATCAAGCCTCATAAAGGGGCAGTGCTTGTGTATGACCCCTTTAAAAAAGAGGTGAAGCTTAGGCCTTTTCCTTTCTTAAAAATATTTGTATTGACCTTGAATCCTGACAATAAGCTTATTAAGAGCGCAAAGGGGCATATGGTTGATGCCTCTGATATTGGCGCGCTATTAAAAACAGTAAAAATGCTTCAGGAAAGAGGAGAGACAGAGATATTAGGCGATAGCAATGTGGAGGGATGGCCTGCCATGCTTGTAAGTGTTAAAGGAAAAGGAGACTTTACCGTTGATGACAACATTCATAATTATCTTCTGTGGTTTGATAAGACTACACTACTGCCGATTAAGGCATCAGCGTATGATATGAAGGGAGAATTGGTTGAAGAAGTCTTGATGAATGATTTGGAGATTAATGTGGAATTCGCAGAGGGTTTTTTTGAACTGTAGGTTTGCCATTTTGTCCTTTTGCTATTTTGTCAGGGGTTGACAACCGCACCTCGCAGTGATAGCATTCTTAAAAATCATAGAAGGAGAGTAAAGCGAAAGAGTGATACGAAAAGCGAGATTAAGTGATGTTAAAGACATCTACAAGTTAATAGAGATATTTGCTAATAAAGGCGAGATGCTTCACAGGCCGTTGACTGATATCTATGAGAACCTAAGAGATTTTTATGTGTATGAGGAAAACGGGACTGTAATTGGTTCATGCGCATTGCATATCTGCTGGGAGGACATAGGAGAAATAAGGTCTCTGACCGTGAGTGAAGAAGCAGCAGGGAAAGGGGTAGGTACTGCGCTCGTAAATGTATGTCTTGAGGAGGCGCGGTCTCTTGGCATTCCAAAGGTATTTGCCCTTACTTATAAACCAGGTTTTTTTGAAAAGGTTGGTTTCAAGCCAATCAGTAAGGCAGCCCTTCCTCATAAGATATGGGGCGAATGCGTGAAGTGCTTTAAGTTTCCGGAGTGTGATGAGAATGCGATGATGATAGAGATATGAGAAACCAGAAGTCAGAAGTCAGAAGCCATCCCCCGCAGGCTCCCCGATTAAAAATTTCGGGGACAAGTTTAAGCGGGGGTCAGAAGTCAGAAGTAATAAATGATCTTGCACAGCTTTTGAAAAATAAAGTGGATGCATGGGAGATATTTTATTCCTTTCAAAATGGTTTATCAATTGAGGCAAAGGATGGCAAGGTAGACGCATTCAAGGTCTCTTCAAATAAAGGTGTTGGTTTAAGGGTTTTAAAAGATAAAAAGATTGGTTTTTCATTTGCCAGCGCTCTGTCAAAAGAATCCTTACGTGAATTAGTAGAAAATGCTGTTCAGGGAAGTCGCGGCGTGACACCTGATGAGTTTTTGTCTTTACCATCGCCAAAGAAGGCTGCATCAGATAAACCAATGCTCTTTGATTATTCGTTGGATAATGTAGCTGAGGAGGATAAGATACAGAAGGCAATTATGCTTGAGCAGGCTGCACGGGGATTTGATCCAAGGGTAACGAAGGTAAGAAAGGCAAGTTATAGTGAAACTGTCTTTGAGAGCAGATTGGTAAATTCTACTGGTATTGATACAGCAAATAAAGCCACCTTTGTTTCTTCAAACATCATGGCAGTTGCAGAAGACAGGGGCGACTCCCAGATGGGCTGGGAAATGGATATGAGCCACTTTGCAAAGGATGTGGATGTAAAAAAGGTTGGTCGGGATGCAGCAAAGAGGGCAGTTGATATGCTTGGCGCAAGAACTATTGCGACTGTAAAATGCCCTGTTGTCATAGAGAATATAATTGTTGGTGAGTTCCTGGAGATACTTGCACCATCTTTTTGTGCTGATAATCTGAGTAAGGGAAAGTCCATGTTAAAAGGCAAGAAAGGCCAGAAGGTTTTCAGTGAAAAGGTAACAATATGGGATGATGGGCTTATGCAGAATGGTTGGAGCACATCTCAATATGATGGCGAGGGTATGCCAAGACAAAAGACATGTCTTGTTGATAAAGGGGCTTGTGTAAATTATCTATACGATACATATTGGGCAAAAAGGGAAAAGACTGAATCTACCGGCAATGCAGCGAGGTCTCATTTTAAATCTATTTCGACTGTAGGCATATCAAATCTCTATATGGAAAAGGGGGATGTGGATTTCGATAGGCTTTTAAAGCAGATGGACAGGGGTCTTCTCATTACAAACATATTGGGCGCTCATACGGCAAACCCGATAACAGGTGATTTTTCCTTTGGGGTTTCTGGTTTCTGGATAGAAGGCGGAATGGTCAGCCATCCGGTGAGAGGCGCGGCAATAGCTGGTAATATGCTTAAGTTGTTTGAAAAGGCAGATGTAGTAGGAAGCGATTTAAGGTTTATCGGCAACATTGGCACACCGAGTTTGCTCGTGAGCGGAATGGAAGTGAGCGGGGGAAGTTAATAATGGATGACAAGATAGAAGATATAATTGCGAATACGCGAATATTTGGCGCCCTGAACAGCAAGGATATAAAGGCCTTAGCTGAACTGGGTGAAAAAAGGCACTGGAATAAAGGACAGCAGATTATCAACGAAGGTGATAAAGGGGATTCCCTGTACCTGATGCTCTCAGGCAAGGTGAAGGTAGTATTGTACGGAGAAGAGGGTAAAGAGATTGTGTTATCAGTTATGAAATCCGGCGATGTGTTCGGAGAAATGTCGCTCTTTGATGGAGAACCGAGGTCTGCAAATGTTGAGACTGTAGAGGATACAGAATGTTTTATCATCCGTGGCAGCGCTCTTGTGGACTATATGAAAAACCACCCAAGTATAGCCTTTAGTTTCCTCTCCCATCTTTCAAGGCGGCTGAGGGAAGCAGATAGAAAGATAGGGGGGCTGGCGCTTCTTGATGTATGCGGAAGGATTGCACACACATTTTTGGAGATAGCGAATACTGGGGGTAATATACAGAAAAACGGCATTGTGGCTATTGAGAGACTAACCCATGAAGATCTGGCAGCTATGATAGGCTCTTCCAGGGAGGTGGTAAGCAGGGCATTGAAAAAGATGACCCAGGAAGGGTATGTTGAGACAGAAAAGGATAAATTTATCCTCCATATATAAAAAATTCTTAAAAAGCCCGGATATCAAACCCAACCGCACAATTGCATTTCAATCTTTAAAATTCAGTTTTTCCTCTTTTGTGACTTAAGTCACAGACTGATTAAGGCATTTATTGATAGATTGATGCTGCATTTTAAATGAAGAAAAAGATATTATCTATACTGTAAAAGTAAGATATTACCACCGATAAGAGCAAACTTAGAGCAATCTAAGGGCGCAAAGCTACCTGTCCAGACCCATACTATCCCCTCTCCCCTTGTGGGAGAGGGCAGGGTGAGGGGTTTGGGAAGAGGAGTTGCCGAAGTGGTTAAGCCAGCTAAAACCTCGTATTCAAAAATCTTCAGGCCTGACACCGTCATTTATGACAGGACAAGCCTTTTCACTTTTCAGACATTCCTCTTTTGCCTGGTTAAATATTTCATCAGACAACGCTGCATTAAAGTCAAAAATATGCCTTGCTTTTATATTTGGATTTATGATGTCAGCTCAATTCCCAGCACATGCCATCACCATTACCCCTTCAGAAATCACTGTAACGGTCTTGCAAGGCACAAATACAATCGTATCAGGCAGCAAAAGTTTTACGGCAAGCAGCACAAGCATATTCTATTTCTACTGGCTCGGATCCAACGCCTCATGGATAACCACCCCAAACCAGTGGCCCATTTCACCAGAATGGATGTGGTTGTATGCATGCCCTTACTACAATAATTATACCTGCACATATACTGTTAGCTTGAATACTTCTGCCTTATCAGTCGGAACCCATACTGGAATCGCCTACTCAAGCATAGGCAATATCCCTGTGACTGCAACCGTCCGTCCCGCTGAGTTTACTGTTTCACCAGAGGCAATTGTTGTTGCCGCAAACCCTAACTGTACTGTTACTTCGAAGAAGTTGACAGTTACAAACAGTGATTCTCAGGGACTGCATTTTTATTCATCAGATGATAGAATCTGGATAAATAGCGCCAATGGTCAGCCTATAGGTTATTTAAGCCCTGGTGGCAGCCTAACAGCAACTATAGGTTTCAATACCTCTGGTCTTGCTTTGGGCACCTACACAGGAAATGTCTACATCTCTGCAACAGGAGGTACTACGAAAACCGTGCCAGTCACCCTTACCTACAAACAGCCTCCAGTGATAGCCAACGGTGCTGGAGAGACTACTGCATGTCAGGCATATAAAGTTTCATACACCCTTACTCCGAACACAGATTGCACAACCACATACACATTCCAAATAGGAACAGATCCTGCACAACTGACAGATGTAGACCAGAGAACCATC
>Ga0209211_10010283_pt1 | contig 12232 bp, 8 predicted proteins | sample RifGroA2_FD_183992 | JGI IMG/M metagenome (GOLD analysis project Ga0209211, IMG submission 183992) | Groundwater microbial communities from Rifle, Colorado, USA - Groundwater A2 (SPAdes) (version 2) | ecosystem: Environmental > Aquatic > Deep subsurface > Groundwater | place: Rifle, Colorado... | reverse complement strand
GATGTGTCGGGGCCGCCTTCCGGTGATGAAGGCGCTAAGGCGAGATGAAGCCCGGGTGCGCTTCGCCATTGATGACGCGGGTGGCGACTCGCCAGAGCAGACCGGCCGCGCGGACGTGGCCGCCGAAGAAACGGCAGACGAACTCCGAGGGCGATGTCCTCTCGCTATCCAGGACACTCCTCCTTTCTGGCAGGAGCGCCTTCACGCGCTTCAGCCAAATATTGTGGAAGTAGTCTTTGATGAGGCGGTCATCGGCGCCGGCGAAGCTGAAGCACCGAATCACCCGCTCCAGTTCCTGCGCGACCTGCCGGTGGTCTAAGCGCTGGAACACCTGCTCGCGCCCCATGTCGGTGGCGGCCAGCCAGGCCACGACGAGCGCGGTGTCACCGCTCTGGTTGTAGACCCGGCCATCCGTGTCGCAGTACCCGATCTTCTTGTCCGTGCTGTCGTACAGCTCCACGATGGAGAGGCCGCAGACATCCTCCGGAATGGAGGGTCTCCAGCCGAAGGTGTGCAGGAGCTCAGGCATGAGAATGGCCAGCGTCGAGAGCGGTGTGGCGGGGTCAAGAATTTTCTCTTCTTCGAGCTTGCCTGCACCCTTGCACCACACGGCGCGTACCACCGCGATGTCGGGGAATTGGAAACGGCGCAGATTGGCGCAGATGTTGTCTGGAGTCTTGCTGTGGTCAACGGTCATTGTTTGTGCTCCTTTACTTACTGCCCGGATAGGCAGTAAAATACAATATATTATTTATCTAGGTTTGTCAATGGCAGGGTTGAAATGGCAGGGTTGACAGCGGTTTTAGGCTGGTGTATCATATAAATACGTTTGGAAAAGAACCAGCCCAGTCCCGATTAAGCGGGATATGGTACCACTCTTTAACCTTTGTTAAGGCCATAACAAAGAGGAAACAAACGAATATAATTATAAAGTGAAACATTCGGGTGGAACCGTCTTGATTCAAAATCATGACCCCGATATGCCAAGTTTTGGCGTATCGGGTTTTAATTTATTATGAAAGTGCCTATCTTACATGGTAAGCGAATCACACTGCGACCTATACGACTTATGGACGCAGAACGATATGTACGTTGGTTTAAAGATAAAAATAAATAATTTTTATGTATGGATGCACAAAAATTAGACGCATTACGTCACTCGGCCGCGCATATGCTGGCCGCCGCCGTGCTGGAGCTTTACCCGGGCACGAAGCTCGCCATCGGGCCGACCATTGAGAATGGTTTTTATTATGATTTTAAATTTCCGGACGGAGTGTCGCTCTCGGAGAATGATTTGCCAAAAATTGAAGAAAAAATGAAGGAGATTGCCAAGGGCGGCCATGAGTTCAAGCGGAAAGAAGTGACTGTCCCCGCAGCAAAGGACTTTGAAAAAGATCAGCCGTTTAAGCTGGAGCTGATTGATGAGTTCGCCAAAGAAAGCAAAACGCTTACGCTTTATGAATCCGGGCCGTTTACCGATTTGTGCCGCGGCGGACACGCGGAAAATACCAAAGAAATTCCGTTAGATGGTTTGAAGTTACAAAAACTGGCCGGTGCTTATTGGCGCGGAAGCGAGAAGAACCTGATGTTGACGCGTATCTACGGTTTGCTCTTTGCGACCAAGAAAGAACTGAATGAGCATTTGGCGATGCTTGAGGAAGCAAAGAAGCGGGATCATAAAAAGCTTGGCAAGGAACTGGACTTGTTCACTTTTTCGGAAACTGTAGGCAAAGGTTTGCCGCTCTGGACGGAGAAAGGGGCAACAATCCGAAGGGAGCTGGAACGATTTATCGTGGACGAAGAAATAAGGCGTGGATATTTGCATGTGCGCACGCCGGACATTGCCAAGCTGGATTTGTATAAAAAATCCGGACACTATCCGCATTACAAAGATTCAATGTACGCCCCCATTGTGATAGAAGAGGAAGAGTTCATGTTGCGGCCGATGACGTGTCCGCATCACTTTGAACTCTATCTGCGCACGCCCCACAGCTATCGGGAATTGCCCATGCGCATTGCGGAATTAGCTCAGCTTTACCGTTACGAGCAATCCGGTGAGCTTTCGGGGCTACAGCGTGTCCGCACATTTTGCCTTGCTGACGCGCATATTATTTGTGCTTCGGAAGAGCAGGCAGTGGCGGAAATTGGGAAAGCGCTCGATCTTATTGAATACATTGCCGGTGTCTTTGGCCTGGTGCACGGGACGGAATATTGGTATAGGTTTTCGCTCGGTGACCGCGCCAATTCGGAAAAATATTATAAGAACGATGCGGGTTGGGATAAAGCCGAAAATCTTTTAAGAGCACACCTTAAATTTCGCAACAGCCATTTTGTGGAAGCGCCGGGGGAAGCTGCCTTTTACGGGCCGAAAGTTGATATCCAGATGAAGAACGTCAATGGCAAGGAGGACACAGCATTCACCGTGCAGTACGATCTTTGTATGCCGGAGCGGTTTGACCTGAAATATAACGCCGAAGACGGAACGGAAAAGCGTACATTTGTAGTCCATCGGTCTTCAATCGGCGCGATTGAGCGCATCATGGCGTTTCTTATTGAACACTACGCCGGCGCCTTCCCACTTTGGCTCTCGCCAGTGCAAGTAGTGCTCACGCCTGTTTCTGAAAAGCATGTGGATGGCGCCAAAAAGCTCATGGAGGAATTTAAGAAAGTCGGCATTCGTGTTGCGATTGACGATGCCGACGAGTCTGTTGGCAAAAAAGTGCGTAATGCCGCCAAACAAAAAATCCCGTACATTGTGGTGGTGGGCGACAAAGAGATTGCTGGCGAGGACTGGATGATTCGCGTGCGCGGGCAGGAAGACCAAATGAAGATGTCTAAAGCGGATTTTGTGGCGAAGGTTTTGCTAGAAATTAAAGAGCGTGTCTAGTCTCTTCTGTTGATACATGGAGAAATTGCCAAAAATAGTGGTAATTTTGGGGCCGACGGCGAGCGGGAAAACCGATTTGGCTTTGGCTTTGGCAAAAAAATATAACGGTGAAATTGTTTCGGCGGATTCGCGGCAGATTTATCGCGAGTTATCTATTGGCACCGCCAAGCCGGCCGGGGAGTGGGTGAAAGGCGTTTATTTGGTGGAGGGTGTGCCCTGTCATTTAGTGGATTTTGTTGATCCGACAGCCGTGTATAGCTTGGCGGATTTTAAGCGTGACGCGCTTAAAATCATTAAAGACATAATTCAGCATGGCAAATTACCTTTGCTGGTTGGCGGGACGGGGCTTTATGTAGCGGCCATTGTGGATAATTTAGATATTCCTGATGTGCCGCCAAACGAAACCATCCGACGGAGTTTGGAATCGCGGCCTCTGCCGGAGTTACAGGCGTTGATTCAGGAAATTGATCCGGTGACAGCTAAAAAAATTGACCTTAACAATCCGCGCCGGCTGGTGCGGGCGCTTGAGGTGGCGCTGGTTTCGGGCGAGTCGTTTGCCGCCTGGCAAAAAAAATCGCCACCGCTTTTTGAAGTTTTGCTGATCGGCTTGTCGTGGCCAAAATTGGCGTTGGAAGAGCGAATTCAAAAACGCCTTAAAACGCAGATGGAGCAAGGTTTTGTTGAAGAAGTTGAGATTTTGTGGAAAAAATATGGCTTGGCGGTTGGGTCGAGCCTGTCTAGCATTGGTTACAAACCTTTTGTTTCTTACTTATCCGGTGAAATTAATCTTGCCGAAGCTCTCCGGATAGTATTTTATCAAACTCGTCAGTATGCGCGGCGGCAGATGACATGGTTCAAGCGCGACGCCCGGATTAATTGGATAACCGGCGCCGATCAGGCGGCGGCGGATGATTTGGCGAGAGATTTTTTATCTTAAGGAGTCGGAGTTTCTTCATTGATAGCGATTTCGTTTCCGGCGAGATCAATTTTTTGTTTGGTGACCTCGTCGTCGGCGAGCAGGTGTACCTTGGATAACAGGGTATTTTGCGTCGGGTTATTTTTGAGCAGAGTGAGAACGAAACTGCTGTTTAGAACATCAACGCTCTCTGGCATTTCGGCGATAGCCCAGGCAATTTGTTTTGTTCCCGGATCATAAGAGAGAGTGCCGGCCGAGGGGGAAGAGGTAACGACCGAGATATCTCCGTAGGCAACGGCAGTAAGGGTGATGTTTTTCAGCGGGTGAAAACTGTTGGTAAGCACCCAGGCGATGGTGTGGACATCCTGCCCGGTCGAGTTTTTTTCCACCGTGTCGCGATTTTCAAATTTAAGGTTGGAGTTCAAGGTGATGATAATTGGTTTTGAACTGACGCTTTCCGAGGCGTCGTTTTGATTCACGAACGCGAGATTGCCCGAAATGGCAATAACGGGAGTTTTAATAGCGGCCGGATCAAATGTTTTGGCGTCTTTTATGGGCAGGCGCAGATCAATAGTTATCTCATCATTCGGTTTTACTTTGGCGAGCGCGGGAATTTTTTTGCTGTTCCAAGTAATGGTGCCTCGCCGAGTAGTGTCATCAAGCTGTTGACCTTGGACATCGCCATCAGCTTGGTCCACGATCTCCGTCCATTTAAGAAGACTTTGTCGTTTGGCCGAGGGGCCGTCAATAACAAGATTGACGACGGCATTTTTTAGGGTGTCGGCGCTGGTGTTTTTCAAGTGGAGCGTGATGGTGAGCATGTCGTCCAGCGTGCTTGAAAAATCGGTGAGCGAGCCGTTGATGGCTACGTTGAAATCCAAGTCGTTTTTGATGATTTCCGGCGCTAGCTCGGCGCGGGCGATTTCTAGGCGATCGTTGCCAATGGGCAGTGTCACGACACCTTTTAGCGGGGTCGGTGTGTCTTTGTTTTCAGTGAATTTGCCGCGTAGCGTGAATTGGATAGCGGAGGAGTCGCCATTCAGCGCGGCGGTATTCTTTTCTGGCAGTACATTCCAAATGTTATTTTTGGTAAAAGCGGGCGTAGAAGAAGTAATAACGAAATTTGGCGGAGCGACTAGGGCGAGCTCAAAAGGCAAAATAAAATCGCGGGCGTAGTTCACGATGAAAGAATACGCCACCTCGGTTCCCGCGATAGCTTTGTCCGGGCCGCTGACAGAGAGCGCCACTCCCGAGGCGGCAAGCGTTGTGGTTAGAGTGGCGGCCTTCTGCAGTTCAGAGTTGAAATTGTCTGGCGTATAGTTCATGAATACCCGCCAGGATTTTTGTTCACCCGGCGCGCCGTAGTTTTTGCCGGTGATGACAATTTTACCGGACTCCCCCGGCGCGATAACCGCGCGCGCGTATTCATTATGCGAAGTATTTTTTAAGGCCGGCGTGCTGGTCGCGTAGATGAAGCCTTTGGGGTAATACAATGAAAATGTCACGTTCCGAAGCGGCGCTGTTCCGTTATTTTGGAAAGTGATGGTATAGGTGCTGGTGGCGTTGAGTGTAAGTTCGGTCGGCCCGGCGAGGGAGATTTTTACCAGTTCGTCATTTCCCGATCCTCCCGGCGAGAGCCAGAAGAACCCTGCCCAGGCGAGCATAACGCCCGCGAGCGTTAGGCCTAAAAGCCAAGTGATTATAGTGAAGAGGGAATTAGTTTTTTTGATATTCATTTTTTTCATATCGGGTATGGCGCCATCAGCGTCTCGGTAGATGGTGGAGAGCGAACGATTAAGTTCCTCGGCGTTGAAAGTTCTCGGGGAGGAGGCCCCGGTAGTTTTTTTCGCGGATGCGCGATGGTGGGGGGCGTGTTTTTTCTTTAGTTTAATTTCCTCTGCGGAAGCCTCCGTTGGAGTATTTTCAAGCATAGGTAAAAAATATAAAATAGATAATTTTTATTTAGGATGTTTTTTCATAAGGAGACTCCAAACCGAATCAGCGGCAAGCGGATTTTTTTCTACAACAGCGCCATTTTTAGCGGTTTTGAGGCCGACGCCGTCTTTCCATTCCGGCCGCCAGTTTTCTGGAAAGATGATTTGGCTTTCAAAATCAGCAGTGATGCCGGATTGTTTTTGGACCACGAGCTGGTAGCGGGCGAGCGGAGCGGAGAACGGGCTAAACATTTTTTGCCAACCGGACAGCGTTGCCTCTGGCGCGACCGAGAAGAGAGTAAAGGGCAGGCGGTAAGTGAATTGCACATGGCTTACTTGCCCGGGTTCGGTGATAACCCAATTGCCGAAGACAGTTTTACCGGATTCTTCGGTGATAGTTGTGCCGGAAATTTGATCCACGCCGATTTCAATTTGGTGAGCGGACAGGAACGGGTCGTTGGTTGACCACGCATCCGGTGCCTGGAAGTTTTTTTCTTCCGGCCAGGTGAAGCCGCCGGCTGAGAGGAGAACACTCCCGTTGGGAACGTACAGCCGTAAAAAGTCAATGTTGGTTTGGCCGTAGAGTTTTTCGTCGCGGTTGCCGGAGTGTTCGCGGGTAATGACGACATTATCAACGATGGAACCGTCAGACGCTATGGTCGCTTGATGAGAGATAGTTTGATGAATTTTGGAGTCGCTCTTTTGCCCCTGAATGTTAGTGTTAACGGCAAAGAGGTAATCTTTGTTTGGCGCAATATCAATAAGGGCGCCGGCCCAGCCGAAGGAACGCAAAGCGTCTTCCGTCTGGCTGTCGGTGAAGTAAGCCTGAATTTCTTTTTGCTTTAGAGCATCGGAAGCATTAGTGAGCAGCGACAGAATTTTATTTCCCGACACTTGCCGGAGCGCGCCGAGGAACTGGGGCGCCAAATCGGCCAGCACTTGTTTTGGTCTGTTCAGTTTTTTCTCCGGCCCTTCCTCAACAATTTGTTGAATGGTTGGCAGGGCGTCGTTGGCTGTTAAGGTGAGTTGTCTTTTCTCGTCAGTCATTGGCCCGAGCACGGTCAGAATTCTTTGCAATACAGAGGAATTTATCGCGATGACACCGTCGGTGGAAACACCGCGGCTGTGAGCGTAGAACCACATTATCTTTTGGGCGCTGGTCGGGAAATCGGGGAACCAGTTGGCATCTTGGAATTCCCAGCGTTTGTTGCTCAAGAGAAGCGGGGAAGGCGGTTTGACGAATTCTCGGAGTTGTCCTTGCACGTCGTAAGTGCCGCCGGGTGGAACTTCAAGATTAACTATCGCCCCATCCTTTACGTCAATAATGGCGAAACTGCCCATAAAACCGCCGGTCGGCCGAAGTTCGCTTTCGTTTTGGAATACCAAGAGATAGCGGCGAAGACCGCGGCCGCCAAAAATTTCGCGAATGGCGCTCCCTAGATCGGTTAAGCTTCCTAAATCATTGACTAAGCCCCCGAAGAGTTTTTTGTAGCCGATGAATTGGCTTTGGTATTCAAGCGGCAGGCTGTTTATTTTCACGGTGTCTAGATGTTCCAGCGCTTTTTGGTAGTTGGGCAGAGCGTTGCCGACATAGTTGAGAGCGGTGTCTATTTGTCGCAATAATGTGCTAGAGGTGTTTGGCTGGGCGGATGACAGTCCGTATAGCAAGTAACTATTGCCGACGGCGATTTCCTGGCCGGCGAGCAAGATATTTTCCCGACTTTCTACTTCGCTTCCCACCAGCGGCAACGCGCGCGCGAGCGTATCAAGGAGGCTGTGCCGCTCTACAATGTCCAGAGCTTTGCCAAAAGTAGCCAGCGCTTGGCGAGTGGTGAGGCTTGCTTTATTCAGATCCGCTTCGCGGAGCGCGGCGGCTGAATCTTGCAGGGCGGCGAAACCAGCCATGCCATCGTTCGCGACCGTGTTTTTGATTGATTCAAACTGGCGGTAGTAGCTTCTAGCCGGCCCGGGGGTAATGATAAGGAAAACAAGGAGCCCGGCTGTCGCCGCCAGCCCTTTGGTGGGAATGAGTCGGCGAAATACGGCCAGCGCCGCCGGCCATAGACGAGCCAGCAGTTTTTGAACGGCTAGCATTGCCGCTGATAGAACGGATGAAAATAAAGGGGGCGGCGGCGGAGGTAAGGCGGCCGCGGCGGGCCGGAAAGGCGTCGGCTCCAGTTCGTGGTAATGATGATAAAGGCTTTTGTCAGGTTCAGGAGCAGATGTTTTAATTTGGCTCCACGCCAAATCGTGGTTTTCTTTCAGATTGATAATATGGGGAGAGGCGGCAGGTTCGTGAGTAACATGGTGGATAAAAAATTTCAATGGCGAAAAAGCCGTTTTAGGCAAAACAGTTTGGGCCGCCGAGGGGGCGGCGCAGGTGGATTTATTGTGGCCAGCTTTTTGGCAGTTGGCGCAACGGCGGAGTTGTTTTTTAGCCACAGAGTGTATGTGATAGAGAAAGTAACACAGGTTGTCATCTTGAGCGAAGTGAAAGATCCCTGTCCGTTTGGTAACAGGGACAGAGATTCTTCTGTCGTTCCTCCCTCAGAATGACAATTCGTTAAGAGGTATTATACACTATTTTGGCAGACCTCCCAAGTTTTTTGAGCGAGTGTTTTCCACTGGTAGCGCGCCAGAGTGGCGGCCGCGGCAGTGAGAAGTTTTTGACGTAAATTATTGTCCGTTAAGCCTTGGTAAATTGTCCCGGCCATCTCTTCAAGATTGGACGGATTGAAGTAAAGCGCCGCATTTTGCAATATTTCCGGCAAGCAGGTGGCGTTGGAGGAAACGACGGGAAGGCCATAGGACATGGCTTCCAGCGCCGGCAGAGCAAAACCCTCGTAGAAGCTGGGCATCACATAAAGAGAGGCGTTTTGGTAAAGCAAACTCAAGGTTTGGTTATCAATAAAATCGGTGAATATTATCGGTGGTGCGTTGTCTGGTGTTAATTTGTTAAATTGTTTTATTGTTAAATTGTTAGCGAGACGGTTGTAAAAATAATTTTTCTTTCCAGCGAGAACGAGCTGATAGTTGTCGCCGTGTTTTTTTGTAAAAATGTTCCAGGCGCGCAACAATCCTTCCAGATTTTTATGAGGGTAGGCGACGCCGACGTAGAGAACATAAGGTTTGGCAATGTTGTATTTGGCCAACTGAGATAGGGGGTATTGGTTGGGGGATATTGTAAGCGGGGCGGGGTAAGTGACGGTAATTTTATTTTTCAATACCCCAAGTGTTTTGACAATATCTTGTTGGCTAAATTTGCTGACGGTGATAATGTGTTTAGCTTTTTTTACGGCGTGATTTAAGACAAGTCGGAAAGCGCGGTTTTTAAACCAGTAGGGCAGGGGGCCGAGCGTGCTGGCTTTTCGGGTGGGGTAGTGTAGCAGAAGCAGATCGTGGATGGTGACAATGAACGGGCTAGAGTAAAAAAACGGCACGTTCCAGTGAGGGAAGTGCATAAGGTCCACTTTGGCCTTTTTTATGATTCCCGGCAGGTGCGTTTGTTCGGCGAAGCCGTACCAAGGGATGTCGGCCAGAACTTTGCGGAAGTTCGGGGCGCTGGGCGTATATTCATTCCAATTGTCACGGCGCAAAAAAATGACAAACTCGGCGTTTGTGGGTAATTTTTCTAAATGGAGAACAAGCTGTTCAATATAGCGCCCTAAGCCCCCTTGTTTGGGGCCGTACATCCGGGCGTCAAGGCCAATTTTCATAGCCCCGTAATGCTAGCAGAAAATAGACAAAAAGGCTAGTTTTAAGGGTTTATTTTTTGATTTCGTACATTGTTTTTTTGTCTTTAATATGGTACAATTTTTTTGTTCAATTAGCCAGCTATGCTTTATTTAAGCCAGCTTCTCAAAACTAAAATTAGAGATAGTTCAGAAAAAGTAGTGGGGGTGCTGGTGGATATTGTCATTAAACCGCGCGAGGGGCAATATGCCCCGCTTTTATTTTTGGGCGCGCGCAAAAAGTTTTCTCGGCAGATTTTATATATTCCTTTGTCCGCGGTGGCGGCTCTGGCCGCCTCCGAGATTACTTTGCGCCTGCGGGCGGCGAATATTTCGCCCGGTGCCCCGAAAGAGGGCAGTGTTTGGCTGGTGAAAGATATTTTTGATGAACAGATTGTGGACGTGGAGGGCGCGCGCGTCGTGCGCGTGAATGATTTGAAACTTGGTTTGGTTGAAGACGCGTGGTGCGTAATCGGCATTGATGTTGGTTTGAGCGGCCTATTACGGCGTTTACGGGCCAGCTGGCTTGACGTGTTTCATTTGTTTGAGCCGAGTTTGATAGATTGGCGCAAAGCGCAGAGAGTAAAGGGCGCCTTGCGGGTAGACAGCCTTTCGGACGATCTTATTCGTTTGCATCCCGCCGACCTGGCTAATATTATTGAGGATTTAAGCACTAAACACGGCGCCCGCCTCGTACGGTCGCTTGGTGATACTGTCGCCGCCCAGGTGCTGGAGGAGCTGGAACCAAGATTTCAGAAAATTTTAGTGGATCGTCTCGGCCCGGAAAAGACGTCGCATATTTTAGAAAAGATGTCTACCGATGAAGTGGCCGATCTCATACAAATGATCCCACCTAAAGAAGCCGAAGAGATACTGGCAAAGTTGCACGGCCGCAAGCTAACCAGCGTGGAACAGCTTTTGCGCTATGAAGACAATACGGCCGGGGGTCTTATGACCACCGACCTTATCCGAGTAAAACCATCATGGACGATACAGCAGGCGCTGGAAGAAATTAGAAAACATTCCGATTCCATGCGTTCGGTTTTGTATATATATGTTGTTGATGACGCTGAAGTTTTCCAGGGGGCCGTATCTCTGCGCCGTCTCGTTTTTGCCGATCCGCGCCAAAAAGTCAGCGAATTATTGATCAAAGACCACCCTTACGCGGTTCTGCGCGTTCATTACTCCATTCGGGACGTCGTGCGTATCATGACGAAATACGATTTATATACGGCGGCGGTGTTAGACCGAGATAATAAACTTTTAGGGATGGTGACGATTGATGACGTGATGCGCCACCTTCATCCGCAAGCGTAACAGCTTATGTTGAAAGCCAAGTGGCCAAAAATCGCGCTTATTTTGTCGGTGATCGGTCCGGCCATCATCGCCGGCACAGCCAACAATGACGCCGGAGGCATCAGCACCTATTCTTACGTCGGTTCTCGTTTTGGCTACGCCATGCTCTGGGTGTTGCTCGTGAATTTTATCACCCTGGCTTGCACCCAGGAAATAGGCATTAAGCTCGGCGTTTACACTGGAAAAGGGCTGGCCGCGCTTATCCGCGAGCAATTTAAGATTGGCTGGACATTGTTTGCTCTCCTTACCCTTTTTACCGCCAATGTGGCGGTTACCGCTTCTGAATTCGCCGGTATCGCGGCGGCGTTTGAATTATTCGGTTTCAACAAATGGGCGGTCGTTCCGATTTTTGCGGTTTTGGTGTGGATGTTTCTCTATAAGGGGTCATTTAAGAAGATTGAACGTTTCTTTTTGTTTATTTCGTTTTTTTTGTTGGTTTATGTTATATCGGCGGTTTTGGCGCGTCCGGATTGGGCGGTTGTGCTTAAAGAGACTGTCACGTTCAGGTTACCGGCTGATTTTTCATTTCTCATTGCGCTTTTGGGAGTAATGGGCACCACCATTACTCCCTGGGGGCAGTTTTTTATTCAGTCATATGTGGTTGATAAAGGCGCCGACCAGGGGGATTACAGGATTCAGCGGTTTGAGGTTTATTTCAGCGCCTTCTTTACTTGTCTCATCGCGGCGATGATTATAATTACCACTAAAGAAGTTTTATTTGACCGCGGCATCGTTGTGGGCAACGCCGCCACTGCCGCCAGCGCTTTGGCTCCGGTCTTGGGGCCGCTCTCCGCGATTATTTTTGCTGTTGGGTTTTTCTTTGCTTCACTTCTGGGCGCGTTTATTTTGCCGCTGACCACCAGTTATTCTATCTGCGAGGCGCTTGGTTTTGAACATGGCATGAACACCACTTGGAAGGAGGCGCGGGCCTTCTACGGTATTATGGCGGCGGTTATTATTCTTTCAGCGGCGTTCGCGTTACAGCCATTTTTCTCTCTTTTTCAGGTAATGCTGTTCGCTCAAGTAGTTAATGGAATTTTGCTTCCGATTATTTTAATTTTCATTCTTATTCTTCTTGCCAAGGGCAAGCAGTTCGGTTTGCCTGAAAGCTCGCGGCTGGGGAATTTTTTTTATTTCGTCATCACCGGCGAGACAATCATTCGCTTGATTATTGTCAGCGCGTTGTTGGTTACTCTCACGCTGTTTCCGTCTCTTTCTAGCTGGGTGCGATCGTTTTCTCTTCCATTTTAGATTGAGCGAAACATAGTTAGCGCGTCTTGAACGGTTTTTTTCCACGAAAATCGCGCGGTCATCTCCAGGCCGTTTTTTATTGCCTGTTCGCGGGCGGCCGAGTTGGAGAGAAGGTACTTTATTCCTTGAGCGATTTCATCCGGCCGGTGCGGGTTCA
>Ga0209211_10010282_pt1 | contig 12234 bp, 8 predicted proteins | sample RifGroA2_FD_183992 | JGI IMG/M metagenome (GOLD analysis project Ga0209211, IMG submission 183992) | Groundwater microbial communities from Rifle, Colorado, USA - Groundwater A2 (SPAdes) (version 2) | ecosystem: Environmental > Aquatic > Deep subsurface > Groundwater | place: Rifle, Colorado... | reverse complement strand
TGTATTCTCTTCGTTATAAACAGGAATAATTATTGAAAGCTTCACATGATTTCACATTTATTTTGGAGTCAGGTCATAAGAAACAATATATTTTAGATTGGGAAGATTTTTTTCTTTGGTGGCCACCCCAAACGAAACCGAAATTATGGTGTCTTTAAAATCCAACGTGCCTGTCTTGGTGGTCGGATCCCATTTAAATTTTTGCGTCGAAACAACCCTTTGGGTGTTACCGGGATCGTCGGGCAATCCTTCAACTTTAATGCTGTAGTGGCCTCTTAAAGCCACTCTAAACCAGACACTGTGACAATAAAGTCCGGCTGTCCGCCCCCACCCACCTAGCTCAGGAAGCCCATCAACCGGTTTTCCCGTGCTGACTTCAGCAACATCCGGATTAGAAGCACAGGGAACAAACATGTATGAATCCGGAAGGTTCTTAATGTTAAAGGTTAGGGAGTAAGGGGAGTAATAATGGGACATATCCTTAAACGGCAGCGTATAGTCAACACTCATCACCGGGGGCAGATCTTTAAGTTCGACGACCCCATACTCCGGTTCAATCAACGATTCTATTTCCAAGTCATAAGGAATTCTTAGATACCTCCAGGCAAAATACTTATTGGCAAATGTGTAATAGGAAAGAAAAGTGGGAAAGCGGTAAGAAACGCTTTTGGCGTACTTTTCCACCAAAGCTTTTTGATTGTGAGTAGTTCTGTCAACATTTGCAGATGCGTAAAGAAGACCAATGTTCCACTGCGGCCAAAGAACGTACTTCAAATCCTTATATTCCGGCTCAACAAGTTTCTCCAGGGAGATGTTGGCCACGTTTGACGTATAACCCGTAAACCAAGCCACCTTTTTTAGACTGTCTTCCGGCTTAATGCCTTTTTCATTAAGAAGTTTATTAACATCCTGCATGGCCAATTTAACTCCACCACTTTTTGGATATTGAGAATACTTTAGGTCCACAAACAGTATAACTCTCAGCGACCAAGCCACCGCAAACAGCAGCCCAAAAAGCAAAACCTGACGCGAATAGACCACTCTGGTTTTTTCCTTAAAAAAGAAAAACATCTTTTCCAAAATAGGGCTTAGAAGAAGCATACCAAAAACACCCAACGGCACCCCCCAGCGCGACCAGTGGATCACCGTCTTGGCCACACCAACGTAATAACTGACAAAGCATAACAATAAGATTACCTCTGTTGAACCGTAGAGGTTTCCCGACTTTATTTCCGGCCAGTTAAATTGACCCCTAAAACCTTCTTTTAACTTGGTAAAGAGACCGGACTTTCCCAAACGAATGGTCACGAAGGAGAATATGACGATCGCCAGCGCCTCCCCCCAACCCAAATATTCCGCAAAAAAATCAAAAATGTACACCGACCAACTCTTGTGAGCCTGATTGGGATATTCGAAATCTGAGCCAGTTCCCCAAACGATAGCGTTTTTAATCTGGTACCAAAATAGCTTTGGGTCGGATATGGGCCGCGGTACCAAGTATGACCAAAGCAGAACCCAAACGGTCAGCAGGGCGGTTCCGTGAACGAGAAAACGATATAACCGGGGAAGTCGAAATCCCTTACCGTCATAATCCTTATCATAATTAACAAAAGACAGAACCGTATTTATTAAAAGAACGGGTAAAATAATGTATAAAGCTTTTAAATTGGTAAAGCTGCTCAAAAAAACAAACAAAGCGTCCAAAATCAAAAAGTGCCGTGTGGGCGACCTTTTTTTGTGTAACCACAAGGACAATAAAATATAGTTCAGAGCCACAAAAACAGACATCGAATCTGAGTTTACTCTTAGAAAACGTTCGAAAATGCCCAACGACCCGAAATACAATACCGCGAAAAACACAACTCTGGGTTTGAGCCTTTTCTCCCCTCTGTTAAGAACTAGCAGCGAAACTACAAATGTGGCCAAATAGAGAATCAAACCGAAAACCCGCCCGTAATAATAAGTTACCCAGCTCGGGTCTCCCTGGGGAAAATTGACTCCGGATTTAGTCAACAGATTCACGATTAAGAGAAATCCGGTCAAGGCGTACTCCGTCACCGCCACGTGAAGAAAGTTGGCCAGTTGTTTGCCTCCCATAATGCTCCAGGCGTTGCTGTAGAACTGATATTCATCGGGATGGGGACCGATGTTTTCGAGGATCGGAACGAGCAGGAGCAAAGAGAGAAGGATAACAGCAATCGTCAGCAGTAAGCTAGCTAAAGATGTCTTGTGACCCGGAGGACTGTTATTAATAGAGTTAAAATTGTCCATGAGAACCTACAAAAATCGCTGTCTCCTGACAGATAAGAGTATAACGACCAACTTCAACTTTGACAATATTCCGATCTTTAGAGATTCAATTTTCTTCTTTGGGGATCACAAAGTCGTCGGGCAGAGACTGGTAGTAAATGGAGTACTTCAAGCTGGGGATATATTTTTCCGCTGTAGCGACACCAAACTCCACCGTAATGAAGGTTTGCGGGGCCACAAATGTAATGACCCGGTTGACCGCGTCCCAATTGTAAGGATAAGCCGAATAGACCATCTGCGATTTGTCAAGATCAGAAGGCAATCCTTCCACCTTAATCAGGTAAACACCCTTAAAAGCAACTCTAAATCTTAGAGAATGGCAGTGAAGACCGGCGGTGCGGCTACCGGTAGCCGGATCCACTTCCACCAATTCCCCGGTCGCCACGTAGGCTACCGCCGGATTAGAGTAACAGGGCGGAAACATATAACTCTCGGGTAAATTATTTATATTAAAGATTGATGACTTCGGTATGTAATAGTGTGACAGGTCATCAAAATTAAGGTCGTACTTAAAATTCATGGGTTTGGTAATCTTTTTCAGCTTAACCACGGCGTACTGGGAGTCAACCAACGACTCCAACTCCGGCGAGTAAGTCAATCCCAGATATTTCCAGGCGAAGTACTTGGTGTAGTGGGTGTAACGCGAGATCAGGGTGGGAAACCGATAAGATATGTTTTCGGCGTAGGTTTCAATAAAAGCCCGTTGATTATGGGTTGATCTGTCGACATTATTCTTCGAATACAAAGGACCAATATTCCAGGCCGGCCAGAGTAGATAGCGGATTTTCTCATAACCCGACTCGGTCAGTTTTTCCAAAGAAATATTGCCGACGTTACGGGTATGACCCGTAAACCAGGCCGCGCTTTGCGTCGCCTCCTTCGGTGGAATCCCGACTTCTTTTAAAAATTTCTGAACATCTTCGTGGGTAGCGTTATGACCCTCACGGGTGGGAAATTTAGCTTCATTTAAGTCGACAAAAAGTGAAATTCGGGGAAACCAACCAAGGACTAAGCTAAAAAGCGCCAAACTCAGTAGCGTTCCCGACCGAATCCGGCCCTTCAAATCCGCCAACAAGATCAATTTTTCCAGAAAAGAGCTGATGAGTATGATCGCAATAAAACCGAGAGGCACACCCCAACGCGACCAATGGACAACCCGAGCCGAAACCCCCAGATAGTAGGTCAGGAAACTTAACAGTAAAATCACCTCCGAGACGGGGTACAAATTCCCGTTCCGCCATTGTCCCCAATTTAACTTTCCCTTCATTAATTTGATTATTTTAGAAAACAAGCCCCGCCCCCGCACCCAAAAGATGGCCAAAGAGACCGTGAGAATGAGAAAAAACTGATTCAATCCTATATATTCAACCAAAAGATCATAAATATATACGGCCCAACTGCCATGGGACTGGCCCGGATAATCAAAGTCAAACTGTGTCCCAAAGACAATCGTGTTTTTGACCGTATACCAAAACTTCTTCGGGTCATAAGGGCGGGGCATAAAAAGAAACCACAGAAAGACCGCCCCCGCTAACAAACCCACGACGCAGAGGAACAGTTTATAACTTTTGAGAAGCAGATTCCGCCTCCCATTCTTTATCTTTTGTAACCAAAGAAAGGGATTAAGGGTATTAGCCAGAATCAGGAACGGCGCCCAGTATAACAATTTTGGTCCGGCAAAATTCATCAGCGAGAGAAAGATGAGATTAAACCAGAAAACCAGATGCGCCGTGCAGCGATAAAAAACGGGCAATTTAAATTCCGGCCTTTCCTGTTCCGCCTCATACCAGATCAATGGGAACAGGGTGTTAATAACCAAAAGGGGCAGAGCCAGATAAATACCTTTTAGATTAGTAAAGGAAAACACAAACAAAAACAATAGATTTACCAGGAAAAAATGGTAGAGCGAAGCTTTTCTCTGGTGTAGCAATAAGGAGATAATCAGATAGTTGGCGAAAAGAAAAACCATCATTGAATCCGAATTGATCCGAAAGAATCTTTCAAAGAATCCCAGCGAGCCTAAATAAAGAAAGGTAAAGAAAACTGACCGTAGCCTTATTTTATTTTCGCCCTTCTGCACGATCACCAGCCCGAGAGCGAACGTTGCCAAATAAAGCAACAAACCAAAAATTCTCCCGTAATAGATAGTGACTAGAGAAGGGCTGCCTTGAGGAAAATTGACTCCCGAACTGGTAAACAAATTGACGATGGTCAGGAAAGCCGCCAAAGAATATTCGGTGAAGGCGACGTGGAGATAATTGGCCAACTCCTTTCCGGACATAATACTCCAGGCATTGGTGTAGAATTGATATTCGTCGGGGTGAGGAGGAATTTGCGTCAATACAGGTAGAGTCAATCCCAAAGAAATGAGGATCAGAAAGACGATAGTGGTTAGATTAACGGGACTGTTTGATGACTTGATGATTCCGACCAGCTTTTGGGTTGTTCCTTCGGCCACAATAATATACTACACTAAGTAGAAAACCGTTACCAAAGTTTATTATGGAAAAGTTAGAAGAGCTAAACGTACTTGTTGTCACCCATTTGGCTTACTACCGTAAAACTAGTAATCCCGTCCCCGGGCCTTTTTCGTCTGTTTTGGAGTCTCTCCAAAAAATAGGCTTGGCCAAAATAGGACTCCTGGGTTTGCCGCTCAAAGGCTTTGAGGGACCAATCATCTACCAAATAGACCAAAAAAAATACCATTTTCAAATTCCTAAATTTCTTGGTGTCGTGAGCCTTTTTAAGTACGGGCTGGATCTGGTTCTCTCCTTCTGTCTAACCCTAAACTTTCTGATCCTTCAGAAGAGAGAGATTAAAAAGTCGGTCGTCATCGCCCACGACGCCCTCGTTTGTCTGCCCCTGATCTTCTTAAGAATTCTTCTGCCTTTCAAGCTCGTTTTTTACTGCCTGGATTTTAGTAAAAACCGCAGCTCCAATTACCTCATGCAAAAACTTTATGAGTGGGCCGATCGCGTTAGCAGTCTGAAATCCGACCAAACCTGGGCTGTCTGCCAGTCGCTCATCAGCTACAAGAAAGACCATTACGGAGCCGATTCCCTTCTGATCTCCAACTCTTTCCCTTTCGACGGCTCTAGCTACCACCGGAACAAGGATAAAAGAAATGGCCGTCGTGTCGTTTGGACCGGCAGCATTCTCACCGATAAACAGATCGATCACCTCTTTCGTCTTTGCCGGGCCATCCGAAACCTCCGGCCGGAAATGGAGTTTTGGTTTGTACCGGCCAACCGAATCGCGGACTTTCATGAGGCTGTAAAAAGTTTTAGAATGGAGGAGCCATCCCGAATTTTTGAAGTAATGGGTCAGGCGGCGTCACGAGAGCTCGTTTCCCAGTGTGACTTGGGTTTGGCCGTTTACGACAGAGATTATGGTTCGACCCACTTTATTGAACCCATTAAAATTTGGGAATACCTAATGTGCGGGTTGCCTTTTATAATCTCCGGCGAACCTTCAGTGAACAACACCGTCAAAGAAGCGGGGGTGGCTTTTTTCCTGGATCCGGACAATGAGGTTCCGGCTGACGACTCACTCCAAAACTTTATCGAGCCTAAGAACTTGAGAAACCTGACGACCAGAAGCGTCCAACTCGCCCGGCAGTTCGACGCGACCGAAACTATCAGAAAGGCCTTTGGAAACTTATGAGAGTTACTTTTGTCATCACCGCTTTTATCCTACTTATCTTCGTAAAAAATCTCGCTTTTTGGTCAAAAGCCCAGACCTTCATCTTCGGCGACACGGCCATCTACAGCCTGCATCTGGCCACCCTCGCCAACAATCTCGAGCTAATCTTGAGCCCTAAGGATACAATCCTCGGCTGGAATCCCAATTTTCTCTCGGTGGGGTTACCTTCTCTTTCGGTTGTCGACCTTGGCTGGCTTTACCCGCCGAACCTGATCATCGCCGCCATCGCCCGCGTCTCGGGAGATTCTTTAAACGTTTTTCCTCTTTACCTGTTCTCAATCCTGCTCCACCTGATTTTTTCTTCCTTCTTCGTCTTCAAAATACTCAATGACATTTGGAGGCTCAACCGATTCCCTTCTCTGGTGGGCGCTCTGATTTGGTCATTCAATGGCTTTAACCTGGAGTTCTCCGGGGCCGCCCCGATCATGATGGCCGGCAGTTACTTGCCGCTGTGTATTTACCTAACCTTGAGAGAAGACCAACGATCACTCATCCGGGCTAATTTCTTTTTTTTCTTTCTCTCCTTAGCCCTTAGCTTCCTGATCGGCTACCCAATGGTCACCGTCGTCATCTACGCCTTTTGTCTGTCCCTGAAAATTTTTACGCTGGAAGTTTTTGAAAAAAAGTCGGTTCTCGGGCTACTATCCTACCACCTCAAAGGATTCTTCCTCGTCACTCTCCCAATTATTCTTCCCCTCTATCTTGTCAGTTACGCTCTCTTAGGTTATACCACCCGATCGTTTCTAAGCCTTGAAGGATTCCTCTCCAATCCGGCCCCACTCCTCAACCTGACGGAGCCCTTCTTACCAAAGAACACTCTCTTCAACACTCTCAATGCCACCAATAGCGTCCTTCTCTACTTCAGCCTGGTCGGGATAATTATCCTTTTCCAATCGCGGTTCAGAAGCAATTTCCTCGCCGATCGGAAAAATACGGCTCTTTTAACCATCGGGCTGATCGGTCTGGTTCTTTCTTTTGGCGGCTTAACTTTCCTGCCTTCCCTGATTTACTTTCTGCTGCCGGCTCTAAACGTCTTCCGACGCCTTTCCGTTTTCGCCATCGTCCCGATCTTTTCCTTCTGCCTGCTTTCCGCCCAAGCGGTTGAGTCGGCCCTGGAGAATAGGAAATTGTCGAAGGCTTCCGTTTTCTGGATTGGGTTTCTGGCCATCTTGCTTATCTACACCCAAGTTCTGAGCACTCTCTATTCAACGCAAGAGGAAAACCCCTTCAATCATATCTATCTTTACCAAAGCCTTTTTCTCTCCGCCGTCATCACCGGCTTGACCTTTTTTGCCCTCTGGCAAGATCCATCGGAGAGGCGTCTGGCCAAGTCACTTTTGATACTCGTCCTCCTGATCGAGGCGGGAACCAACACTTTCTCCAAAATGTACATCAACTCTACGATTGATCCCCGTCAGATTTTTAAGCCCAACGCTCCCATCAAAACTTTGCAAAAACTGACCTCACCAATGGAAAGGGTCGATGTCCTCTACACCCAACACAGTTACAACACGGATTATCTCGGTCTCGAACAAACCCAAGGGTATCTTTCCCTCGCCAGCCGTTACGGGGTAGAAATCGTTGAAGCTTTCACCAGAGCCGATTACCAAAAGAAGAATCTTCGAAGTTTATTGGGTATCAAATACGTCGTTAAGAAGGAGACGTCCGAGGAACCAAATCTTCAAAAAATAGCGGAATTTTACCAGGATGAAAAGAAAACCAGCTTTTATACCTTTAACAATGTCACCCGCGAATGGGAAGGCGAGCCTCTGGGAACCAAATATGTCCTCTACCGGAACCCCGACACCCTCCCGCGTGTCTTCCTGGCCCTGGGCGTCAGAGGAACAAAAGAGCAATCGCCAATTTTGCTAAAAGTCATCGAAAAACTTGACGATCCGAGAATTGTCTTTATTCCTCCCCAAAACCTCATCACCAACGATCTCGATAGCCAAGGAGAGGTAACCGTAGAGTCCTACCGTCGGAATTACTTGAAGGTCAAAACCAAGACCGCCAAACTGGCCTTTCTGGCCAACGCCACCGCCAACTATCCCGGCTGGAAAGTTAAGGTTAACGGTCAGGATAAAGAAGTTATTACCACCAATTGGTTTATGATGGGGACATATATCCCCGCCGGAGAAAATACCGTAGAGTTTTTTTATCTACCTGATGGAATAATCGCGGGATTAGTTTATTTGTTTATGGCACTGGTATATTGGTCCTTAGAGATTATAAAAAGGGCTATGATACGGCGGTCTATCCGAATATGAAAGAACAAAACATAAGCATTATTATTCCCGTTTACAACGAAGAGGAACGGATTGAACCTGGTCTAAGTGATTCCATAAAATGTCTTATATCAAAATTAAGTTGGTCATTCGAGATAATATTTGTTAATGATGGGTCTACTGACAAAACCTTATCGATCCTTAATAATGTAAAAACAAGATTTAATGAGTTGGCGATTAAAATAATCAGCTACCAAAAGAACCAAGGTAAGGGGTTTGCCGTTAAAACAGGGGTTCTTGAAGCCTCGGGGAGAAAAATAATCGTGACTGACGCTGATTTCTCCGTGAGCCTGGAGGAGCTGCCTAAGTTTATTGATAATTTAGACAGGTTTGACATTGTGATCGGTACAAAAAAACATCTGTTAACCGATACTGTCAAACACCAAAAAGCTCCGCGACGAATTCTGGGTAAAGGTTTCACGCTACTGTCAAATTTTATCTTGGGGCTTAATTATACCGATATTACTTGCGGTTTTAAGGGGTTTAAATCTGATGCAGCTAAATTCATATTTTCAAAACAACTTATGAAGCGGTGGTCATACGACGCTGAAACTCTTTTTTTGGCTGGGAAATTTAACTATCGCGTCTGTGAACTTCCAGTCAAATGGCGGCACATTGATGGTAGCAAAGTCTCTCCCTTCTGGGACACGTTACGTTCCCTAAAGGACCTCCTCGCCATCGTTTGGAATAATCACCAGGGAAAATACCGTGACTAAGCTGGGTCACTGCCGTTTTTGCCAATCAACAAATTTCATCAAGCTTTTTGACAAGTACGGTTACGAGGTCGTTAAATGTCAAAGGTGTGGGCTTATTTTTTTGAATTTCAACCCGACGGCAGAGTTCATAACCGATTATTATGGTGAGAATTTCTTCAACGATCCAGGAACAAAACACGGGTTCAAAAATTATGAGAGGGAAAGGGATACTCTTCAAAAAACTTTCTCCGAAAGAATTGAAGTGATTAAACGCGAACGGAGCTTCGGAAAACTTTTGGACATCGGCTGCGCCACCGGAATCTTCTTGGAAGAAGCCACCAAATATTGGGATGCTTACGGAGTTGAGATCTCAACTTACGCCGCCAATATCGCCAAAAACAAAAATCTAAATGTCTTCGCGGGAGAGCTTCACCATTGTCCTTACCTGAAACTGAGATTTGACATCGTCACCCTTTGGGACACGATCGAACACTTGAACGATCCGGCGGAAACGGTAAAAAAAATCGGCGCCATCACCGCTCCCGGGGGTTTCATCTTTCTGACAACGGGAGACGTCGAAAGCCTTGCGGCGAAGCTATCCGGTAAATTCTGGCACCTTTACAATATCCCGCAGCATCTGTCCTTTTTCAGCCCCAAAACCATCGGGCCGTTGCTTTGGCAAGGTGGCTTCAAGATAAGGAAAATCAGCTACCCGGGTGCCCACTTTACTCTGGATTACCTCCTCTTTCGACTGGCTACGTTTTACAAATTCAATTCCGCTCTAAGTTTCTACGAGAGCCTCCGCCGCCGCCGTTTGCTCAACCAAAGCCTGATGATCAATCTCCACGACATCATGTTCGTCGCCGCTCAAAAGCAATAGCCCCACAAACACGGGCGGATATCTCTAGTCGCTGAACTCTCGGCTAATCCTAATCCGCAAAACCCTGGCGTAAAGAACGAGCGAAGAGATCGAGTAAGCGATTAAAAAACTCCAACAAACGTAAGGATGCAGAAACCAGGCGGTGTCTTTTTTCTTGAGGTAACCGCGGATGGACAAAAATAATGGCTGAACTAAGGTCAGCGTAAAAATGACGTAAAGAAGGAGTTTAATAATATCCTTCTTTTTATGGACGTCAAAGACAAAGTAGCGGCGGGCCGAGCGGGAGGGGCTATGAATCATAAAATATTTCATGCGCCGCAGAGCTAAGTCCCGCAAGCGAGAGGTGACGTCGTGGTAAATCTCGTTGCGGACCATGGCAAAAGGATTATGACCGGCGCGGACGAGATCCGAAATGACATCGATGTGGAAAAATTCGTCCGGTTGACACCTCGACTGGATCAAAATCTCCCGCCGTATAAAAAAACCGTTGCCACCGACGGTGGGTAGGTTTTCCGGCGTGAAATTGACCAAAAAATACCCGTGGCACTCTCTCATAATTGACGTCGCGCGCCAATCATCAAAAAGGTAGCAAAGCTTCTCGCTTTTGCCTAAATAAAAAGGTACCGGATCGTTGGCCCCGATCAAAGCACAATAGCGATTATATGCATTAAAGCCCGGTTTAATCCCGTAACGCCAGGTTTGGGCAGCCACAGTCTCGGGATGCTCAACAAACGGCTTTATCATCTCCGTCATCCAATCCGAACCGGGCAGAATGTTATCCGAATCAATATAAGCCACCAATTCGTTTTTGGACTCGAACAAACCAATACTCTTCCTGGCCTCCTGATTTTCTCTATAACCGCCGTTGATGATTCGACAACCGTAACTTTCCGCAATTTGTTTTGTTGAATCCCGGGAACCACCGTCGACGATCAATATCTCGACATTTTCCTGACCAATGTTCTGTCCACGAAGCGACGATAGACAGGCCTCAAGAACCCTTTGCGAATCAAGCGTGGGTATAACGACCGAAACCGCAGGACAACTCATAGCAAGACCTTTAATCGGACCAAACTTTCCAGGGTTTCCCGTCCCCGGTAGATCTTTATGATGTGCCACAAAATTGGCATGCCGCCAACTTCCAACATTGCCTTAGGCTTATCAAGGACCAAATCCCGAACGCGGCGGCTTGCGCCACCACAAAGAACAATCGCCAGAGTATTTCTGGAACTCACCTTACTAGCCACGGTTATACTTCCCCATTGCAATCTACGATGCTGACGGCTGAAACCAACAATCACGAGCCGTGATTTTTTGTCCAGCCGTCAGTATCTTTCAGTTTGAATAGACTATAGACGAAAGCCAATACGTTCAGCAAGTAGAAAATGGTCGACAACAATTCCGCTGTTTTCTGATCGCCACGGAGTAAAAAAATGAACGACAGAAACAACCAAGTTAGAGAAAAAAGAAAGAGGATATGAGGCTTAAGACCTCCAATAAACACGGCCGAAATCATGACGACGGAGAGCAAAATGACGAAGATCATCTAACGACCTTCCCCTTTCTCCACCGACCAAAAATCAAATAAATCAGAGCCGAGAAAACCGAAAGGGCGGAGACGCCGACGAGCAATTTAAACAATCTCGCCGGCCGGTAAGTTATCTCGACACTGTAATCGCCCAACTGAGAGAGATACCAGGAATTAGCATATCCATTAACGATAAAGTGCCGATCGGGCGCGATGTTGACGTTGCCGGAATCTTTCTTAACAACCGCCTGCCAATCGTCATTGAAAGTTTCGCTAAAGACCAGATAAAAAGGTTCCTGAGCAGCGCTGATCTTCAGAAGATATTGAGTTGACGATCTCTTCGCCACGCTGACTTCCGGTACTTTCGTTTGACTCTTGGGGAGATCCCGCTTCAGCACTAAACCGCCGAAATTTTTGGGTCTTAAGGTGACGCTGTCGATTAGAGTTTCGCCGGTATTTGGGTAGACCCGTAGGTTTTCGTTTAAGAAGGCGAAACCAAAACCGGCGGCCTGCGTCTTAAAGCTGGGCACGTAATCAAACCGGTACTCCTTCCAACCACGGCCCGCTTCAAGGGCCTGACCCACGTTAAAGCTGGACAAACAGGCGGGGTCGTTGGGTCCGTCAAAACGCGTCCAAACCGGCTGGTTAACCGAACAACCATTCTCCCAAGTCAGAAACCGGGGCGGTCGGCCTTCGACCACCTTGTAAAAAAAAGATATCTCGTAGGTTGTCGGTCGCAGTTTCTCTTTGGGGAACGGATAATAAGCATCGATCTGACCTCTCCCGAGACTCATCGATTTTTGTCCCAGGAAAGCGTCTGGGGAAAGGGGAATT
>Ga0209211_10010281_pt1 | contig 12234 bp, 11 predicted proteins | sample RifGroA2_FD_183992 | JGI IMG/M metagenome (GOLD analysis project Ga0209211, IMG submission 183992) | Groundwater microbial communities from Rifle, Colorado, USA - Groundwater A2 (SPAdes) (version 2) | ecosystem: Environmental > Aquatic > Deep subsurface > Groundwater | place: Rifle, Colorado... | reverse complement strand
GACTTTACCTTCTGATGTAATACGAACAAAATAATTTTTATTTTTCTTAATTAATTTTGATTCAAAAACAATGGACGGTACAATAGTTGGTTTTGATTCTAAAGCTCTGGCCACGGCTCGGCCTACATTTAGTCGCCCATAACCAATCTGACCAACATAACCCGGATTCAAACCGTCCACATCATCAGCGCTGGCCAATAAATCCAACATTATTTCTTTTGCTCCCCAATCCGGGCGCGCCGACTTTACCAGCGCCGCGGCGCCGGCCACCAGCGGAACGGAAAAAGAAGACCCAAACCATGGACCGTCAAAATCTTTTGAATACCCATATTGCGGAGCGTACATTTGTGTGCTAAAAATGTATTCGCCGGGAGCCGAGAGATCTACGCACGCGCCATAATTAGTAAAATTGCTCAACTTATCATTTTTGTCCACAGAAGTTACTCCTAAAATCCAATTTTCCGAATCTTCAAAATCCGAACAAATTGGATATTGTTTAATTTTTGTTGAATTATCCTCCCCGGTTCCATCATTTCTGTTGTTCCCAGCCGCCGCTACCACTAACACTCCTTTTTTGCGAGCATTAAATAAACTTTCCTGCAAAGCAAAAGTTTTCGCATCACCCACAAAACTTATACTTATTATGTTGGCGCCATTATTCACCGCGTAATTAATCGCTTTGGCCACATCATTAAATGAACCGCCTCCATCGCTGTCTATGGCACGCAGAGGCATAATTCTGATATGCCAATTTAATCCGGTTCCCAACAAATTATTATCCCCTACCGCGCCGATTAGTCCGGCCAAAATTGTGCCATGACTTATAGCGCCGGAATCATCCGCTACGGTTATTGTGGAAATACGTATATCGTTATTATTCTCCACAAAATTCCAACCATTTACATCATCCACATAACCATTTCCGTCATCATCAATATAGTTGCCCGGAATTTCTTTTTCATTCTTCCAAATATTATTTTTTAGATCTTCATGATTAATATCCACACCCGTGTCAATCACCGCTACCACCACACTGCTGGTGCCGATGGTGAGATCCCATGCCGCCGGGGCCCCAATTTGGCTATAAAACGGTTGCTGCAAAGCATAGTTTGGATCATTGGGAGTCTTTGCCAAAACAGACATAGATGGATATAATAAAATAGCCGCCGTTAAAAATCCGGCTCCAATACTTGCTTTTTGCTTAAATTTAAGGTATAATCGGGTCATAGACAATGACTTTAAATTCGAATATCTAAATCCGAAATTCGAAACAAATCATAAATCACAAATTTCAAAACGTTTTGAACATTAGAATTTTGGGTTTGTTTAGGATTTCGTGCTTCGGATTTCGAGTTTTTTCCACTAGTATTATATCATCTTTATGCTTCGCTTAAAACAACTTGCCCTGCTAATAGGAGACTTGATTGTTCTATATATAGGGCTATATTTTGCTCTCTATTTTAGGTACTTAGAAATCCCAGGAAAAAATTTAGAGGACTTGCTGTCGCCCATGACCCAACTTTTCTTTTTGGCAACCATCACTCTCTTTGTTGCCGGCCTTTACGATGTTAGTAAAACCAAAAACTCCTGGGTATTTTATCAAAAGATTATCATTAGCGCTCTAGTCTGGACTGTTTTTGGTATAATTTATTTTTACATAAATCCAAAAATATCTATCACACCTAAAACAATTTTATTACTGACAGCCACAATCGGCTTCGGATTGATTTCTTTATGGAGATTTTTTTACAATAAATTCATTTCCACAACTTTAAAATATAATATAATTTTTGCCGGAGTTACCGCCGAAGTTAAAGAACTAATAAATAACATACAAAAAGAACCGCGATTGGGATATTTTATTACTGGCGTAATTAGCGGTGACGAAACGGTTAGAAACCAATTTCCTAACCTTACATTTGGTAATACAATTGCCGACATAAATAATCAAACCAAAACCTTTGCCAACATTATTGTTCTTTCTCCGCATATGACCGGAAACACAGAATTACTGAAAGAATTATATAACAGTCTTTTTCAACAAGTGAGCGTGGTTAGTCTTTCGGATTTTTATGAATCTGTCATGCACCGCATTCCCCCGTTTACATTTTCCGAAGGTTGGTTTGTAGTTAATTTGCGCGAACAACAAAAAAAGATTTATGACCGTTTTCGTATTTTATCGGATTATATTTTGGCGGTTGTAATCGGAATATTTTTCGTCATCACTTTCCCTTTGATTGCCTTGGCTATAAAATTAAACTCAAAAGGCAAGATATTTTTTACCCAAAATCGCGTAGGCAGACAGGGGTTGATTTTTAAAGTTTATAAATACCGCAGTATGGTGTCGCTTTCTGCAGACGGTAGCGCCGAAACCGAAGGGCCTCAATTTGCCGATAAAAAAGATGCGCGCATTACTTCGGTAGGTAAATTTTTGCGCCTCACCCGCTTAGATGAAGTTCCGCAATTTTTAAATATTCTCAAAGGCCAAATGTCCATTATTGGCCCTCGCCCCGAACGACCGGAATTCGTAGAGCAACTAACGGAAAAAATGCCTTATTATGCTTTAAGACACTTAATCAAACCGGGGTTAACCGGCTGGGCGCAAATTCAGAACTCCTACTACGGCAACATAGAAGAAAACCTGCAAAAATTGGAGTATGATTTGTATTATATTAAAAACAGAAGTTTAACCTTAGACCTATCAATAATTTTGCGCACAATAAATACGGTTTTAAGATTGGCGGGAAGATAAATGTGATTTTAAAACAAAAATACGCGTCTCGAATGGAGTACGCGCATGCCATGTACCGAGGAAAGTCCTCTTGACCCACTACTGAATCATGGGGAAACTTTCTCTACCTTCCATCAAGGATTGTATGGACAGGGCAAAAACGTTGCTCCCCTTTAATGCAACGACACTCTCTTGAAGCGCGCCGAAGAGCTCGATTTTCCTCTGCCGCTACCATCAAAATTGCATTCACCCTCGCTTCATGCTCTGCATGCTCAGCCCGTTCTGCAGGGGTGTAATCGCCACGCTCCAAACGAGCTATTTCAACCGCAATCTCCGGATCAATCTTTACTCCACTCATACGAGCGCCTCCTTTTCCTGAACCCCTCAACAAGGGCGATGAATGTGATTGTGCCCAACATAATTTTACATGTGATTCTGAACGCAGTCAAGAACCCCTTACGTGTTTGCTAAAATATTTGTCTTTTTTGATTGTATTTGCTTGGCATTTTTTGCCGTTACAATACTATCACCGGTTTGTTTTTCTATTTCAACTGTCCGATTTTTTCGGACAGTTCACTTCCCTCTTCTTTTAATTTTCTTTTGAGATCATCCCAATATTTTCTCGGGCGGTCGGTTTGGGCTAAAATTTCCACAACATCAATAATCGAAAAATACCAGAGTTCTTTCGTTCCATCCCAAATACGACGCACCTGTTTTTGATTAAATAAGATTATTGAATTTGATTTTTTCATGCATCTTTTTCGTGTATATTTTTCAGCGCCGCCTTTACCAACCCCACAAAAAGCGGATGCGGCTGTAAAAATCTGGATTTAAATTCCGGATGAAATTGAACACCAACGAAGAACGTGTGTTTTTTTAATTCTATAATTTCCACCAAATTTGATTGTGGATTTACACCAGACACCACCATTCCATTTTTTTCCACCTCTTCTCTATATTTATTATCAAATTCGTAACGATGGCGGTGGCGTTCACTAATTTTGTCGGCGCCATAAAGTTTATGCGCCAAACTGCCCGTTACCAACTTACAATCATAGGCGCCCAAACGCATTGTGCCGCCATAGCGTTCTTTTTTTACATTCTCCGCTTGAGCAGGATTAATGTTGATTATTAAATTTTTACTTTTTGGATCGCACTCCACAGTATGCGCGTCTTTGTAACCCAAAACATTGCGCGCGAATTCTATAGTCGCCAACTGCATACCATAACACAATCCTAGATACGGCAAATTATTTTCTCTGGCGTATTTAATCGCCGTAAGGATACCCTCTATGCCTCTGGTACCAAATCCGCCGGGAACGATTAAAGCGTCATAACCGCCCAGTTCTTTTACCTTTTCCGGATTTTTTTCATAGTCCTCGGAATCAATCCATGTCAATTCCGGATTTACGCCATTGTGCCAAGCCGCGTGTTTGATGGCATTGATTACGGAAATATAAGAATCGGATAAAGTATACACGCCGGTGGCAAAATACTTCCCGACCACGGCAATCTTTAAGGTTTTTTTAACTTTATTTATCTTGGCCACAAATTCATCCCAACGCTTATCCCGCAAAGCGCGCGGTTTTATTTTTAATCTCTTCATTAATAAATTGGCAAACTTTTGTTTTTCCAAAACCAAAGGTATTTCATAAATACTCGGCACATCCGGAGCGGCAATCACATCATCTTGTGAACGAAGCCAACAGAAAAACGCCAATTTCTCCCGTCTTGGTTTATCTAGCTCATCCGTTCCTCTGGCCACAATGAAATCTGCTTGAATACCACTGTTGTTTAGGGTGCGGGCCGCATGCTGGGTGGGTTTGGTTTTCATTTCTCCCAAATGACCAGGTACAGGCAAATAACTTACTAATACAAAGGCAACATCATCCGGAGTATCCAATTTCATCATGCGGGCGGCTTCCAAAAATAAAATATTTTCATACTCACCCACCGTGCCGCCGATTTCTATAATCATTATTTCCGCTTTAGTTTTTTGCGCGGCATTTTTTATGCGCGAAATAACTTCCATGGGAATGTGCGGTACCACTTGCACGCAACGTCCTTTATAAAACATGCTGCGTTCTTTTTCTATCACACTCATGTACACGCGGCCAGTGGTCATGTAATTATAAGAAAAAATATTTGTTTCTAAAAATCTCTCGTAATTACCCAAATCCTGATCGGTTTCATCGCCGTCTTCGGTAACAAACACTTCGCCATGCTCGAGAGGGTTCATAGTGCCGGCATCTATATTTATATATGGATCTATTTTAATAACCGAAACGTTAAAGCCACGGTTTTTTAAAATGCGTCCGGTAGAAGCGGCGGTGACACCTTTGCCTACTCCGCTGAGCACGCCACCGATGACGAAGATGTACTTTGTTTTTGACATAAAAAATCAAAAATTAAAAATCAAAATGCAAAATGACAATTTAAAATTAAAAATAATCGCGAAGCGATACCAAAATTTTACATTTTGATATTTACATTTTAAACTTTTGTTACCACAATCGTTATCTTTGCTTCCAATCCGTGAGGAAATTTAATTTTTGCTTTATACTCCCCCGTTTCTTTTATCGGTTTTAATAAAATTTGGTCCTTATTTATTTTAAATCCCGCTTTAGCCAATGACTCTATTATTTTTTGCGGACCAACGGCAGCATACAACGCGTCACCCTTACTTACTTTTTCTTTTAAAAATAATTCCCAACCCTCAAGTTTGTCGGCCAACGATTGGTACTCGCGCAACTCCATTTCGCGGTCTTTAATCTTTCTACTTTGGCGCGCTTTAAGATCTGCCAATACTTTAGGGGTTACCGGCAACGCCAAATTTCGGGCAAACAAAAAATTTCTGGCATAACCATCGCTAACCTCTTTAATATCATCAATTTTACCGGTTCCAGGCACATTTTGAATCAAAATAACTTGCATAAGCATGGATTACACGGATTACTTTGGACATGCCTGCCGGCAGGCAGGTTCCGCGGATTGCGTCAAAAGCCTTGCTTTATTTACCATTTTAGGATATAATCGATTTTATTATACTATTAAACTAGCGAAAAAAGCAAATCTATGATTAAGCCAGATAAAGAGGTAAACAAACAACTTAAAAGCGGTTTTGCGACCCTGGTAGGACGCTCCAATGTGGGGAAGTCTGCTTTAATGAACACATTGATTGGTACAAAAATTGCCGCGGTCACAGACAAACCTCAAACCACCAGAAACATTATACACGGGGTGTTAAATACCCCGCAAGGACAGGTGGTATTTGTTGATACTCCCGGGATTTTTAAAGATAAAGGCAATCCATTATCCGGAAAATTAATCCAACGCGCGCACGAAGCTTTGCAGGGTATCAACATTATTATTTACGTGGCTGACCCGACAAAATCTTTAGGTGTTGAAGAACGGTCCACTTTGGCGATGATTAGAAAAATGGATATACCAAAATTGCTGGTCATTAATAAATCCGATCTGCCAGCAAAAGAAAAAGTTTTTTTAGATGACTATAGAGCCCTGGCTGATCAATTTACCGCCGTCTTTGAATTATCAGCGCAAGAAAATAGAGACGTTCAGCCGTTGCGGGATAAAGTTCTCGAACTTCTTCCGGTTGGGGAACCTAACTACCCGCCTACTCAACTGACAAATATGGATGAAAAATTCTGGGTAGCTGAATTAATTCGAGAAAAGATTTTCAAGGCATTACGCCAGGAAGTGCCATACACAACTCACGTTGAAGTAACTGAAATTGAAGAAAAACCGGAACTCTTTGTGATTAAAGCAATTGTTTATACTTATGACAGCCGCTACAAAAAAATGATTATTGGCGCCGGTGGGCGATCCATCAAAGAAATCGGCATTGCCGCGCGCAAAGAACTGGAAGCGGCCCTCAATAAAAAAATATTTCTTGAATTGGAAGTTGAAACCGACCGCCGTTGGGAAGAACGAATCTAACTCTCTTAAACAATTGACACTTTTCATTAATCGTGCTAAAAAGTAATGGGTGGGTTTTCTGGTGGGCTTTCTCAAAACACAAACCAAGGGGGAATCGTGGACCTGGACAAGAAGACAAAGCCGACAAAAGAACTCCTGGCTTACGCAACAACCGGCGATGTATGTAGAATGATACGAACATATCGAGACACCAGTTATCAAGATGTTCTCTTAAAACTTTTGTTTGATCTCTCTTTGGAAGTTTGGACAAAAAACGATCTTCTGCCGGACTACATTCTGGAAGCATTAAACTCAGAAGAAGAGCAGAAGCTTCGCAAAATGTACAGGAAAGACCCGGACAACAAACAAAACCCGCTCATTACCCTTATCCTTGGTGGGTGGAAGAGAAAAGACCCCTAACAATTAACTGGCCTCAACAGCCAACTTCGCCTCAGAGAACAAAACTCTGAGGCTTAATTATTTTGCAGTAGACGAAGCAATAATCAATTCCAAAGCCTTGCTCAAAATAATATCTTCACCGATTTTTTCTTTCTCCCAATCTTGCTTTATTTCTATATCCGGCTTAATCCCCTCTTTATTTATATTTCTTCCATTCGGCGTAAACCATTCGGCCACTGTTAATTTAAGCGCGGACCCGTCCGGAAATGTTTCAAAATCCTGCACCGAACCTTTGCCGAAAGTTTGTTCACCAATTAAAATCGCATTTTTGCTATCTTGTAAAGCGCCGGCCACAATCTCGGAAGCAGAAGCCGACCCTTTATTTATCAACACTATGGTTTTGATTCCGGACAAACGATGCGGACCTTGAGTTTCATGCTCCTTGTTTTGCCCTTCCATGCCTTTTTCACTTACCACCACCCCGCTAACAACCCACTCGCTAGCCATTTCAATGGCCGCGCTCAAATATCCTCCCGGGTTATTTCTTAAATCTAGAACTATTCCTTTACTGCCTCTAAACCGAATCTCTTTTATATATTTATTAAGCTTGCCGGTGGTGTCATCATTAAATTGCATCACTCTTAAGTAGGTGATATTATTTGGTTTAATGGAAAACAATATCGAAGGAACATTAATTTTCAATCTGGTAATAGTAACTTCGGTAGCCTTGGTTAGGCCGTCTCTGGTAATAGTAAGCGTAACTTTTGTGCCGGCCTTGCCCCTGATTTTACTGACGGCGGTATTTACATCCATGCCAAATGTGCTTTCTTTGTCAATATCCAAAATTTTATCTCCCGACCTTAAACCCGCTTTTTCGGCAGGAGAATCCGGCAACGGCGCCACCACCACTAACTGATTCTCTTTAACGCCAATTTCGGCGCCAATACCCTCCAGTTCCCCTGATAAATCTTTAGCAAACTCATCGGCGGCTTTAGGGGGAAAATATAAAGAATAAGGGTCTCCAAGAGACATTACCATACCTTGGATAGCCCCATAAAACATATCCTGTTCCGTAACCGGCTGTTTTACGTATTTAGATTTTACTTTATCCCAAACATCCCAAAACTGATTAAAATCCAGGCTGGAGCGGTTAAGGGAACGGTTTAAATTAAGCACTTTTTCTAACTGAATTTCACCTTCGCTGTTGGTAATCTGTTTTTTTACATACCATGTTTTATCAACAATTACTCCCATGCCAAAAGATATGATAAATAGTATTACCGACAAATAAACTCCGGCGTATTTTTTGGCTCTAAGTTTTATAGGCGAAATGTCCATAGTGTAAAATTAAAAAATCAAAAATCAAAATGTAAAATTATGGAGTCGCTTCGCGACATTTTAAATTTTAAATTGTCATTTTGCATTTTGATATTTACATTTTAAATTATTTTTCTATTATCTTGATGTCCGCTCCGGCCTTATTAAGTGTATTATACAAATTTTCATAACCGCGATCAATCACGTAAGTATTGCGCAAGATTGATTTTCCTTTGGCGGCCAACATACAGATTAATACATTTACCGCTGGTCGCAAAGCCGGGGGGCAAACCACTTCGTTAGGCTTAAATACGGTAGGACCTTCCACCAAAGCGCGATGCAAATCTAACAAAGTAATTGATACTCCTAATTTCTGTAATTCCAAATAATACACCGACCTATTTTCATAAGCCCAATCATGAACCAAAGTTCTGCCTTTTGCCTTTGCGAGAATGGGTACAAACAACGGCAAATTATCAATATTTAAACCAGGAAATGGCCGGCCGTAAATTTTGTCTGGTAATGCCTTTAATTTTGAAGGCCAAACTTCAATATCCGCCATGCGAAACGGCCCGTCTTGTTTCTTGTTTTTTATTTGTAATTTCTGCCCAATTTTTTCCAGTTTATATAATTCCAAATCCAGAAAATCCATCGGGCAATTGGTAATGGTCAGATGAGAATCCGTAACTATGGCTGCAGACAAAAATGTCATGGCCGCAATCGGATCCGGCATTATAGAATAATTTGATACCGGTTTTAAATTTTTAACACCTTCTACGGTGAGTGTAGTCGTGCCAATACCTTCTATTTTTGCTCCGGCTTGACGCAAAAAATAACAAAGATCCTGCGCCATATAATTTGCCGACGCCATGCGAATAATGCTTTTACCCGGCGCCAATACAGCCGCCATAACAGCATTTTCGGTAGGAGTATCGCCGGATTCATACATCACAATCTCGGCAGCGTGCAACGGGCTATTTTTAACTTCATAAAATTTTTGTTTGGAAACCACGCTTACTCCAAAACTTTCCAAAGCGTACAGATGCGGACGCACCGTTCTTTCTCCCAACCGACAACCGCCTGATTTATACAGTTTGTAATTAATTTGATGAGATGCCAGCGCGCCCAATAAAAGAAGCGACGACCTGGTAATTTCGGAAGCGCGCTTATCAATACTATCAAGATTTAATTTTTTGCTTGTATCTAAACTTAATTTACCCGGCCCCAAATTTTTTACCTCAACTCCAATACTAACCAACAATTCTAAAATACGATTTACTTCCTCTATTTTGGGAACATCGGATAAAACTACCCTGCCTTTTACCATAACCGAGGCGCACAAAATTGCCACGGCCGAATTCTTGGCCGATTGGTTGGTTATTTCTCCGCGCAATTTTTTACCTCCATTAACGACTAAGTAGGACATATCTTTGACTATTTTCCACTTTTTAGCTAGTATATTAAGATATAATTATGACTCGCTCGGAAAAGGCTGTAAACAGCCTTTTCTCTCACTACATCATAATTATTAAGTATATTATAAAATTCACCTCAAGTCAACGCCGGGCTTTACGTACTTTATAACTTTAAACTTTCTACTTTAAACTTCAACATGGAATACCCAAATACAAAATTCCCCCACTCAATGCGCTTATCAATGCTGATTATATTTATTGTTGCATTTTTGGTTATTTCACCAATTCTTATAATGTATACCGCCGGCTACCGCTATGACTGGCAAAACGGCTTGTTAAAAGAGACTGGCGCCATCAGCGTAGATGTTGAGCCCAATAATGCTACCATATATTTAAACGGCATTAAATTGAAGGATAAAATGCCGATCCGCTTAAATAATATCGCGCCTGCCAAATACAGTTTGCGTATTACCGCTCCGGAATATTTTGACTGGACAAACGAAATTGAAGTAAAAAATAAACAAACCAATTACACAAAAGAGATCGGCCTGATTAAAAAAAATACTCCGCAAATTTTAATAAATGAAAAAGTAAATAATATGGCCGTCTCCTATGACGGCAGGTTCATAATTTACAGCGTTCAAAAAGACAAGGCCATTGAACTATTCCTATGGGACAATACCGCTCAAGAAAAAACAAATTTATTCACCATCAATGGCATGGGGCCTATAAAAATAATTTGGGCTGAAAAAAATAATTATGCCATAATCGCCGATTCATCGGCTCCGCACTCGCGCTTATTTGTTATTAACGCATCCAACCCAATAAAACAAACCGACCTTGCCAAAAACAATCCACCGATAAAAAAGTTTACATGGGAAATTTCTTCCAAACCGCAGCTATACTTCAGCACTAGAGAAAATATTTTTGCATACTCGCCGGTCACCGAAAAATCTCAAATTATAACGAAAAACAGCTATATTGACTGGTATATGGAAAACGGACAATTGTGGACCATGCAAACAGACAGCTCCACAAAAAAATATAATATTATAAAGGATACGCTCGGCTTTAACTCCTTATTTAACAGCATAGATTCCACTGACACAAACATGGCCACTGGTAAAATCGAGGCTGAAAACCTGCAAATTTTGGCTGCGCGGCAAAATACATTATTATTACAAAATAATAAAAACTCGGAAATGATATTGCTGACAAATTCCAATAAGTATAAAATACCCGCGGATAAATTTCTGATTTCAAAATACAATAATTGGTGGCTGATGTGGTCGCGGTGGGAGCTTTGGACCTACAGCGAAGGCGAAGAACCGTATCTTTTAAACCGATCGGGTGAACATTTGCAAAAAGCAACGCCGCTTGATAAATATAATACTTTAGCGCTAATATGGGAAGGTAAAACTACCGTTCTTTTCCCTTATTATCTGGCTACCAACGATTTACTTAATGAAAAAATAGCAGATATTACCGTTGACACCGATAACAAAATTTTATATTTTATAAATCAAAATAAAGACGGAGTTTGGAAACTTAATTATTAACATAAGCATAACACACAACACATAACGCATAACCTACTGTTGCGTTATAAACCGTATGTTATGCGTTTTACGTTACATGCTATGCGATTAACTACCTACACCGACGGCGGGGCGCGCGGCAATCCCGGTCCGGCTGCTGCCGGAATAATAATAAAAGACGCGGCCGGTAAAACTGTTGCCGGCTACGGAGAATACTTGGGGCGGCAAACAAACAATTACGCGGAATATTCCGCGCTAATTTCCGGCTTGAAAAAAGCCAAAGAATTAGGGGCTGACGAAGTGGAGTGTATTTTAGATAGCGAACTGGTAACAAAACAAATGAACAGGCAATATAGGGTAAAAGAGCCGACTTTGCAAAAATTATTTATCCAAACTTTTAATCTAGCCTGCGCTTTTAAAAAAGTTTCATACAAGCACATTCTGCGCGAAGGAAATAAAGAAGCGGATTGGTGGGTTAATCGGATTCTTGATAAACACGCCTAGAAGGCTTTCTTTAAAATTACAGAATGTCTTTCAGGTCTTCCAACTTTTTTCGAACTTCCCTGTTTACTTTTTTGGGCACTCTAATTTTTATTTTTACATAATGGTCGCCGCGGGCATTTCTTTCCAAATGTTTTGTTCCCCTGCCTTTAATCCGTATTAACTGACCGGACTCCGTTCCTTCCGGAACAACCAGTTTTAATTCTCCGTCCAAAGTGACAACAACAATCGTATCACCAAGCACGGCCTGAGAAAAATTAATTTCTTCTTCCGTATACACATCATATCCTTCGCGCGTAAAACCTTTCCACGGTTTAACATGCACTCTTACATATAAATCACCGCTGACGCCGCTGTGCGGCGCTGCTTCGCCATGGCCTTCAAGCCTTATAGACTG
>Ga0209211_10010279_pt1 | contig 12235 bp, 12 predicted proteins | sample RifGroA2_FD_183992 | JGI IMG/M metagenome (GOLD analysis project Ga0209211, IMG submission 183992) | Groundwater microbial communities from Rifle, Colorado, USA - Groundwater A2 (SPAdes) (version 2) | ecosystem: Environmental > Aquatic > Deep subsurface > Groundwater | place: Rifle, Colorado... | reverse complement strand
CCCTCGATTTAAAATAGCAGTTTTACTCTTCGGTGTTGCTGAGGTATTTTCCGGACTCGCTCTCCTTTTCGGTGTTTATGAGGAGTTGGCCGCGCTTGCCCTTTTCAATGTTATTATCGCGGCAACCTTCATACGAGGATTTCAGAAGAAACCGCAGTTTTCCGTGGACGGGATTACCACATGGGAGTTTGAGCTCGTGTTTGCAGCCGCGAGTTTAATCATTGTTATCAATGGAGGAGGGAACATCACCCTTTTTCGGTTTCTTGGAATTTTATAGGGTGAAGTGACGGCGGAAAACAAACAAAGGGTCTTCATTGTTCCCGCCTAGATTTGTATAATTCCCTGAATGACCCCGTAGCCACCCCGAGGAAAATGAAGACCCCTTGTTTATTTTCCTTAGGGTGAGAAGGGCAAGTGCGATAACCACTTAACACTATTTTCAAGACAGGGTATTATAAAATTGTATGGTGAAAACGGTAAACATTGCAGCCGAGAGCGTAAAGGACTGGCTGGAAAATCTTCTCTTGCGGGCAATCGAGAATCGGGCAAGCGATATCCATTTTGGACTCGAGCGAGATGTTCTTAATATTCGCTTCCGAATCGATGGCCTTCTTTATCTTATTGATACGCTGAAAGGGGAAGAGAATTACGAATTAGTGATTTCACGGCTCAAGGTCATTGCTCAGATTGATATTACCGAGCATCGTCTTCCACAAGATGGCCATTTTGAATTTTCCCACGGGGGACGGCTTTTTAATATCAGGGTCTCTACGTTCCCCACTATTTATGGAGAGGTGGTGGTGCTGCGAATTTTAAACCGGGAGGACATTCTCATAAATCTTGGTGAATTGGGATTTGATAAGAGCCAGCTCGAAACCGTAAACTCACTCATTTCAATGCCCTACGGGATGATTCTTATCACGGGTCCCAGTAATTCAGGGAAGACCACACTCCTCTATGCTTTTCTTAATACCTTGCGTAAACCAACGAATAACATCATTACCGTTGAGGATCCAGTAGAGCTTCAAATGGAAGGGGTTCGGCAGACTCAAGTAAATGAGCCGCTCGGATTTAATTTTGCTAAGGCTATGCGTTCAGTCCTTCGGCAGGACCCCGATATCATAATGGTGGGGGAGATTCGAGATGACGAGACAGCCCAAAGCGCCATGCAGGCCGCGCTCACTGGGCGGTTAGTATTCTCCACGTTTCATACCCTTGATGTGTTTGCCGTCGTAAGCCGACTTATTGAGATGGGAATTCCGCGTTCTGTTATTGCCCACGCGATTGCGGGGGTGGTTTCAACCCGGCTTGTCCGCAAGATTTGTCCACTCTGCAGAGCGTCTTACGAACTTACACCTCAAGAACGAATTCTTTTGGCCGAGAAATTCTCTCCTACTCAAAAGTTTTATAAAGGACGGGGATGCGAGAAGTGTTTCAATAGCGGATACTTTGGGAGGACCGGAATTTTCGAGGTCGTTGCCCTTGACGACGACATCCGCACCGTGATTATCGAGAAACCTCTCTTCTCCGAGATGGTCACCATGCTAAGAAAGAAGAGTATCAAGACCCTCGGAGCGAGTGCTATGGATAAGGTCCTTGAAGGCCATACAACCCTTGAGGAGGCGATCCGGGTAACTGGCCGGCCAATTTCTTGATACATTTTCCTCAGGGTTTGTACGATAAGACGGGAATGGCGAATATACTTCCGCCAAATTTTATCGGGGTATAGTGTAATGGCAGCACGAGTCCTTCGGGAGGATTTAGTCCCAGTTCAAATCTGGGTACCCCGACCAACAAAGAGGGGATAGACTTTATTTTCTTTGGGCAGCTGTCCTGATGACGGAAACGACGCCCCCGGGGTGGACGAAGTGCGGGTGGATTACTCGTCCTAGATGAAAACCGGACGTACCAAGGGGGCGAAACCGGGTCCCCCCTGGGGACTGTCCCCCAATCTAAAAACAAAAAAATCCCCCGTAGGGGGATTTTTTGTCAGTGCCTTTCGATATTTATTCAGCGGGGAGTGACGCCTTTTCCTTTTCAATAGCGGCTTTGAGTTCTTCTTTTTCTCCCTGGATTTGCGCTGAAAATTGTTTCAATTGACCGGAAATACTTTGCAAATCGGGACGCGCGGCAGCCATGCTTTCGAGTTGAGAGATTTGTTGATTTAATAGATTCAGGGTTTGTTCATATTCCTGAAGGGCTTTTTCTTTCTTTCCCTCTTCTTTGTACACTCTGGCGAGACTATAATGCGCATCCGCAAAATCCGGTTTGAGGGAAATTGCGTCTTGGAAGCTTCTTTTTGCGAGCTCAATATCATTTCTTAGATTAAAATAGGCCCAACCCAGATCATTTCTGTGTCTGGGATTGAACGGGTCCAATAGAATCTCTTGTTGAAAGGCATAGTCTATCAATAAATTGTCTTGGTTTTGAAGGGTAACCGAGCCATACACGCTTTGAAGGTTTTCCCAATTTAAAATATTATGCGGAGCTGCTCTTACCGCTGATTCTCCCTCAACAACCGCAATTTTCAAGAGATTTTGTTTTACTTCTTCTGACACTAATTTTTGCTGCTCACCCAAAACAGCGAAATTGAGAGCGGTTGCCGAAAGAGCCCTCCGGTAGGCATCGTTACCGGGAACTAAATCTCTCGCCCTCGCGTATGATTGCAATATAGAATTGGCATCCGCCTCCTCTTGTGATTGCGCGGTTTGGGCTCTCGTAAATTGGATCTCCCCCCTCAATAATGCAGTTTCCTGCCAGAGCAACGGAACGATAATGAAGACCACTATCGTAAAAACTACCACGGGAAGAGCCTCCCCCCTTACCTCCCGTCCTCCCACGCGGATTGCAGCCAATGATAGTTCAACCTCCTTTACTTCATTAACGGAACGGAGTCCCGCTAGAGCCATTGCCATCCCCAATACCAGCCAAAACGTAAAAGATAGTAAGGTAAAAGAGGCGGTAAAGAAGAAAATGAACGCAATAACCGGGAGAGAAGAAAATACTCCGAGGGCCACATACTTCCCCTCGTTCTTTCCAGAAATTATTTTTTTAAAAGAGGCTTGTCCTATGTTCAAAAATCTCAGCAAAATCCAAAGGAACGCAAGAAAACCCAATACTCCCAGAGTTGAGATAATTTGAAAATATTCATTAAAAGATTTTTCAAAACGAAGATTCCAAAGAGAGGTTTGATTAAATCCCAGGGGTTTGAAAGAAGTAAAGTCGAAAATGAACGTACCGGGACCCGACCCCAAGGTTAATAATTTTAAGTTTTGAAAAGAAGAGGCGGCAATGGCCCACGCGGTATTTACATCTAACGTTATTTCACGCTGAGGAGCTTTCTCCTTCAAAAAAGGGATTTGGGATTTCACAAATTCCGCGTGAGAGAGAACGAGAACTACGATAATAAAAAGAGAGACAAAAATTTTCACCCCCATTCCTTTTGAAATTTGGAAACGAGTTATTACGATTCCCAGAAGCGGGGTTACCAATACTGCCGAAGTTGCTGCAAAATAGGAAATGAGAAAAATATAGGAAAGGAGAACGAGTCCCGAAATTGCTGCAAAAAACCGGACGGTTTTTTGCTGGGAAAATAAAAATGCAAAATAGAAAAATGGAAATACGGCTGCCAGAAAGAACGCCGCTTGAAGGGCAGATCCCGCGGGAGTCAAGGAGGAATTTCTCAAGAAATTCCCCGGAAGATATATTTCAAAAAAATTCAGAATTCCCCACACGGCAACTAAAAAGCCGGAAAAACAAAGAGCCGCCAGAATCCTCGCAATTTGTCGGTCTTCTTTACTATTCGAAGCTACCAAGAAAAACAGAAAGACAAAAACAAAAAGACTGGCAATGCCGTCATGAAATCTCGGATACGAGCCGTAGAGCGAAGAAAAACGATGAACAGAAAAAATTACGGAAAGAAATGAAATTCCCAAAAACACAAGAATGGGCATTGTCAATGGGCCGTGCAAAATCTTCACCGATCGTCCCAGAATCATCTTGATAAGCCAGACAGTCCCCAACACACTGACGAAAAAGGCAAGAAATAGGGTCTTGGGAAATTCAAAGGCCCCAGATGTCTGAGGCAAGAAAAACAGGGGTAAGAAAAACGCCAAAAGTATTACTCCCCATTCAATAATTTTTGAAAAAATTGTAATTGTCTGTTCTCTCATTTAATTTCGGTTTTTCATCTTCCTATTCTCCTTTTCCATTATACTATCTTTGAAGAAAGCGTCAATTTATATTCACCCATTCCTGCCATTTATTCGATAGTGCCCAGTATAATTTGACGTGCTTTTGTTTTTATGCTATCATTTGGTATACAAGTAAATGGTAATGGAAATAGCGTGAAGCCGATGATAAAAACGGGAATATTCAAACCCGTATGTATGTTGAGGTAATTACATAAAAAGCGAGAGAGACATGATGCGTACAGAGAAAATTCAATAGTCCATATAATTGTAATTACCCGTTGGCGTTTTATGCTATCATTTCACACAATGTATGGAACAACTTTTACCGGTTCTTCTCGGGAGTATTATTGTAATAGGCGCAATTTTGCTTCTCGTGGGCGTCGCGCTCGGATACTTTGTTCGCCAGACAGTCGCAAAGCAGCAGGCAGGGACGCTTGAGCAAAAACTCGAGGGACTCACGCAATCCGCAAAGCGCGAAGCTCAAGAAATCCTTCTCAAAGCAAAAGATAAGGCAGTTACGGTTTTAGAGGAGGCAAAACAGGAGGAGAATGCGTTAAAACAAAAATTACTCAATGCGCAGGATCGTCTCGTGCGGCGGGAGGAGATTTTAGATAGAAAATCTTCCGAATACGAAGAGGATCGGAAAAAACTCGAACTTCGCATTGAAAAAGTACGCGAGGTAAAACAGGAACTTGATACGCTCCGCGCCACGGTTGAAGCAGATATTGAGCGAGTCGCGGGGATTTCGAAAGACCAAGCGCGATCCGAACTTTTCCAAAAAATCGAAAAGGACTATCGCGAAGAAATCGAAGGGCTTTTGAGAAAGCTTGAACATGAGAAAGCCTTTGAACTGGAGAGGCGGGCAAGGGAGCTTTTAACCCAAGTTATCCAACGGCTGGGCCGGTCGCACGTGGCGGATATCAGTACGTCCGTGGTGGGTCTTCCCAGCGACGATTTGAAGGGGCGTATCATCGGCCGCGAAGGGAGAAACGTCAAGGCCCTCGAAAAACTCACGGGTGTCGAAGTATTGATTGACGAGACGCCCGGCGTGGTTACGCTTTCAAGTTTTGACCCTCTCCGGAGAGAGATTGCAAAAATTGCTCTTGAAAAACTCATTAAAGACGGAAGGATTCAACCCGCGCGGATTGAAGATACCGTAGAAGAGGCGAAGAAAGAAATTCGTCAAAGAGTTCAAGAAGCGGGGGAAGAGGCGGTATATGAAACCGGAATTTTGGATTTACCGCCCCAAATTGTGCATCTTTTGGGGCGTCTTCATTTTCGGACAAGCTACGGCCAGAATGTATTGCTTCATTCAATTGAGGCGACACACCTTGCCGGGATGTTAGCGGCGGAACTGGGAGCCAATATCGACGTTGCCAAGAAGTGGAGCTTGGAAGAAAGATTCTCGAGAAGTACGGCGTCGCACGCGGGGTGATCGCCGCGATGGAGTCGCATCACGAAGAGTATCCGTTTTCTACCCCCGAGGCATTTATTGTCTCGGCCGCCGAATCAATTTCTGCTGCGCGCCCCGGTGCCCGCAAGGATACCCTTGAGAACTTTATTAAACGGATTGAGGCGCTTGAGCATATCGCAAGCGACTTCCCCGGCGTAGAGAAGTCATATGCGATTCAAGCGGGCAGAGAAGTGCGTATCTTTGTGATTCCGGAAGAGATAGATGACCTTGAGGCATTAAACCTCGCGCGTAAAATTGCCTCCCGAATCCAAGAAGAACTCACCTACCCCGGGGAGATAAAAGTGAATGTGATACGCGAAACACGGGCAGTGGAATACGCGAAATAGGTATGAGGATTTTGTTTTTTGGAGACATTTTTGGGCGTCCCGGCAGGGAAGCGCTCGCATCTGCCCTTCCGCGGCTTCGCAAGGCGTATAAACCGCATATCATCATTGCGAATGTTGAGAATATTGCCCACGGAAAGGGGATTACGCGTGAAACGCTGGAAGAGGTAAGAAAGTGTGGAGTGGATGTATTTACTTCGGGGAATCACATCTGGGCAAAGAAAGAAGGGAATGAGCTTCTTGACGATCTTTCCATCCCCGTTATCCGGCCCGCAAATTATTCTTCTCGACTTCCGGGCCGCGGAGTGTTAGTATTTGAAAAAGAGGGAAAGCGGCTGCTTGTCATCAATCTTCTCGGCCAGGTCTTTATGCGCGAGGTCCCCGATTCTCCGTTTGAAAAGATTGACAGGATTTTGAAGACCTATGCGCGCCGTTCTCTTCCCGTCAAACTCATCGATTTTCACGGGGAAGCAACATCCGAGAAGAAAGCATTCGGGTGGTATGTGGATGGGCGCGTCTCGGCGGTACTGGGAACCCATACCCATGTTCCTACCGCCGATCTCCAAATCCTTCCGAAAAAAACCGCATATATTTCAGATGTGGGAATGGTGGGACCGCACCACTCAATTATTGGCGCAAATCCCGATGCGATACTCGCTCATTTTTTGAATAAAACACCGATACGACTTGAAGTGGCTGGTGGAAGGATTGTTGAGGTAAACGGGGTATTCCTTGATATTGATTCGAAAAAGGGATTCGCCGCACATATTGAACAGATACGCGAAATAGTGGAAATTGACACGCAAGTATGCTATAGTAGTATTTAATACATAGGTCGACCTAACTTCTCGGACACGACATATCACGAATACAAACACCAACTGCCGCCAATGGCATAACAGCTCTAGTAGTGGCCATTCGTGTTGCTATTAGTGATTATTAGTGTCTTACATTGATAATGACAAAAGAAGAACTCGTAGAGGCCGTTGCCGCGAAGACCGGGGTGGCCAAAGCCGTTGCGGGTGAGATGGTCGCTGCGTTTGTGGACGCAGTCACTAAAACACTCTCAAGGGGGGAAAAGGTGGCGCTTCCGGGATTTGGTATCTTTGTGGTAAGCCAGCGAAAGGCCCGACAGGGGGTGAACCCCAAGACGGGCGCGAAACTCCAGATTCCTGCGATGACGGTTCCGAAGTTCCGCGCGGGAAAAGCCTTGAAGGAAGCGGTACGTTAAAACGTTTGTGCACACAAAACTCCCCTTTATAGGGGAGTTTTGTGTTGGCATTTGCGGACGGAGAGAATATTGCTATAATACCATACCGTTATGCGAAAAGAGGATTTGGTAAAAATCAATGATTACCTTTGGGAAATCCCCGGGAGTTTTCGAAAGGATATGCTGGTTCCCGCGCGGATTTACGCGGACGAAGGGCTCCTAGAGGAAATTTTTCGCGACAAAAGCCTTGACCAGATTGTCAATGTTGCAACATTGCGGGGAATCCAGAAGTATGCTCTGGCGATGCCCGATGCGCATGAGGGGTATGGATTTCCCGTCGGGGGAGTGGCTGCAACGAAACTTCCGGATGGCGTGATCTCTCCCGGCGGCATCGGCTATGATATAAACTGCGGGGTAAGAGTTTTGAAATCGAAACTAAGCTTTTCCGAAATACGGCCATACCTTGAAGAAGTAGGGAATGAACTTCAAAAGAGTGTTCCTTCGGGAGTTGGACAAGGAGGCCCCCTTACGTTCAATAACAAGTCTTTGGATCAAGTGCTCCGGGGGGGTGCAAAATACTTAATTGAAGCAGCGGGATACGGCGAGAGCGATGACGCGGTGCACATTGAGGCGAATGGCGCACTTGAAGGAGGAGATCCGGCGCTGGTAAGTTCTCATGCAAAGAACCGCGGGCGTGATCAATTAGGTACGATTGGCGCAGGAAATCATTTTGTTGAGGTCCAGCGCGTTGAGACAATTTACGACAAAGGAGTGGCCGATGTGTTTGGGCTTTTCGAAAATCAGATAGCGGTGATGGTTCATACCGGTTCCCGGGGCTTTGGGCACCAAGTAGCAACCGACTATATTCGTGTCATGATGAAGGAGATGCCAACGTACGGAATTCGTATTCCCGACCGGGAGCTTGCCTGTGCGCCGTTTAACTCTCCCGAAGGCCAGAAATATTTTAAGGCGATGACATGTGCGGCAAATTTTGCCTGGGCGAATAGGCAGATGATCACCCATTTCATCCGCGGAGCATGGGGGAGGGTGTTTGGGAAAGATGGTGGTACGCTCCACGTTTTCTACGATGTGGCGCATAACCTTGCAAAAATTGAAGAGCATGAAGTCGAAACCGGCAAGCCTCCTGTGTCTGTCTGTGTGCATAGAAAAGGCGCAACGCGCGCGTTTGGACCCGGCCACCCCGAGGTCCTTGAGGCGTATCGAAATGTGGGGCAACCCGTTTTAATCCCCGGGAGCATGGGGACGAGTTCCCATATTCTGGCAGGAGCGCTTCCGGGAATGAAAGAAACATTCGGAACGGTATGCCACGGCGCAGGAAGGAGAATGAGCAGGCACGCGGCGGCAAGAGCCATACGGGGGGAGGACTTAAAACGTGACCTTGAGGCAAAAGGAATTGTGGTGCGAGGAGGATCGTGGAGGGGGCTTGCGGAAGAAGCGCCTCTCGCGTATAAAGACGTTGATAGGGTGGTTGATGTGGTTGACCGCGCGGGAATTGCAAAAAAAGTGGCAAGATTGAAGCCCTTGGTTGTGGTGAAGGGGTAGACTAAGGGCAACGGCTTTAATTTTCTCGCCTCAATTTATATTTTTTCTTAATGATCCCACCGCCAGCCCGAAGAAAATTAAAGCCGTTGCCCTTAGTCTTTATATGGAGAAAAACGGTAATAAAGGAATAAATGAAAAAGAGATTGCCCAAAAGCATTCGAAAATATATTCGGGGGGAGAAAGCGCGGATTCGCCGGGAAGTTTTTGACGCGAGCGTCGAGAAAGATCTTATCCGAGAACTCTACGAGAGATTTCTTCCCAAGAAGAAGGGAACGAGCGAGGAGGTACCGCAGGATCAGCAACAGCGTGAAAAGAAGGAGCATAAAGTAGCCACATCAAAGAAAGAAACAGGCGGGGGAGAAGAAAAAACCAAAGATTCTTTCCAAAACGCAAACGAAGTCGAAACTCAAGTCTTCATCCCGTCCGAAAAAGGTTACCAAGAAAAAGGCATCCGAGAACGCGTAACACACTGAACCAAAAAGCATAGCAATTCCAGATGTGTTTGATGCGCAAGAGCGGAGAGAATTAATCCAAGGTCTTTATGCGCGTTTTGCGCAGGGCGAGGCGCAAGAAACGCCAAAGAACAAAAAAAATAAAAACCCTTGTTTAAAACAAGGGTTTCCTTATAATGTTTTTAACAACCACGATTTCCCCCATACATAAACCACTCACCATTTTCCAGAAGGAACTGCTGGACGAATATCCTTCCATTTGCTGAGAACCATACTATCGCATGCGTTTCTCCCGTTGCCTGATCGACAAATACCGGCTCAATAGAAGGTTCTGGCTTCAGGCGAATAAGCAGTTTTACAAAGTTTTCCTTTGGGCATATTTGTTTGAAGTCTGCGTTCAGGAGTTCCCAGTACTCTCCATATTTTCCGGTTCTGACCAATTCAAAACCATGAACAGTTTTCTCCCACGGCGTAGAGGCATCAGGACTTACCGGAGGCGTAGCGAGTCGTGCAATTTCTCTTTCAAGCTCTTCGATCCTCTTATCGAGGGTGGCATCTTCCACCACTTTCCTGAGCGTATTTTGAAGATCGGTCTTTTCGCCTGCAAGTTTGTCATTTCGTTTCACCGTCTCCCGGTAGAGGGAATCAAGCAAATTGTTCTTTTTTTGCAATTCGCCCAGCTGATTTTCAAGGGTCTGCACTTGAAGGGCGAGTTCGTCCTTTTGTGCGTCTGTGCGCGAGTACTGAATCCCGAAAAAGATCGCGGCAGCAACACTTCCTATCAAGAGTAGTCCGAACAGAGCCTTGATAAAGTTCATTTTGTTTTCTCCTTCTCCTTTTGGTTGTTTTCTGCGAGCCAGTCTATGATGGTTTCCCAGACACATCGCGGGTTGGTTACCCAGAGAACGGTGCGGTGTGGCTCGTCGGCGTTTCTGAAGAACGAAATTTTATTGGGCCTGCCATCGTAGCCTTGCCAGATGAAATCTCCGTTGTAGGTGGGGTAGGGACCAGTTTTTGCGGGGAAAAGATGTTGTCCTTCGCCGTCTCGTACGATAAGCCAATACTTTACACACCCGATATTGTATGTTTTGAGAGCCTCATGAGTTTCTTGTTCGCGTAGGAGTTTGAAGTAGTTGAGAAGCGCCCCGCGCGGTATACAGTCATCCTCTACGTATTGTATTTCGGGATATAGGGGAGCCATGTACCCTCGATTTCCTTCAAACCCACTCCACCAAATAAATCCTTCTCCAGCAGGCTTTCGGGATGTGGGAATAAATAGTTCTCCGGCCGCGTCACGAATAAGCATCCCTTGGCCGAAGCCGCATACTATTTCTTGGGCATTAGCATTTTGCCCTTCGTCTTGCCCGATCTGTTCGAATCCTTCTACGATAATGATACCCACAAGCACACCCACGATGAGAGCACCGAGAACCAAGAGAGCATAGAGAGGCAGTACAACGTGATTCCTTCTGCCCATTGCCGTCCTCCTTTTTCAAAGGTCTTCAAATTCCTCTACTCTGCCTACTGTATGCTTTTGAAAACAAGTTGTCAAATAAAGATTGTCAAATAAAGAAATGTAAATAAATGTAAGTGGGTGAACCGCATAAAGCCAGAAACACATTACACTCCTGCTGCTTGAAAAAAATATTTTTTAATGCTATGGAGTATAATAACATTGGGTATACACGAATAATGTATTCTCATATTCCCATGATCGATACATTCACCACATTTGACGGGAAGCGTCTGACGCTCGAAGGAGTGTTGAAAGAGATCGTAGATTTCGTCGCAGAGGATACAGAATCGCGCTACCGTATTATTGTAACGACCGATTCCCCGGGGCGCGAAGGGAAAGACCTCGTCATCCCTTTCAGCACGGTCATTACGATTCACCGTATTGGCAGAGGCGGAAGAGTGCTTATTCATCGCAGTATCAGAGACGACATTTATACGTTCCGGGACAGGATTTATCGCGAAACTGTTCTATCCATCACGCTTGCCCAGGAGCTTCGAGTCGGACTTAAGCACTATATCCATGAGGACTATTTGCTTTCGGAGAATTTTGAAATTCACGCGGATGTCGGCCAGAACGGCAAGAGCCGCCAGATGGTGCGCGAAGTTGAGGGGATGATAATCGGAAGCGGTTTTCATGTAAAAATCAAACCAGAGGCGGTAGGGGTGCGTATTGCCGATCGATTTGTGCGTCCCGCGTACCGCGTCTCCCAACCGATCTTTAAAACTGCATAAAAGGAGGAGCTCGTAAAGTGCCGCGCGAGGAAGAAGTAAAATTTCGATTCAAAGATATCGCCCACAGCCAAGAGATTTTTCGCATGCTCTGCTATCACTATGGTACCCCAGTAATTACCCTTGAGAAAAACCGGCTCTTTGATACGCCCCAAGGGGAACTCCGATCAAAGGGATGGATACTGCGTCTGCGGAGCGTTCTTACATTCGATATGGCGCGAAACGTGCGGGATTGCATGCGCTTTATCCTGACCGTAAAAAAGCCCACCAATCGCAAAAGTGTACGATGGGAAGAAGAAATGGATGTAGGTCAAACCACGAATGATGTTCGTAGGGTAATCTCGCGTCTTGGGAAACTCGGATTCACTAAAGTATTTTTTTACGAAAAACTTAGAAGCGATTTCCGGATCGGAGGGCTCGTGGTAACCCTTGCGGAACTTCCCCTCCTTGGTTATTGGCTTGAAATAGAAGGGAAAGAGCGCGAGATCTCTGCGTGCGCGCGGTTACTCGGTTTTAAAAGAAAAGATGCGATTACCTCTGATTTCCGGACGCTCTGGGAGGAATTCGCAAGAGCGAATAATCTCCCCGCGTTTAAGAAATTAACGTTTCCACGGAAGCGAAGGAGTCCCGTCCTATGAAAGTAGGTGTTGTAGGCGGTCCCTGTTCGGGGAAAAGCACGCTTGTGCGGTCTCTTATGAATGAGTTGGGTATTCGCGGATTGAACACCGGATGCGTGACCGTTGATTATGACGAAGAATGGCCTCGTCGCCACATTC
>Ga0209211_10010276_pt1 | contig 12239 bp, 10 predicted proteins | sample RifGroA2_FD_183992 | JGI IMG/M metagenome (GOLD analysis project Ga0209211, IMG submission 183992) | Groundwater microbial communities from Rifle, Colorado, USA - Groundwater A2 (SPAdes) (version 2) | ecosystem: Environmental > Aquatic > Deep subsurface > Groundwater | place: Rifle, Colorado... | reverse complement strand
GGTCTCGGCACAGAGGGGAAATACACAGGGAGTTATGAGCGCGTAGTCAAGACAATCAATGACTATGTCTCTCCACCTTTTCGTCAGGCTGCGCGTGAGCAGTTCTTTGAGACCCTTATACTTTCCATCATTTTGCGAAACGGTGATGCGCACCTGAAAAATTTCGGAGTATTATACGCCGACCCGACCTCCGGAGATACAAGACTTGCGCCTGTATACGACATCATAACAACAACGGTTTACATCGCAAAAGACTTGCCTGCCCTGAGCATCGGCGACACAAAACGTTGGTGGGACAGAAAGACTCTCGAAAAATTCGGAATTACCCATTGCGGGCTTTCCCTTTCGCGGATTGCCTCTACCATAGATAAAACCTGCGATGCTGTTTCAGACACAATAAAGGACCTGAAGGCATACCTGCCCGAACATCCCGAATTTGAGACCATCGGCAGCAGCATGATAAAAATCTGGGAAGACGGCCTGATGTTGAGAAACGTATGAACAAATGGATCATCGCCCTAACCGTCATGCTCCCGACTCTTATCGAGATCATAGACACATCTGTGGTCAATGTGGCGCTCGACCACATCAGGGGCAGCCTTTCAGCGGGCATTGACGAATCAACATGGACTATCACTTCGTATCTCGTATCAAACGCAATAATAATCCCGATTACAGGATGGCTGAGCAGGATGTTCGGGAGAAAACGCTATCTGATATTCTCCATATCGCTATTCACTATCAGCTCCTTTCTGTGCGGCTCTGCGTGGAGCCTCGGAAGTCTCATTTTTTTCAGGATACTCCAGGGCATAGGGGGCGGCGCGCTCCAGCCTATTTCTCAATCAATACTCCTTGAGACCTTCCCTCCCAAACAGCATGGCATGGCAATGGCAGTATTCGGGATCGGGATAATGTTCGGCCCTATAGTTGGACCTTTGCTGGGCGGCTGGATAACAGACAACTGGTCGTGGCACTGGATATTCTACATAAATATCCCTATAGGAATAATCTCCATCCTGATGGTGATATTCTTTATCAAAGACCCGAGTTACATGAAACAGACCAAAATGAAAATAGATTACTGGGGGCTCGCACTCCTCGCAATCGGTCTTGGATGTCTCCAGATAGTGCTTGATAAGGGACAGCAGGAGGACTGGTTCTCATCAAACTTTATTACGTGGATGAGCATTATATCGGTCATGTCCATGGTACTTTTCATTATTGTCGAATTATTTACTGAACATCCGGTAGTCAGTTTAAGGACTTTCAAAAATGTCTCTTTCAGCACAGGAAATCTTGTGATGTTCTTCGCCTTCTTCAACCTCTTTGCCAGCATCGTGCTCCTGCCCATTTATCTCCAGTCATTAATGGGATATACCGCGACCCTTGCCGGACTTGTACTGGGACCGGGAGGCATAGCAACGCTCGTTGCCATGCCGATTGCCGGCAAACTGATTACACGGGTCAATCCAAAAGGAGTCCTTGCCTTCGGGATCATCGTAAGCGCCTACTCGACACACCTGATGTCGCACTTCAACCTCCATGCCGACTTTAATACCTTGTTATGGCCGAGAGTTGTGCTGGGTGTCGGCATGGGTTTTCTCTTTATTCCCCTTACGACACTTACTCTTTCAACCATTAAAAAAGAGGACATGGGCAATGCTACTGCAATATATAATCTGTTAAGGAACCTCGGGGGCAGCTTCGGGGTCGCTTTTGTGACAACTATTCTTTCAAGACGCGCACAAATGCACCAGACACGTCTCGTGGAACATCTGACCCCTTTTGACGGAAATTACCAGACAGCCCTTCATCAAACCACACAGGCATTGCAATACCGGGGACTTGGAGAGACTTCAGCGCAGCAGGGAGGACTGGGGGCCATATACAACGGGCTGCTCAGGCAGGCGTCAATGCTTTCGTTCAACGACGCGTTTCACCTCATAAGCATAATAATGATATGTATCCTGCCTCTTGTTCTTTTAATGAGGAGAGGGAAAGGGTCAGCTCCGGCTGGGACGCACTAGACTATCTTACCCAGGAAGATCATGATCTCTTTTGTAAAACAGATGCCTTTGGGGAGCATGCAGTTGCCTGCTTTTTTCTGTCTGACAGGCTCATCAGGCATCTGGATAACGGATATCTTGTCTTTAACATCTGTGAAGATCATCGAAAATTCCTCTGCAAGCTTTTTCCGGTCAGACGCATGGGCATTTTCAAACTTCAGGAAACCATCTATGACAGCGTCTGCTGTCCTTGCAAAGGCAGCGCACTCGGAGCATAGCGGGTCATTCTGCTGGTTTGTAAGTATGCCTGCTGCATAATTAAAGCCCCTCAATTTGTTTATGACCTTGTCATGGTTCATATGTGGTCTCCTGTCTTTAAAATCACGTCTGAACTCATTTTGGAAAAGAACATAATAAATTGTCAAATTAAATTTTCTTGAGGCCCCATTGCAAGAGTTACGTTTATATAGTAAGATTACCTTTAATCTGAACGGAGCCGGCATATGGATGAAATAAATGAACTGATAAGACGTTACGGACTCGAGGAAGACCTTGAGCATGTTATCATCCCTTTTACTGGGGAGGACGGCAAAAAGAAAAAATGCTATCTTCTCAAGAGAAGGTTTATCAGGATAGCATATCCTGAAGGACATTACATTGATTATCCGCTCACAGAAGCAATTGAGGCCACCATAAAATATCCGGATCGGCTGCTCAGCGAAGCGATCTACCTGCTGCATAAAGAATCAGTTCTTGCGGTGTCTGAAGAGGGCGAGGGGAAGCTGCCGTAACAGGGCAGTTAACCTATTTTGTGTTATAATTCCTCATATGAAAGAGATAAGGCTTGAAGGGCTCAACCCGGTGGTTTCAGAAAGGCTGTCCCCGTTTATAAAAGAAGTGCTGGACGGCCACGATGAAAACATCCATTCCATGCATATTGTCGGGAGCTCGGTGACCGCCGATTTCAATGAAAAAACCTCGGACATAAATTCCGTTGTAGTACTCAATAAAATGGACTTCGGCTTTATCGAGTTCCTCGCACCGCTGGGGAAAAAATACTCCAAAAAGAAGGTCGCGGCCCCCCTTATCCTGACGCCCGAATATATCCGCGACTCTCTTGATGTTTTCCCCATAGAGTTCCACGATTTTCGCCTGATACACAGGACTGTTTCAGGCGAAGACATATTCAATGACCTCAGGACAGACAAGGAACACCTTCGGCTGCAATGCGAGCGCGAGATCAAGGCAAGACTGGTCGGGATACGGCAGGGCTGTATATCCTCGCTTGGTGAAAAAGAACGCCTTGCTGAAATGCTGCTGCAGTCGCTGCGGGGAGTAATGCCGATCATTCGGGCCGTCGTATTCCTTTACGGAACAGAACCCCCTGTACTCAGGCGGGAAACGGTCAGCAAATTTCATGAACTGACAGGTATAGAGGTTGATGTTTTCATTAAGATACTCGCCCTTCGGGACATGACCTTAAAACCTTCGAGAGAGGAAATAATGGACATCTTACGCAGTTATCATGGCGTACTTGAACAAGCCGGCAAAATTATCAATGAGATATAGCATTAAGACGTTTTTTTCTTTTCTCTTCCTGTTTTATGCCCTCTGCCTGTTGCCGGCCTTCGCCTCCACACCGCCTGTTCCTGACAGGCCTTCCGGCTATGTTACGGACTTGGCCGGGATTGTAAAGCCCGATGCCATGAACGGGCTCAATTCATACCTGGGAGAACTTGAGCAAAAGACCTCAGCACAGGTTTTCATACTAACCGTGCAGAGTCTTGACGGAGAAAGCATAGAAGGGTTTTCTTTAGAGACGGCAGAAAAGTGGAAACCGGGGCAAAAAGGAAAAGACAACGGCGTCCTTATCACCGTTGCACTAAAAGACAGGAAATACAGGATCGAGGTGGGTTACGGCCTTGAGGGTGTCCTGCCGGACAGCCTTGTAGGCTCGATAGGAAGGGAATACCTTGTACCGTATTTTAAAAAGGGCGATTACAGCACCGGGATATTTAATGCTGCCGTTGTCATAGCCGGGAAAATCGCCGGGCAAGAAGGCATCGAGATAACAGGGATGCCCCAAATTCAGAGTAGTTACGGGAAAAGGGCGCACAGGATGGGACCTTTTGAGACTATCCTGGGCTTGTTGTTCCTTATTGGCGCAATCGTTTTGTTTATAAAAAACCCGGGCCTTTTCCTCCTGCTTTTCTTAAGCTCCGGAGGCAGGGGCGGATGGTCAGGCGGCGGAGGGTTTGGAGGAGGCGGTTTCGGCGGAGGTGGTGGCGGCAGCTTTGGAGGCGGAGGGTCGTCGGGGAGTTGGTAGTAAATTACGAATCAACCTATCTGTTGCATAAAATGAGAGGATAATCATCCCAAAAGCCTTTAAAAATGCGAAAATCCATTTTATGTCTATTGTGGTTGAATTCACTGCCAGTGTTGTTGGACAATATCCTTAAAAGGGGGTCTGGAGATTAATAAGGTATCGCATATAAAGTCTTTCTGGCTGCTTACCCTCTCATTTTATAGAGGTTTAATGCAACGTTAAGGTTAAGAATAAGGAATTACGAATTAAGGAGGTTTTTATGAGTAACGGATTGAAAATAGCATTGGTCATTCTGGGTATCATCGCATTAATCGGAGTGGGAATCGTAAGCTGGGGGATCAAACAGTACAACATGGTCATTGCAATGGATGAGCAGGTAAAATCGCAGTGGGCACAGGTCGAAAACCAGTTGAAAAGGCGTTATGACCTGATACCAAACCTTGTGGAAACGGTAAAGGGATATGCCAAACATGAAAAGGAACTGTTCGAAAACATTGCGCAGGCAAGGACCCAGTACTTTCAGGCCAAGACGCCAAAGGACAAGATACAGGCATCTAACCAGCTTGAGGGGGTACTTTCAAGGCTGCTCGTGCTCAGGGAGACATATCCACAGTTAAAGGCCAATGAGTCTTTCCTCAAATTGCAGGACAGCCTCGAAGGGACTGAAAACAGGATAGCAGTTGAAAGAAAACGCTACAACGACGTGGTCCAGGTACTGAATACCTATAGAAGGACTGTCTTCGGGCGTATCATATCATCATTTGCAGGCGTAAACGAAGCTGCATATTACGATATACCCGAAGCTGAAAAGGCAACTCCTAAGGTCAAGTTCTAATAAATATGACTCGCAAGATTGACATGCCTGTCTCAGGGATGACCTGTGTTGCATGTGCGGCTGCAATAGAACGGGCATTAAGTAAAAGTGACGGGATAAAAACCGCAGCAGTGAATTTTCCTGCTGAAAGGGTGAGCATGGAATTTTCAGACCCCTCAAATCCCGTGCCCCTGCAAACCTTGATTAATACGATCAGGGATGCTGGTTATGACATCCCTTCCGTAAGGATGGATTTTGCGGTCAGGGGAATGACCTGCGCAGCATGTTCTGCGGCAGCGGAAAGGGCCTTGACGGAACTTTACGGGGTCATAAGCGTAAACGTGAACCTTGCTGCTGAAAAGGCCTCTGTAGAATACATACCTGCCGTCACAGGATTCGAAGACTTCAGAAAGGTTATCGCAGATGCCGGCTATTCAGCCGAGGCAATTACTGAAGAATTCGTTGACAGGGAGCGTGAACGCAGGGAAAGGGAATATGAAGAATTAAGGAAACGCTTTATTATCAGCGCTTTTCTTACTGTACCCATCGTTCTCGGGAGCATGTTCAGTATTCCCGTTATGTCAGACTGGTATCTTTTATTTCTGCTTGCAACGCCGGTACAGTTCTGGAGCGGCATGAGATTTCATAAAGCGGCCCTGTCGAGTCTCAGGCACGGCACGACCAATATGAATACCCTTATCAGTGTCGGCACGACCTCTGCATATATTTACAGCCTTGCCGCTACATTTATGCCTCAAATATTTTTCAGGGGCGGCATTTCACCGCATGTATACTTTGACACGTCAGCAACCATCATAACCCTCATATTGCTCGGCAGGCTACTTGAAGCAAAGGCAAAAGGAAAGACGTCTGAGGCCATAAAAAAACTCATGGGACTGCAGGCAAAAACAGCTACCGTTCAAAGGGACCATACTGAAAAAGAGATACCTATTGAAGAATTAACAGCAGGCGATATAGTCATTGTCAGACCGGGCGGAAGGGTCCCTGTAGATGGTGAGATCGTTGATGGTTATTCCACAGTAGACGAATCAATGCTTACAGGAGAAAGCCTCCCGATAGACAAGTCAGCCGGGGACAAGGTGTTCGGCGGGACAATAAACAGGGCAGGGAGTTTCAAGCTCAGGGCATTAAAGATAGGCAAGGACACGGCCCTTGCCGGGATAATCAGGCTTGTGGAAGAGGCCCAGGGGAGCAAGGCCCCGATCCAGAGACTCGCTGACAAGGTCGCCTCAGTATTTGTCCCCACTGTAATAGGCATTGCTCTCGTTACCTTTGCGATATGGTATGTTTTCGGGCCAAAGCCGTCATTCACCCTTGCCCTTATGAACTTTATAGCAGTCCTGATAATAGCATGTCCCTGCGCCCTGGGACTGGCAACTCCTACAGCCATAATGGTAGGGACAGGCAAAGGCGCAGAACACGGGATACTGATAAGAGATGCAGGCGCCCTCGAATTAAGCCACAAAATCAGGGCCGTTGTAATGGACAAGACAGGGACGATAACAAGAGGAATGCCTGAAGTAGTGGAAATAACCATAGTCGGAAGGCACCAACAGAAGGTGCTGAAGCATTCACTACTCACCGAAAACTCATTACTGCAAATGGCCGCTTCAGCTGAGAAGATGTCCGAACATCCCCTCGGCGAGGCAATTGTTAGAAAAGCGATTGAAAGGGATGTGGTTATTGCAGAGCCTGCTGAATTCACTGCAGTGCCCGGTGGAGGCGTAAAAGCGAAAATCACCCCTTATGAAGTACTTATAGGAAATGAAGCCATTATGCAAAAAGAGGGCATAGATATAGCACCTGTAAGGCATCTGTCCGAAAAGATATCCTCTGATGCAAAGACCCCTGTGTTTATGTCAGTGGACAGGGAAATTCAAGCGGTCTTCTCGATTGCCGATACAATAAAAGACGGGTCCATCGAGGCCATCAGGGGACTCCAGTCAATGGGCATAGAGGTCATCATGCTCACTGGCGACCACAAGAACACTGCTGCTGCAATTGCAAAGGACATAGGGATCAACAGGTTTTTTGCTGAAGTTATGCCTGAGCAAAAGGTAGCAATCATCAGGCAGATCAAATCAGAAGGCAAGGTAACAGCAATGGTTGGTGACGGGATCAACGATGCCCCTGCGCTCACTGAAGCTGATATTGGGATCGCCATGGGCACAGGGACGGATATAGCAATGGAAGCATCGGACATAACACTTATCAAAGGCAATCTGAAAAGCGTTGTGGATGCTATCAGGCTGAGCAGGCTCACCATCAGCACCATAAAACAGAACCTTTTCTGGGCATTTTTTTACAATATCATCGGCATCCCTGTCGCTGCAGGAATACTCTATCCTTTTGGCGGCCCACTCCTGAACCCCATGATCGCTTCAGCGACTATGGCATTCAGTTCGGTCTCTGTAGTCAGCAATTCATTGAGGCTGAAAAGAAAGGTAATGGGTAGTGCGTTTTTTGCCCTATAACTGCAGGCAGATTGAAATAATCAGGGAATAAAGGATAAAATCAACCTTATGTCCGAACTGGGGCCGGCGTGTTACGACTGGATATGAACATTAGCAGGAGGAATTGATGCAAAGAACGGTTTACGTTGCTGACGATGTTATGACTAACATAGAACTTGTCGAAGCTGTTTTCAGGAATGACCCGAATCTTACTATTAAAAAAGCATCTGACGGCAAAGAACTCCTTGATTCAATAAAAGACGATATGCCGGATCTGATAGTCCTTGACCTCATGATGCCAATAATGGACGGGTTTGGTGTGCTTGAGAGTTTAAAGGACCTGAGGGAAAAAACCTACTTCCCGATCATAGTGCTTTCAGCCCTGACCGACAAACAGAGCATCATAAGGGCCCTTTCCATGGGTGCTGACGACTATGTGACAAAACCGTTTTTTGTGGAGGAACTAAAGGCAAGGGTATATAACATGCTCAAATTAAAAGAGCGTGATGAGTTTTTAAACACGTCCCTTGATGTCATGGAATCCAACCTCCTGGAAAAACTCCAGATGCTGGAGCATACACAGCTTGAGATAGTAATACGTCTGGGCAAGGCAGCTGAGTTCAGGGATGACGAAACAGGAAGGCATATCGAGAGGCTCTCCGACTACGTCAACCTTATAGCCGAGGAACTAGGCCTGAACCTCGAACAAAGCATGATGATCAGATATGCGACACCAATGCACGATGTCGGCAAGATAGGCATTCCGGATGGTGTTTTACTGAAGCCTGGAAAATTGACAGACGATGAATTCAAGATAATAAAGCTCCATACTGTAATAGGCGGGAAGATTTTAAGCGGTACGACCCTTCCCCTTCTTGAGCTCGCCAGAGAGATAGCCGTAAGCCATCACGAAAGGTGGGACGGCAATGGATATCCGTTAAGACTTAAAGGAAAAGAGACCCCTCGATCTGGAAGGATAGTGGCCATTGTAGACGTGTTTGACGCCCTAACGTCGAACAGGGTATACAAAGAAGCATGGCCCACTGAAAAAGCTATTGAGTATATAAAAGAACAGAGGGAAAAGCAGTTTGATCCTGAAGTTGTAGACGCGTTTTTGAATATCGTCGACAATATAATAAGAATAAAGGCCGTAAAGTCCGACGGTCCTTCTACAAAGCCGATAATCCAACAAATCATAAACGGCGATATCACAATAGAAGAATTAATCGAACGGTGGAGATAACCCCCCTCCTTGTAATTGCCCTCGGCGGGCTTGACGAAATCGGTCTGAACATGACCGTTTTTCAGTATTCCGATGACCTTATTATTGTAGATGCCGGCCTGATGTTCCCTGAAGAGGACATGCTCGGCGTAGACTATGTCATTCCTGATTTTTCGTATGTCCTTGAAAACAGGGAAAAGGTAAAAGGCATTGTACTTACACACGGACATGAAGACCATACAGGCGCCCTGCCCTTTTTACTTAAGGAAATAAACGTCCCGGTTTATGGGACAGCCCTGACTCTAGCACTGGTCGCAGAAAAATTAAAAGAACACGAAATTACCGACGTCCCTCTCATACCTGTCAGACCAAGAGATATTATTACGCTGGGCGTCTTCAAAATCGAATTCATGAGGGTCACGCACAGCATAGTAGACGGAGTAGGCCTGGGAATAAACACTCCACTGGGCAACATAGTCCATACAGGCGACTTTAAACTTGATCCTACACCTGTTGACGGCGAACTGATGGACTTCCACAAATTCACGGAATATGGCGAAAAAGGCACCCTCCTCCTGCTCTCTGACAGCACCAATGCCGAAAAAGGCGGGTTCACCTTCTCTGAAAAAGAGGTCAGAAGGGCCTTTGACGATATATTTTCAAAGACGCAGGGCAGGATAGTAATCGCGACTTTTGCATCCAATATACACAGGCTCCAGCAGGCGATAGATGTGGCCGTTCAAAACAAGCGGCGGGTCATAATGTGCGGTAAGAGCATGGTGGCCAATTCCCAGATTGCCCTTGATCTTGGCTACCTGAAGATGCCTGAAAACACCTGGGTCAAACTCGAAAACCTCAAAGACCTTCCTGACAACGAAGTCCTGATAATAACCACAGGCAGCCAGGGGGAGCCCATGAGCGTACTTTCAAGGATAGCTATAGGGGAACATAAGCATATACAGATAAAAGAAGGGGACACGGTCATATTGTCTGCAAAGATAATCCCCGGCAACGAACGTTCGATAGGCAGAATAATAAACCATCTCATGAGAAGAGGGGCCGATGTAATATATGAAAAGGTCTCGGATATCCATGTCTCAGGCCATGCCTCAAAGGAAGAGCTGAAGCTCATGATTAACCTGGTGAAACCCAAATATTTTATGCCTATACATGGAGAATACAGGCACCTGAAATATCACTCCAGATTGGCCGCGAAGTCAGGGATACCTGACAGCAACATTTTCATAATGGGGAACGGCAGGGTACTGGAAATAACAGAAGAAGGCGCCCGCGAAAACGGAAAAATAAATTCAGGCAGGATTTTTATTGACGGCAAGGACGCAGGCGGAGTGGAGGCCATAGTGCTGAGGGACAGGAGAAGACTTGCCCATGACGGCATAGTAATAGTCCTTGTCGGCATTGAAAAACTGACAAAGAAAATAGTTTCCGGGCCTGAGATAATTTCAAGAGGGTTTATCTTTGAAGACGCCTCCCAGGACCTCATCAACGACGTCAGGCAGCTGATGGCAGACATCCTTGCCAACCTCGAAGATGACATAATATCCGACACTGCGCTGGTCCAGGCAAAATTAAGGGCCGCTCTCAAGAAATTCCTGAGGAACACTATGGACAGGAAACCCCTTATAATGCCGATAATTATGGAAGTTTAACCACCCCCCGATGAAAAAACAATCCATTTCTGATATAATCCTACGATGAGTCCATGCAAGAAATGTATAGTCTGCGAAATAGCAGAGGTGCTTTTAGACAGTAAGCCGCCGGTAAATGAAAAACTGCAGGATATTGTTGCCGTACTGACGAACCATTTTAACGTAAAAAAATGCTCCATAATGCTGATCAATTCAGAGGACCTTACCCTTGAGGTAAGGGCATCAACAAATCCTTCCATCATCGGCCTCAAGAGGAAACTCTCCGATGTTACAATCGCCACCAGGGCATTACTGGACGACAGCCCTTTTTCCGCGGATGAGAAAAGACGGTCATACTTCACGCCCCTGGAATCCTCTGCATATGCTTCCGAATACTCCATAAGCCTCCCGATTAAGCACCTCGACAAAAAACTTGGTGTTATAAACCTTACAGACACAACAGATGGGAAACCTTTGACCGACGAGCACGAAAACATACTGATGGATGTAATTGAATACCTGTCACCATATATCTATGCCATACAGTCAAAAGACATATGTGAATTAAAGATCAAAAAACTCATAGAAGCAAATGAGCGGCTTCTTAAGATGGATGAGTTAAAAACAAATCTGACAAACTTTATAGTACATGACCTCAAGGGCCCGATCAGCACCATTATGGCCAACCTTGACATGCTGAGCTATGAAGAACTCACAAATGACCAGTTTGAATACCTTAATCTTGCCATCGAAGATGTCTATAAAATGCAGAGGATGGTCATGAATATCCTCGATGTCGTGAAACTCGAAGAAGGCAAGATAAAAATATATCGCGAGGAAATTGATATTTACGATCTTGCAAAAAGAGAAGCCGCATCGTTCAAAACCGTATTGTCCCGCCGTAACATTGAACTGGAGTTAAAAGGGAACTCGCATTTAGGTTATATAGATGAAAGTCTCATAGGCAGGACAATAGCTAACCTCCTGATGAACGCCATTGAACACTCTCCGGACGATAAAAAGCTTGTCCTGGATGTGCGGCATGATCCTGAAAAAAAGGAGTCCAAAATCAGCATATCCGACCAGGGCATCGGCATACCGGATGAGCTAAAGAAAAAGATATTTGACAAATTTTTCCAGATAGAAGAAGAAAGGAAACAGAGAAAAACAACAACAGGCCTCGGTCTCACATTCTGCATGCTCGTAGTAAACGCCCACGGCGGAGAACTATGGGTTGAAGACTCAGAGGACGGCGGCGCTTCGTTCTGCTTTACCCTCCCGGAGACCTTGAAGGAGATGATTCGCTAATGTCTGTTCCCATGGAGTATCTGAAGATCAACTGTCTTGTTGTGGACGACGAGTCATCAATGCGTCAAACGGTTAAAAACATGTTATCAAGGCTTGGGTTCCAAAAAATAGTTGTAGCTGACAACGGCAAAAAAGCGCTCGATTTTATAAATACCATCAAAATAGATCTTGTTATCTGTGATGTGAACATGCCCGAGATGACAGGGACCGAATTGTTCAAGACCATAAGGGAAAATAAAAAACACGACAATGTTATTTTTGTATTCGTAACAGCAGAGGCAAGCAGGCAGACAGTAGCGAGGGCGGCGGAAGAAGGGGGAGAAGGATACATAATTAAACCCTTTGTCATGGGGACCCTTGAAGACAAAATAATCAAAGTCCTGGATAAAAAAATCAAACCTAACCCCATAGATACCCATCTCAAGAACTTCACCAGGTTC
>Ga0209211_10010275_pt1 | contig 12240 bp, 15 predicted proteins | sample RifGroA2_FD_183992 | JGI IMG/M metagenome (GOLD analysis project Ga0209211, IMG submission 183992) | Groundwater microbial communities from Rifle, Colorado, USA - Groundwater A2 (SPAdes) (version 2) | ecosystem: Environmental > Aquatic > Deep subsurface > Groundwater | place: Rifle, Colorado... | reverse complement strand
TGCATTGCGCCGCTCGCGTGTGGCGCGGGTATTGGGCATCGCGCTGGACGACGCGCAGACTGCGGCACTGCTGAAGCGGCTGCAACTGGACTTCGTGGCCAATGGCGACGACTTCAGCGTGACACCGCCGAGCTTCCGTTTCGACCTGTCCATCGAGGTGGACCTGATCGAAGAACTGGCGCGCCTGCATGGCTATGACAACATTCCCGCGCAAGCACCGCAGGCGGCGCTGACCATGCTGCCGTGCAGCGAATTGCAGCGCCCGCTGGCGCAGGTTCAGCAAACTCTGGTGGCGCGCGACTATCAGGAAATCGTCAGTTACGCGTTTGTGGATGAGCAGGTCGAGCGCGAGCTGTGCGGCAACGACCATCCGGTCGCGTTGCAGAATCCCATCGCCAGCAATCTGGCAGTGATGCGCAGCAGCCTGATCGGCGGTCTGGTTGGCGCGTTGCGTTTCAACCTGAACCGCAAGCAGGCGCGGGTGCGGCTGTTCGAAATTGGCGCGTGTTTTGCCAGGGCGAGTGATGAGTACGTGCAAAGCCAGCGACTATCCGGTTTGGTTTATGGCGCGGCGCAACCGGAACAATGGGGCGCAGCCGCCAAACCGGTCGATTTCTATGATGTGAAGGCCGATGTCGAAGCTTTGTTTGCGCCGCAGCCGTTGCATTTTGTTGTGGCAACCCACCCGGCGCTGCATCCGGGACGTTCCGCGCAGATATTCTGCGCCGGGAAGCCGGTCGGCTGGCTCGGTGAACTGCATCCGCAGTGGCAGCAGCAATATGACATGCCGCAAGCGGCGGTCTGGTTTGAGGTGGAACTCGACGCTGCCACCCGAACGCAAGTGCCGCATATGAGCGAAATCGCCAAGTTTTTGCCGGTGCGACGCGACCTGGCGGTGCTGGTGGATGAGGCGGTTGCCACACAAACCCTGCTGGATACCATGCAGCAAGCCGCCGCTCCTTGCGTGGCGGAGGTCGCGCTGTTTGACGTGTATCGCGGCAGGGGTGTGGAGCAAGGCAAAAAAAGCCTTGCATTCCGTGTGTTATTACAAGATACTCAAAAAACGCTGACAGATTCGGAAATCGAACAAAGCGTTGCGCTGTTGGTGGAAGCTATACAACAGCACGGCGCGCAGCTGCGCATATAAGGGAGAAAAATGACAACAACATTAACCAAAGCCGAACTGGCTGATTTGCTGTTTGAAAAAGTGGGCCTCAATAAACGCGAAGCCAAGGATATGGTGGAAACGTTCTTTGAGGAAATTCGTGCCCAACTCGAAAGGGGCGAGAGCGTCAAACTGTCCGGCTTTGGCAATTTTCAATTGCGCGACAAACCGCAGCGTCCCGGGCGCAATCCCAAGACCGGCGAAGAAATTCCGATTACCGCGCGGCGCGTGGTGACATTCCATCCCAGCCAGAAACTGAGAACCATGGTGGAAAAATCCTATCATGGAAAACCACAAACCTAATTCCGAGCTTCCGCCGATACCCGCCAAGCGCTATTTCACCATCGGTGAAGTCAGCGAATTGTGCGGGGTCAAGGCGCATGTGTTGCGCTACTGGGAGCAGGAATTCACCCAGCTCAAACCGGTCAAGCGCAGCGGCAACCGTCGTTACTACCAGCACCATGAAGTGCTGCTGATCCGGCGCATTCGTGAGTTGTTGTACGAGCAGGGCTTCACCATCAGCGGTGCGCGCAATCGTCTGGGGCATCCCGGCCAAATCGAGGGTGGCGCCGCCGCATCCGCGGCAATGCAGAATGTGGCGGCGTTGCGCCATGAAATCCGTGAAATCATCTCGCTGCTAACCGCTTAAAATCACTTCATCATTCAGCTGCTCTGCTATAATCCGCGCCCTCGGGGCGTAGCGCAGCCTGGTAGCGCACTTCGCTGGGGGTGAAGTGGTCGGAGGTTCGAATCCTCTCGCCCCGACCATATTAATCAAATAGTTACAAGCCAATTTTCTTTTTTTGTGGCGTTTTTGTGGCGGTTGTGGTGAACATTGAGTCAATTTTGCCGCGCTCGTTGCTCTTGTCTGCACCGTCAATCCACTTGGCATAAACCGTTAAAACCATCTGCATGGTGGCATGGCCTAGCTGTTTGGCTACCCACATCGGGTTTGCACCGGCCATCAGGTTCAGGGTGGCATAGGTATGACGGGTCTGGTAAAAATTCCTCTCGCGCATTCCTAGAGCCTTGAGCGATGGATTCCAGTATGCCCGGCGCAGCGGCCTTTCTTCGCTGTACGGTTCGCCCGTTACCGGGTTCTCGAATACATACCCATCCTTCAGGAACGTGAGCGGCTTCTGTCTGGCAAGCGCAGCCTTGGCGCGGCTGTTTAACTCCACGTCGCGCACCTTGAATGTCTTGGTTTCGTGTTCTTCTCCGAATGTCCTGGCGCGCTTCACCCTGGCGAGGCCGCGCATCTGGTCAATATCACCCCAGCGTAGCGAAATAACTTCGCTTGGGCGCATCCCAGTGAAGAACGAGAACTCGAACAGGTTGCCGATTTGTGCATCATATTTCTGCATGTGCTTCAGCACGACATCGACTTCTTCCGCTGTCAAAGGGTCAGGCGGTTCTTTCTGTACTTTTGCATTTTTGATGCGCTCTGCCGGATTGGATTCGATCACCCCGTCAAGGAATGCCATTTCTAACACTTGTCGGAGCGGTATCAGGATGTTGTTACGGTTCTTTGCGCCCCAACCCTGTGCATTCGCTAGGGCGGCGATGGTTGAATACTGAATGCTGTCTATTGGCTCATCACCAATTTCTGATAGCCAGAAGTCTAGTGCTTGATTGTATTTGACCAACGTACCAGCGGATAGGTGGCTTGATGTTAACAGCCAGCGATTCGCCATCACCTTGAAAGTTGGCTTGTTTTGTTTTGCTGGTGCTGATCGTGCGACACGCGAAGTCGGGAAGTGCTGCGCATAGGCTTCAAGGGTGTAATTGCCAAGCGCAATGGCGCGTTCAATCTCACCCTTCAGGCGTTCTGCATACTTGATGTTTGAGGTTGTTGGCGGGATTTTAAGTGTTGGCCGACACCGCTCGCCGTTCCAGTAGAACGTGACTTGGATGCCTTTGCCGTGTGGCTTGATTCCACCCATTTTAGATATGCCTCAACGATAAAGTGAATGCGCCCATCGGGTGATTTGATGAAATGAATGCCCTCGGCGAATTCACCACGAGCAATCTTGGAGCGCAAAGCGTCTTCAGTATAACCCGATTCGACTGCAAGTTTTTGCAGCGTAATTAGCGGCATCATTTTTTACAGTCTCCCCGATTTCGCCTTGAGCGCAATCAACCTGATTTCATCCAGCACCTTGTCCGTCTGCTGCATGGCCGCGCGCATGGCCACGGCCTCATCAAGCGGCGCGGTGATGTCGTGCCCCTCGCTGCACAGTTGGTTCAGCAGCGACATAAGCGGTGACTCGAACTGTGCCGGGTCTGACAGCATGGACAGCGACAGGCAGGCCTTGCCATCGTCCGGCGCAACAAAGTGCGGCTGATCGAGCATGGCGCGCGGGTACTGGTATCGCGCACCGAGCAACGTCTCGTTCGTGGGCAGCGCGGCAAGAAAAGAAACTGCATCAACAAAACGCTCTGCGGGTAACTCAATATAACTGCCAATCTCGAAATGATCGTTGAAGCTACCCCAGATATCGGCGTTCACCGAACGCTGGGAGGCGATCTGCCGCAAGGCGTTCTGCTGGGCAAGGGAGAGTGTGCTCGCATCATGCGGTGTGGAGTTCCCTGTTTTTCTGATGGCGGGAAGAATTTCCTCCGTCAGCTTCGCTTCAAAGGCAGGCGCGCCTTCATTGCGGGAGTTGATGATCAGGCGGTAGAGGTTCCCTTCGTTGATGTAGGTTAATCCATGATCCTCATCTTCAGCATGGGAGTCGTGTTTCGCGATCCCCTTTTCACGGCAGTATTTATTGATGGCTTCGCTGTCGTTGCTATAGCCAAGAACAGCACAAACATCACCGGCAGAAAACCATGTCTCACCGTTGCCATCGGCGAAGGCGTGAATTTGAGTGCCCTTAAAAATGAATACGGCGGGTGTGGCGGAGCTTGTCATAGTGCTAACCATTACATTTCTTCTCCATGCCCCACTGGCTGATAATTCCCTCGAACACCTCGCTACCGTTATCTACGAAAGTATGTGGTTCGCGCTGGGTCATGTAGCACAGACGCAACACATTCATCAGGTGTTCAAAATTCTCCGGGTCAAGGGCTCCAATATCGCTCACATCTGCCTTGACGCGATAACCGTTGTAGAGAGATGCGAGAAAATGTGCAAACACGCGCGAACTACCGCAATCACGCTGCGCCCACATGACACAATGCCTGAGGCTATTCGTACACTCATGGATCGTCGCTTTACGCACCTCTTCAGCTCGCTCCCATGAGTCCGAGCTCATAAACGCCATCAGTTTGGCCTGCTCATCCTCCTCGATAGTGAGGCTGAATGTCACCATCTTGGGTAGAGCTGGAAGCATATTTTGTTTGGTCATGTAACCCCCTCGTGCTAGATTTGCGAAAAGTATAGATTTACTTTACATTCAAAGTCAACTAAAAATATACTTCAATGTGGTTCGATGTAAATTTTAGCTAATATCTGGGGAGGCTCGTGCATACGAGCCGGCAATTTGCAACTACGGTTCAAGCGTTGGGGGTTTTGCTGCTAAAGGTGAGTGCCCTGTATTTGCTGAACACTACGTCGGCAGCGCAATCAGCAAGGGGTGGTGACAACCTTAATCGGATTCGGTCTTTTTGTCTCTCGCCGGTTCAAAACAGCTTGAGTTGAATCTGAAGCACGATGATATTACTTTGTGCCGCTGAGTAATTTTTCAGGCGAGATGAGTTCAGCATAAACACCCCCTTCTCGCGTCAGAGCCGCAACGGCGCTATCGGGGAGTGGTTGAGCCACGGCAATCAGCTTCTGTATTGACGGCCTGGTAAGTGCAAAGTTGTTGTCAATTTCACCAGCAATAAGCCAATCAAAAGAAAACACCAAGTGCTCCCTGAGCGCTACCAGGCGATCCGTTGGCGGCGTTGCGACGCCTAATTCCCATTGAGACACCGATGCTTTGGATACGCCGCACAGATCGCCGAATTTCTCCTGCGAAAGTGTGTTGCGCTCGCGCAACTGTCTGATTCTGGTTCCTATAGTCATTTTTTAATTGTACAACGATTCTATAAACACAATGTCTAGTATAAATTGACTTTGTTATTTAGAATAAATATACTCTGCGGATGGATGTGTCAATTGAAACTATATTTAAGTCGGCGAGAAGAGCGCAACAACACTACATCGGTGGGTGCTAAGTGAACAATCATGTAATCAAATTGGGCGTGCGCAAATCAGGTGAGGGTTGTTTTTTCAGGTGTCTCCTCCACACCTCAACTGAGTTGCTGCGAGGGGTAGGGGTATCCCGGACAGCAACACTGCTGCACGCCCACCTTACAACGGTGCGCCGATGAGACAAAGAACAATTAGCGATTATTTCTGGCGCGATCCTGAAATATCCGACCTTAGTCAAGAAGACAAAGCAACTCTGCTTTATTTTTTGACATCACCATCATCAAACATCATTGGCGTATACCAAATTGTCTGGATGATAGCGGCGGCAGAAATGGGATGGACAAAAGATCAGTTGTTGGTGGTTGTCAAAAGACTTAAGGCCAAGATGCTGATTGATTGTAATGACGCTGGCTGGATATGGGTAAAAATATGGTGGAAGCACAATTCTGCGGCGGGAGCTTTCTCGCCAAAATTACTTCAAAACGCAAGAAAGCAATGTGCGGCGTTACCCGCTGAATGGTTGGATGAATTCCTGGAATCGTTGAAAACTGTAGGTATTGATAGGGTATTGATAGGGTATGAATACCCTATCCCATACCCTAGCGATACCCTGCCCCCCAATAGTATCTCTAACTTTAACTCTAACACCACCACCACAGCAACCAGCGAGAAGATCGACCATCCAGAGCCAGACATCCATCGTAACGGTGCAAATTCTGCACCGTTAGCTGAAACCCGCACAAATACAGTGATTGAAAGCACGGGTGCAAATTCTGCAATCCAAACTGAGGTGTGCAATAGCGCGTGCAACGCCGGGCCAGAATTGCCGAACCAAAAAACCGTGGTGGTGGATTTGATTTTTCCATCATCCATCCAGGCCTGTCAGCACGATGCAATCCGAGCGCTGCTATCCGGCAGCGGGGTGTCGCCTGATCACTGGCAGACCCTGATTGACGAGCTGCACGGCGCACAACTCGCCAAACCTATCACGAATCCCATTGGCTACGTCAGAGGGATGGCGGAGCGCATGTCGGCAGGCTCCTTCACACCGGAGCGAGCCCCAGTGATTGCCGAGCAGCGCAAAAGGCGTGAAGCCAATGAGCAACATGCAGCTGCTCAGGCAAAAAAACGCCCGGATTGCGGGCAGCCGTCTCAGGCGCAATTAGACCGGCTACCGCAGCGTATTCGCGAAACACTTACCAGACTGATGACGCAAAGTTAAGGGAGAGCTTGAATGGACGAGACCACACGCAAAGACATTGCAGGCCTGAACAGGAGATACCTTTACCTTGCCAGGCAATTAGCTTCAGACGAGCAATCGAGCCTGCTGAGTGGCATACCAAGGGAAGCGGTTGAGCTGATTAAGAGCATGACGTTTGACGAGCTTGACGCACTTGCAGAAGACATGATCGCCCCATGTTTCACTTTCAAGTTTAACGATGCGACATTCCGCGCACTGGTTGAGAAAAAAAACACCCGACGCGAGTACATGACAAACATTCTCGCCGCGCAGTCGCTAACCTGATGAACACCGACGACATCTTCATCAAAAACCATATCAGCGCCACCACGCTGGTTCGCGAGGGCATGCGTCTTCCGCTTGTATATGCCATGACCGGTGTCGCATGGCGATCTTTGCGCAAGATATGGCAAGACACATACGGCGCCGCCACGCCGCTACCGGGAAGGCTGCCTGACAATACGCTTTCGTACATCAAGCAGGGGCAGACGTCGCTCTTGTTGTCCACATTGGTGGCTGTGTATTTAACCGTAGAAAAGAGAGCAAACCCGCAAAGCGCATCACAAGCCGAGATGTTCATTCAAGCGTGGGAGTCAAGAAAGCTCTTTACCGAAAATGGAATGGCGATTGACATCAACGCGGCATGGTACGCAATCCGGGACGTAAAGGCCGGGCTGGTGTCCTGGGGAAGATGCAAGCAATGCAAGGCGACATACCTTTTCGATACCGGGTTCAGGGAAACAAGCAAGTGCCCTTATTGCGGTGAGCGGGACATAAAAATCATCGGTCCTGGCAAACAATGAGAAAAAACATACTAGCCATTGTTGCCGGCGTGATGTTTGCCCAGGTCGCATATGGACAGGCAGACAACGCCTGCTTTGAACAAGCGGCAAAACGTTATCGCGTTCCAGCTCAGATTCTGAAGTCAATCTCCCGCATCGAGTCGGGTGGAAACCCGGCCGCATTCCACCGGAACTCAAATGGAAGCCGGGATATTGGACATATGCAGATCAACTCTGCCTGGTTGCCGACTCTTGCCAAATACGGGATTACCCAAGATCACCTGACAAATCCATGCGTCAACACTCATGTTGGTGCATGGGTATTGGCAAACAATTTTCGACGGTTGGGGTATGGATGGAACGCTGTTGGTGCGTACAACGCAAAATCGCCGGATAAAGCGGCTGCATACGCCAGAAAAGTTGCAGCAAACCTGCGCAACGAAGAGGTGTCCATTGATTAAACGGCGCGCAGCAGTTTTGATCCTGGCGATGGCATCCTCAATCCTGTTGGTGGGGTGCAACAACTTATCCAGAGGGCATCTGGACAGCATCGCCAATGTCGAGCCGGGCATTGGTTATCTTGACGGAAAATTCCGCATCTGCCGGGAAAATTGCCCGAAGCGCACAGAGAAGATTCTGGATGATGCCGACTATGCAGTCATGCAAGCCCCACCGGTCAGCATCCAGCAACCCGAGCCGCCAATAACCCTGCCCGTCAGTATCGCAGCATCTGCCGAGGAGCACACCGACATTTTTATTGTGCATTTCAAGTTCGGCAAGAGCATCCCGACCCGTAATGGGTACAAGTCCATCGCCTTGCTCACCAGGGCAGCCAGGCAAACAGCGGTCGCCATCGAGTTGATCGGCGAAACGGACGATATCGGCACTCAAAAATACAACGACAAGCTGGCATCCGAGCGGGTGAACTTTGTGGCGCGCTGGCTTGAATCGCACGGGGTGAATGCCAGGATTTCTGTTGAAGCAAAAGGGGGATGTTGTCACCCGGCACCATACGACAAGACAGAAACGACGTTGCAGGAAAAGCGCCGCGTGCACGCAAAAGTACGGCAGACAACCGAGAAAGGAGGGCGCACCAGAAAATGATTATCGACAACCGCAGCAAACCTACTATTCAGCAATTTACCAAAGGAATTAAACATGAGAAATAAATTGATCGTTCCGCGCATTGCCCTGCTGTGCGCGATGCTCGGCATTCCAGCTTTCGCCTTCGCCGGTACAACGGGGACAGAATTTCTGGCTCTGTACACCTGGATCAACGGAGTTGTTACCGGCTACATGGGTCGTGCCATTGCAATGGCATCTGTTGCCATCGGCGCGCTGATGTCTGTCGCCAAATCAAACCCGATTCCCATTCTCGTCGGGATCGGCTTTGCGATTTTCCTGCAATACACGCCAACGATCATCACCGGCATTATGACCGCGACGATCTGAGGAAAAGGCGATGAATGAGACTGGCTATATTCCGCGTACATTGGACAAGCAAGAGCAATTCCTGTTGTGGGATATAGACCAGTTCATCATAGCCGTACTGATTATCGGCATTGGTTTGTCATTGGGAATGATGATCGGCGGGATTGTGTGCGGCAGTTTGGCGGCTTGGCAGTACGGCAAACTCAAGGCAGGCAAACACGCAAAGTTTGCTGTCCACTCAATTTATTGGTGGATGCCCGGCAGCATGTTTGTCAAAACTGCCGTTACCCCCTTATCACACGAACGCTATTTTTTGGGCTAATCCGTGATTTCAAAAAAATACATTTCCACGAGCAGCAATAAATCCAGCGAGATCACTTTTCTCAGGCTGGCAGTAGGAGTTCTGTTGCTCATCATCCTTGTCGAGGGAATGGTTCTGCAAAAAACGCTGGGTATGGAGAAGACGGTAATCGTTCCACCGGTAATCGAAAAAAGTTTCTGGGTATCCGGCAACGAAGTATCCAGAAACTATCTTGAGCAAATGGCCTACTGGTATGCGGGATTGGCATTAAACATAACCCCCTCTACAGGGGAATACCAGAAGCAACTGTTTCTGCATTACGCAACGCCATCCGACATTGGGCGGCTTGCCGCAGACATGGCATTGCGGCTCGACTTTTTGAGCAAAAACAACACGTCCACGCTCTTTACGGCGCAAACACTGAATACGGATGAAAAACTGATGAAGGTGGCCATTGTTGGCGAACTGGACACCTTCGTGGGAGACAAGCGCGCAAGCGCCAGGCGCACGGTGTTTGTTGTCGGCTTCAAGTATTTAAACGGGAGACTGTATGTCAGTGAATTCAAGGAAACAAATGAACAGGATATGTTTGGCGCTGGCGCTGCTGGCAAGTAGCGTCCAGGCCGGGGCGGCACAGGTTCTGTTTCAGGCGTCGCCCACCGAATCGACGACCGCTACGGTATCTCGCAATGAGCCAAACCTGCTCAAGGTGGACGGTCGCAAGATCAAGCGCATCCATGGGGCAGAAGGCCTGTTTACGGTAACGCCGGAGCAGGATACCGGTGTGGCATGGCTAAAACCCCTCACCGACAAACCGCTGATGAGTATCTTCATTACGGATGACACGGGCCAGCACTACAAGCTGCTGTTGAAGGTAGAAGACATCCCGGCAGAGACGATCATCATCAGGGGCGGCAAAGGCAATGCACGGCAATCCAGTGGTATCAAGAACGAGCCGCGAAACGAAGAAATTCTGAGCACCATCATGGCGCTCCATGACGGAGAAGGCGACCCGAAGAGCGAGCTTGTTCCATTATGGAAAGGTGTTAAATTCGAGCTGGTCAGGACACTTGATCTGAGAGGATTGCGCGGGGAAGCGTACCTGCTGACCAACACTTCAGACAAGCAAATTGTCATGGATGAGCGCGATTTGTACCGCGACGGTGTGCAGGCCGTATCGATCGAAAAACTGGTGCTGGAAGCCGGAGATTCAACAGCGGTATTCGTCATCAGCGAGGGCGAGTAATGTCCAGACTATCAGAGAAGCTTGCCAGCCTGACACCCAGGACACGCCAGTACATCATGCTCGGCGGAGCCGGGACGGTATTCCTGGGACTGGTGGTGGGTAGCGTTGCCCTTTGGGATAGCCAGCCGTCAGCCTTGCCCACGCCCACTACCCAGCAACAACCCACCAACATCTCGGCGCCCGGATCATCGGTTGACCCAAAAGATGTCTGGATGACGCAATCCGCCGCGCAAATGAAGCAGATGGATGATGTCATCAAGGAATTGAAACAGCAGATGGCAGAAATGGGAGCAAAGTCACCCAGCGCACCAGCAACAGATATGCAGCAACAATCAATTCTGCCACCGCTCCCGCCAATCCCCCCGGCGTCACCCCCGCAACCCATATCTGGATTGGCTCCCCCGATCGACAACATCGATCTGCCCGGCCCATTGCCGCAGCGTGACAGAGGGATTGCCTCTTTTGAGGTCAGCAGCACCCAGGAAGCGAAACAGACCACAGCACCAGCGGACACAAGAACGGGGTATGTGCCCGCCGGATCGTTCGTGCGCGTCGCCCTTCTGGGTGGCCTCGACGCGCCAACGGGCGGACAGGCGCAAACCAACCCCCACCCGATTCTGATGCGCACCCAGGACAATGCATTCTTGCCAAACCGCTACCGATTTGAAATCAAGGAATGTTTCATCCTCGCATCAAGTTATGGCGACATCAGTTCCGAGCGCGCGTTTGCCCGACTCGAAAATTTGTCATGTGTGCGCCGCGATGGCAGGGCGGTGGATATGGCAGTCAAGGGTTACGTGGTCGGCGAAGACGGCAAAGCCGGGATGCGCGGCAGGCTCATCAGCAAGCAGGGCCAGATACTGGCCAACGCGTTGCTCGCCGGCATTGGATCGGGAATCGGGCAAGCGTTCCAGAACAGCGCGACCACACAATCCATCAGCCCGCTCGGATCAACCTCGACAGTCAACCAGGGGCAGCAATTCAAGAATGGGATCAGCTCCGGAGTGGGAAAAACACTCGACAGGCTCAGCCAGTATTACATCGACCTCGCCGAAAAATTGTTCCCGGTGATCGAAATTGATGCCGGGCGAACGGTTGAGGTGGTTTTCACCAAGGGCTTTGCGTTCAGGGATGGCCTTACTGCCGAGCAAGAGGGGACATACAGCGATATCTGGATACGCGGCAGAAGGGCGCTTAACAAATCCCTCGATCCGTCCGAATAATCGATTGATACAAGGAGAGCACATGAAGTTCAAGAGTTTCGTTATCGGGGTGGCCGCTGCTGTCATTTGCGCCACGACCGCACATGCCGCTGACGGCGAAGAAATTGCCCTGGAAAAGACGTTGCGCGGACTGTACCCGGCCACGCAGATTACCGGCGTGCGCAAAACAGAAATAGGCGGACTTTTTGAAGTCGCTATGGGCAAAAACATTGGCTACACGAACAGCGATGGCCGCTTCTTTATTTTTGGCCACATCTTCGACATGAAGACCCAGCAGGATCTGACGGCACAACGTCTCGACGAATTGAACGTGGTGAATTTCGCGGAGTTGCCACTCGAGGATGCCATCAAGACTGCGCGAGGGGATGGAAGTCGAATCCTGGCGGTCTTTTCCGACCCGGACTGCCCTTATTGCAAGAAGCTGGAGCAGGAATTGCTCGGGCTGGACAACGTGACGATCTACACCTTCCTGTTTCCGCTGGATGGACTGCACCCTGATGCATCGAATAAAGCAAAGTTGATATGGTGCTCTGCGGACAAGTCGGCTGCATGGCGCGACTACATGCTGCACGACAAACCTCCTGCGGCCGGCAAGAGCTGCGACAGCCCGATAGATCGTAATGTCCGGCTTGGGCAAAAGCTCAATTTCAACGGCACGCCCACACTGGTAGCCGCTGACGGTCGCGTACTGCCCGGAGCTGCGCCGATTGA
>Ga0209211_10010274_pt1 | contig 12240 bp, 11 predicted proteins | sample RifGroA2_FD_183992 | JGI IMG/M metagenome (GOLD analysis project Ga0209211, IMG submission 183992) | Groundwater microbial communities from Rifle, Colorado, USA - Groundwater A2 (SPAdes) (version 2) | ecosystem: Environmental > Aquatic > Deep subsurface > Groundwater | place: Rifle, Colorado... | reverse complement strand
GTACGAAGAGGTGAGAGCCGAAGTCCGTCCCCTCTATAGTGTTGACCTGGTGCACGGAAGTCGTGTTGCACTTCCGCTCAACGCCTCCTCCGTTCCTCTCGATAAGTCGCAGGCCACCGGCCGGGTCATTCTCTCGCGGCGTCCGCTCATGGAGCTCCTGGATTATACGCACCGAGCCCCTGAAACGGCGGATCTTGCAGAAGAGTGGGCGGGATCGTCCGTGCTCTCAGTGCCCATGGTCTCGAAACAGCAAACGATCGGAGTGCTCTCCGTCTGCTGTTATCGTCCGCAGGCGTACTCGAATGACCACCTTACGCTAGTGCAAAGTATTGCTCATCTCGCGGGGATCGCGATTGAAAAAGCCCAGCTGTACCAGGAAACCATCAAGAAATCAATCGAGATCGAGGCCCGCAATAAAGAGCTGGACGACTTCACGTACGTCGTGTCTCATGATCTGAAAGAGCCGTTGATCAGTGTGCAGGGATATGCGAAGATGATCCGGCATGAATACCAGACGCTGTTTGATCCAAAGGGGAGAGAATACCTTCAGGCTGTGGTGGATTCCTGCAGCCATATGAAGCGGCTCATTGATGATCTCCTTCTTCTCTCAAGGATCAGCAAGCTGGCCGAAAAGCGAACGAGGGTGGAGCTGGGCGGCCTGATCGCGGGCGTGCTGGAAGAACTTCGATTTTCGATCAGGGAACGGAATGCTGAAATCGTTGTTCAGGAGGACATGCCCGTCGTGCTGGGGGTTGACACGCATTTGCGTATCGTGTTCCGAAACCTGGTGGCAAATGCCTTAAAATTTTCGGATAAGCCGGTTCCAAAGATCGAAATCGGTGCCGTATCCTCTCCGGATGCGACTACGGTGTTTGTTCGAGACAACGGCATCGGGATCGAGAAGGCGCATTTTGACAAAATCTTCCTGATATTTCAACGGTTGCACAGGAAGGAAGAGTTTGAGGGAGTCGGAGCTGGATTGACCATTGTTCGAAAAATCATCGAATCACAGGGAGGAAGAATCTGGGTCGATTCGAACGTCGGAGAAGGTTCCACATTCCGATTCACAATTCCCAGCGGATGAGAACGACACATGCAGACAACTCCAGGACACATGCGTATTCTGCTTATCGACGATAATCGCGATCATGCCAATATCCTGCAATGGATCTTTCAGAAGACCGGGCGGAACGATGAATTCATGTATTTTGGCGATGCCATGAGCGCGCTCGCGTACCTCAAGGAGCAAGCCGCCCGACAGAGGAGGCGACCTGATTTGATCTTCCTCGATTTCAATCTTCCCAGGCTGGACGGACGGGAAGTGCTGCGCATGTTGAAAGCGGAGGAGGCAACGAAGTCGATCCCTGTGGTGATTGTGAGCAGTTCGGAGCGTGATGAAGATGTCCGTCGTGCGTATGAACTGGGCGCGAGCAGTTATGTCTCAAAGTCCGAAATCCTCGAAGATGTCACTCCTATGCTGAAATCCATTGACTCGCTCTGCTCGAAGGCGCCGTCGAAGTAAACTGAAGGAGATGTCGCGTATGAAGAAGCATGTCACGGTGTTGTTGATTGAAGACAACATCGATTTCGCCAAGCTGGTGAAGATCTATCTCAGCCGCTTCGACGAAGCGGAGATTGAGGTGATCTGGAAGGAGAATGGTCCGGAAGGAATCGATGAGGCAGTGCGCAATCCCGCCATTGATGCGATCCTCATGGACTACTTCCTGCCCGGGATGAACGGCCTGGAGATTACGAAAATGCTCAAGGAGAAGGAGGTGCCGATCCCGGTTGTATTCCTGACGGTGAATAAGGATATGGCTCTCGCCGTGGAAGTGATGAAACTGGGAGTTCAGGATTACCTTGTGAAGGAGGAAATCAGCACTCCCATTCTTCCGAAGACGATCATGTCGGTTGTCGAGAAACGAAAATTCCAGAAGGAGATAGCCGAACTCGAAGTGCGGCAGAAACGACTGGAAGCAATGCAGGAGATGATTGTCGGAATAACGAACGAGATCAGCGCACCTCTCAAGAACATGAAGGACATCGTCGACGTCCTCGTGAAGCAGACCGGGGGTGATAAGAGGGCGAAGTACCTCGCCATCGTTCGGGAGAATGTTGAACGGATCGAGTCGAAGATGGAGAAGCTGATCAACCTGAAGGAAGATAAGACCGTCCAATACATCAAAGACATACGAATGATCGACCTGTCGTGAGGTGCAGTGTGGCAAACCTGGTGAAATCATTTCTGTCGAGAGAAGAGTTGAAAGTTGTTGCCGAGGCGATAACGGAGACCGAGCGCCATACATCGGGTGAGATCCGCGTTGCGATCCGGCAAAAACGCGCGAAGCGCGAAAGGGGATCGTCGGTTGAGCAGCTTACCCGTCTCGAGTTTGCCCGGCTGGGGATGATCAAAACCGAGGAACGGACCGGCGTGTTGTTGTTCATTCTCGTTGAGGCGAGAGAGTTCTTCATCCTTGCGGACGAGCACATCAATGAGCGCGTGGCCCCAAAAACCTGGGACGGGATCGCGAAGATGATGGCGGAGAAGTTCGCGAATGCCGAATACCGCGACGGTCTTCTGGCGGCGGTACGGTCCGTGGGCGAGCATCTGGCTTCGCATTTTCCTGTCCGCAGCGATGACAAAAACGAATTGCCGAATGACATAGCCCTATCATAGCATCACGCGCGCTTCCACCTGAGAATCTCTCCTTTTCAAAGCGGATACCGATGAAGTTCAACGTTGCACTTGCTCAAATCGACACGAAGCTTGGGGATGTAGAAGCCAATCTGAAGATCCACCTTTCGTCCATCGCACGAGCGCAGGAACAGGGGGCACAGATGGTGGTGTTTCCCGAGCTGAGTCTGACCGGGTACACATTGCGAGATCTCACCTGGGATGTAGGTTTGAACCCGTTCAATGACCAACGGCTTGAACCGTTGAGGAAGGCCAGCCGTTCGATCTCCATCGTCGTCGGCTTCGTTGAGAGCGCCGAGGATCATGGATTCTACAACTCGGCGATGCTTCTTGAAGATGGGCTGATCCGGCACATACATCGCAAAATCTATCCGCCTACCTATGGAATGTTCGAAGAGGGGAGATACTTCAGCAAAGGTCATCAAGTGGCAGCGTTCGATTCCAAATTGGGCCGGTTCGGCATATTGATATGTGAGGATCTCTGGCATATTTCGTTACCCTACGTGCTGGCGCTTGATGGCGCGGAGGCCATCATCTCACCTACTGCAAGCCCCTCGCGCATTGGTGCCGGTCCCGGTGAGATCGGAAGCGCCACGGTCAATCAGGAACATCACAAAGCTTACGCACGCCTGCTGAGTTCGTATATCGTTTTCAGCAATCGGGTTGGATACGAAGATGGGGTGAATTTTTGGGGAGGTTCCAGCGTGACGAATCCGAGCGGCGTGACAATTGCCAGCGGCCGGCTTTTCCACGAAGAACTTGTGTTGGCGGAAATCGACGATCTGGAAGTAAGTCGGGCCCGGCGGTTTTCGCGGCACTTTCTGGATGAAGACTTGAATCTTGTCCAGGCGTCCCTCGAACGTATTCGCGGCGCACGAGGTTTGCGCACATCTGAAGACGGTTCAAAATAGCAGGCTGTCATTCCGCCCTCTCTCTAGTACCCTTCCTCGTCTCTGACATTATTGAATCTGCGCAGTTTTTTCCATATCTTACATAAACTTGCCTAAACAGGATTACAGTTGTCATCTGAAACAGGAGAAGCAATATGAGTACGGTAAAAACCGTTGGTCTGATGGTCCTCATGATGGCCCTTTTGATGTTGGTCGGCCAATGGTTAGGTCAGGAACAGGGCCTCTTTTTGGCCTTCTTCATCTCGTTGGCGATGAACTTCGGTATGTACTGGTTTTCCGATAAGATTGTCCTGATGAGCTATCGCGCACGTGAAGTTCGTCAGGACGAATCACCACGACTTTTCGCAATTGTTCAGAAGCTTTCCATGCAGGCCGAGCTTCCGATGCCGAAGGTGTACATCATCCCAGGCGATACGCCAAATGCGTTCGCGACGGGTCGGAATCCACAACATGCCGCCGTGGCGGCTACCGAAGGCATATTGAAGATTTTGAGCGAAGATGAACTCGAGGGCGTGATTGCACATGAATTGGCTCACGTGAAACACCGGGACATTCTCACGGGCACGATCGTCGCGGCCATGGCGGGAACTATCACCTTTCTGTCCCGCATGGCGATGTATGCTTCGATGTTTGGCGGAGGCAGCCGGGACAGGGAGAACTCAAATCCAGTTGGCGAAATACTCCTGCTTATCCTGGCCCCGATTGCAGCCATGCTGATTCAGTTCGCCGTTTCTCGGTCGCGGGAGTTCGCGGCGGATGAGGGCGGGGCTCGAATCTGTAAGCGCCCCTTGAGTCTGGCGAATGCGCTGAAAAAGCTGGAGCGCGGAGCAGAGCTCATCCCTATGCAGAACGCGGGCACAGCCACTGCTCATATGTTTATCGTGAACCCGCTTCGAGGGGGCGGCATCATGAAACTTTTCTCGACTCACCCGCCCATGGCGGAGCGGATCGCGCGCCTTGAAGCGTTGGCGATGGGTGGAATTCAATAGCGAAATCCCGCGCCTCGGGGGATATCAGGAATCTTGCCCGGGGCGCCGTGATACTTGCTTCGGGTACCTCAGAAGAGGTTTGTTTGAAACTTCAGCACCACCGGTCAAATTCGATACAAGGCACACGATGCCGCATTTCTGTAATGATTGCGATGTCCGTGATAGCGTGTGTCTTAGCCGCGGTCCGATTGGCGGCGCAAGGGATGGGAACCAGTGTACCTATGGTGTTGCGTTCTCAGGCTGGTAGCGTCGTTGCAGAGGCATGGACTCAACTGGCGGATTCGTTGCATCGTCCTGGGGACATCTGGGTTTCCGTTGAAGGCGGCACGGCTAAACGCATAATTGAAAACGCGTGGCTTGAATTTCTCGGTCGGCACGGATTTCGCCCGCAATTGGATCGGAATAAGGAACGTGGCGGAGAGGGAATCCTGATCACAGTCCTTGATCAGTCTGTCCGGCACAAGCGCCTTGAAAACGGCGAATTTCTCAGAGAAATCCGGACCGCGCTGGAGACGAGACGCATCGCGGTTACTGATGAAATCTTGAGGTATGCAGGTCCGTTCCAGCGTCGAACGGTCGATACAGTGGCTGTGAGGGATGACGGTGGTCTGGCAGAACTCAGGAACGAAGAAGAGCGGTCATTCGTCGATAGGATTGTGGGACCTGTGCTGCTCATCGGTGGAGCTTTTCTGATCGTTTACTTGTTCTTTACGGTGAGAAATTGAGACTCACGTTGCGGAGTCTTGTGGTTGGTGCTCTGGTTTTGGGCGCGGCGACGGCTCATGGTCAGTATGCGCCGATCAGGCTCTCGGTTTTTGGAGACGTTAATCTCGGCCGGTCCGTCGGTCAAGAGATTCTCAAGGGGAACATCGGTTATCCTTTTGAATACGTTGCGGACTCGCTGCGGAAGGCAGACATTGTTTTCGTCAATCTCGAGAGTCAGCTGTCGGACCAAAAGGGTGTCACGGTCCATCCGAAATACAACATGGTCTTCACCGGGCCTCCAGAGGGAGCCCTCTCACTGAAGCAGGCGAAGATCGGATTGGTCTCGACAGCGAATAATCATGCGTACGATTACGGCAACCGGGCGCTTCGCGAGACAATCGAGAATTTGAGAAATGCAGGAGTTGACTTCGTCGGGACAACTCTTGATTCGGTTGGCGAGTCGGTCCCCGCGATTGTGGAGTGGAACGGAACGAAGATCGGATTCCTCGCCTACACCCAGTTTGTCAATCCAAAGTCGGATTGGGGTGGAAAGATCGCTGTCTACGATCGGGAGAGAGTTCGGGGGGACTTAGAAGCAGCGAAGGCTGCAGCGGATTTCGTCGTGGTGAGCTACCATGCGGGTGCAGAGTACGTTGATGCGCCTGCCCCGATGCTCCGACAGGAATTTCGCTATTTGGTAGAGTGTGGAGCGGATCTTGTCATCGGACACCATCCGCATTATGTTCAGGGAGTTGAACGGTACAAAGGGAAATTGGTTTTCTACTCACTGGGAAATTTTGTCTTTTATCAGCCGCAGCGGGAGTTGTCGAAGTTTGGGCTTGGGGCAACAATCGAAATTGTTAGAGATTCCACGTCGGTTCGCGTCGGTTCGGTCACGCTTCATGCCGTTCGGGCAGGGCTCCAGCCGTCGTTCAGGCTGACAGCTGTTGAGGAACAGAAGTTTTATGAACGTCTCAAGTCGCTTTCCTCCGTCCGCATTCTGAGGAGGGACGATGCATGGGTCATCGATGAGAAGGATAGCAATGAATAGAAGACAAGTGATCTTGGTAGCCCTCGTCGCAATTCTTGTTGCCGGTTTTGCTTTGACGGTGGGCGGTTGCGCGGCGACGCAGGAGCTCGAGCAACTCTCTGCCGAGCAGCGATTCACGCGTGCGATGGATCTTTACAGAGACAAGAGCTATCTCGACGCCTACGAGGAATTTCGCATCGTGACCCTGCAATTCCAGGGCAGCGCCTTTGCGGATAGCGCTCAATTCCAGATGGGGGAGTGCAGATTCATGAGGGAGGAGTACTTGTTGGCCGCATATGAGTACGATGTCCTCACCAGAACCGCTCCGACGAGCAAGCTGGTGCCTGAAGCGCGCTACAAGCGCGCCCTGAGCTACTACAGGCAATCGCCTGAATACTATCATGACCAGACGTCGACGCGCCAGGCAATTGACGAGTTTCAGTCTTTCATCGAGTACCACCCTACGGACTCTCTGGTGACCGATGCTGAAGCCAAGATCAGCGAGCTCAATACAAAATTGGCTCGTAAGGCATTTGAGAACGGAATTACCTACATGCACATGGAGTACTACAAGTCGGCAGCCACAGAGTTCGACTTCGTGCTGGAGAAGTTCCACGATTCGCCGTATGCGGAACAGGCGCAGCTGAGAAAGGCCGAAGCAATGCTGAAGCGAAAGAAGCTTCCGGAGGCGAAGACCGAAATTGAAAAGTTTTTCGTGAAGTATCCGAACAGCGCGTTGAAACAGGAAGCTGAATCTCTTCAGAAAGACATTCTCTCCCGCGTTGCAGAAAAGCCCGCAACACCGTCGAAGCCGCCAATCCCGCAGGGTCGCACGGACGCGTCAAACAAGGAGTAAGACAATGCCGCGCCAGCGCCTTCGAACGGTGAAAGAATCGCAAGTACAGATGGTTCAGATGGTTTTGCCCACAGACACCAACCGGCTGGGAAATCTTCTTGGCGGACAGTTGATGCAGTGGATTGACATCGCGGCTGCCATCGCGGCATCTCGACACACCAATCGGGTCTGTGTGACGGCGTCGGTCGATGAGTTGAATTTCCATCACCCCATCCTCCAGGGTGATGTGGTGACGCTTGAAGCATCCGTGAACAGAGTCTTCCACACGTCGCTCGAAATCGGCGTACGCGTAACGAAAGAAAACCTGCTGACCGGGCAGCAAACATACACGAACACAGCCTACCTGACCTTCGTTGCCATTGATGAGAACGGAAAGCCGGTCGTCGCGGCGCCGGTTCAGCCGGTAACGAAGGAGGAAAAACGACGTTATGCCGACGCGGCGCGGAGGCGCTCTCTCCGGCTCCTTCATCGAAAACAGCGCTAGATGCGTCCTATGTCCCAGTCTGTGTTCGTTTCCCGATGCAAAGGTGTCAGAAACCTGTGATCAACCGTCTAGAATCGGCGCATTACTCGTCTCACTTCTTCGCCGCTACTCTCGTTTCCTTCTGGCTGTCCCTTTGCCAGGCCCCCGCTCAGACACGTGAAACAGCCTTCGGACAGGTACGTCGCACCGCTGTTTTAGGTTCGTTCGATCAATTGACGTCTGGCGCCGGTCCGCAAGGCGATCTCAAGCTCTACTTCTGGAGTCGCCGGGGATTGGTGCTGGGATCTGTCGGGCTCGATTCCCTGGGACGGCTCGACGGATGGCGAAGTCAAAAACTCCTCTCGCCCATCGACGAGTTTCTCAGCATCGCTTTTCCCGGAGAACGAAAGAGCATCGGAGTCGGAATAGACAGGGTTGAACGCAGGTTGATGTTTTTCCCGAATCTTGCTCCCGACACTCTTCGGCCATCGACACAGGTCCAGCTTCCTGTTCCGCCGGGTCGTGTCGTATTCGGAGATCTGAACAACGACAAGCGGCTCGATTTCATTGTGGTAGATCGCGAGAATCCTGGTGCCTATCCATTCTTCGGCATCGGCAACGACAGGTTCAGGCAGGGGAAGCCTATCGCAGAAGACAATGCTCTCGGTGAACTCACGCTCACCCATCTCAACAATGACAGTGTGATCGATATCGTCTGCTATGACTGGATCAAGAGCGAAATCCACTTGCTCTATGGTATCGGGCAGGGGAAGTTCCTCGATCAGGCGGCTATTCCGATCGGAGGAGATGTTCAGAGTATCATTGCCACACCATTGACTCCGGGAGGGAACCTCGACATCATCGTAGCGTACAGCCATCCCTCAAGGATTGATATTCTTGAAGGAGACGGGCTGGGGGGGTTCAACCAGGGTGCGAGGCTGGATCTGCGGCTAACTCTGAGCTCATTGCTCGTGAGTGACATCAATCGTGACGGCTACCGGGATCTCATCGGATTGGACGGTTCCTCCGTCGTGCGGGTTTTTCTGAATGGAGGAGACAACTCCTTCGACGACCGACTGGACTATGTCGGCGGTCGGGGCGGAGCCCAGATCGTCTTGAGCGGCGAGAAATCGGCATTGTTTCCAATAGCGATTACGCTCGACAGAAGCTCGCGCGAACTGGTTATATTGCGGAGCGGACTTGAATCCGTCCACCTTGTCGACTCGGTTGATTTCGCAACACCATTGCGCCCGCGGGGTGTTGCCATCGCAGATGTCGACGGTGACGGTGTGAAGGATCTCACGATGGTCAGCGGGGGGAGCAACTTGTTGACCGTACACCTGAATGACAGTCTCGGGGGCCTGTTTGGTCCGACGGGATTTTCGCTGCCCGCGGGGGCATCGGAGCTGAGATTCCATTCGTACAGGGACTCGGCCGCGCGATTCCTGATCTCATATCCGGAATCACATCAGGTCTCCGTGATGTCGGTGGAAGTGCGTGACGGATCGGCAACGAACGCCGCCATCGGGACGGAACGAGCATCGGAATTTCTGTATTGGGACGGGGAGCAATCATCGACGATCAACTTCTTTTGTTACAGCGCGGCGACCGGCTCAAGCGGGGCGCTGCTGACGTTTTTCAAGGAAATCGAGTCTCACCAATTCCTGGAGCGAAGCTTCAGGCTCGCGACGTCAAACACACTTCTTGCAGCCGGGGTGGGATTGCTGAACGGCGATCGGATTCCGGATGTGGCGTTTGTGTCCCGCAATAATCAAGCAGGCAAGACGGAGTTGGCTGTCTCGCTGGCTGACAGCGCTTACAGCTACAAACAGAAAAACATCATATTCGAGGTGGTTGAAAAGAGCCCGAGCCTGAACTTTGTTTGGGTTCTTCCTGCAACCGGGGCCGCACGACCGGATATAATCTTGTATCGAGGTGGTGCGAGAACGACACTAGAGCGCTTCAGGCAGATCAAGGACAATGTTTTCTCGAAGCCCGATACCATCTCATTGGATTTGAAGATACAGGACAGATCGCAGCTCCGATTTGTGGATTTTGATGGTGATGGGACTCCCGACCTGATCGTGCGTGATCAGGCAAAGGGGGCGGTTGGTTGGCTCAGAGGATTGAAGGATGGATTTGAACCTTACCGGACGATTTGCAGCGTGCCGCCGCGGGCCTTCTTCGACGTGGGAGACCTCAATTGCGACGGAATCCAGGATCTGGCGGTTGTGCGCTCCGACCAGGGGGTTTTGCGAGTCTATGACGGTGCCACGTTACTGAGAGCGACCCGTGCCGCAAATCAATAGGATCATATCGATCGTGGTGCTGCTGTTGTTGCCGTGCCTTGCTGCGGGGCAGGAGGCAGCGCGATCAAGGGCATCGTCAAGAAATATCGATCGGATTCTCGGCATCGTCCCCGCAGAACCGGGAAAATGCGGGACAAGCGCGTTGGCGCTCGCATATGCCAAGTGGAACGACCTCAGTGCGTCAGTCCGTCAATCGGTGCTTCAAGCGCTCCAACGGCCCGGGATGCAGAAGGACCGGCTCAGTCCGAGCGGACGGTTCAGGATTCACTATGATACGACGGGTGTGGATGCGCCGGCGCTCATCACCGCGGGGCCCGCGGGTCAACGCATCCCAGGTTCTGCGGAACGATTCATCGATTCCGTGGCCGTGTACTTCGATTCGATCTGGAAATTCGAGATTGATTCGCTTCATTACACCGCGCCACCTCAGGATGGATTGCAGGGGGGCGGTCCGGAGTATGACATCTACGTCGAGGAACTTGGGACCGATATGTTTGGTCAGACATCCTGGAATCAGACGGCTGATATCGTCGAAGATGGCCAGCGTCAGCGATTTTCGACGTACATCGAGATCGACAACGATTTTGTCGGCTACCGGACACCGGGCATGGAGGGCCTCGCGGTGACTGCGGCTCATGAGTTTTTCCACGCCATGCAAGTGGGAAGCTACGGTGTCTGGACGACTGTGCCGGACTTTGACTTCTATTTCTACGAGTTGTCTTCGGTTTGGATGGAGCACGCTGCGTTTTCGAATATCCACGACTATTACTTCTATCTGCCCAAATATTTTCAATTCTTCAGAGACGGGCAAGATCGGTCCTACCCGTTTACGAAATTCGACGGGACATTCAGAGGTTACGAGCGGTCCATCTGGGCGCACTACCTGGCAAAACGCTTTGGTCCTGACATCCTGAGACAGATATGGGCGGGGATGAGACAAGCGCCAGTTCTGCCCAGCACCATTTCCGCTCTTCAACAACTGGGGACAAACCTCGAACAGGAGTTCGCGCAGTTCGGCATCTGGAACTACTATACTGCCGACAGAGGTGACCCGGTGCGATTCTATGACGAAAGCCGCGACTATCCGCGCTACAAACCGAATATCAGCATGGATTTTTTCGGAAGCCAGGCCGTGATCGGCACATCTGCGCCGGCACTTTCGACGCAACTGTATCAGTTCGTGCTTCAACATGACACGATCATTGCGGTTATCTCGAACCGCGACGTGGCATCGGCCCGGATTCCGTCTTCGTCCATGGCAGAGTTCTCGCTGCAAATGAAATCGTCGGGTATGGAACCGCCGTACCAGTTGGTGGCAAACGGGATTGGCGTATCGTTCAAAACTGCCGACCCGGCGAAGTGGAATACCACGTACCTGCGCTCTTCGAGCAAGTCGAATGCCGTGATATCTCCGGGTCCGTCTCCCAATCCGTTTCGATTGACGCTGGATGCCCGACTGATCCTGCCGGTGAACGGCGGCATTGCGCAACCCGTCGATGTCTATTTCCTCAACAATGCGGCGGAGCAGGTGTTCGCCCGTCAATACGCTGTGCGTGAATCGTTTGGCATGACCGTGGTTGAGGTGCCGGCGGCGGATTTACGAAACGATGTTTCCACGGGGATATACTTTGTGGTCGTCCTCTGCGGCGATGAAGAATTCAAATGGAAAGTGGCGATTATTCGATGACGTCTGTGTCGCTGAAATTGGACGGAGTCTCGAAAGAGTTCAACCGCAGATTGATCTTCCGGGATGTGTCGATCTCTCTGCAAGGGGGAGATACTCTGGCAATCACCGGACGGAATGGCTCCGGAAAATCTACCCTCGTGAAGATCCTCTGCGGCCTGTTGTCCCCGACGCGGGGGACCCTGATGTACGCTCTTGACGGAAAGGACATCGAGGTTGATGCGATCAAAGATCACATCGGCCTGGTGAGCCCGTATCTGCAGATGTACGATGAATTCACCGGATTGGAGAATCTCGAGGTCCTGTCCCGGATTCGGGCTGATCGCAATATTACGGGAGAGACAATTGCCGAAGCCCTGAAGAATGTCGGTCTCTGGGATCGGAGAAATGATTTCGTTCGCACATATTCCTCCGGGATGAAACAGCGGTTGAAGTATGCGTTTGCTGTGCTGCATCGTCCGGGCGTTCTAGTGCTTGACGAGCCGACATCGAATCTCGATGCGGACGGGATAGCCATGGTGGAAAGATGCGTGAGGGAGCAGAGGTCGCACGGCATGCTCATCGTCGCGACGAACGATGCTGACGAAGCAATCTGGTG
>Ga0209211_10010273_pt1 | contig 12240 bp, 13 predicted proteins | sample RifGroA2_FD_183992 | JGI IMG/M metagenome (GOLD analysis project Ga0209211, IMG submission 183992) | Groundwater microbial communities from Rifle, Colorado, USA - Groundwater A2 (SPAdes) (version 2) | ecosystem: Environmental > Aquatic > Deep subsurface > Groundwater | place: Rifle, Colorado... | reverse complement strand
CCATCACTCATGGTCACAACGTTTCCACCGGCGCTTGAATATTCTTTGATACATTTCAGATTGATGAGATGGGATTTGTGTATCCTGAAGAACTTCTCTTTCGGAACGGCATCTTCGAAGTCTTTCAATGTGCGGGAGACGATTGCGCTCTTCCCGCTCTTCATAACTACTTTTGTGTAGGAACCTTCTGCCTCAAGTCGGATAATGTCATCAAGTGCCAAAACATCAAAGCCATGGGAAGCGGGAAGAACCAGTTTTTCCGCATCGAAGAGAACCTCATCCTTCATTCTCTTGCTCTGCAGCGTCAGAAGTTTCTTAACCGTCTGCTTGAGCTCCTTTATGTTCACCGGCTTCAGAAGATAGTCCGCAGCACCGGCTTTGACTGCTTTGATGCCGTATTCCTCATGCGCGCTCACAAAAACGACCATGAAATGCGGCTCATCATATTCTTCCAGAAAGTCAAACCCGTCGAGCACCGGCATCGTGATGTCGAGAAATACGACATCAGGATTGTGGATACTGACAAGCTTCTTTGCACTCACGACAGAATCAGCACATTCCACAACCTCGATCTCGTGGCAATACGTCTCGAGGATCTTCTTAAGATTTTCCCTTCCGTAGAGCTCGTCATCGACTATTATTGCTTTCAGCGTCATCGGGGCCATTGAACTACTATCTTTGATTGGCACAGGGCAACATAATATACTGCTCCCCTAAAATCAAGATGGTCAAACGACAGGAACCGTACTTCGTTACGTGGATTCGTGAACACTGGGTTTTGATACTTCCAAGGAGGAGGAACCGACGCCGAACGACGTAAACACTAATCCGACCATGAACCACCATCCGAGACAGTTCACGAAGGTGCCGTAATAATTTTGAAAGAGGCTCCCGATCAGGAAACCGAAGATCGAGAACATCCCCCCCAGTGCTATGGCACGGATGTTTGGATCGGTTGAACGTCGCACTGTCTGAAAACCAACGACAAGGGTGATGACCCACATTGCGATGAAGGAGGCCAATCCTGGAACCCCTCCGGAAACGAGCGCCGTCAGGTAGTCGTTGTGCGGATGCACGGTCGTATCGTAATACCCTTCCTCAACCCTGTACTGCTCGAAGAAGTAATCCCAGTTATCCTGACCAACGCCAAAGACGGGATGTTCTTTGGCCATAGTGATCGCGCTCGTCCAAAGGTTCAACCGCGTTTCGTTTTGCGACACATCGACAATGGACAAGGCGCGCTCATACAGCGTCGGAACCGTCAGGATGCCGAGGATGGCAAGGCCGAAGAGGGCAACTGTGACAATCACTCCAAGCTTCCGGCTCTTCATGAAGGCAAAGAGCGGAATGACCGCTCCAAAAGAGAGCCAGATGCTGCGCGCAAACGTCCCAACCACTGCGAGAAAACTGAGCGCTGCGCCGACCCCGTACCGCCACCGTTCCTTTCCTCCCAGTTCCGAGACAAAGGCAATGCAGATGAAGAAAACGCTCATCGCAAATCCGGCAAAGGTGAGATAAAAGCCATAAAAGCCGACCGCACGAAAATACCCCGTTCCCATCGGTGTCAATGAAAGACCGCGGTAGAGCTCCACTCCCCCCCAGATTTGCCACAACGAATACACCATGGCAACCGACGAGGAAACGAGGAATACCTGAACAATTCTGACCAGCAACCGGGACTCGTGGACGGTCCAAAACAACATCAGCATCATGATCAGCGGCCACTCGTTATCGACGACGGCCCCGAGACTATGCAGAGGCCGGGGTGAGATTGCAGCGGCGATCACGTTCCAGGCGAGATAGCCGATCAGGGGAATGAAGAAGAAATGCCAACGGATTTGCCAATGGTTGTTGACAAGACCTTCGAGCAACCATCCGATCAGGGCGAGAGCGATGCCCAATTGAGCCGGTACGTGGGAAATGGGGAGGCCGAATGCGAAGAGATACAATCCGGCACGTGTGAGAGTCGTGGGAAAAGTGCTCTTGTTCATCCGTCGTCTCTGCCGGTTGTATTCAAACAGGCTGTCACGAAAGCTTCAGTCCTTGCCAGAAGAGTTTCCACGGGTATGGTGGCAACCGCTTGCCCCTGATCGGCCTCCAGCAATTCGTAGGGCACCCGGTACGGAAGCCATTCATGCACGCCGAGCATGGGAGTAAAAACGCCGAACACCGGTGTTTTCGCGGCTGATGCAAAATGTATGATTGAGGTGTCCGGAGTAATCACACAAACCGCCCCGCCGATGAGCGATCCGATCTCCAGAAGCGAGGCCTTTCCCTCCTCCGGAAAAATGAAACACGCAGCGGAGCGGGCTGCATCGGCGGCCAACCCCCGCATCTCGTCATCGTTCGGAGCCCAGATGAGTACCGTCCGTACGTCACTGCGTCGGCCAAGATGAGTGGCCAAAGCCCGAGCCTGTCCGATCGAGAGGCGCCGGACCGGATCACTTGCCGAAGCGTTCAGGACAAGATAGCGGGCTGTTCCCGTTGAAACGGCCGAACGAGGCCCGAGTACATGGCAACGAAGAAACCGATCCACGGCTCCAGCCGCAACGTCATCGACGAAAAGCTCAAAGGTCAGCTCATCATCCCGCCACCGGACACCAAACACCTGCTGGATGACCGATGCAAGCGTTTCTACCATGTGGAGCGATGAGCGCTCCAGTGTAAGAAGCCGATTGAAATAGAAGCGGTACTTCTCCGCTCCCTGTCCAACCTTGAACCCGTTCGGCGCAATGATATTTGCCAACAATCCGCCGGAAGTGGTCCGGTTGAAGATGAAGTTCAAAAGGACCTCGTACCCTTCCCTTCTCGCTCGGAGCACTTCCTTCCAGAGTCGCCACCAGTTTGCATGAAGGATATAGATCGCGTCAACATTCGGATCATTCCGGATCAACTCTGCATTCAACTCACTCGTCACCACACCGAGATGAAGGGTGGGGTGGGATTTCTTCAGGTTGCGAAAAATGGGGGAGGTCACGATCATATCGCCGATCCGGTCATACCGCAGGATCAGCAACTTGTGGACCTTCTTCAGTTCGAGAGGACGATCCGAGATGGGGTTTCTGAAAATCAGCCGGAACAACGGATACACGATGCCATGCCTGAACGCCAGTTCCGCCAGTCCGATGATCTTTTTCATCCGACTCGTGTCGATTCGTTGCGGGATTCGTGATGCCCGTGTTGGGTGCGTTGCAGGATGCGGCGGACCGCCGCAAGAACATCCCCCGGGGGAATCAGGCTGAGATTGTCCACATCCGTCACGAGCGTTTCGCTCGGCGATCCGTACGGCTCCCAAATCCTCAACGACTTATTCGACTGTACATACAGCACAACCGAGGGAATGTTGAATGCTGCGGCAAGGTGGACTGCCGAGGTGTCGGGGGTAATAAGAAGACCCAACTCCCGAACGAGGGCGGCGAACCGGTCGAAGGAGGGGGTCACTGGAGAGAGGAACACTTGGGGGAACGGCCCGGCAATGCTTTCAGCCTCTCCGTGATCGGCCGGTTGATAGAGAAGGAGGAGCCTGCCCTCCGGGTTCTCCGCAAGGAGACTTCGAAGAAGTTCCTGGTAATTCTTCCTTCCCCAAAACCTCACGCCGCGTCCCGGGGAGATGTTGATACCGATGAGAAATTTCCCCTTCAGGTCATTCTGCCCGAGAAAGTCCTTGGCGAACTGATCCGATTCTTTCGCAGTGGCATACCGGATCCGGAGTTCCTCCCGTTCGCTGTCGATCCCGAACGCCGTCAGGAGCCTTCCGATCCGGTCGACGATATGTGTGTCCTTCCGCGAGAGGAGCGGGACGGAGATATCGTACGCGTAAGTGTTTTCCTTCCTGAGCCCCACGGTCCATCGACCGCCGGAACAGAGACAGATCACGGTTGATGTCGTCGAAGGATTATCCATAAGGTCGATGACAAAATCATACCGTTCCCGTCGAACCGTCCGAAGCGTTGCAATCGCTCCGGGGAGGTTCTTCCTGTAGATCCAGCGATTGCGCACCAGGGGTTCATGTTCGAGAACGAAGTGATTGTTGGCGCTGAGGAGAAAATCGACGGTCGCGCCCGGATAGTGCTTCTTCAGAATGTGGATCAGCGGCGTCGATATGAGCACATCCCCGATCCGGTCCTGCCGGACAAACAGAAACTTGCACGAATTGAAATCCTGCCCCTGAGGCAAAGGCTTCCCGCGTTTGACAAACAGCCGGAGGATGTGGAGGAGCGCTTGACGAAAGCCAATCTCGACCCTTTTCAATCCCTCCATCAGCCCGGCCCCCTTTCGCGCTCCTGGTCGGCAAACTGGAGGGAATAGAGCCGTTTGTACAACCCTCCCCTTTTGCCAAGCAACTCTTCGTGCGTTCCCTCTTCGACGATGGAACCTTTCTCCAGCACAAAGATCCTGTCGCAACGGTACACCGTCGAAAGCCGGTGAGCGATAATGAACGACGTTCTTCCCTGCATCAACCGGTCCAGTGCCTCCTGAACCATCAACTCCGATTCGCTGTCGAGAGCCGAGGTCGCTTCATCCAAAAGAAGTATTTTGGGATTTCGAAGAATTGCGCGGGCGATGGCAATCCGCTGCCTTTGGCCCCCCGAGAGCTGCACGCCCCGTTCCCCGACTTCGGTCCCATACCGCCGATCAAGCTGATCGATGAACTGGTGGGCGTTCGCCATCCGGGCGGCTTCGATAATCTCATCCTCGCTCGCATCAAGCCGGCCGTAAAGGATATTTTCATAGATCGTCCCTCCGAACAGGACCACATCCTGCGGTACGGAGGCGATCTGCGAACGGAGCGACCGGAGGTCCATCTCCCGAATGTCGATCCCATCGATCAGAACGGCCCCCTCCGACAACTCGTAGAACCGCGGAATGAGGTTGATCATCGTTGTCTTGCCGCTTCCGCTCGGCCCAACGAGAGCAACCTTCTCTCCCTCCTTCACACGGGCATTGACCCCTTTCAGGGCAACCGCGTCGCCGTTGTACGAAAAGCTCACGTTGCGGAATTCAACCGCCCCATGTTCGATTTTTTCCTTCCTTCCCTTCCCTGCACCATGCTCGCGCTCCAGGTCAAACATCTCAAAAATAAGTCCCGCGGAGACAAGGTTCTTCTGGAGCCGGGCCACCCCTTCTCCCAGCGCCTTGACCGGCTTGGCGAGCGAGTTGATCAGAATCAGAAAGGTGATCATGGATTTGATCGACATGGTCCCTTCCAGGAAGAGGTACCCTGTGAACACCACGAGGAGCGACGCAACGAAGGTATTGAAGAACTCGTTGGTGGGACTGAGCAGGGCCATTGTCCGGACAATCTTCATCGAGTGGTGGTAATTGTCGTCCACTTTCTGGCGAAACGCCCCCCGTTCATACTCCTCCCGGGTGAACGATTTGACGATCCGGATGGAGGCGATCTTTTCCTGGAGGAAGGCCGAGATGTCGGCAAGCGTTTCCGTCAGGTTCCTGCTGTGGGACCGTATCCGGTCGCCAAACTTTCGGGAGATCACCCCGGAGATCGAAAAGATGAAAATCGTAAACAGGGTCAATTGCCAGTTGGAGTACAGCAACGCTGCGGCAAAGACCAGGGTGAAGACCATGTTCTGAGCCATCTCCACGATCAGGTACAGCGATTGCTCCAGGTTGTTCACGTCGTTCGTGATGCGGGACATCACTCGCCCGGTTTTCTGCTGATCGAAGTAGCGCACCGGAAGGGCAAGAACGGTATCGAACAACTCGATCCGGAACCGCATAAGGATCTTTTGCTGGGCCGAGCTCATGACATATTCGCGCAGGTAGGTGAAGAGCGCTTTCACGAGGATGAGGCCCAGCAGCAACAGCGCGAACAGGGTGATCAGGTCCATCGCCTGGTCACGCCCGCGGAGGCTGATTTCATGGAAGGAAATTCCCAACGCCCCCAGCGACGTATCGATGGCGATCTCTTTGCCGGCGCTCACGAGCTCGCCGATCTTTTGAAGGATGTCGAACAGCTGGGCGATGAGGAACGCGGCTGCGGCATCGGAGACGCTCATCATGGCGACGGAAAACAGTCCGGCCCCGATGCGCCATTTGTACCGGAGGAAATAGGGGAGGAGGCGAAGAAAGATCTTCATGAGACCGACAGGTTGTGCAGGATCATGAAATCCGTACCGGCGCGTTCTGGCGTTGCGGTCCGTGCGGTTTTTTGGGCAAAATGCTCCTTCGCGGAAAAGGAGCAGAGGTCGAACAACGGACATTTCCCGCAGAGGGGATTCTGCGCCTTGCAGACGCTTCTTCCGAAACGGATAAGGTTGATATGGAAAGAATAGGCTTTCCCTTCCGGGACAAGAGGCTGCATGGCATCGAATGTCTCTTCCGCGTTCTTCGTTCGTACCAACCCGAGCCTGTTACAGAGGCGGTGAATATGCGTATCGACCGGAAACACGTCGCGGCCCAACGAGAACACGAGCACGCATGCCGCTGTCTTCACACCGACCCCCTTCATCGACGTCAGGTACTCAAGCACCTCGCCGTCGGATTTTCGCTTCAGGTTTCTGAGATCGTACTTCCCAACCTGCTTTTTTATTCCACGGAGAATTTGCTTTATGCGCCGGGCTTTCTGGTTCTTCAAGCCCCCCACCTCGATAGCCTTGGCAAGGCTGTCGGTCGGCGCGTTGGCAACGCGCTCCCACGTGGGGTATCGTTTGCGCAATGTCACCCAGGCCCGATGGCTGTTCCGATCGTTCGTGTTTTGTGAAAGAAGCGTCGCGATGAGGCAATCGAGAGGGGATTCGAGGCGCCGGGGCTTCACGGGCACGCGGAGAAATTCATCCAGTTCCGCTGCAACTCTGCGGGTTTTCCTTGCTCCTACGTCCCTTGCGGTTTTGGCGGAACGGCTCACGTTACTGTTGGACTTGTTGTTCAACGTTCCCGGAGATGCAGATTTCACACTCACACAGCGAACGAAGATGCTCCCACGTATAGAGTCCGGTCGCGTGACCATCCCCCCAGGAAACTCCCAACGCGTAGGAGCCCACCTGATGGGCGCCGGTCAGTTTGTATTTTCCCGGGAGTTCAGGCTGGGGGAGCGGTGTGTAGCTCTTCAACAGGATGGTCTCCCCTTTACAACCTGCACAGGGGCAGTGATCACGCAGGGTTCGCAGTGAGGTAAAGCCCCGGTGCCCATCATCCCAGATCAAGGTAAGCTGTTCTCCCTTGGTCTTCTCATCCGCCGCAAACTTGATTTGCGTTGGAATCATGGTCATTTCCTGAAATGAAAAAAGGACAACCGGCAATGATTGTCCTTCTATGTCCTTTTGCTCATACCATCTGAAAAGTGGACCGTACCGGGATCGAACCGGTGACCTCGTGAATGCCATTCACGCGCTCTCCCAAACTGAGCTAACGGCCCGAAAAAGTGATTCAAATATACCCAACCGATGCAGGAAAGTCAACAGAAAGTTCTTGCAGCCCCTGACAGTTTTAGGTAACTTTTCAAAGATCTAACCACGGATGACACACTGATTGACACCGAGGGATCACTCCAGGCGTATTCCTTATCGTACAAAAACCATGAAAACGCAGTTCAAAATACTCTTCCTTGTCCTCCTCCTCTCCGTTGCCGCTGCTCAACCAAAACTGGTTCCGGTTACCATCCTTCACTGGAACGATTTTCACGCGCAGAACGAACCATACAACGTCACCGTCAAATCCCGTGAAACCGGACGGGATACAAGCTTCACCGTCGGAGGAACGGCCACCCTGCTGGGCTATCTCAACAAGTACCGGCAGGAATCTCCCAACCCTGTCCTTCTTCATGCCGGAGACGATTTCCAGGGAACACCGATCTCTTCCCAAACCTACGGCCGCTCCCAGATCGAACTGCTGAACCTCATCAAGCCCGATGCGATGACGCTGGGCAATCATGAGTTCGATTATGGAAGTGAAAAGCTGCGCTCCTATTTCCCTCTTGCACAATTTCCCATCCTTACCGCGAACGTGTACGATACGATCAGGAAGTCCCTGTTCACGCAACCGACCCGGATAATTAAATCCGGGGGAGTCACCATCGGGGTGATGGGATTGACCCATCCGCAGCTCGAAACGATCGTGATCCGGGACAGTCTGGTGGGTCTGATCATGCTTGATATCGACAGCGTTGCCACAAGCCATATCCGTGAGCTCCGGCAGCAAGGCGTCGACCTCATTGTCTCAGTCACTCACATCGGGCTGAGGTCGGACAGCCTGCTTGCCATGAACCATCCAGAAATCGACGTCATCGTTTCGGGACACGACCACTTCCCTCTCTTCAGCCCGAAGCGGGTCAACAGGACTATCATCGTCCAGGCAGGCCGATGGGGGCGCTACTTGGGCAAACTCGACTTGCAGGTGGATATTACAGGGGATTCCGTGTACAGTTATGCCGGTCGGCTTATTGAAACCCGCACGAGCGACATTACACCGGATCCGATGGCAGAACGGGAAGTCGAGCGACTCGTCGGTGACCTGCGTGCAGCGATGGAAGAAGTGATTGGGGAATTGAAAACACCCTGGGTCCGAAGTCCGGAACGCCGGAGGTCGGAATCGAACATCGGGAGTTGGCAGACCGATGTCATGAGGGCCTACGCCAAAACAGACATCGCGATCCAGAACTCCACGGGAATCCGAGTCCCGTTGGGAGCTGGACCAATCAAGGTCGGCAATATCTGGAGGATGAACCCGTTCGGGAACTACTTTGTCGTTTTCGAGGTTAATGGAAAAACCTTGCGACAGATGTTGGAATTCCAATCATCGGTCAGCACCCAGGAGTGGTGCCAGGTGAGCGGGGTACGTTATACCTTTGATTCACGAAAACCGGCCGGGCAAAAAATCCAATCTATTGAGGTAGGAGGAAAACCGATCGAAGATGGGAAGACCTATACGGTGGTGACCAACAACTACGTGACCAGCAACATCCCGGCTCATTTCGGCATTGATCCAAAAGGACTCAAGTTCCGGATGTTACCGGCCATGGACCGCGATGTCTTCATCGATGCGGTTCGGCAACAACAAATCATCTCTTCATTCACGGATGGAAGGATACTCGATCTTGGAGCGATTCATTAAGAAGACCGTTGCGGGCGTCGCCATTACGTTTGTAGTCTGCTTAGGAGCGTGCAAGGATGAGGTTACCGGTTCGAACGCCGACGCGATAGTTTTTCCCGGTGCAAATGTCAGCTACTCCCAGCATATCCAGCCCCTCTTTCAGCAGGCGTGCGCCGTCGGAGGATGCCATGCCGGATCAACGGCCCAGGCAGGACTCAATCTCTCTCCCCCCTCTTACAACAACCTGATGAACCACGTTCCCCGACTCGTCACCTCCGGCTCAAGCGGCAACAGCCTTCTTGTTCAAAGGCTCGAAGGCACCATTCAACCACGCATGCCCTTGAACGGCTCACCTTTGAATTCGAACCAGTTGACTGGGATCAGGAAATGGATCGACGAAGGGGCGTTGAATAATTAGGAATACGTTGCGAATGATTTTGCGCTCTCTTGTATAGAGAATTAAACGCCAAGGACGACTTTGCTTTTGTCAAAGCTCTGTTCTATATTTGTGCCAGACCAATAACTGCCTCAGGGAAGAAGACATGAAATATCCGGTGGTTGTTCATAAAAGCGAATATGGGTACGATGTACATTGCCCCTTGCTTCCGGGTTGCCACAGTCAGGGTGACACAACGGAGGAAGCATTGGAGAACATCAAGGATGCGATTAGAACCTACTTGACAATGGTGTCTGAAGAGGAGCAAGGATCCCTCCACGAGGTCGAGGTCGCTATTTGATGCTTTTTACCGACCTCTCTTCAGAACGTGTTGTGCAGGCTCTTTCAAAGGTTGGTTTTCGAATTGTTAAGGGGGGCAAACATATTGGTATGTCTGACGGGACGCGTCGATTGACAATCCCACGGCACAAACGAATCAACCCTTACACACTCAAAGGGATCATCAAGGATGCTGGGTTAACAGAAGAGCAGTTTAAAGAATTGGTCTGAATATTCTCCTGAAGACATTTTTAGCAAAAAAGGCGCTCAGAATTTCCCTAAAGCCTTTTGAGCCTTATTACTTTCCAACGATGTTTTAGCCATCGAGGTCCGGTTCACAGGTTTACACGGACGAACCGAAGCTCCTCACTCCCTCCTTTCCCCCTCAATACGCACATCCCTTCCCCACTGAAGCTTTCTTCTCAACACATCGAAGTAGCTTGTATTCTTCCTTTTCACAAGCCTTGCGGAAAACGGGGCCTTCCGGATGGTGATCTCAATCGGGGGTTTGAGGATCATCTCATCCTGACCGTCTGCCGTAAGGTGGAGGGTATGCGGAGCACGTGCGACGCGGAGGGTGACAACGGAATCGTCGGGAACAATAACCGGGCGGACACTGAGAGTATGGGGGGAAAGAGGGCTTATCGTAATGGACTTATGGGTTGGAACGATAATCGGACCGCCGCTGGCGAGAGCATAGGCGGTTGAGCCGGTCGGAGTCGAGAGTATCACGCCGTCCGCAGTGAATGTCGCCAGGTATTCACCGTTAACATACGTCTCAAAATCGACAACCCTGGACGAGCCATATTTGTCAACAACAACATCATTAAGGGCGGAGTAACTCTTTTTATTCTTGCTCGTTACGGCGGATAGCATCATTCGTTCCTGGACGAGATAATTCCCCTCAAGAAGTTCCGTGATGCAAACCTCGAGATCCTCCAGAGAGACTTCGGCGAGGAACCCGAGCTTGCCGACATTCACTCCGAGAATTGGAGTCCCCTGTCCCGCCACAAGACGCGCCATCCTCAGGATCGTCCCGTCCCCTCCCAAAGAGACCAGGATTTCGCATGCTCCCGGTATCTTCTCCAACGGGAGGATTTGCCTTTTCCCCAGTTCTTTGGGTCCGATTCTCTTGCTGATCTTTGCGGCAAGCCCGTCGTGAATGACAAAATCAACCTTCTCGCTCCTGAAACGATCGATCAGTTCCAGGGCGATATCCGGAACAGCGGACTTCTCAAGGTTGCCGGCAATCCCGAATCGCATGTTCAGTCCTTTTTCTCCTCCGGTTGCGGAGTCGGCTTCGATTGCTCGTCCACGTAATTCAATTTTAACTCCTTCAGTATGGAGGTGAGGAGACGTTCCTCATCAGGGCTCAGGTTTCCTTTCATCTTGTTCGCCATCATATCCAGCGTGTCGATGGCAAACTGAGCCTGCTCAAGATCCCGCTCGATTGTATCCGTCATGGGGTTCTTGATCTTTCCCATATGCTGCATGGCCGCAGCCTGAAACAAGAGGAGCAAATTCATGAGAAGCGCACTGTCTTTATCGCTTTGAGTCATCTCCTTAACTCCTTGGATTCCTTAACGATATCTCCCACAGCTTTGCGTACTTGGTGAATACATAAAATGAGGAAAGCGTGCAGAGCACAAACCCGGGAAGGCCATCCAAAAAACCCGCACGCAGTACGTACATCCTGAAAAAGACCCAGGGAGGACGAATCAGGAGCTGAAGAAGACCAAAACGTTCACCCTTTTCGTACAACTCCTCCGCCGCCAATGAAGTATACCGGTTGAACTTTTCAAAGTAATGAGCCAGTGAGGGATCGGTGTAGTGGAGCAGGTCGGATGAAAGGCGTCCCACCTCCCCCTCGACCTCAAGCCTTTCATGGACCTTCTGTTCCGTAAAGCGCCCCCGGGTCCGCCTGAAAAGCCGACAGACATATCCGGGGTACCATCCACAGTGGTTGATCCAGCTTCCCAGAAAGTTCGCCCTGCGTGGGACTTCAAACCCGTTCTGTGAAGGGTTGCTTTGGATAGTTTTCCGGATCTCATCGGTGAGTTCTTCCGGTACTCGTTCATCGGCATCAAGCCAAAGGACCCATTCGGAGGTGCACTGAGTCAGCCCGAAATTCTTTGCCGCTCCGTACCCATCCCATTTCCGTTCAAAGACCTTTGGGGTGATGGTCCCAGCCAGGACAACCGTCTTATCTGTGCTCCCTCCATCAACCACAACGATCTCATCTGCCCATCGGACGGTCTCCAAGCACTCGACAATATTCTTCTCCTCATTCTTGGTTATAACCAGTACCGAGAGAGATGCCACAAAAGTCCTTTTAAGGCGTTGTTAAAAAATATCATCCACGAAGTTCACGAAGGTACACGAAAGCGCCACTGTTCACATCAAGAATCATTTTTCTTAGTGACCTTCGTGCCCTTGGTGGATAATTTCTTGTTCAGTTACCCAAGACGATATTGACG
>Ga0209211_10010271_pt1 | contig 12241 bp, 10 predicted proteins | sample RifGroA2_FD_183992 | JGI IMG/M metagenome (GOLD analysis project Ga0209211, IMG submission 183992) | Groundwater microbial communities from Rifle, Colorado, USA - Groundwater A2 (SPAdes) (version 2) | ecosystem: Environmental > Aquatic > Deep subsurface > Groundwater | place: Rifle, Colorado... | reverse complement strand
ATTTCCCGCTTCAAGCATTGCCTGGTCGCCAATTCCAAAGTACACATCGGCGCGCGCAGGCGTTAAAATAGCGCTTCCGGTGTCCTGATCCAAAACGAAGAATGACTTTTTCTCTCCCACTTTTTTCTTGAACCATCCCTTCTTTTTCCTTGGTTCCACGACAGCAAAAGCCAATCCGCCCGCAGGAAAGACCTTTTTGTCCGTAGCTATACTCCTCATAGCAGTTACAGGCACATTAATGGAACCATACGGAACTGCATGTGTCACTCTTTTGAAAAAGATAAAACGGTCGTTTCTCTTCAGGTATGAATCCAATTCATTTGGATGCTGATCAAAATAACTTATAAGTGTAGAAAGTGTTAAATCATCTTCCTCAATCTTTCCGTCCATAACCAACATGCGTCCAATACTGGCATATTTATGACCCGAATCGGCATCATAACCGACATAGACTCTTTCTCCAGACGGGAGATTGATTTGTCCCGATCCCTGAACATGGATGAGATAGGCATCGAGTTTTGATTTAAGATAAACAATTTCATTCCCTTTCAGGAGACCACGTTCCTCAATCTCACGTCGCGTATTGTAAGGCTTTTTAAAATCAGCAGGTTTTTTATAAAGGGGATAACGAAACTGCCCGGTTGGCGTAAGACTTCCATCGTAAATAGGTGTTCCATAACCTGTAAAATGCACCTGGCCTTCGTATTCCCTACCGATAGCCTGAAAGACCCTGAAATTTTGAATTATATATTTGTTAAGCTCATCAGCGCTTCTGCAATTAAGAAATCCCTCCCGAAAGAATTTTAAAGTGCCTTCCAAATTCTGATGTGAGAATCCTGCCATGTTAAACCCATACGGATTGGACTTTACCTTTTTTAAATAATCCAGGCTGTTATCTATTGAACGTAACAGTGTGTCTCTGCTGTAATCATCCCTAAAATTAGGGAGTAGTTTAGGGTCTGTAATCTCCACCAGGGTGTCGCCAGATTCTCTTGGCACAAGGAGAGGTCTTTTTTTAAACATAGCACATCCTGATTGTAAGATTGCCATGAAAAGTACAGCCATCATTAAAATTGTGTGGACATTACTTCTTACTTTCATTTGCCTCCCCCTTTTTAAAGTGAAAATCACTTAAAGTTAAATTTTTAAATATGATATTTAGGCGGTATTTTATATTTCTTGTTATGCAGAATCAAAGGAAAAATAAGTAATAACATATACATTAGCTGCATAATTGAATAATTTTTTAATTTGACAATAGTTATTATCCAAAGTAGAATCATGACCTGTTTATTGTAAGAAAAAGAATTGCTCTTTTTATTTAATGAAAACGATTACAGGTAATTCTCCTTAATATACTGGAGAATAAAAGGGAATCCATATCTTATTTCAATTGAAATGAGATGAGGAGCGGACCCGCCGCTGTAACCGGGAACGAACGTCACGATGCCACTGTCTTATTTAAATAAGACGGGAAGGTGTGATTAGTAGGACGATCCGGGAGCCAGAAGACCTGCCTGTAATTGCTTCACGTAGTCTTCGATGGTAAGAAGGTGAAGGTTGTTATAATATAAATGTTTGTAAGGGCAGGTTTCAAACCTGCCCCTGCCGATAAAAATATAAAACCCATATCTTTTCCGTATCGAAGATATGGGTTTTTTTGTTTTAGGAAGGTGACAATTGAGAAGGGTAATTATTATATTCAGTATAGTTTTCGTATTTTTATTATTTACATCACAGAATGCAATATATGCCATGCACATTACTGAAGGCATTTTACCGCCAAGGTGGGTTTTTACGTGGTTCGCGGTGTCTACGCCTTTTGTGGGGATTGGGATATATCACATAAAACGAAAGAAAAGAATGGTGCCAAGCTATTTGCCTCTTGTTGGTATGTTGGGAGCGGCGGTATTTGTATTCTCATGTTTTCCCATCCCAGTTATTGCTTTAAACGGAATGGCTACATCCCACCCCTGCGGCACCGGAATGAGCGCTGTTTTGCTGGGACCATTTGTTAGTGTGGGGGTTGCAGCCGTTGCCTTACTCATTCAGGCATTATTTCTTGCGCATGGCGGTTTAACCACGCTGGGTGGAAATATATTTTCTATGGGTATTCTGGGCTCATTTTCAGGATATTTTGCCTTTAAAATAGCGCAGCGATGCAGACTGTCATTATTCTGGTGCGGCTTTTTTGCTGGCATGGTTTCTGATTTATTCACTTATTTAGGCACTTCCATTGAGTTAGGGCTGCTTGTAATCAACAAAGGCGGATCGTTCTTTAAAGCAACTGCAGAAATTTTCGCGGTGTTTATGATGACCTCACAGGGGATTCTGTGTATAGTCGAGGGTGTTGTGGTTGGTTTGGCACTGCTCTTTATTTATAAACGGAAACCCAGTATTCTATTTCATCTGGGAGTTATCAAGAATGATACAAAACCCATTCAGGCATAAATTAATAATGAAAAACCACAAATATACAAAAGATGCGGTGCATGGGATAATTGGCAAAAAGCAAGGAATCTTGCCCCTTGCCCCTTGCAACTACCATCAATTTTCCTTTTTTCACCTTTTTGTCACTTCATGTCTCTCTTTGCGTCCTTTGCGTCTTTGCGGTGAATTAATACTCCTTCTTTTCTTTGTTTTTATAATATCATGCCCTACTTTATTATTTGCAGAAGAACGCCCTGTAAAAATTGAGATGCCTGCAACACAAACTAACAAAGAGGATGCCTGGACAGGCATAGACGTAAGCATTGTAGGAAAGTATGCAACCAAGTATGGCCGTCCCCCGCGTGATCCTTATATTAATACAGATCAGGGTGACCTACTCCTTTTCGTGTTTACCATTGCCGGGGTAATCGGCGGATTTATAATAGGATTCAATGTGCGTAAGATTTTTTATGAGAAATAGATTATTTAAATAAAACACTGAGACACTGAGAAAAGCTTTGAATTTCAAGTACCAAATCTCAAACAAACACAAATGACCAAATACCAATACTCCAAAATAGTTTTGACCATTTGATTATTGGAATTTGGGGTTTGAAATTTGGTATCAGTTTATTTTTTTGAACCCCTCCTCACCTAACCTCTCCCACAATGGGAGAGGAAACTTTCCCTCCCTTGATGGGAGGGACTAAGGGAGGGTGTTGTATTTCATGTTCCTTTATAAGACAGTAGTATGTGAGAAATACGGTTTATATTGGTATTTTACAAAAAGCTAAATTGTTACGAAATTTGAAATAACTCTATGCCTTTGTGGTTACATTATCCACAGGAATAAAAACTATGGAATTCCTACACCATATATTTTCTGATGTGTATACCCGCCAAAATAATTGGCTGACGAGGATGGACGTTCGGGTAAAGCTATTTTACGTTGTTTTACTGCTCGCAATAAATTTATGGGCAAAGAATATATTTATCTCTTTGATATTTCTCTCCGTATCTTTTCTCCTGCTATTATCAATAAAAATCCCTTTCATGACAATACTCCGAAGCATGCTATTGCCAATCTCTTTTGCCATCTTAATTTTGCTCATCAAAGGACTGCACGAGGGTGAAAAAGAATGGGTGTCCTTTTCATTTGTGGGATATAAAGTACTCTTGAAGGAAGAAGGACTTTTGAGTGGACTTCATACCTGCAGCAAAGTACTGGGCGGCATTTCATTGGTAATCATATTCTCTTTTACAACATCAATAAGTCGGTTATGTGCAGGTTTAAAATGGTTTCGTTTGCCAGACACAATTATCGAACTATTGTCCTTTATTTATCGGTATATTTTTCTCTTTCTTGATGAAGTATCAACGATGTGGATTGCGCAAAAATCACGTTTAGGGCATACCTCCTGGAAAAAGATGATAAAATCTTTTGGCACACTGGGCGGAATGCTCATTATCCGTGCCTTTGAAAGGGCAGAACGCACCAATGAAGCAATGCAAGTGAGGGGTTATGAAGGAGGCAGCATATTGACAATTAATTTGACACCGTGGAGAAAACAGGAATATGCATCTGTATTAGGACTGGCCTTAATTTTACCCATCCTTATTTATATCGGAAGTATGCAAATATGGTAATATTGCAGATCAGGAACATTAAGTATCAATATCATGACGGAACGCTTGCATTGTGCGGTACGTGTTTAGATATTCACAAGGGAGAATTTTTAGCTATACTCGGCCCAAACGGTTCTGGAAAGACAACCCTGCTAAAACACCTCAATGGCTTGTTAAAACCAATGGAGGGAGAAGTGTTATTAGGGCAAAAATCTTTGCCAAAATATTCTTCAAAAGAAATATTTCAACTAGTGGGCATTGTGTTCCAGGATCCAAACGACCAGTTGTTTGCCCCTTCAGTGTGGGAGGATGTAGCCTTCGGGCCTATGAATCTGGGCTTATCAAAGAATGAGATTACTTGCAGGGTTAATGAAGCGCTATCGCTTGTAGATATGACGCCACATGCAAACAAGACCGTTGACGCCCTGAGTTTTGGACAAAAGAAACGGGTTTGTATTGCAGGAGTGCTTGCTATGAAACCAGAGATACTTGTTCTGGATGAACCCACTTGTGGTCTTGATCCTGCCGGCGTGACTTCCATTATGACACTGCTGAAAGAGCTTAATATTAAGCAAGGAATCACTATTGTTATGGCAACAAACACTGTGGATTTAGTGCCCATCTTCATGGATCGAACGGCAATTATGTATCGCGGTAATGTACTCAAAGTGGGCACCCCTCAGGAAGTATTTTCAAACACTGACGAAATAAGTTATGCTTGTTTAGAACTGCCTCAGATTGCCCAGTTAATGCAGATTTTGAGGGATGAAAATAATCTCACAATGGAAAACTTGCCTCTTACGATTGGAGAGGCGAGAAGGTTTTTAGTAAATACAATACGTCTTAAACATTCAGAAGTCAGTATGTAGGCGACTTAATAGTCATTTTCATCAGAATTTACGATTTACGAATTACGATTTGAAGTTGAAAAAATCGTAAATCTAAAATTTTAATTCAATTCCTTTCTGGTTGAGGCTCGTCCAACCTTGGAATATCTGACAGATACCATACGTAAAGAATATGTTTAAAGGACACGGCGGAAATATAAAGAGTATTGTTGATCACGGGAAAAATGGTTCCCTTGACTTTAGCGCAAGTATTAATCCCCTTGGATATCCAGAAAATGTTCGAAAGGTACTATTAGAAAATTTCGACGATATTCTGCATTACCCCGATATTGATTGTTCTACCCTGAGAAAATATATTGGCCAAAAGGTTGGGCGCTCTGAAGATGAAATCATTGTAGGAAACGGTTCAACAGAGTTATTTTATTTGATTCCCCGTGCCTTGAGACCAAACGAAGGAATTGTTTTTCAACCTACTTTTAGTGAATTTACTGAGGCGTTGAAATGCAGTCATGCAGAGGTAATTAATAACGTACTGAGGGAGGAAGACGACTTTTATTTTAAATATCATAAAAACCATTTTAAAGATAAAAAAGTAGAGATGGTCTTTTTATGTAATCCCAATAACCCAACAGGACAATTGGTAGAAAAGTCCATTATCATGGATATGATAAAACAGCATCCCAGCGTAACGTTTGTCGTAGATGAGGCATTTATAGATTTTGTGGATGAACCAGAAAAGTTCAGCATTACAAACGAGGCTGGCAAAATAAGTAATTTGATTGTAGTCAGGTCATTAACAAAATTTTATGGTTTTCCAGGTTTAAGGGTGGGATATTTAGTTGCCCATGCAGATTTAGTAAAAAAAATGATGGAGTACAAAGAACCATGGTCTGTAAATACCCTGGCGCAATTTGCGGCTATGGCAGCATTGGAAGATAATGAGTTCTTTTCTAAAAGCAGGGATTTTATATCAAATGAACGATTGTATTTATTTAACGAAATAGCCAATATACATGGGTTTTCACCTTATAAACCTTCGGCTAATTATATCTTTATTAGAATAAATATGAGGGATATGACCTCTTCATTATTACGTAAGCGATTGCTGGAATACGGCATCGCAATTCGTGATTGCTCCAACTTTTTGGGACTTAATAATAAATACTTTCGTGTTGCTGTAAGGACACGGAAGGAAAATACGACACTTATTAGTACATTGAAAACATTGCTAATGCAACAAAGCCTCAGACCAATGAAAATACATTAACTACAGGGGTATATCGGGTGTAAAGATAGACCGTTTCGAGTTCATGGTTAAATTAGGCCTTCGGCAACTTTTTCAATGTAGCGCGAACTTCAGTTCGCTTACATCCTATGCGAACTGAAGTTCGCGCTACAACTGCAACTTTGAAATTTCTGAACTTCAAGTATAGATTTTACTTTGTAGCAAGGGTTTTTCTCAGTGTCTCAGTGTTTCTGTGATTAACTTTTGCAGATTCAATCTTGTAGCCTAAACCAGTACGAAGCTCTAAAATCTGTTTTTTATTTATCTGTGTAATCTGCGAAATCTGTGGTTTCAGTAAACTTATGATAAATAGATCAATAATGATACAGGGTACAGGCTCCCACGTCGGCAAGAGTGTTTTGGTATGCGCACTCTGTCGTATCCTGAAACAAGACGGTTACAGGGTTGCGCCATTTAAAGCGCAGAATATGGCTTTAAATTCTTTTGTAACAAGAGATGGCAAAGAAATGGGGCGGGCGCAGGTGGCACAAGCAGAGGCGGCAGGAATTGAACCTATAGTGGAAATGAATCCCATTCTCCTTAAACCAACGGGTGACTGCGGTTCCCAGGTCATTGTCATGGGTAAACCAATAGGTAACATGACAGCCAAAGAGTATTATCAGAGGAAGGCTGATTTTGTTTCGATTATAAAAGATGCTTACGATAAATTACGAAGTAAATTTGACATTATTGTTATTGAAGGGGCAGGCAGCCCTGCCGAGATAAATCTGAAGGATGGCGATATAGTTAACATGGGTATGGCAGAGATGGCTTCTGCTCCAGTATTGCTAGTAACAGACATTGACCGAGGCGGCGCCTTTGCCTGGATTGTTGGAACGTTAGAGCTATTAACCACGAATGAGAGGGACAGGATAAAAGGCATTGTGTTTAATAAATTCCGCGGAGATAAAAGCATATTAAAACCTGGATTGGACATGCTCGAAAGCCGTATAAATAAACCCGTTCTAGGGGTAATACCTTATATGCACAATCTTGGTATTGATGACGAAGATTCCGTTTCGCTTGAGTATAGCAGTACCGTTACGAAATAGTTGCGTAGACATCGTTGTAATCAAACTACCACGTATATCAAATTTCACAGACTTCAACATATTTACACATGAAAAAGACGTGAGAGTGAGATTTATTGATAAAGCTAGTGATATTGGCAAACCGGACTTGCTTGTAATCCCTGGCACAAAGAATACTATTGAGGATCTAATATATATAAGGGAAAGAGGTATTTCTGGAGAAATTACAAATCTGGCAAGATACGGAACAATGATTATAGGTATTTGTGGCGGATACCAGATGCTCGGCATGCAGATTAACGATGCTCATCATGTGGAATCTTCAAAGGATAGTACACAGGGATTGGGTTTATTAAATACGGTAACCACTTTTGCGAGAGAAAAGCAGACATATCAGGTAAAGGCACGTATGCTCGAACATGGGCATTTGTTTCCTGTAGATAATGAACTTGTGGGGTATGAAATCCACATGGGGGAGACAACGCACAACGGTCATAATTCTGTCAGACCATTTGCAAGAATTACAGAACGGGCAGGAACAACTGTAGACATATTGGATGGCTGTGTTTCTTTGAATGGCAATGTAATGGGCACTTACATACATGGTATCTTTGACAATGATGAGTTTCGCTCAAAACTTATTGATTACCTGAGGCTCAAAAAGGGATTAAAACCATCGAAGGGACGTTATGCGGATTTTAAAACCATAAAAGAACTCAGATACAATGAATTGGCCGCTATCGTTCACAGGAATATAAATATTACCCTGGTTTACGATATGTTGAATTTATCCTGAAATTTGATGGGTATAAAAAATGAAATTTAACAGCTACATCTGGGAAATTTACAAAAGATCAAAACAAGGACAAGAAACCATTCGACGATTTAAAAATCTCAAGCCTAAAAAGTTTCAAAGAGAATTAGCAACTGATGATTTTGAAGACTGTACTGTTGAAATCCATGAAAAGTATGTCAAGGAAATCGGGGCTGAAACGATTCATTTCCATATTACTACTTTGGTTAAAGATTATGCCTCAAAGTATAAGTTTAAAAATTTTGAGAAAGCAGCCAATTTCTACGAATCAATTGTCGATAAAGGAGTACCACTTATTGCAAAAAATAGAAAAGGCAAACTAGTCAACATTCGCGATTTTGGTGGGCAAGAAAGTCCGAATGATTTCTATGATTGTGTAGAGTATATTTCTTTCGGCCTATACTTTGCGCACCCTGAATACTTTACTCCATATAGATTCCGTACCAAGTTCCATATTTTTCAGGAGATTTGCCAGGAATTTAATATTTCGATACCCGCTATACCGGGTAAAAACGATAAAAAGGAAAGATGTTTATATTACATCAAAATAAACCAGGCACTGTGTGAATTTCGCAATATGCATGGTCTTAAACCAGGTGAAATGTGCGCCTTTTTATATGACTTTGCACCGAATTTCATTAAGGATATTCAGGATGAAGAACTTCCTGCGCCTTCAAAAGTATGGTTGATTACAGCAAATCCGGTTTGTGATTTTGATATTATAGACAATGCAAAAAAGGACACAGTTAGTTGCTGGGGTGGAAATTTCTATACTCGGCGCGGTGATCTTCTCTTAATGTATGAGCCTTCTCCTAGAAGTTGTATACAATCAATATGGAGAGCAACTACGGATGGCTTCATTGATCCATTTTTTCATTGGCATGCTACAATTTGGATTGGTTCACCTATTAAAACAGCACCTGTTACTTTTAAAGATATGAAAGAGCATCCCCTCCTATCACAAAAGGGGGCAATTAAAGGACATTTACAAGGTACTAGCGGAAAGCCTTTTTCGGTAGAAGAATATCAAGCGATTCTGGATATAATGAAACGAAAAGGGCAGGACATTTCTCTATTGCCTAAGATTGATATTATCGATTATCTACCCTCAATCGAACTGGAGGATGAACGCACTGTTGAAGTTAATCTCATCGAGCCTTTCTTGAAAAAACTTGGGTTTCGTGAGAATGATTGGGTTAGACAGATGCCAATAAAAATGGGGAGAGGAGAGCGAAACTACCCTGACTATGTCTTTGGAGCTAATCCAAAAAGAGGCGAGGAATCAGCCAAAATGGTTTTAGAATCAAAATTTCAATTGAGTACTCATCGGGAATTAACCGATGCATACTATCAGGCAAAATCCTACGCATTGAGATTGCAGGCAAAGACGATGTTATTGGCTTCTAAAGAAGGGTTGTGGCTTTTCCGGCGGGAAAAAGACACCTTCGATATTAATAACAGCATACATAAAAATTGGAATGAGTTGAATCACCCAGATGTTTTTCACGAAGTCGTGTTGATAATCGGGAAGAAAAACATCTTATAAAAAACGAGGGTCCATATGAAATATAATCCAACCGTCCATCACAGGAGGTCTATCAGAGTAAAGGATTATGATTATTCTAGAGCCGGAACTTATTTTTTGACGATGTGCTTGCAGAGTAAAAGGTGCTTGTTCGGTAATGTCGTAAATGGTGAAATGATGTTAAACGACGCTGGAAAGTTGGTGCAACATATTTGGAACAATTTACCAAAGCGTTTTTTGTCAATTAAGCTTGACAAGTACGTAATAATGCCCAATCACATGCACGGTATCATTATCTGTAGAACCTTGTGTTCGCCCTGAACCTTGTGTTCGCCCCGAACCTTGTGTTTATCCTAAATCTTTCATTTATTCAGAAATAGCGAATGAAGGGAATCTGGACGAATACAAGCCTTCTGACAAGCACAAAGACCAGGGCGAACACAAGGTTCGCCCCTACGGGACAATGGATAATTCAATCGGCAGAATTGTTCAGGCATTTAAGTCAATAACAACTCATGAATATACGATTGGCGTTAAAACCTGCGGATGGATTCCGTTTCATGGGAAATTATGGCAACGAAATTATTATGAGCACATTGTTAGAACTGAAGACACATTAAACAAAATCAGAGAATATATCCAATACAACCCACTAAGATGGCATCTCGACAGAGAGAACCCGGAAAAAGTTGGTACAGATGCGCTAGAAGATGAAATTTTTAAGCACGATACCAAGAATGACGCAGACATCTAGCAGATGAACGATTTTAAATAACAGTTTGGTTGATGACATTATTATTCGTAGGGGCGAATCTTGTATTCGCCCAAATTTTCCACCATTGTAGTGTAAGCACAAGGTTCAGGGCGAGCACAAGGTTCGCCCCTACAAGTGACATTGAAAGGAGTATAGCATGTAATTCGATTTAAACGATGTATTTCACATACAGGTGTTCCGATATTTATCGGGACGAAAAGGGAATCCCAACTCCAATTTAAAAAGCAACTGCAGATTACACGGATTTCTCAGATTTTTTCTGTGTAATCTGTGAAAATCTGTGGTTTCAGAGTATTTAACTGGAGTAAAGGGAACGGTACCGTCGCTGTAATCGGTGACGAACGTTGCAAAAGCCACTGTCCTAATTTGGAATAATTTACCGCTGAGGACGCTGAGTTTACATAACAACCCACTTATTCCCCCTTAACAAAGGGGGATTTAGGGGGTTGTAACTCTGCACTCTCTGCGGTGAAAAAATTTGGATGGGAAGGCGCAACAAGTAGAATGATCCGCCAGTCAGAAGACCTGCCTGTAATGTTTGCTGAAAAAATCTTCTTCGTAGTAAAGGAGGTGAAGCGTGATGCCCATATTGTAAAAGCCCGTTTCTTCTTATGCGAAGGAACGGGCTTTTTTATTTTGATCGTGCATGAATTTTTACGTTGGACACAGATGAACACAGATTATCAGGATTTAAAAATTAGAAGATAAATTACTATCTGTGGTAATCTGCGGAAATCTGCGTCCTAATTAATGGTAGTTCAAATATTCAGGGAATCCCGTAGAGACGGGAGCTGCCCCGCAACTGTAACCGGTGACGAAATCTGCAATATGCCACTGGAAAGCCGTTTAAACGGTTTAAACTGATTAAACGGCTTTTTGGGAAGGCGCAGAAAGTAGGAAGACCCGGAAGCCAGGAAACCTATTTGAACATTATTTTATTAATCTTTATTTCCGAGGGGAAAGGAGAAAAGATAATGGATTTGTTCCGAATTTTTTGTCAAAAGAAAATAAAGAATTACTGTGTAGTATTTCTTTGTACATATTTTTTAGGTACGTGTACCAATGAACGGTTGTGTATTTCTGCCGATTTATCACAGGAACACTTTGAACAAGTAAGTGAAAGGCTAAATCGTCTGGAAAAGGAGGTCGAAGATCTCGACGAATGCTATGTAAGGGTAAAAGATGTACAAAAGGACGTGGAGATGATTCGGAGGAGCATGAGAGAAAGTACAGTCATTAAGGAGAAGAAGACAGGGATCAGTGGTCGATTAGAGACCAGCGTTGACAAAAGGGTAAAAAGTTTACAGGAACAGGAATATGAAGAGACAAGTCCAGGCACACCTGCCCAGGAGGAAAAACCAGAAGTCCGTGAACGACTGGAGTCCCGAGTGGAAAAGTTGGAAGAAACTGTGCAGGACTTGACTGGTAGGGCAGCCCTTATGGATACGGCAGAAGAGATCCGGAGGATGACCGAATACGTCTGTCCCAATGGTCATAGTTTTGAAACTATGAATGCAGACGGGAAGTGTAGTATATGTGGATTGAAGTTAAAAGAGAGGACACATTTCAAAAAGTTTAAATTTGCCCGGCGCGAAAGTGTTTCTGAAAGGATTGCAACTGCCTTAGAGGAAGAATTTAAAAAACGTATCCTTGTAGGCGCAAGCGGAACCGGGATATTCCAGCAGATTATGAATGACGACATTGGCCGTCACTCTTCCGCTCAAGGTTCCCTTGATCTGCTTTTTATTGGTAAACCACTTGCCTATACGACGTTTTTCGTGGATTTAGAGGCAATTGGCGGTAACGGGCCTGATGAATTTATTGGCAGTATTTCCGGCATGAATGAAGATTCGGCTCCACATTCTTTCCAGGATAGTGATGGGGTAGACCGTGTATCTGTCCGTGAA
>Ga0209211_10010270_pt1 | contig 12241 bp, 12 predicted proteins | sample RifGroA2_FD_183992 | JGI IMG/M metagenome (GOLD analysis project Ga0209211, IMG submission 183992) | Groundwater microbial communities from Rifle, Colorado, USA - Groundwater A2 (SPAdes) (version 2) | ecosystem: Environmental > Aquatic > Deep subsurface > Groundwater | place: Rifle, Colorado... | reverse complement strand
CCTTCCGGCGCCCGCTATATCTTTGACAGCCTTACCGGAATGCAGGACCTCTGGGGGGATGAAAATAACACGTATCAATTCTTTACCTATATGTGTCCCCGCCTGTTTGATCTCGGTACCGTAGCCTACTGGATTCTTGAAAAGGACGCCCACAGCCAGAAGTTTAAGGCCAACCTGAAGCATATAACACAGGACGTCTTTGAAGTATACGTGCGTCGTGACAAGCAGTATATCAAGGCCCTGAAATTGGCAGGCAGGCGTAACAGGGAAGCTTTTAAGCCCCATGTCTACGAAATTGAGGATATGGGGATACGGATTTTTTCTCAAAAAAAGGAGTCCTTACCTGATCTTCACGACAAGATAAGGGAACTGAGACTGAAAAGCGGCCTAAGCCAGAAAGACCTTGCTGACAGGATGGATGTAACTCCAAGTTTTATATCCCAACTCGAAAACAACCAGATAAGTCCTTCGTTAAACTCTTTTATCCAGCTGTGCAAGGCCCTGGACGTCAACCCGGCACGATTTTTTGAGGACATGAGACTTGCTCCTTTTCCAAAGATATTCAGGAGAAGCGACATCCTCTCAAGCCTCCAGCCTATGGAGGATGGCACAAGATTCTATACGATTATCGACGATGAAAAGACGACTGTAAGGGCCGTAACAATACCTGCAGGAATAGTGGCAGACGCAAAGTTCCATATGCAGGAAACTCCGGAATTCATTTATGTATCGCGCGGGACCGTAGCCATGACTTTTGAAGACAGGACGGAAATATTAAGCTCAGGCGACAGCATTTATCTCAAGGATGTAATGCCGATCAAGCTGATGAGCGAAGGGGGTGATGAAGCGGAACTGATTGTGGTATGGTAATATGATACGTCGGGGCTTTTTCTTTATCAGTAAAGACGTATGTGCTTTTTTTTGCCTTTACGGTTAATAAATACTTATTTCAACACCCAAAAGCATAAGCATTACTTAACCGAGGGGAGTGGCGATTAGCACCAGCGGGTGCTTCGCATATGAATGACAAACTAAACATGACGAGGAGATAAGACATGAATTTGCAACAGCCAAATGCTAATGATGCGACCAGAACGGCCAACCGTTCAAGGAATGTCTCACCTATGAGCGGATTATGTACCAGATGCATCGACGGATGCAGAGGTAATTGTGAAGTATTCAAGGCGACTTTCAGAGGAAGGGAGCTCCTTTATCCGGGACCTTTCGGCAACATAACCGCCGGCGGCGATAAAAATTATCCTGTTGATTATTCCCACCTGAATATTCACGGTTATGCCTTGGGGGCAAAAGGGCTTCCCAAAGGAAAGAAAGGAGATCCGGACACCGCCAGGTTCCCAAACGTTAATACCGAAACATCTTATGGATGGGACAAAAAGGTAAAAATGAAAGTGCCGATATTTACCGGCGCACTCGGCTCCACCGAAATTGCCCGCAAGAACTGGGAGCATTTCTCAGTTGGCGCTGCAATTTCCGGGGTAACGATTGTCTGCGGTGAAAATGTATGCGGCATAGACCCCGACCTGCAGTTAAGCAAAAAGAACATGGTCACAAAGTCTCCGGACATGGACCGCAGGATCGAGACCTATCGTCGCTATCACCAGGGATACGGGGAGATCCTTGTGCAGATGAATGTGGAAGATACCCGTTTAGGGGTTGCGGAATACATAATCGACAAGCACGGGCTCGAGACAATAGAGCTTAAATGGGGACAGGGAGCAAAATGTATCGGCGGAGAGATCAAAGTGCACACCCTGGAGCGCGCACTTGAATTGCAGAAAAGAGGCTACATCGTCACTCCCGATCCCGCTGATCCGACTGTGCAGGCAGCATTCAAAGACCACGCCATCAAGGAATTCGAACGCCATAGCCGGCTTGGTTTTATCGGTGAAGAGGAGTTTTACGCTGAGGTCAACAGGCTGAGGAAACTCGGGTTCAAGAGGATTACGCTTAAGACTGGCGCTTACGGCTTGCGCGAACTCGCAATGGCGATTAAATGGGGATCGAAGGCAAAGATCGACCTGTTGACTATCGACGGAGCTCCCGGCGGCACCGGCATGAGCCCGTGGAGAATGATGGAAGAATGGGGCATGCCTTCTCTTTATCTGCATTCAGCCGCCTATGAATTTGCGAAGATACTGACAGACAAGGGTGAGCGGGTCCCGGACCTTGCCTTTGCCGGCGGATTCAGCAGTGAAGACGGAATATACAAGGCATTGGCCTTAGGCGCCCCATTTACCAAAGCTATTTGCATGGGCCGTGCCCTGATGATCCCGGGGATGGTTGGTAAAAATATCGCCCAATGGCTGAACGACAATGATCTTCCGAAATCTGTGAGTGAATATGGCTCTACAGTTGAAGAAATATTCGTCAACTATGAGGATGTAAAAAAGATTGTCGGCAAAACCGAAATCAAAAACATCCCGTTAGGGGCCATTGGCATTTACAGCTACTCACAGAAAATAAGGGTCGGCTTGCAGCAGTTGATGGCTGGGGGCCGTTGCTTTAACACTGAATCCATCACAAGGAATGAGTTAATGTCTCTTACCGAAGAATGCGCTAAAGTCACCAAAATCCCTTACCTGATGGATTCCTATCGCGATGAAGCGATGAAAGTTCTGAACTCCTAAGGGGGGAGTATCTCGGGCATATAAAGAATGGCCCCCTATGCAGCAGGTAGGGGGCCATTTCAAGCAGGGGGCAGTTGATGAATAAAACAATGGTCGCAATCCTTAAAGTGCTTGACGGGGCATCGGATATTACCGGCTCACGCGAGGTATCAAAAAAGATAAAGGCCCACGGAATTAACCTCACCGAACGGACTGTCCGCTATCACATGCGTATCCTTGACGAGCGCGGTTATACCGAGGTATACGGCAAAGAAGGCAGAAAAATAACCGCTAAGGGACGAAGTGAATTGAAAAGCTCCTGCGTCCTGGAACGGATCGGTTTCGTAATCGCGAAAATTGAGACCCTGTCATATCTTACTGCGCTAAACCTAGACACGATGAAAGGGACTGTGATACTTAACGTGTCCTTTGTTCCTGAGGAAAGACTGGGAGATATTATAGATATCCTGAAAGGGGTATTGGCTTCGCCATTCAGCATGAGCGACCGAATAGTTATCGCCAGGGCTGGCGAACATATCGGGGACATTATAGTCCCCCCGGGAAAAGTCGGCCTTGGCACTGTATGCAGCGTGACCATAAACGGTCTTTTTCTTAAAGCCGGCATACCCGTATCGTCACGGTTTGGAGGGGTGCTTGAAATAAAAGACAGTGTCTCAAAAAGGTTTACCGCCCTTATAAGCTATGAAGGATCTTCAATTGATCCTCTTGAAATATTCATAAGGGGGAAAATGACAGACGTTACAAACTGTTTGAGACAAGGTGCGGGAAGCATTTTAGCCAGTTTCAGGGAGATCCCGGTTGTTTGCCTCGATGAAGCATCAGCCCTCGCGAAAAGGATGTCTGAAAAGGGTATCGGAGGTGTTCTGCATATAGGGGAACCAAACAGTCCATTTCTTAACATTCCGGTTGGGATAGACAAGGCGGCAATGGTGGTGATAGGCGGGCTCAACCCAATTGCGGCAATCGAGGAATCCGGCATTCCAACTGAGAGCACGGCGATGTCGGCACTTATGGAATATGAAAGACTAAAATCATTTAGAGAGCTTGCCAGGGAGATGCCATGAAAAAGATAGAGGCTGTAATAAAGCCATTCAAGCTGGACGATGTCAGAGATGCGCTCACAGAAATCGGCATCCAGGGAATGACGATTACAGAGGTAAAGGGGTTCGGGAGGCAAAAGGGCCACACAGAACTATACAGAGGCGCTGAATATGTGGTCGATTTCATACCTAAAATCAAGATTGAGATTATTGTGACGGATGCCCTTGCAGTCCCTGCCATAGATATTATTGAAAAGCAGGCCAAGACAGGCAAAATTGGAGACGGAAAAATTTTTGTGATCGATATTGAAGACTCTATAAGAATAAGGACCGGACAGAGAGGGGATGAAGCCATTTCCTGATCTGGACTTCAGGATTAACAACAAGAAAAAGGAGGACCACTGATTATGGAATACAACTTAAGTAGTGTGTGCGCAACACCCGGTCAGCTCTGGAGAAACGTCCGCACCGGAGAAGCCCTTTTCATTTACAAAAAAGGGCCACAAATCGAAGGGGTATTGTGTAGTGGCAGGAAAAAAACCATTAAGGACTTGATCAAATTGGAACAGGGCACTAGCGGATGGGTATGTATATATTCCCCACATCATGCAGAACACTTTGACAAGATAGCGTCAGGGAGTTATGAATTTAAATAATAGAGACCGATTCCTTTGCAGACATATATCTAATGCATCATAAACGCATCATGGTCCAAACACCGTGCCTCATTGGGGAAGGACAAAATAAAAGTTATTTCCATAATCGGTAGGCTCATATCCTACTACTCCGCCATGCAGTTCGATCACATTTTTGATAAAGGCAAGGCCATGCCCGGTGCCGGGCTTGTTCGCAGCATTTGAAGCGCGAAACTCCTCCTCAAACAGTTTTTCCCGCTCTTCAGCGGGTATATGGGGGCCGGTACTGAAGACATTATATTTGGCGCCGTCTTTCCCAGGACCAAAGAAATCCTTAATGCAGTCCTGTCCGTATGCAATATATTTCTTCTTTTCCCCAAAGATGACCACCTCCTGGGTGTACTTCAGGGCATTTGAAAACAGGTTCGCATACACTTGGGCTATCAACCCTTCATCAACAACATTTATCGTCTCTTCGTCAGGCAAAACGCTCAGGCGGTCATCTACAGATATCCCCAATTCCCTGAACTGTTCCATGTACCGTTCGAGTTGGGGCTGCACAATGTCCTTTTTCATATTGCATGATTTGGTGCGCAGTATAAGCCTGCCCTGATCAAAATGGCTTTTCCTGAACAGGGTCTCAATGAAAAGGCTCATGTTCTTATAGTGGCTTTCAAGGTTCTCCAATTCACCGGTAAGTCCCTGGTTCACCTCCGACATTTCCCCCAGCAGCCTTTTCATGTCAGAGGGATTAAAGTCACCCCTTGAGATATTATCAGCCAATGTTGATTCTATCTCCTTACATTTTTTCACCTTACCGTTCAGGCGCCTCAAAAAAAGTTTGTATATCATGTTGGGGACGATAACATTATGTTCAATGTCAGCGACAAGGGACCGGATAAACTTCAGGTGCTCAACAAGCTTTTCCATGAGGAGCTTGTTATGGAGCCTGAAGCCTATGCGGTTTGCGTATTTCTCAAAGAAAAGCTGTTTGTGCGCATCAACAGCTCCCGGAGCAAGTATTTCAAGGAACCCAAGCACATCATCATCTGTCTCAAAAGGCAGTTGGTCAATCAGGGGTTTCTTGCCCCTGATAGTGAAGACAACGGTTTTATAATCCGTACTATATGAAGAATGGCTCGATCTTACATAATCAGGAGCGGGGGCGGGTAATTGATGTTCGTCCGGTTCGGATGAAGCAAAAAAAGAGAGCGTATTGGTCTTAGAATCAACAAGGTACAAACGGGCATCCAGGCCGAAAAAACTTTTGGGTATCGCAACGCATAAGGCATACATGTCTTCAATGTCGCTGAACTCCTGGGCAAGGTCAAAAAAAGTTGCCAGGGCGTTTTTTTCTATCTGAGAAAAATCATAGCGCTGGTAGTCGCTCTTTTTTTGTTCAATCCTTTCCAGTATATATGTCGGTATTCCCACTTACTGACCTTCCTTCTTGCAAGTCGTCCTGGAGTATCTAATCAACGGCCTTGGGGAATTTTAGTTTCAATCAGCACATCGTCTTTATAAAATTCCCTCTTTGTGGCTTTACCCATGGCGTCAACATAGACTACCAGCCTGTTATATCCCTCTGCCTTTGCAAACTTATCGGTATAAAAGTTTTCGTATTTTGTCCTTTTACCGCCGCCTTCAAAATATGTGACCTGCCTGTTGTATCCGGTTTCACCCGAAAGCTTGTCAGTATAGAAATTCTCCATTTTTATCTGGTTCCCAGCTGTGTCAAAGTGCGCTGCTGACCTGGTGACCCCGTATTCATTTGAAAACATGTCCGTATAGAAATTTTCGAGCTTAGACTGCTTTCCATTAGCATCATAATAGGTTATGACCTTATTGTCGCCATTCTCCATGGCAACCTTGTCTGTGCTGTGGGACTCTGATTTAAGAGTTTTGCCATTCCCGTCAAGATAGATAATAGTCCTGATTTTATTTTCAAAATCCTTGTCATCCTTCGAATAGGTGATTTCGATTGTCTGACCGCCATATTCATTCTTTTCAGAAATGACCTTACGGTCCTCAGCCATGGCAATCCCGAATAACAAAAGGAGCAGAGCCACCGGAACCAATAATCCCTTTACATTTGTCATATCAACCCCCAGCACCTACGATAACCACTCTAGTAATTATAAAATAAAACACCTATTGAGGTATTGAAATATTTTAACACCTTTTATGAAAAGCCATAATATATCCCATAAAACATCATCAAATATGCACCTATGTTATATTATTGCTATAATAAGTCCATATTTTAATACCATATGAACGACGAAACCAAAACAAGAGAGCAGCTCACAGATGAATTGTCTGAACTGCGCAAAAAAAATGATGAGCTTAAAAAGGCGGAAGATGCGATCTATGAGAGCGAAAAACGTTATAAGAGGCTTATCGAGTCGGTAACCGACTATATTTACACGGTACAGGTTGAGAACGGCCGTCCGGTAAAAACAACTCATGGTCCCGGCTGTATTGGAGTTACAGGATACGCAACCGAGGATTACGATGCGGACCCTTATCTCTGGTACAGGATGATTTATGAAAAAGACAGGGCAACTGTAACAGATTATGCGGGAAAGGTCCTTTCAGGTGAAATCCCCCCATCCTTTACCCACCGGATAATCCATAAAGATAGTAACATCCGCTGGGTGACAAACACCATTGTCCCCCGGTATGATGACCACCATCGTCTTATCGCATATGACGGCCTTATAAAGGACATAACAGAGCGCATTCGATTGGAGGAAGACCTGAAAAAGGGAGAAGCAAAGTACCGCTCTCTGGTGGAGTCTACCGATGACTCCATATACCTGGTAGACAGGGACTGCGCTTACCTGTTCGTGAATGAAAAACATCTGTCGCGATTGGGTCTGTCAAAAGACCTTATTTTAGGAAAGACATACGGCGAGTTTCACCCGTCTGAAGAATCAAAAGAGTTTGCCGGGATTATTGAAAGGGTATTCAGGGCAGGGGAATCTGTCCAGTATGAGCACCGAAGCCACAGGGACAACAGGTATTTTGTCAGGACCTTAAGCCCTGTTAAGGAGCCAAAGGGGAAAATATCAGCCGTGACTGTTGTCTCCAAGGACATTACAGAACACAAGTCTGCAGAGGAAGAAAGAGAGAAGCTTATTGCCGAACTCCAAAAAGCACTCGGCAAGCTTGAAATAGCGCTGGGCGAAGTAAAAAAACTGAGCGGACTGCTGCCGATTTGCGCGTCCTGTAAAAAGATAAAAGACGACAAAGGATACTGGGAACAGATCGAGCACTATATCAGCAACCATTCAGAAGCTGCCTTCAGCCATGGGGTATGCCCTGACTGCGCAAAAAAACTGTATCCTGATTATTATGAAAAAATCTGGGGGAAAAAAGAAAAGGAAGGCGATAAATAAGTCCATTGATGAAACATATTAAGCTTGTCATAACGGCCCTCGTTTCCTTATTGATATTAAGCATCGCCTACTATTTTATATTCCCCGATGTCTCAAGACTCAAAAAGGAAAATCCGAAGAAAACTTCATTCATGGAATATCGTGAAAAGGAATGGAAAAGAACAGGGAAAAAGATAAAAATAAGGCAGATCTGGACGCACCTGTCACAAATATCACCTTATCTGATAAAGGCAGTCCTTATCGGAGAAGACGACAAGTTCTGGAGACATGAGGGTTTTGATTTCGAGGCAATGCAGAAAGCGGTTGAAAAGGACATCAGGCAAAAGAAATTCAAGTTCGGAGGGAGTACAATCAGCCAGCAGCTTGCCAAAAACCTATATCTTACACCTTCAAAAAATCCTGTGAGAAAACTAAAAGAAGCTGTCCTCACATGGAGGATCGAGAACAGGCTTTCAAAAAAGCGAATACTTGAGCTGTACCTCAATGTGGCTGAATGGGGAGAAGGCATATTCGGCATTGAAGCGGCCTCACGGCACTATTACGGGAAGAGCGCCTCGGCGTTGGGCCCCGAGGAGGCCGCAAAACTCGCCTCAGTGCTTCCGAACCCAAGAAGGTTCAATCCCCTGGGCACAGCACGATATGTCGAAAACAGGTCAAGGATAATCTATAACATAATGGTGCGAAGGGGTATTGTAATCCCCGAGTATCAGGAGATTATGGAAAGTCCACAGGAGGAAAATACAGAGACGCCCCAAACCCCTGAGACCTCAAGTGACATACCTGAAACCCCGGCACAACCTTCACCCGGGAATTAGCAGTTAATCGTTGGGGACAGAGGACATGAATTCCTTCAAAGTTTTTTCAGGCATCCATATCATCTGTCCACATTTTTTCAGGTCAACCTATCCATAAAAACCATTAACTTTTTGAAAACCGTGTTATAATAATTACGACATATTCACGATCAAGGAGATTATTTTGGGAAAACATGCCGGCGCATTTAAGAGTGAAAAGAGAAAAAAAGAGCTTGTAAGGCAGAAGAAGCAGGAAGAAAAAAGGCAGAAACGTGTTAAAAGGGAAGGAGAACCAGAACAAGGGCCTGAGACGACTGGTCCAGAGGACACAACTCCCGATTCACAACCCCAGGCGGATTCATAGACCTGCGGGTCACCCGGACCTTTGGTAAATGGCAAGAAAGGTCAGCGTAAAAATTGACAGGAACAAGTGTGCCGGATGCGGCGCATGCGAATCACGCCTGTCAACTGTTTTTGTCATAAAAGGTGATAAGTCAAGCGTTTCTTATCCAATACAGGATGAAACTGAAAATCTGACTAAGGCTGCTGACAACTGCCCCATGCAGGCCATCATACTGAAGATCATAAGCAGGTGGTAAGGCAGCAGATCGTTGCAAATACTTCAGCGTGGTCACATAAAAACAAAAAAAAGCAAAAGTGTAATCCCGGCCCCAAGAACAGATCCAATAATCACTTCAAAAGGCGTATGGGCATTAACCGATACCCTGCTCTGGGCAATAAGCGCCGCAAGCAAAAAGCAAAGGAGAGAGGCGCTGAAGCTTTCAGTGATATATGTAACGGCAATCCAGACCGAAAAGGCTATTGCAGAGTGGCCGCTCGGCATGCCGCCGCTCAGGGGATGTCCCTTTCCAAAATAGGCCTTCAGCACTACCACGAGGATCACAGTAAGTATTATGGATATAAGGGCGATCTCCTGCTTTGAATGTTTGGCTATATAAATACCCGTCTCAAATGACCTGCTGAAATAAGGGAAAAGTATTATATAACCTATGACAGCAGCTCCGACAGCGGTAATAAGAACGGCCCCTGCAGCAACATCCTTTACAATCCTCGCGCCTTCGCTCTGATGGGGAGAAACAATATCAACGATATATTCTATGGCTGTATTGACCATCTCTGCGAGCAGGACAAGGACGACTACAACCGACACCATCAGGAAATCAGTCCTTTCGACCCCCAACAAATAGCTCAGCATTAAGACCGTGCCGGCAGAATACAGGTGATACCTGACATGCCTCTGGGTCTTTGCCGCATGAAGGATGCCTTCAATGGCGTTATTTACACTGAACACCCATCTCCTTAACGGCATACAATCCTCAAAAGTTCATTTTCAATTTTTCTCATCTTTTCCGCCTGGTACCTGTTCTTCTCATGATCAAACCCCAGCAGATGAAGCAGGCCATGAATCAAAAGCCATGCAATCTCATGTTGAAGGGACACACTGTTTTCCTTTGCCTGTCTCTCTGCCTTATGGGGATTTATGATTATATCACCGAGAATCCCGCCTTGCGCCCCTTTATAAAAGGAAGAATTTTGCGGGAAGGAAAGCACATCCGTTGTTCTATCAATGCCCCGATAAGCAAAATTCAAGTCCCTCATTTTTCTGTCATTAACAAAAAGCACGCTGACCTCAAGGGGCAGTAATGAGTGATTTACAACTGATAACACATTACGGTTTCTACTGGCCAGATGGTTGAGTGACGTCCTTATTACTTTCTTTACTTTCCGTTGATTTATCTTTATCAGCCTTTGGTTGTTCCTTATTACTATTTCCATTGCCCTGTACCTGTGAAGGTCTTTTTGTTTCCTGGCCCGGACTCCCATGAAGCCTGTCGGCCCTGTGCTGAATTGCTTTTAGATCAAGTTCAGGATATTCAATCCTCCTGTGGAATATGCTTGTCAGTATATATGTAAACCTCTTCTTCACCTCTGAGATGTCCTTCAGTGTAAGCTCGCATTCGTCAATCTGGCTGTCGAGGAATATGTGGTTTATTATCTTGTCCACAAGCGCTGATATCCTTGCAGGGGTAGGGTCCGCAAGTGAACGGGAAGCGGCCTCCACAGCATCGGCCATCATTACAAGGGCCGCGACCCTTGTCTGGGGTTTGGGCCCTGGATAGCGGTAATTGTCCTGTGAAGGTATGCCGTCAGCGATATGCTGTTCTATCGCCTTCTGGAAAAAAAATGTTATCAGGCTTGTACCGTGATGCTGCTGGATAATATCAATGACCGATTTCGGCAGCTTGTACTGCTTCCCCAGCTCGACCCCTTCTTTCACATGTGAGATAAGTATCATACTGCTCATGTGCGGGGTCAGCTTGTCATGTTTGCTTATTGAGCTGCCCTGGTTTTCTACAAAATATTCCGGCATTTTTATCTTGCCTATATCATGATAATATGCTGTGACCCTCGCAAGCAGGGGATTGGCCCCTACGGCTTCTGCCGCGGCCTCGGCGAGGTTCCCCACAATAACGCTGTGATGATAGGTGCCTGGAGCGGTTATCATAAGGTTCCGCATTAAAGGCTGATCAAGGTCAAGCAGTTCGATCAGGCTGATGTCCGTAGTTATGCCAAAGGAGTATTCAATAGCAGGCAGGAGGACTGAAACTATGGCCGCAACACTGATTCCGGAAACAGCAGCGAACAAAAAAGCGGACGGAGCAATGGGAGAAAAAAGCTGGCCGTTTAGGAGGAGTATAATACCTGCGGTAACAAAATTCACACCACTGACATACACACCGCCCTTGATTATCGCCGACCGCCTCCTGCATCTTATAACACTGAAGGCCGCAGTCAGACTGCCTATAAACGAATAAACCGGATATATGGGATTGTTAAGCCAGATACCGGTAAGCAGGCTAATAGCAAACGAAAAAATTATTGCAGCATGAAAATCGAATATCAGCGTCACCAGCATTGCCCCGATCGGGATCGGAATGGCGTATATAAAACTCTCGCCTACGGGGAAATCAAGCCCCCTGTGCAGACCTGAGAGGACATACTCCGATACCCTGCCCAGCAGCAGAGTGCCGGTAACGAGCAGACCCAAAAGGAACAGCATTTTATAGTCCCTGAAATAAACAGGTTTGTAGCGCTTTATGTCTTTGTAGAAGACAAGCAGGATGATGGCTATTATGAGGAAACTTCCTATGAAATGATCAATGCCGACTTTCTTCTGGATTACAAGTGCGGATATAAGGCCAAGCCCTATCAAGGCAGCAACACGGGACACATCATCCCTGTGCCTTTCCCTGTAATCCCTGATAAACTCCTGGATATTCTTTGCTTTACTGGAAGAGCTACTCTTCTGGATTCCGTTTTTCATATCTATCATATGCCCTTACGATTTCCTGTACGAGCTTATGCCTCACAACATCCCTTTCGGAGAAATGCACAATTTTTATCTCTTCTACATCCCTGAGTATTTTAATGGCCTCGATAAGGCCTGAGGTCCTGCCGGACGGCAGGTCTATCTGGGTAATATCACCTGTAATTACGGTTTTTGAGGCAAACCCGAGCCGGGTCAGGTACATCTTCATCTGCTCTGTGGTCGTGTTCTGGGCCTCATCCAGTATTATGAAGGAATCGTTCAGTGTCCTGCCCCTCATAAAAGCAAGCGGGGCAATTTCGATAATGCCCCGTTCAATCAGTTTCATGGCCTTTTCTATCTCCATCATGTCAAAAAGCGCGTCATGCAAAGGC
>Ga0209211_10010267_pt1 | contig 12243 bp, 13 predicted proteins | sample RifGroA2_FD_183992 | JGI IMG/M metagenome (GOLD analysis project Ga0209211, IMG submission 183992) | Groundwater microbial communities from Rifle, Colorado, USA - Groundwater A2 (SPAdes) (version 2) | ecosystem: Environmental > Aquatic > Deep subsurface > Groundwater | place: Rifle, Colorado... | reverse complement strand
CCCCGCCATTGGCGGGGCTGGGCGAGCGAACCCTCTCGTCTTCAAAATCCGAGTTCGTATCTAGTTTGTTGGCTCCCGAATTAAAACCTTCGCAAACTTTTGAAATTATTTTGCCGAATTTAATCCATAAATCCAAAAAGCGAAATCTGAAATGATGCGCCCCGCCACTATTTTTCTGGGGCAAAGGAGGCGGGGCGACGGACTCGCCCGCCCGCAGGAGAGATCCGCTATGGGAAAAAGTCAATCATTTTTTTGTGGATAAAGATATGCCGTCTTGTGTTTCATCATCATCCAAATAATGTTGACCATCTGTCTGCGTAGGCAGACAAGCGCTTGCGCCTTAGTTTTTCCCTCGGATATTTTTCGTCTGAAATACTCTCGTCCCGCATCATTCCCCATACGAGATATTTGTGAAAGCGCCATGCGATGAAACGCTCGATTTAATCTCCGATTGCCTGATCGTGTTTTTCTGAAACGAATTGTTTTGCCTGACGAGTGTTGCCGAGGAGCGCATCCGGAATATTTTGCTAGCGCGCCCGGTGTCTTGAATCTCACTATGTCGCCAATTTCACCAATAATTTCAGCTGCAATGATTGTGCCACAACCATTTGCCGTTGTAACAGTATGTCCGCTATTCTTAATGAGTACATCAAGTTCACTCTCAATTTCCAATATCTCATTTCGCAGATCACGAATTCTTCTTATCGCGCGTTTCATTCTTCTTGTAAGTACGCTATCCGCGCTTTTTGGCATGCTTTTCATCCAATATCTCATTGCCTTGAGTGAAAATGGGTCTTTGAATTTGGTTTTGTATTCTGTGTTGTGAATACGATGAAGCAGAATATGGAGCTGATTTTTGAGACGAGCCCGTTCTTTCACCAGCCACTCCCTTTCCAAAGACAATTCTCGTATATTCTTGGCTTTTTTTGCGTCTTCTGTTATCGTGTATATGGGAAGCGTGTCAATCTTTTGGATCATGACTTCTGCTACCCCTTGCGCATCCAGAGGATCACTTTTCTCTGGATGTGTTGTTTTTTGACGGCGATGATCAACGAGTATTGGAGCCACCGCTCTGACAGGCAATCCAACTTCCACGAGAAATGATGATAATCGTTCCCCCAGCTATGGACATCTTCCAAACCAAAATAAGGAATAAGCCCGGTCTTGTTTGCTTCAACCTTTGTTTTTTCAACAAGCGAGATAAAGTCTTCAGCTTCATTACCAATAGTCATCTCAAACACTTTTTCTCCAAACGGAGAAAGACCGACGGCAGTATGAGTATCTTTGTGGACATCCACGCCAATAAACATTGTGCGTTGTTTTTCTTGTGTTGTCATAGTGTGTTATGATTAGTTAATAATTCTCGTCCCGACATAGACGAGAGCGTACAAAAACAGAAATCCCAGTATGCGAAAGTCATTACCACTTGCGTAGCCGACCAATCCGCTATTTGTTCATTGTTTTTGCACAGAGACGAAGCGGAACAATCCCTCATGGGTCTTTCCCTTCGACAAGCTCAGGGCGACAGGGTCAGGGTAAGTAATACCGCTTCGCTTCTCTACACTCTACCAAGAAAACAAAAATCCCAGTAGAGCTTTCTCTCATACTGGGTCTGGGGGGAAGGAATCCCGCCACGCCCTCGCTTTGATGTTCGCAGGTTATCATAATGTTACTTATATTTTACTTTACTTATAGTATACAAACCGCTATATTGATGTTAACAGCTATGAACGGTTTATATAAACAACTTGGGGAAAAGGTTAAAAAAGCAAGAACTAAAGCTGGTATCGAGAAATTATCGAGGTTCAACCTCGATAATTTTTACAGAGCAAACAACAATTAATTTTTAATGATATAGTGAATACGCCATACGGGCGGTGCATTGAAGTTTTTATTGAAGCTTGGCTTTAACAGAAACTTCATAAGAAATACTTGCCTTTAAAAACAAAAAAATAATTCCAGCGATGCCGATAAATTGCTCGGTCTTCATTCTAGAAACGCCGATGCGTCGTAATTGCGGTAAAGGCAATCATTATTTTCCCAATAACATCTAAATAAAACCTAAAAGTTCAGCATTCATAGTTGGTGTTCAAGTGTTGTTAATAAAGACCGAATGAGATATTTTACTTCTTCTGGTCCTGAAATTTGAATGATATCAATACCTGTTTGTAAAACTGCGGCATCATTTCCGCCCTTGTAAAGCGCGTCGCCGATATAAACGATATCTTTTTGAGATACTGAGAGCTCTTTCATAATTTCTTTAATGCCGAATGCCTTATCTATGCCTTTTTTGGTTATATCAATTGAGGTAAGTCCTCCAATTCGCACTTCAAATTCCCGGAGATGTTTCTTAAGCGCTTTTTTGAGCTTGCGTCTGATATCCATTTCTTTATTCCATTTTTCTTTTTCAGCAAGCGGGGCTTTTTGTCCTAAAGCAGAGAAAGTAATTTGGCTTTCTCGGTCTTCAATAATCTTGCCGTAAATTTTTTTCGGCTGGGTATAGCCGATCGCTGTAAAAGCCATTTCAAAGGCATTTAAAATTTTTGTTTTCTCATTTTGACTGAAATGATATTGATACACTTTTTGCCAATTATTTTTTTGAAATTTGAAGAAGCTTGCCCCTGAAGTAGGAAATATAAACAAATTTCCCAATTGCGTTTTTGAGCAATGTAAATACGCAAGAAATTGCTTTTGAAATTGTTCACGGTTGCCACCACTCATTACTGCTATGTTTCGTTTTTCAAGTAAAGCGCATAAAAGCGTGGCCATCTCCTTATCAAGATTGCTTTTACTCTCTGTCAGCGTGCCATCTAAATCAAATGCAATAATTTTTTTTGCCTTGGAAAGTGTTGGAAACATTGGCATAAAGTTAACCATATTATCATCGTGTTTTTGTTCTTGATGAGCATCCATTGCTTCAGTAATTAACTCTCCGGCGTTTGGCGCAAGAATATGCTCACCAAGAATTTATTTTGTTTGTATATATATTTAAATAATAGCAAATCAAAATAAAAAATACAACAAGAATTTTATCCACAGGTAGTTCACAAAAAAATCCAAATAAGCCCGCGCAGATTCTCACATACATACCGTATCCTCGCTTTGGAAAAGTTTGCAAGGAGATTAAAAGGTTTTTTGAAATTAATAATTTAAAAATTCGCGAAGTTTTTTTATTTTAACTTGATTTTTCTTTGCATTTCTTTTAATATGATTTTACTTATTGATTTAGATTCGCAAAGAGCGAAAATCAATTGGGATTTTTCAAAATAAGTTCTGATTTTTTTAATTTGAAATATGGGTTTAAAATCAATAAAAAAGGGAATGGTAATTTTGTATAATAACGAGCCTTGCGTTATATTAAGCGCGGAATTTGTTCGCATGCAACAAAGAAAACCAACTCTTAAAACGCAGCTTAAAAATTTAATTACCGAAAAAATTATTCCTAAAACATTTTTGCCAGCTGAAGTTGATAGCATTGAAGAAGCTGATATAGAAAAAAAAGAATTTGATTTTATTTATAAAACTCGCGAAGAGGCTTGTTTTTCTTCGCAAGGAGAAAAAATTTGTTTGTTAATTAAGGATTTAGGCGAGCAAATAAATTATTTAAAAAAAGGAATATCAACCAATGTAGTGCTTTTTAAAGGTAAGCCTGTTTCAGTTGAATTGCCTGTTAAAATAAGCTTTAAAGTAACAGAAGCTCCAGATGCTGTAAAAGGAAACACAGTATCTGGCGGAGGTATTAAAACAGTAAAATTAGAAACCGGACTGGAAGTTTCCGCGCCTATGTTTATAAAAGAGGGGGATAATATAGTAATAAATACTGAAACAGGAAAATACGATAGTAAAGACTAAAAATAGCGAATTAAAAATAGAATACCGTATAATGAGTTTTTAATGAAATATGGAGGGTTGTGCCGAATTGGCAAGGCACCGCTTTCGAAAAGCGGCGGGCGTAAGCCCTTGCAGGTTCAAATCCTGTGCCCTCCGCCAATTTTATTATAATATGCAATTTTATTATAAAGCATATGAATATAGAAAACGAACCAAAATCTAATGAAAATTTTATTGGCAATATGCAAGTAGGTATTACTTTAGAGCTTATAAAAGAGCATTTACAAAAAGGAAAAGAAGAACTGCAAGGAATAAATAAAAAATTATCTGAAAAAAACTGCCCGGATATATTACGAAAAGCCTATAAAGAAATAAAATCAAAAACAGAAGGTATTTTAAGCGTGTCGCCAGATGAAATTTTTAATTCTATTCAAGAAATTTATAATTTTGTACGCGAATTGGAAAAAAACAAATTAAAAAAAGATGATATTTTGCAAAAGATTAAAAATGAAAAACCTGATTTATTTAAAAATATCATCAGATTTTACGGTATTTTAAGAGATCAGGAATGGGGATATAAAATAGGCCAAGGACTATTTGGTTTTATAATGAAAGATGATTATCACCGTAATAAAGAGCGTTAATTTGAGTTAATTGATAATTAAAATTTCATATTATACCAATCAACAATAAACTTTGCTCCGATTATAATTATTGACAAAATAAATTCGCGAGCATACAATTAAATAGTTAATTAAATAGTTAAATATTAAAAAAATTTATTATGAAAAAAATTATAATATATTCTACGCCTACTTGCGCGTATTGCCACGCGGTAAAAGATTATTTTAAGGAAAATAATGTGAAATACACAGATTACAATGTTGCGGAAGACATTGAAAAGCAACAGGAGATGATTAAGAAATCCGGACAAATGGGCGTTCCTGTTATTATTTTTTCTGATGAGGACGGTTCTAATGAAGAAATTGTAATTGGCTTTAACAAAGAAAAAATTAAGGGAATACTTGGATTGTAATTTAAATATTAAAACTATGTTATCGCAAAAAGAGGTTAAAGTAATCAAAAAGAGTGTTAAAGAAGACTATGGTAAATGGCCGGTATTATTTGACGCGTTGAGCGATTTTACTCGGTTTAGAATTTTTAAACTTTTAATGCAATATAATGATTTATGCGTTACAGACATTGCTAATATTTTTAATATTTCTTTGCCTGCTGTTTCTAAACAATTAAAAATATTAGAAATGAGCGGATTTATAAAGCGAGAGAGAATGGGGCAAATGATACGCTATAAAATTAATGTGAAAGATAAAACTGTAAAAGCTATAATTAAAATATTAAAATGAAATACTGAATTTTAGCATAAATATAATTAAAGTCTCTATTTTTATTTAATGAAAGGGGGTGTAAATTATGGGAAATAATAATAAAAAATATATATGTGAATCATGTCATAATAAAAATGATCAAGGTGGCGCTTGCTGTGGCGAGGAAATGAAAGAGCATAATGGTAAATGCGATTGCGGTTCTGGAAAAGACAAAAGCGAATGTTGTTCTGATTAAGTAATTTAATTAGTTTAAATAATGTCTAATTAATTCTTAGTTAATAAATTTTTTTTGGAAATTAATAAAAAAAAAGAAAATCCAATTGTTTTTGTTATTTTTGGGGCTACTGGAGATTTAAGCAAGCGGTATCTTTTACCAGCTTTATTTGATTTGTATTTAAAAAATATTTTTCCTGATAAGTTTAAAATAGTTGGTTTTTCCGGGCGCGAATTATCAGATGAAAATTTTAGAGAAATTGTTAAAGAAGTTTTAAAAAAACATAAGCTTAATAAAGAAAAGATAAATAAATTTTTAAAAAATGTTTTTTATAAGCAAGGAAAGTTTGAAAACGCAAACAGTTATCTTAATTTAGGAAATTTTTTAATGGAACTTGATAAGAGCGAACAGTGTTCTGATAAACTTTTCTATTTAGCAGTACCTCCAGCTTTTTATGATGATATTTTTGAGAATTTAGCTAATTCCGGACTTTCAATTCCTTGCGGAGGAGATAAGGGCTGGACGCGTATTTTAGTGGAAAAACCATTTGGCAGAGATATTAAAACAGCGCGAAAACTTGATAAAAAATTAGGGCTTTTATTTAAAGAAACACAAATTTTTAGAATTGATCATTATATGGCAAAAGAAGCAATGCAGAATATTTTGGCTTTTCGTTTTTCTAACAGCTTATTTGAACCAGTATGGAATAATAAATATGTGGAAAAAGTGGAAATAAAACTTTTTGAAACATTAGGAATGGAAGGTAGGGGGGTATTTTATGATGGCATAGGAGCTTTACGCGATATGGGGCAGAGCCATTTATTGCAAATGTTAGCATTTGTTGCTATGGAAAATCCAAAAGAATTTAAAGCAAATAAAATCAGAAACGAGAGAATTAAAGTATTAAAAGCATTACGTCATATTAAAAAAAATGATATAATAAAATATGCGAAGCGAGGTCAGTATGAAAATTTTAAAAAAGAACCACATATAGCTAAAGATTCTAAAACAGAAACATATTTTAAAATAGAGGTTTATGTGGATAATAAGCGGTGGAAAGGAGTTCCTTTTTATATAGAATCTGGCAAAAAAATGCCAGAGAAAAAAACAGAAATATATATATATTTTAAAAAGCCTGTTACTTGTTTATGTCCTATTGGAAAAGAAAGGCATCATCAAAATATTTTATCTTTTAGAATAGAGCCAAATGAAGGAATTTCTATACAATTTTGGGTTAAACGACCAGGTTTCTCAATTGACTTAGAACCAAAAAATCTTTCATTTTTATATAAAGGCTCTTTTAAAGAAGAATTATTAAACGCTTATCAAAAAGTATTATCTGACGCTATTTTAGGAGATCAAACTTTATTTAATAGCACAGAGGAAATAGAGGCCTCGTGGAAATTTATTACGCCAATCTTAAAAAATTGGAAAAAAGTAAAATTAAGTGTATACTAATTTTATAAACTCTTAAACAATATAATTATGCAAAAAATACATACGCCAGAAGAAATTTGTTTGCCAGCGTCAAAATTAGCGGAAATAATGAACGGAAATAATCACTATGATGATGTTTCTCCATGGAGAATTTTTAAAATTATGGCAGAGCTTGTTGATGGTTTTGAATTTTTAAAAAAATACGGAAAATCAGTTACATTTTTTGGATCAGCCAGATGCGATTTTAAAAATAGCATTTATAAAGAAACTACAAAATTAGCAAGCGAATTATCAAAAAACGGATTTACTGTAATTACAGGTGGCGGACCTGGAATAATGGAAGCTGCGAATCGCGGAGCTTACGAAGCAGGAGGATATTCTGTTGGAATTAATATTAAACTTCCAATGGAACAAAGAATAAATAAATATGTAAAAAGTTCTGAAGCGTTTCATTATTTTTTTATCAGAAAAATGATGCTTTCATTCGCATCAGAAGTGTATATATTTTTTCCCGGAGGATTTGGAACATTGGATGAATTTTTTGAAATAATAACTTTAGTGCAAACTAAAAAAATTAAGCCCGTGCCTGTTGTCTTAGTGAATAAAGAATACTGGAATCCACTACTTAATTGGATTAAACAGGATGTTTATGGAAAAGATAAAGCTATTGATGAAAAAGATATGAATATTTATAAATTAGTGAATAATGCTGACGAAGCATTAGAGTATATTAAATCGCTTAATATAAAAGACGAGGGAATGCCAGGGGGATATTAAGAATTTGTAGAGGTTCCTTAATTTCAAATTTACTATGCAGTTAGCATTTATTGGGTTAGGTAAAATGGGATATGGAATGGTATCTCGCTTAATAAAAGGCGGTCATAATGTAGTTGTTTATGATGTTTCACCTGAAGCAACTGCTAAAGCAAAACAAATTGGCGCTAAAACAACGTCTTTTTTAAAAGACGCTGTTAAAAATTTGAAAGGACAAAAAATTATCTGGCTAATGATACCTAATCAATTTGTTGAAAATACAATAGAAAAATTAAAACCAATATTACCTAAAGAAAGTATTTTAATTGATGGCGGAAATTCTCATTTTGAGATATCAAAAAAAAGAGGAGAAGATCTTGAAAAATCCGGCATTAAATTTTTAGATATTGGAACAAGCGGAGGCTTGCGAGGCGCTGAAATTGGCTATTCTATGATGGCTGGCGGTGATAAAGGCGCTTATGATATTGTAGAACCCATAATTAAATCTTTATCCATAGAAAAAGGCTACAATTATTTTGGGCCTTATGGCGCTGGGCATTTTGTAAAAATGGTTCATAATGCTATTGAATACGGTTTTATGGGGGCAATGGCAGAAGGATTTGATCTATTAAAACGTGGCCCGTATAAAGATTTAAATATGTTAGAAATTACTCGCGTTTGGAATAGCAACAGCATTATTAAATCATTTTTAATGGAAATAATGGAGCAAGTGTTTAGCAAGAATAAAAATTTGGGAAATATCCCAAACGAGATTGGCGATTCGGGCGAAGGTAGATGGTCTGTTGAAACCGCTCTAAAATATAATGTGCCTTTTACTATAAACACTTACGCGCTTTTTTCTCGTTATATTTCACGCGATAAAGATAAATGGAGCAATAAAATTCAAGCCGCGCTTCGCAGAGAATTCGGAGGACATACTAATAAAGAAAGAGCGTAAAATAATTTATTATTTTTAAAACATGAATAAAGTTTGTCAAAATTGTAAACAAAATTTTACTATTGAACCCGAGGATTTCGTTTTTTACGAAAAAATTTATGTTCCAGCGCCGACTTTTTGTCCGGAGTGCAGAGAACAAAGGCGGCTGGCTTTTCGCAACGAGCGAAGTTTATACAAAAGGAAATGCGATTTATGCCAAAAAGAGGTAGTCAGTATTTATTCTCCGATGCCGCCATCTGGCTGGGCAAAACCATTTACAGTTTATTGTCCGGATTGCTGGTATTCGGATAAATGGAGTATGCTGGCAAGCGGCCGAGATTTTGACTTTACTAAGCTATTTTTCCCGCAGTTTAAGGAATTGCTTCAAGATAATCCAAGAATGTCCATAGCGCATGAAAGAGTTGTTAACAGCGATTGGGTTAACAACGAATTTGACAGTAAGAATTGTTATCTTAATGTAGGCGGCCACTATAATGAGGATTGCGCTTATAATACTTACGCCATAAAATGTAAAGATTGTTTTGATAATTATTGGGCATGGGGTTCCAATTTATGTTACGAAAATATTATTTGCCGAAATGGTTATCGGACTTTTTGGTCACAGCAGTGTTTTAACTGCATTAACACTTTTTTTTCTTATGATTGTCGGAATTGTCAGGATATTATTGGCTGCGCCGGACTGCGCAATAAACAATATTATATTTTTAATAAAAAATATTCCAAAAAAGGATATTTTGATTTTTTAAAGAAACATCCTGTTTCTTCATATAAAGAAACGCAATATTTAAAAGGAAAGGCTATGGATATTATTTTAGAGGTGCCTCATCGCGATACTTTTATGGTTAAGTCTGTTAATTGCAATGGAAATTACATAGAACAAAGCAAGAATTGCCAGAATTGTTTTGATGTGGAAAAAGCAGAAGATTGCAAACACCTTTTTATTTCCGCAGAAATAAAAGATTCTTACGACGCGAGTTCGGTTGGCTTTAAAACGGAATTGGTTTATGAAGCACTGAGCGCTAGTAAGATTTATAATGTTCATTTCTGTTTTTTTATAGATGGCGGTTATAACATTGAATATTCCAATTTTTTGTCAAATTGCCATGATTGCTTTGGTTGCGTTGGATTGCGCGATAAATCATACTGCGTTTTTAACAAACAGTATTCTGAAAGCGAGTATCATACTTTAAAGAATAAAATTATTGAGCATATGAAAAAGACAAAGGAATACGGCGAATTTTTTTCAATGAGTCTTTCCGTTTTTGGTTATAATGAAACAGTTGCTCAGAATTATTTTCCACTTAATAAAACAGCGGCTCTTTTGTTTGGCGCCAATTGGAATGATTATGAGTCGGATATTCAATATCAGTTTTCCGACTACCAAATACCCGATGATATTAAAGATGTCGGTGATGATATTTTGGAGAAAGTTTTAAGATGCGAGGTTTCTGGAAAAGCTTACAGGATTATTCGGATGGAGCTTAAATTTTACCGCGAAATGGGGTTGCCAATTCCTAGACGCGCGCCGCTTCAACGACATTGCGATAGGTTGGCTTTGCGCGCGCCGCGAAAGTTTTGGCAACGCCATTGTAAGAAATGCAATCAAGACATCAAAACCGTTTACGCGCCGGAGAGGCCTGAAATAGTGTACTGCGAAAAATGTTATCAAGAGGAGGTGGCGTAGATTAAAATTATGCAGTCAAAAACTCCAAAATTTGATAAAGTCATCGGCGCGATTTTAGAAGATTTAAAGCCGCATAAAAAAAACTGCAAACAATGCGGCGTTGTTTTTGATGTTTTTCAGGAAGATATTGAATTTTACAAAAAATTTCAAGTTCCAGCGCCTACACTATGCCCTGATTGCCGAACGCAGAGGCGGTTTGGCTATCGCGTGTTATTTCTTCCGGATTTTTTATAAAAGAAATTGCGATGCCCGGGTCATAAGGAAAAAATAATTTCTTTTTATTCGCAAGAAAATAAAATAAAGGTTTATGACGATGATTACTATTTTTCAGATAAATGGGACGCGATGGAATTCAGCATTGATTACGATTTCAATAAATCATTTTTTGAACAGTTTCACGATTTAAATATGTCAGTGCCGCATCAGTCGTTGTTTCATGATCCCAAAAGCGTTAATTGCGATTATGTGGTTAGCGGCTCATCGGCTAAAAATTGTTATTATTCCACTACTCCTTATTTTTCGGAAAATATTTATTATTCCGTAACCTCGACATATTCAAGGGATTGTCTTGACTTAAACGAATCTGATAACTGCGAACTGTGTTACGAAGGAGTTTATATAGCCCGTTGTTATAATTGTAAGTTTTGTTATTATTCCTCTAATTGCATTGACAGCGCTTTTCTTTATAATTGCCGTAATTGTTCTTATTGTTTCGGTTCAGTTAATCTAAGGAACAAAAAATATTATTTTTTCAATAAGCCATTAACCAAAGAGGAGTACGAGGATAAAATAAATAAAATAAATTTAGGGAAAACGAGCGTTTTGAAATATTATCAAAAAATGTTTCACGAAATACTGACAACGACCATTAACAGAAACGTCAATAATGTTAAAACGGAGGATTCGTCCGGTGATAATTTAAATAATTGCAGAAAATGTTTTTACTCTTTTCGTATCATAGGAGCGTTGGGAGACAGTGAAAATTTGCGTTATTTTATATATGGCAATCATGCTAATGATTCAATGGATATATTCGGCGGCACTAATATCAGCTATTCTTACGAATCAACAGGAATTCTGCCGGCGAATAATATGAAATTTTGCGCAATGATAAGAACTGGATTGGAAATGGAATATTGCATGGAATGCAATAATTGCGAATATTGTTTTGGTTGTATTGGATTAAAAAACAAAAAATACTGCATTTTCAATAAACAATATTCAGTGGATGAATATTGGGAATTGGTTGATAATATTAAATCCGCGATGCTGAAAAACAAGGAGTATGGCGAATTTTTTCCGTTAAATTATAGTCCGTTTAATTACAGCGATTCAAACGCATCAATTTATTTTCCGTTAAGTAAAGACGAGATTTTAGAAAATAACTGGCATTTTGAAGAAGAAAAAGAAAGCATTATTGATTTATCGCGATTTACGGTTTTAAAGCCAAAGGAAATCCCTGACGATATTGCCGATGTTTCCGATGACATATTAAGATCGGCTATTATCTGCGAAGAAACCGGTAAGCCGTTTTTAATAACCGGTTTTGAATTGGAATTCTACCGGAAACATAATCTGCCATTGCCGACAATTCATCCGTTGCAAAGAATAAAAAATCGTTTTTCTTTAATGCGACCTTTCCGTTTATGGCAATATCCCTGTTCAAAATGCGGAGAAATGATGCATTCTTCCATTGACCTGAAAAAGAAATTAAAAGTTTATTGCGAAAAATGTTATCTTGATGAAGTAGTGTAATTTTATACTATTAAGTTAATAAAATGAATAAAACTTGTCCCGCCTTTGCTAAAGCTACGGCGGGTAGGCAAAATTGTTATGAAGCAAGAAATTAAAATTTGTCAAAATTGTAATAATAATTTCACAATTGAACCCGAGGATTTCGTATTTTACGACAAAATTCAGGTTCCAGCGCCGACTTTTTGTCCGGAGTGCAGGATGGTCAGAAGGATGGCATGGAGAAACGAAAGAGCTTTTTATAAAAGAAAATGCGATTTATGTCAGA
>Ga0209211_10010266_pt1 | contig 12243 bp, 10 predicted proteins | sample RifGroA2_FD_183992 | JGI IMG/M metagenome (GOLD analysis project Ga0209211, IMG submission 183992) | Groundwater microbial communities from Rifle, Colorado, USA - Groundwater A2 (SPAdes) (version 2) | ecosystem: Environmental > Aquatic > Deep subsurface > Groundwater | place: Rifle, Colorado... | reverse complement strand
GGCCTGACAGCTCTGTTTTCCATCATCTTACACCTCCCAAATAATACCTTGCCCAAAAGGATAAGCTGCGATATTGGTTCTTCCGGAAAAAATTATCAGCTTTTTAATAAATAACTCCAGCTCCCTTAAGCAAGACAAAGGCGATTGCTAAATACATTTTGACTTTTGAGATAATCATCAGCATCATAAAATCTTACATTCCCGAGGCGGAAAAATGGTCGCTGTCCCTATTTCCCTATTTCTATTTCCATTATAAATATCGGCGTTTCCGTTAATAAGATATTTTGCGAAATATTCACATTCTCCTGAAAATCGGTTTGACTTCGAGCGGTAATGATAGGCGTCAGGCGGATAGCTTCTTTACCGATGAACAAAGATAGATCTATACTGATACTTTTAGATTGGTTAGGCGATTGAGCAATCCCTGAATCATACCAGATCACATACACAGGATTACCCTTAATAATAAATTTATAGGCATTAACATCCTGCCGAATAGTAAGCTTTTCAACAGAAGAAAAACCGCCGAGTTTCTGAATCAGCAGTTTATAGGTATAAAAAACCGGTCGTTTGGTCTGATTATCATCGTCAATTAATCCGCATAAAGCCCAGCTTCTGCCCGTGCCGTTGCTTTTTAATAACTGCGGCACATCCTTCCATGTCCACCAATTACTACCCTCAATGCCTTCCCCCATCGCTAAAACCAAAGCCTTAACCAAAATGCGAGCCTGCTCGGCATCAAACCAACCCCTTACTTCCTGATAACTCAAATCAGGTTTATCATGCCCGGTCTTTAGAATTTCAAAGAGTTTATCTCCGTTCTGATAAGGCGCTTTTGAAAATATAGTATAAGTCGACCATGCTGAAAAGAACCCCTTTTTATCCGAACAGGGAATAATAACTGCTCCGGCATCTCCCATCCAGATAGGTTTTTGGTAACCATTTTTAGCCATCTGGTCTCTGATCCATTTGACTATCCCGGGGATACTTTTGTAATAACTTAACAGGTGAAATTCCACCAAATCAAAGTAATCTTTTTCTCTCAGGATGCGCGCGTTAAAGTCCAATTGAGAACGGAATTTCTCTCCAAACTTATGCCGGATATCGCCGCGAGGATAGCGCGAAGGCAGCTCATTTATAAGCCGGGCTATCTCTTCTTCAGTTCGCGGGCCTTCATCAAAGATATCAAAAAAAGCGAAGCCGGAGAGAATAACCTTTGCCTCTGGGTTTGCCTTTTTGACCGCTGCATACGCTGCCTTAAGCAAAACAGCATATTCATCGGCTGTGCCCTTCCAATAAACTCCGTGCTGGGCCTCAGTCTCAATTTCGTAATTCAGGATAGGATAAAGAAGGCCGGGCAGATCGTTACGGCCGTCGCCATCATATCTCTCCACAAAATTAAAAACATAATCCTGGTAATATTTCAGATTTTGCCCGCTGTTAGGCGGCGCGCTCACGGTGCTCTGCATGGCAGAGAGTCTTTCCAGAGGACCGCGTAATTTAATTTTCTTTATCCCCCACTTACTGCTTGATTTTAAAACTACAATAAGATTCCTAAAACCAGCCCCTTGGGCAGTAAGGACCATCTCATCAACCTTGTCCCAATAATAGGTATGCTTACCTTCAACAGGAGGCGTAGGTTCAATATCATTCCAGCCGGTTCCCGGCCCGTTAAACTTACTCCAAGAGGCTCCGGTTTCTGAATATATATTTATTATATCGCTAAGGCCCGCGGGCTGCGGCATCAGATATTCAATACCAAAACCAAATTTATTTTCTGGTAGTGCTTCGGCAAAAACAAAAGCTACGCTAACAAATAACCCAATCAAGACTCCAAATAAACTAATATATCTCTTTCTACGCACCATTACTCCTTTCAGACTGTATAAACGCATATAGGCGCAGGATCCCCACTTATATCTTTACCTTTTGGCATTGGCCTTTTCTTTGCTATCTTTGCCGCGCCATGCGTCTTAACCAATTCTGGAGGCTATTTTCTCTTTTTACCCCCCGGTGAAGCCCAATCCTGCCAGCGACAAGGCTCTTTCAAGGAAGGCGTAAAAGAAACTCCCAGCGCCTTGGAATGCTCTTGCTCTTTATCTTCCTTCTCATCAAGAATCCGCAAAAAAAAGCATCCAAGTAAGTTCCTACTGCAATGCCCCTGCCCGTCCAGAGCGCCTCATAATATCGCAGATACTCTTAATGACCTTCCCCTGCGAAACAAATACTGATATCTATTTGCTTTATAGCTCTATCGTATTTCTTTTACATCTCATTGCAATTAATTGCGTTATGTAAAGCGTCTTACTAATTCCCTTGTTCATAAAGAGACTTTATAAGAGCGTATGTATAGATTAAACTACTCATTTTTTCCTTCCCCCGGTGGAGTTATCCCGGAAAAAAGGTCGCCAGTTGTTGAAACAAATTGAACTCTCGCGTCAACAAAAACCATCGGTTTCTTTTTTAGAACAACATCTTTGTTTTTCATTGAAATCGGCCTCCGTTAAGGAATTCTATAATTAGCTCATCCAATCATCTTCAACCGGCAAATCTGCCGATGGGTTCAGACTAAACCATTTCAACACGCCAAGATTGCGGATCGCCTGAGCAACTTCTTTTTTATCAAGAGGGGGACGGCGCAACTGTTTCCATTTCATAACTTCCTGAAGAATGTCGTCCTCCGACATGGTGCCTTTATTCATTTCTTGTTTAACGAAAAGAACTGTTGCAACGATTTCAGATTTATTCGTATCTAAACGTAGGAAAAGATCAACCGTCTTATCAATCATCTTGTCCCACTTCTGAAAAGTATCCTGATATTTCAAACGATTCTTCTCATACGCAAGGCCCGGAATAACCTGAAACATAGAACCGCTTTTCTCTTCTTGTAACAATCCAGAGTTCGATAAACGTTTTTTAACATCATTTAGCTCTTTGCAATAAGGCCCGTATGATCCACGCACATAGCCTAAGCCAGTGGGGATACCTAAAGCGGTGGCAACATAAGCAATCTTTTGGAAAATCGTCCTGCCAACTGGTTCATGATACGCTTGCTTTTCAATGCGATGAACTATCTCAATCAACGCGACCCAAGCAGGTTCCAATTTCTGAAGGATCACTTCACTTGACTTGGCATCCCGCAAATTATATTCTTGCGAGAGGAATTTATCAGTTAACTGTGCAGGCGGAGTGCCATATGGGGCGTACATTTTAACCGGGATATCTAGTTTCGAGAGATACTTGTAAATTAGAGGACCAACTGTTTCCCAGAGTAATTGGCCATTGCCACAGCCTAGAGGAGGAACCGCTATTGATTCAACACCCCATTCCTTATGCTTTGACACTAATATTTTAAGACCCTCCTCGATATCCTCAACCCGCGATGCTACTCGCCAATCGCTCTTTGTCGGAAAATTGATAACCTGCGGAGCAAAAAGTGAAGACATCTTGAATAGGTAAGGAACCCCCGGCTTAACTTCGCCCCTTTGACACCGAGTCACATAATCATCAAACATTTCAGGATAGCGTTTCTTAAATTCAGCCGCTATTCCTTTTCCCATAATGCCAACGCAATTGACGGTATTCACTAATGTTTGGGTTTCAGAATTAAACATATCACCGATTAAGACTTTCTTTATCATCTCACGCCTCCTTAAAAAACATTTTGCTATTTATAATAATTGGCATATCAACATGGATACTGGCAATTATTGACTTTACTTTCACATGTGCTTCTTCGCCCGATACATAGATTCCAATAATATTGGTTGGCGATAGTTGATCTGGGACTAAGGCTTCCGCGCAAGCCGCGCTTCGTTTTCGGCACATCTCAACATAATCCTGATCCCACCAGTTTTCAATAAAAACAGAATCCTTATCTAAAGATTTAATTCCCTCTAACGTCTCAAAAAAACGGGTATAGTTGCTTGACGCATTACCATCTGCAATAATAATGCCCTGATGCGTTAAAATATTCACATGTACCGCCAAAACACAAAGCTCTTCATGTAAGTTCTTACGACTATACATCATTGAATTTCGAGGATTAAAATACAGATTCACATAATCATGCAATTTGCGTTTTCCTCCGGGGATGACTTTATCCTCGCGACGCTTCTGAACATCTCCATGAGCAACGCTCTTGTGAGACAACCTACTCGCCTTAATTTTATTGTGTGATAATAAACCATGCTTAAATATCGATGCCATATTGTCGATCGGCGTTATAAAATAAAGTTCTTTAATATCGGCTCTGTTCATTATTCTTTCACAAAATTTTAAAAATAGAACCAGCAACTATTTATTACTAAAGAATTGGTTGCTGTCCTTTATTGCTATAATAAATCTTTATGGTCTCAATATTACTTCAAATCACTTATTATTTGAGCTATATGCGGCCTAAGTGCCTCTTCTACTTGAAAGGGTTGATTAGTTTGCTTAAAAGCATCCTCAAATCCATAAGCCATGCCTTCTAGAGGTCCTTTTGGATAACCGTATTTAATTTGTTCCAGTCCGTACGCGATAAGAAATTTTTCAACCCTCATCTGCCTCCATTGGATTAAATGGACGAGCTCATGGAAAAATAAGTGCTCAGATAAATAGCCAGATTGAATAAATATTGTATCGATATAGGTCACCCCTTGATAGTCGTCATCTTCAAAAGCTTTTAATTCTGTAATACACCATTGCGAATATAACGGCATATTGGGCACCCTATCAACTATGACAACTTTTGCAGCATCTAAGGTTTCTTTCGAGAAATATCCCGGGATTCTTGAAAAACCAAATTCATTGAACGGCTTAACTTGAAGCTTGTAATAATTTAGCGTGTTGTTTAACCATTCAATCGCTTTAGGTAGAACATGCCCATACTTTTGCAAGAATGCCTGAAGCTCGCTCACGCTCTACCCTTGATAATTTTTACTTCCTCTATCTCCTGCATCTTAGACATAGCCACGCTCACTGAATGCTTAGGATCAGAGAGTTCCTTGTAAATCTCTTCTATAACGGCAAACTTCCTCTCATCGCTCCAGTCGTCTTTCAACTCGGGCAAGTTAGGCAGATGATTCAGCACCTCGGCATCAGTGGTCTTGATCTCATTAGGAACCCGTTTTTGCTCTACAGAGTGCTTAACCATCATTACCCAAAGATACCTTATTTTCATTTAAAGATACATCCCCGCGCTTTATCAGGTTCTTAAAAGCCTTTAATATTGCATTTTCCACTCTCTCCCCATTCCTACCCCATCCAAACAACCTCGCTGTTTCCGTAAATAATGCTTCCTTTTCAATGCCTACAGCTTTCTTAATAATTAGTATTATAGCGAGCTGAAGCTCTTCTTCGCAGATATACTCCGGGTCACGCATAGTCTCGCTTCTATAATGCCATTCCAGCATTAAAGGCTGAGGGGTAAGACCTATTCTCTCACAATCATCTAATATACTTTGATATATACCGAAACTCTCTGGTGCTTCTTCAGAATATTCTTCGTCATCAGAAATATCACCTTGAAAAAACTTTGTGGGAGGAAGCTGACGATTATCACCAGTTACTACCAACTGCTTACCCCTGGCTATAGCACCAACAGCGTCTTCTGAACAAATTTGAGATGCTTCATCAAAAATCACAAGGTCAAACTTATATTTTGACTGCTCCAAGAAGTGGCTCACCGAAAGAGGGCTCATCAGAAGACAGGGCTTAAGTTTTGGCAAAAGATTCTGTATTTCTGCAAAAAGTTTTCTTAATGGCCAGTGCCTTGATTTCTTCGCGGCTTCATTTCTAACTTTTGCAACCTCACTTCCCTGAATATTAATTAGGCGCGGTTTTAATTCATTCAATTTTTCGATAATTAATGAGGATGAAAAAAGATTCAATTTCTTATCTAAGTTTCTAAACTCTTGGATTAAGCCAGAATGATTTGTACCACGGAATTCCCCAATAATATCCACCTCTGCACAAATTTTATCTACCCACGAATTGTAGAAAGCCTTATGAAAAACATCCATTAATGCATCTTTCGATGGGGGATTGGCATAAATTTTTTCTACAAAAATATCCAGCCCCGTCTTTGTCATTTCTAACAAACCATTGGCATATTCAAACCATAGTTGCAAATCATCTATTCTATTGATTAGCTCTTTTATTTTTTCTTTCATCTCATCAATACTCATTGAGAAAAAATTAATTCTCGAAAAGTAATTTGCTGCATTATCAAAAGAATCGGATAATGTTTTTATTAAACCTCGCAACTTCTGCAAGCTCTGCTCTAAGTCCGATACTTCTTCGCTTGAAGTTCTTCCGCCTTTACTGATATTACAAATAAAATCATTCGGTAAAATACTGTCTTTGGTTAAACTAAAGAATTCTTTTGCCCAAGATAAACCATTAATTATTGTCTTCCAATCTGTTTCAACCCCTATAAACATATTTCCAAATTCTTTTTTTAGTTCTTGGGACTCTACATCTATCTGCCTTTCGAAAATTCTTAGTTTTTCGGCCTGGTTAAATTTCTCAATAATTTGAGAACAACTTCTAATCTTCCCATCATTTTTTGTTATATTAATTCTATCGAGAACTTTATCAAATTCAGCCAGAGCCACCCGTAGATTATCAATGAATATTTCAATCCCAGAAATAGGACTTTGAACAGCTGGTAAATTTGTTACGGGAAGTCGATTTAATGAGAGAGGGTCACTGAGCTTGATAGCTTCCGCCTCCCATTCTAATATCTCAGCTTGCAACCTCTTTGCAATCGCTTGCAAACTAGGATGAGGCACGCCTTCTAAGCAAGCGATATTGACTACTTTTTCAGGCAGGGGCAATTCACCAACAAGGCGAATTATTTCAGAAGCTAATTTATGAGCCGCATCAATAGCATTTAAGTTTGTATCGAAACCATCGTAATAATGACCTAACAACTGCTTAAACTCATTACTAAGATTATTCAAATCGTCTTTCAATGAATTGACTTCTCTTGCAATTTTTAAATCCTCAATTATTGATTTCGGGAGAGCCCCGGACTTACTTGTTTTTCTAATGAGTTTTCTATCAGAATAAAAACTGGGCAAGAAATATCGAACGAAGCCCTTGTATTTCTTTTCAAAGCAATTAATCATTCTTGTTAAATCGAAACCATATATCCCTTTATCATATGACTTATCGAGTTCGACTGTTAATTTATTATGTCTTTCAATAAAGGGGTGCAATTTATTGCATGCTCCCGCAACCTTATTGAGCGACACCGGATCAAACCAATGTTTTTCTGGCCTATGCCCTGAAAATACTAAAATACCTAATTCTGCTAACTGCTTGGCTCTTTCCAAATCAAAATCATCTCCGATATCAACTTCAAGATTATCTCGTACTTCCGCAACATCCCTACGCCAAGCACGAATAAATTGTTTTGTTTTATCTAGAAAAACTGAAATATCTTTATGAATACAAATCAGTTTTTCACCTGTGGGGTCATCTATGGACAATAATGATTTGACCTTATCCCACGTATCTTTGAAAGGAATATGTAAATTCTCTGAAATAGACAGAAACTCAGGAGAAAACTCTAACAGGATGGCATTCTTCTCCAATACATAATTGTTACGTAAATTACAGTATTTTTCAGCTTTAACTATTAGCGCGCCATTATCTTGTTCAAGCCAGAATCTTATGGGCATTGGATTGCTAACTAAAAGTTTAGCGATATTAATTACCCATTGGCAACCATCCAAGGTTTGAGGTTCTTCAAGACCAACCATTGTTGCATAATCAATGAATCTACTGTTTAACTCCTCGACACCAATTCTTATTTTACTGAGTAAATTATCTAACCCCGAACGTAATGCTGGGGTCAGCCTTTGCAAATGAAATCCTCTCCAAGGGAATCTATCCCCTTCTTCTAAGATCAGATAATTATTTCTGAGCTTAGAAATTAAGTCTTCTATATGAAGCAACGAAGCTGGTGAATAGCTTGAATCATTACTAAATGTAACTGCCACAGGAGGAACATTTTCTAATTTAAAAAGGCAGGCAAAAACTTCATACACACTCCTCCCGATTGGCTCTCTTTGCAGGTGCAATTCTTTCACGTAACTATTTAATTTATTTCTGAGTATATATAACTTCTCAAGCTCAGCATGTGAAATATGCTTATTCATGGTAGGCCTGAATTCTAAACATCTCATTAATTCCTTCACAACTTCTTTCTTCTTTGCCTTGTGACTATGTAATTCTAAACAAAAATCTGTTAAGTGAGCCTCTTTTAACCTATTAAAAACAACTTCTAGGGCTGCCATTTTTTCACTTACAAACAATACGGTTTTCCCCGCTTCGAGAAATTCCGCAATTATATTACAGATTGTCTGACTTTTCCCTGTTCCGGGGGGGCCTTTCAGAACAAAACTATGCCCCCTCAAGGCTGTTTCTATAGCCCTTGATTGACTACTATCTGCATCTAAGATATAAAGCATTCTTTCAGGAGCAACTTCGTTCTCTAAGTCTTTTTTATCAGGTATATCATCTGAAGATGTACGCTCAGAAAGATAACCTTCTGTTAACCCTTTAATAATTGAATGCTCTGCCATTAATGACGCATTGACAGTTAAGTCTTGATACATTGCAATTTTATGGAATGTAAAAATACCCAAGAAGGCCCTATTCTCCACCTTCCAAGCATCTCGTTTACCTGCATTTTCTACGTTCGAGAAGTATTCTCCAAGACTAAATGACTCTGAGGCAAAGTCAGGCGATGGTAGGTCAATCTTAAAATCCCAGTTTAACTTTACTTGGATGGCAGGATTTAATATGGCTTCTTCTTCAGATACTTCAATTTGGTAAGGCTCTTTAGGAGTTGCTTGAAAGATTTCTATCGGAATCAATAAAAGTGGCGAACAAATCTCCTCTTCACCTTCTTTCTCTTTCCAATGTAATAAACCTAACGCTATAACAGAAGTTCTTAGTCCTTTTTCTTGATAATCGGAAGACGCCCTACGAAAGATAGTTTTTAACCTCTTCTCTATGTCTTTTCTTTTATCAAGAGTAAAAGCAATATCATTTTCATCCGGTTGATCAGCAATTTCTTCTTCGAACAAATCATTTGGCTTCCCTGAAGCACCTTCTATGCCTTCTTCCTTCTCAGGAGGCCATACATCAAATCCTTTTTCGTTTTTTAAGTTTTCAAAAATTGTTTCACAATTTGGCTGCTTAATTTCAAGTAAATTTTTTTTAGATCGATCGAAGAAAATTAGCTGATTTCTTCTAGTGAGATCTATCAGCCTTTTCTTCCATTCTTCAATTTGTAACAAAATATCTGGCATATACCGACTTTCTGCTTAGGATAGCAATCTTTTCAACTCATAATACATTATATGATTACTCATCCAAGAAATAACCTGCTGACTTCTTAAGAACCTTAGCTATTTTAACCAGAGTTTCAAGAGAGGGCATTGAAATACCATTTTCATACCGCGAGATACTTTTCTGCTTCGCGCCTATTTTATTTGCCAAATCGGTTTGGTTCATATCAAGCTCAATTCTGGCGATTTTAATCTTCTTACCTAATTTTTTGGCATCCATCCAAGCCTCCAAAATTAAAAAATAATGCTTGACATCTTATACCTCTAAAGGTATAATTTAGTCATTACGGGAATATGATACTTTTATACTTCCTATGGCTAATATATACCTAATCGGCAATAAAAGCAATGATTTTATGGACAACGCAATCTTAATAGAAAATAAAGAAGGCGTTACCCGAAAAGAGGCATTTAGCTTCAGCTGGAAGGCTTCCCCTTCTACTCAACACCTATTGGATGCTATTTCTTCTATAATAGCCCGAGAATTTATTATGATAGCTAAACAGAATCCGACAGTATTTGCAGGGATTGCTTCACCCCCTTCGGGGTTCGCAATGACAGGAGTTGGAAAATGAGAGTCGCGATTTACGCAAGGTATTCTTCGGAGAATCAGAGCGAGAAAAGCATTGATGATCAGGTAAGGGTTTGCAAGAATTACGCTAAAGAGCGTAATTTTACGGTAGAGAAACAGCATATCTACATTGATGAGGCGCTTTCAGGGTCGCTGATTAACCGCCCCGGATTGCAAGCTCTTGAGAAGGCGGCTGAAGGCAAGGAAATTGAAGGAGTAATTGTTGATGACCTCTCCCGCCTTTCGCGCAGTAATCACCAAATGCTCACCTTAGTGCTTAAGTTTAATTATTTACAAGTTACGATCATCTCGGTCGCGGACGGGATATGCACGGATGACGAAAACTCAAAGTTAGGGATTCAAATACGGGGGTTAGTAAACGAATTATACTTGGACGACCTTAGAAAAAAGACCATGCGCGGCATGGAAGGGCAAAAACTGCGGGGCTTTAGTGCCGGCGAGAAAGTGTACGGATATTTAAGCAAACCAGTAGGCGAAATAAAATTAAACCACAAAGGCCAGGCCAAATACGATGGCATGGTTCATAAAATTAATCCTGAAGAGGCCGAGATCATCCAAAGGATATTTAAGGAATTCGCTGAAGGTAAAAGTATTCACAAAATAGCGATTCATCTGAACGAAGAAAAAGTGCCAACAAAGAGAAATATGCTTGGCGGTTGGAACGCATCAACGTTATCCGGGATACTCAAAAACAAAAAATATATCGGTGGATGGGACTGGCGTAAAGGCAAAAATATCAGGGATCCTATGACCGGAAAGAAAAAAAGAGTGGCGCGCCCTGAAAAAGAAATAATACCGATATTTCGCGAAGACTTAACTATTATTGATAAGGAACTATGGGACAGGGTTCAAACGAGATTAACAGAACTAAAAAGCACCTGGCCGGTCAGTAAGAGAAAGAGAGGTTTTTATCAACAGAAAAGCTACATACATACCAGCCCAACCCATCTATTTTCCGGCCTTATGCAGTGCAATTCCTGCGGCGGAGCGATTGTTTTGGTAAGCGGTAAAGGAAGCGGTTACTACGGCTGTTATAACTCAAAAAGAAAAACATGTCAGAATACCTTGCTTATCCCCCGTAAAAAAATTGAAGAAAAAGTAATCACTGAATTAAGGAAAAATGTTCTTACTACGGAAAATCTGGAGTATGTTTATAAAAATGTTGAGAAGCTTACCGCGGAAGGCCTTAACGAGGTTCCGGAATTACTAAAGAAAAAAGAAGCACAGCTTGAAAAAATTCAGCAAGAGGTCAAAAACTACCTCAATTTTGTAAAGTTAGGGAATTTCTCAAAGGCAGTTTCCGGGGCGCTCACTGAAGCGGAAAAGAAAAACGAGGAATTAAAGCGCGAAGTCGAATCCTTAGAATACCAAAAAGAAAATACTTTTAAGGCACCGCCTAAAGAGTGGATAAATTACCGGTTGGAACGCTTAGGCGAAACCCTCAATAAGGATACAGTCTTATCCGCCCTCGCATTGAAAGAACTGCTCTCTCCTGTCATCTTAGAGCCGATATTAAACAAAGAAGCCGATTTATACCGGCTTTTTGAGGGCGAAGAAGGACATTTTAAACCTTATTACATCGCGCATACCAAAATTCAAACCCTTGCACTCTTAGACGATGAGCACAAGGGTTCGAATTGGTTGCAATAGGTAGGCACTACGCTCGCTACGGCGCTTGTCGCGCCGTTTAACGCTCGCTTCAGTGCCGTTTTCATTTTCCTTGTCGGAAAATGAAAACGGAGAGGGTGAGATTCGAACTCACGGTGGAGTTGCCCCCACAACAGTTTTCAAGACTGCCGCTTTCAACCACTCAGCCACCTCTCCAAGACTACTCTAGACATTCGTTGCGCGATACTGCCGCTTTTCCCGCCTTTCTAAATCATTTTGGAGGGCGGGATCCCGTTACTTACTTTTCTTAAAAGGGTAACGGGACAACCACTCAGCCACCTCTCCAGCAAAGCAGAACTAAGAGCTAAGAGTTAAGATCAAAGGAATAATTGGCGGAAGGCCGCTAAGTAGATAGACCGGGATATCTGGTAAGAACTGTTGAAGAAGGTCAGGAAAGAAAAGTTTTCAAAGGCCAGGTTAAAAAATAGGGCTAAAAGTAAAGCGTCCAGGATATAAATCCAGGAAAAGCCAAAGATATAATTTGATTTGAGCTTATCCCCTTGTTTGGAGCGCAGGGTTTTCGCGGAAAACACCAGGTGTAAGGCCAGGCTGAAACCGATACCGAATATAAAAAGGGTGAGAAATTCCCGCGTATCAGCCATCTTAGCCATAATCAAATAGGCCAGAGAAAGCAAG
>Ga0209211_10010265_pt1 | contig 12244 bp, 15 predicted proteins | sample RifGroA2_FD_183992 | JGI IMG/M metagenome (GOLD analysis project Ga0209211, IMG submission 183992) | Groundwater microbial communities from Rifle, Colorado, USA - Groundwater A2 (SPAdes) (version 2) | ecosystem: Environmental > Aquatic > Deep subsurface > Groundwater | place: Rifle, Colorado... | reverse complement strand
CCGCTCTCTTCCATTTATCTTGATGAGAGCAAGCTGGTGTGCAGTGTGGGAAGTTGAAATAGAGGGTAGAAAGTAGGAGGTAGAAGGTAGAAAAACCTCAAAAAGGCAACATACAAAAAGCAAAATGAAAAATGACAATGCAAAATTGAAAACTGAAGAGAAAAAGCGAAATGTGTTAAAACGCAGTTTTCTCTTGTTTGCGCTTTTTGTTCTGGTGATTGTGTCCGGACTGGCGATTACGCGAAGTGTTTTTGCCACTCACGGACCAGGACCAACGCCTTCCGACCAATCTTGCACCATCTGTCCCGACAACGACAAAGACGGTTACCGCGCCTACTGCGACACTTCCCATGTTTTTGATAAATCGTTCAGTTGCGGCTACCCGCCCCCGGATTGCAACGACGCCGACCCCTGGAGCCATAGTTACGGAAGCAAAGATATCGCGAGCGTCAAAGTTGAATACAGTCCGGGTTATGTGGCGAAAACGCAAACCGATAAAAAGTTCACGCCCGATTCCAAGAAACTCAATCCCACCTTAGGCGACTTCCTCGTTACCGCCACCTTCAAAGCTAAAAAGTGCGGTATGACCGCCGGTACTCCCGCTCTCGTGCCGATGAAGATTTTCTACACGACCAAGGATTCATCGGGGAACGAGCTATCCTTCTACCTTATTTCCGCCACCCCGGACAATCGCACGATTGGCTATCTCGCCAAAGTTTCCGACCTTGTCTATCAAGGCCTCATTTCCACTAGCCAAGACCCCCGTTTCCTTCCTGCCATTGAACCCTACATCGCGAGCGTCGCCGCCAATCGTCCCGTGGAACTCAAATTCGTCGGCCCCGACATCGGGCCAAACAAAGACACGCCCAAATACCAGCCGCTCCCCATGACCAACTGCGCGCAGACCTATGGGAGCGGGAGACACAAGGTGGTGTATATGAGAAGTTATGACCCGGGTACAAGCTTGCAAGGTTACATTGCATTGGCAAATACAGCTAACCGGAGTTTTAATGTTATAGAGCCGTTCAAGAAATATCAAAACGAATTCTCTCACTATATTGATCTGAAGCTGCAATCATTGCCGGGTGTCAGTTTAGCTTTAGATATAAAGCAATTGAAATATGACGCCAATATGGTAAGAAAGTCCAGCTCTTGTGGTGCGAGGGGGAGTGCGTATGTTCTTTTCGACAAGGGGGATAATTCTTCTCCTCGAGCCTCTGGGCTAAGAAATGGCGTGATTATTATGGATGGAGAATTTATTGAAGAAGAAGAGTACGCCGTAGACATAGGTCCTATTCTTGTCCATGAAGCAGGGCATGCTTTTGCGGGTTTAATGGATGAGTATGTATACGACGACCCAGCACCACTCTTTAAAGATTATTTACTGAAAATGGCCGCCCGAGGAAATAACTGCACTACAGATCCTTCCAAATACTATTCTTATGGCGGCTTCATGTACGGCCTAAAATTAACTCCCCCAGTTGTTAACTTTTGCAGTCTAGACGACCTTTCTCCCGATGATCCTTATAGGCCCCTACTAAATAGACCCTCGTATAACAGTCTGATGATGGGGCATGATAGAAAAAATGAAAATCGATTTAATGTTGTAAGTTGCGGCTACATTCTTAAAACCATCAAAAAAGGCGGCACTGCCAAATCCTACTTTCCCGAATGCGCCGCGATGCCCGGCATCATTCCGGTTGGGGAGTAGTGTAAGGTCTTGAATAGAAACAAAAAGACTCTGAGAACGCAGAGTCTTTTGATGATATAGCGAGATTTCTATCTCAATCTACCCCAAAGTCAGCAATGTAGCATCTGTAATATCCTACACAAGGGGGATTGTAAGTGTAAACCTTTCCAAGCCTTTCCGTGAGATACCAACTTTTATTTTCTTTCCACAGGAGTCCTTCCTTGGCTAGAAAAGGAATCTTTCCCGCTTTTGCCAACGCTTTCATGTATGGCATAACCGTAACGGCCGGCACCAAATCCCTCTCGGTAAATCGTTCTAAATACTTCGTTTTCCTGACTGAGAACGGAAACGGTCCCGCCTTTTGTTCTGGAAGAACCAGTTTCCGGATAGTATATTGCTTACCGCCAGTCGCCCCTTCCGCCTTCTCGTCTTTTCCGGTAGCGCATCCGACGAACCACACCGCTACCGCCGCCACTAGCCAAAGAACTACAATTTTCATCTCAACCTCTCTTTCTTTTTCTCGGCAGTTTCCGCATCATGCATGGCCGCCGATTGCTTTGCTCACGATTCATCCTGAAGCCGGTAATATCCTACCACGCGCGACTCCATATTGTCAAATTCCATAAATTATTTCAACACAGCATCTATCACAGAACAACCTTGTTTTTTAATGGCGACTATGCTAACTTATTGGCACAAGTGCCTTCGGGCTCGCCCCGCGCAAGCGGGGAGAAAATGAGAAAAGCCGTCAGAGCAAATCTTTGGCGGCTTTTCTTGTTTTTTCAAAGATTTTATGCTCAATAAAACCTATTTTATTTATCAGCCGTTTGGTATCAATTACCCGAATTTGAGAGAGTAAGGCGGAAGCTGGTTTTTCATCTACCAACCCTAATGGTATGCGCATTTTATGTTTCTTGGGCGAAGTGGTAAGTGGAACAATCAGACAAGTGTTTCTGCTCAATCCTTTCAAAATCAAAACGGGTCTCTCGTGTTTAATTTCATCGCCGTCTTGTTCAAAACCGACATTTACACCAAGTGAACACCACCAAACTTCTCGCTGGTGGTACAACTTATTTTCATTGTCAGCATGAATCCGCTTTTTGTTTTTGTTCCACGAGTCAAAATCTTTTCGCATGATGTGGGTAATTTTATCATGTTTACAAATATCTCGTCCCCGTGAAATCTTGGAGCTAGTTGCCATGCCCGGCATCATTCCAGTCGGGCAGTAGTCTGAAATTCTAAAATCTCAAAGCGAATGCCGCAATAAATTCCACCCCTTGTCAACTCCACTTTGGTGGCGGGGAGTTTTGTGGTAGAATCTATGTATGTTAAACAATGTGACCAGCCCACTCCCGTCGTTTTTGCGTCCTTTGATGTGGGGGCTGAAATGGGACGAATTAAATATCAATGACGATAAAGAAGATATTATCCTTGGAGTTATAAACGGTGGAACTATCAGGGATTGGCAGTGGCTTAGAACAACTTACGGTAAAGACACAGTTCGCCGTGTTTTGGAGAATCGGCTTTCAAGCGAGATTTATCCGGAATCCAGAAATCTAGCAGAGCTTTTCTTTTCAGTTAATTCTTTTCGCCATGCACGAAGAAGCGCTAACTAAAGAGTCGGCCGCACTCGTGTCATCTTTTGGGCGGTTTGATAATTTCTACTTGGCTGGAGGTACGGCGCTAGCCATTCAAATCGGGCATCGTCTTTCGGTTGATTTTGATTTTTTTTCCTGTGAATCTTTGCCTGAAGACCTGTTGAAAAAAGTGAAAAGAGTTTTTGTGGGACGACAATTATTAGTAACTTATTCTGCGCCGGAGCAACTCAATCTAGTCATTGATGGCGTAAAAGTAACTTTTTTCAATTATCCGTATCAAACTATTTATTCGCTTGTGTCCTACAGGGAAATAAAATTGGCGAGTGTCTTGGAAATTGCGCTGATGAAATCCTTTTCCATCGGCAAACGGCTATCTTACAAAGATTATGTTGATTGGCATTTTATGCTTGCCGGTAATTATGTCTCCTTGTCGGCAGTTATTGAAGGCGCCAAGAGAAAGTTTGGCGCGGATTTTAACGACCGTCTCTTTCTTGGGCAATTGGTTTCAATGGAAGATATTCCTTTTCAAAAGATTGATTTTTTGGAGGAATCGGTGAGCAAAGAGAAAATCAAAGAAACACTAAAGCTTGCGGTTAAGGAATTTGTGGGAGAAAATGGATAATTCTCAAATTCGGCCGCGAACGCGCCGCGATGCCCGGCATCATTCCGGTCGGGCAATAAGATAGCTTCTAGCCTGCCTCGTCGGCAGACAGGCTTCGTTAGCTTCGCAAGCTTCATAGCTTCTTAGCCAGAATAAAAACAAACACCGAAAAGCGTAAAACTGAAGTTGAGGACGGAAACAACAAAAACCAAACTAGTTTTAAGAATAAGGAGTTTATACACACATCGCACAACGGCTTGACGACACGCTTTGATATGCTAGGATATTGCTACCATCGCCGTAAGGCGTCAACAGGCCTCGCAAGGGGCCTGTAAATGTATACATCAAATGTATTTCAGGGCGAATCATTTACGCGACCGGCATTAGTCGTTCATGTTGTCGGTTCAGTGCTTGCCCTTGTCGCTCCGCTTTCAACAAAAACAAAGGATGTCGCCGGTTATGTTCCTTTTGAATTTCAAGGAAAACAGATTTCTATTTGCGTTCATCAAATCAGAGTTATCTCACAGAGGCGAATTCTATCTCGCAAAGGGAAAATTTCCGATAAGCGGCTGGCGCAAGTGGCGAAGGAAATAAAAAAGTTTTTTGCTCTGTAATCAAAAAAACCAAATGCTGAAGCGTTAAGCTTCACTTCCCCGAATGTGTTGCGAGATGATGTGTTTTTTGAGATTGACAATATTTTTGAGGTGGCTTAACATATTTGCTACGGTTTTCTCAGTAGGTTTCTTAGGTCTTCTTAAGCGAGCCAATTGAGAGACGGTCGGTATTAAAAATAGGAAATACTCTCAAATGGCAACTAAGCTTTATGTCGGCAATCTCGCTTGGGCGACGACTGCCGACACTCTTAAGGACGCTTTTTCGCAGGTCGGTAATGTTTTGTCTTCGGTTGTAATGACCGACAAAATGACCGGCCGTTCGCGCGGCTTCGGTTTCGTTGAAGTTGAAGACGCCAACGCCGAAAAGACGATTGAAATGTTCAACGGCAAAGAAGTTGACGGCCGGAAGATTACGGTCAATGTGGCCCGTCCGCCGTCCGAGCGCCCTCCGCGCCGGTTCTAAAGTAGGAGGAAATTGGGGGGCATTTCGCCCCACAGAAAAAAGCCCGCAACGGGCTTTTTTCTGTGGGGCGATTTTCGCTTGACATACTTCTTAAAAAATATAGGATGAAACAAACAAGTTCTTTCGCGGGTGTTCACGAACCAGAAGAAAGAGAGGTAAGCAAATGCAAGAGAATAATGGTCCGATAGAAACAATGCCGGAAGGCCGTATCAGGGCGCTAGTTATGGATGCTTACTGCCAAGTGGCAGGCGAGGAGGGGTATCGGCATCAAATAACGCTTGAGACGGAGGTTGAGAAAATTCATATCCCTGACATTATGCGTAAGATGTCGGAAAGAATGGGATTTGAGATTCCCCCTCGGAAAGTTCCTCGCTACGGTTGGCGCATTAGTACCATCGTAGGGCATATCACGGGATACCAAAAAGTCCTGCGCGATAAAGATAAGAACAGCCAAATCACCCCTTCCTGAACCCAAAGACGGGCTTTCGGGAAGGGATTTTTTAACATATGTACCCGCGCCTGCCCGCGCTTGCCTGCGCGCGCCGCGCGCAAGCAGGTCCCTACGCAGACGGGGTAGGCAGGGAACAGACGCAGAACTACGCGGAACAAAACACAGGCGCCCCGCCACCTTAATCTTTACTTGTAAAACATTTTATGCTATAAAAATACGGCTGTAACTATTTATTTATGCGTAAAGTTTTATTTAGCGAAGGGTCGGATATTAAAGATAATACAAACGAGAGGCCTCTCGGTCCTTCTCGTTTTGGAGGAAACCAAGATGACTAGACCTTCCTTTGAAACGATGTCGGACGAGGACCTGCTGGCGCTTTCTACCAGGAACCCCAAGGCCTTTGAAACGATTGTCGGCCGCTACCAAGAGGCGTTCATCCGCAAAAGCCGCTATCTTTTAGGTGACGGGGAGGAAGCCAAGGACTTGACACAAGAGGCGTTTGTTAAAATTTATCTCAACGCCAAACGTTTTCATCCCGTCCCGGGCGCTTCGTTCAAGTCGTGGGGTTATAAAATACTCATCAATACCTGCCTGACTTATCTTAAAAAAAGAAATCGAGAGTCAGCCGTTCGCCTTGACCTAGAGCCCGAATTTTATGAAATTCTGCCGGACAAAAGTGTTGCCGATATTGCCGAGAAATCGCTTTTCATTGACGAGGCCTTGAGAGTGATTTCTAAAATGCCGGACGCTTTCGCCGACATTTTGCGATTAGTGCTCATTGAAGGCAAATCATACGACGATGTGTCCAAAGAGCTTGGGCTGTCGCCCGGCGCGGTTAGAACGAGAATTCACAGGGCGAAGGAGGAATTTAAGAAAATCAGCGCCGCATTGATGCGTTAGAATTAACCCCCGTCATTTCAAATGGATAATTTAATAATGAAAAAAAGAATAATGAGGCGCGTATATATTATTTACGCTTTAAGAATGGCCGCTCATCCGATTATAGTCAAGGTCTTTCTTTTTACCATTTCGCTTTACGCCGGCGCGGCGTTGATTTCGGTCGGCGATGTTTTGCTTAATATGCCGTCCGTTTCCGACCTAGGAGCATTCTGGCGTTTCGGCCTCACGGCTTTTACGGGAGCGGAGATGGCGGTACAACTAGTTACTTTAGCCGCCGTCTTTTTGCTGGTGTTTACGACTAGAGATATAGTGCGAAATTTTTCCCGTGGCTTGGGGGGCTTGACTCCAAATCTTCGCAGGTTCTAATGCGCCGTCAGCTAAAGCGGAAGAACCTTAAACTTAAGGTTCCCACCCCTGTGGACATTTTTGTTTCCCTTTTCTAGAGGCGGGAGTATAATACTATTGCTACAAAAGTCGATTATTAGTCGTACTTTAAAAATATACTCAAAACCTAACTTATGAAAGGTTTACACACGGTCGCTTGGATTCTCCTAATTGTCGGCGGTTTGAATTGGCTTCTTGAGGCCTTCGGCTGGAATTTGGTTGAGGCAATTTTCGGGTCAAGCGTTTTGACAACCTTGATTTACATTTTGGTCGGCCTCGCCGCCATTTACGAGCTCTTGAATCACAAGAAGACCTGTCGGCTGTGCGGTTCCGCTTCAGGCGCCGCGACGACGGTTTAAGGTTTTCCACTCAGAAAAAATCCCCGCTTGCGGGGATTTTTTCTGAGTGTTGAAACGCGAGGATTTATGTTTGCTTATATTGGCTGATAAGAAATGAAATTAGTCCTACGACTATAAACACAGAGGCCAGCGAAAAAGCCAAGCCCGAAGAGAATTTTTCCCAAACGAAGCCCAAAGCGGCGCCGGCAAAAAGCGCGCCCATGCCGGTCGCAAAGCTAAGATAGCCGTAAGCCGCCCCTCTTTTATTGGCATCGGTCAGGCGCGCGGCGTAGGCCCGATGAATGCCGTCGGTCAGGGCTTGATGGACGCCGAGCACCACGAACGCCGCAATCAAGAGGGGGACGGTTACAGATTGGTTTAATAAGAAATAACCAAAGAGGAGAACGGCATAGCCGGCCACCAAGACATTTCGGTGGCCGAATTGGAGCGCCGCTTTGCCGGAATTCCACGAGAAAGCGGCGAAGGACAGGTTGTACACCGCATAAAGTAGGGGAATGGCGCCGATAGAGAGGCCAAGGTCTTTCGTTTTGAGAAGAAGCACGGCCACGGGGATGCCGCCGGCGCCCAGGATAAACACGGAAATAATGTAGATGATGAATCGCTTTGAAAACGCCTTTCCGTCTCCCTCGTTGGCCGTTTGGCCGTCCAGAATTTTGTCGGAAACAAAGAATAAAGTGGCAATGGCGGCTAAGCCGACGATGAAAGCCGTGATGAACAAGGTATTAAAGCCAGTCGGAAGAATTTCCAATATTAAAAACGCGGTTAATGGCCCAAGTATCCCGCCTACGGTATCCATTGCCCGATGATAGCCGAACGAGCGTCCCAGCTCTTCGCGCGGCACCGAAAGCGAAATAAGGGCGTCGCGGGGGGAATCGCGGAGTCCTTTGCCGACCCTGTCTAGAAAGCGGAGCCCTCCGACCCCCAGCACCGAGCTTGTCAAAGTGTAAAAAGGCCGGCTTAGCGTAGAAACCGAATAGCCGATGACCGCAAAGATTTTTCGCTGTTTAATCTTGTCGGAGAGGCGTCCGGAATAGATTTTTACGAAATTTGACAAAGCGTCGGCTACCCCTTCCACCAGCCCCAACGCGCCGGCGCCGGAACGCAAGACGCTCGTGAAAAAAGCCGGAAAAGCTGACGCCACCATTTCCGAAGAAAAATCGTTGAAGAAACTTACCAGGCCTAGGACGAAAACATTTTTTTCAACGCCGAAAATTTTCTTTTTCATCGCGCATTCATTTTACCACAGAGCGGGCGCGAATGACGAAAAGAATTTTAAGTCGGCGGAAATTCTCCGCAAAAGAAAATCCTTCCGCGGGAGCGGAAAGATTTTCTTTTGCGGCGGTTTATCTTTGGCGATGAGACGGATTCTAAAAATTAAGTGGGGACTTCTGCTTAGGCGAAAACGCCCAAGCGTTTTTTGTTCCCTTTTATTATGATTTTGGATCCCCTCCCGCCATTAGATAAACCTGATTTTAGTGTGGCCTTATTTAGAAAAGAGTCAAGGCGAAAATGTGCGAAAAGCTGGTGATTTTCTGTGGATATCTTGTGGGCAAGTCGTCTCATTCTGTTGATAAGTGTTTACACGATAAATCGGACTCTTTCGGAAGAGCGGGAGAATGCTTGCGGGCGGATATTAAAAAACCCGAGGCCGGTCGGGCTTCGGGAAGTCAAAAGGTCTCCATTATCTTAAAGGGGTTAATGGCAACCACTTTAAGCGTTTTCGGCTTGATGTCTCCCGCGTATCTTATGAGCAAAAGGATTTGCCGTGGCCCTTTATTTGATATTTGCTCTAATTTGAAATTCGCGACAGACGACGTGTTTTTGTCGGCCTCAAAGCCGACCACCTGTTCTCCTGATGAATTGGCGATTTTCCATCTACTCTGTTCTTTTGGCACCGCTTCAACCGATAGGGTAAGGGGCAATGTTGAATCCTCGTTTTTTCGGTAAAGGTTGACGAAAATCTCCATCTGTTTAATTCTGCCGACTGCGGGCTTGTCGCGCCTAAGTTTAACGCTAAGCCAGATTCTTTTCGTTTTCATTGGAACTTTCTCCAGCGCCACAATAGCATTTTTGCCGGATTTAGGCAAAAAAGCAAAACGAAATTTTAGTCAACGGTAATTAAGGGTATGACAACACTTTGATTGGCTAGAACGGCTGCAGCCGGTTCTTTGACGGGGAAGGCGAGCGCGGGGATGAGGAAGCGCTCGGTTTCTTCGCCTCGGCTTCTTACAATTTCAAGGTAAGAAAATAGCGGAGCGCCCAGTTTGGTCTTGACCGGTTTCGCTTCCTCGTTCCCAAACATTCTCATAATTTCTTCTTTTGTTGCCGAAATTTCGTAGGGATACGCTTCAAAAGCGAGAGTAGAAAGTCCTTGGAGCGAGACCACCGATTTGGTTTGAGCGTTTACGGCGATATTAATGCCAACTCTTTCGCCGCCTTGGCGAAAAACGGGATAATTGTTAAGCGTTAATGGGTAGAGAATTTCCGCGAACGGATAAGCGGCGCTTGCCGTCCTGATAATTGCCGGTTCGCCGTAGGAGGCTTTTTCTACGCCGATTTGATTTAAAAACTCATCGGCGATTCGTATGATTTCCGCGTCGGATGAAATTGCCGCCCCGCCGCTAATTTCCTCATCTTTAATTTTATAAAGCGACATCTCTCCTTTTTTGAAATTGAGAGACACTTGGTATTCGCCGGCTTTGATGAGCATTGTTTCCACGCTGGTATTATTGAAAGCCGATAAATCAACGCCGTTAACTTTAAGTTTATTTAGAACCCCTCCGCCGGAATCGGACTTGGCCAAGAGGACTGGAAAAGTGTTGGGCAGGTCGGGCAGTATTCCGGTGAAATAATAATTTTTCAAGCCACCTGACGGGCTCGCCATTTGTCCCGCCGCTACGGCGTTTGGGGCGGCCGCGAGTGATAATTCTTTGCTCTCGTTGCCGCTTGGAGCCGAAGCGGCGGTCTTTGCGGCGGAGAAATCGCCGCTTGGAAACGCCTCAAATCGGCTTGGCGCGGCAGAGATTTGAATGTCGGTTGGGAAAGTCAATATGGCGCCGCTTCCCGTTTGACCGCCTGAAATGTAGAAGATGGCGCCGACAATCGCCAAGGTCATTGCCGCGCTGCCAAAAATATAAGAGTAGGGGAGTTTCAAGAAAGGCGAAATCAGCCGGCCTCTTTTTGTCCCGATTGTGCTAATTTGGCCGGCGGTCGCTTGCGTCCGGCCTTCACTTATATCTTTTGCGGTCCGCTCTGGCGAAAAGGCCTTGTCCGAGAGGACGCTTCGAGTCTTGGTTAAATTTACCGCCCCTTGGTTTATCTTCTCTTGAAGTTTCAAGACAAAACTTTCATCAGGGCTTGCGTCCGGCCTAATGGCCAAAAGGTCGGAGACCAGGCGCCCTAGCCCGGCGCGGTCGCCTTTTAGCCCGAAGTCAGTCCGAATAATATCGTCCACGATGCCGTTTATTTCTTTTTCCAGTTCTTCTTTCATTTTTTATTTAGGATTTTTTTGTGGCTCTGCGGTTGGCGGGCCAACAGTCGGCGCGCCTTAATTTAACGAAGGGGATAATTTCGCCCGAATCTTTCTTACTGCTCTGCCGAAAGCCATTTTGGCGGCTGGCTCGCTTTTGCCGATGATGCCGGCGATTTCCTTAAATGACAGGCCGTCCCAGACCCGAAGCAAAATAATATTTTTTTGCTCGGCTGGCAATTCCTCAAGGTATCCTCGCGCCCGCTCCAACTCCGCTTTGGCGTGGATTTCTTTTTCCACATCAACGCCGTCGGAGACATTTTCCGCCTGTTCCAGCCCCTCGGTCTTTTTTGTTCTGCGGTAAAAATCAATAAGATTATTGCCGGCGATGCCGTAAAGCCACGCGCCGAATGGGCCGCGGGCGGGATTGAAATTGGCTACGCCTTCCAAGGCCTTGAGGAAGGTGATGCTAGTTAAGTCCTCCGCCCCCTCCCTGTTCAAGATGCGCCGGTAAAAGTAGGCGTAGATTTTTTGGACATATCGCGCGTAGAGTTCGCCGAAAGCGTCAAGCTCATGGTTTAAACATTTGGCCACCAATTCCGTTTCCGGCAATTCTTTGTATGGATTCATATTTGAAACGCCGGCCTAAATCGTTCCGAGCGTTTCAATATCATACGCTCGGATTGGTTTTTTTCAATGGAGGTGCTCTGTTTTTTGTCTTTACTATTGGTTAATACGGATTGCCCGCGCCGCAGTAACTTTTCCTTTATCCTAAGAATTAGTTATCGCAGATTAGAAGGGCGTATTGCGGCTTGCCGTGCACTAGTTGACAGGAAATACGGGTAATGTTAGTGTACTCTATCTTCCAAGAAACACTTCCGTGTTTCTTTTTTTATGCTCAATCGGCCTAAGGGGGAGTATAAAAATATAAACATAATGAATAAATTTAAACAAAATTTTTCGCGAAAATCCATCAAAGACGGCGCCACTGAAGCCGGTCTTTGGTTTCTATTCTTTTTTGTTACTTACATCATAGTTCTGGTGAAAATTGTAAGTACTCCGTTTCAGAGTAATATATTTTTTGGATTTTATAGCGTGGTTATCACCGCTTTTATTCTCTCGCGTTTCCTCTTGGCATATTTCCATAAGTCAGTTGATTATGACGAATCTTACCAGCCCACCGTAACTTTTGTCGTGCCGGCCAAGGATGAGGAGGACAATATAGCCGAAACAATAAGACGATTTGCTAAGGTTGATTACCCGAAAGAAAAAATAGAAGTGATTGCCATTAACGATGGTTCTACAGACAACACCATCAATGAAATGTTAAAAATCAAAGCAGAACTTTTAGATATTTTACCCGTAAATATAGTGGATTGGAAAGTTAATCGCGGAAAACGGGAAGGAATGGCGGAAGGCGTTAAACAAGCGAACAATGAAATTATTATTTTTGTTGACTCCGACAGTTTTGTGGAATCCGATTGTGTTAAACATCTGACTAAATATTTTTCTAACCCTCGCGTCGGGGCAGTCTCGGGGCACACGGATGTTTTCAACCGTAACACAAACTTGTTGACACAAATGCAGGCGGTGCGCTACTACATTTCATTCAAAATATACAAAGCTGCCGAGTCCATTTTCGGCGCGGTAACTTGCTGTCCCGGTTGCTGTAGCGCTTACCGCCGTTCTTATTTATTGGAATTTATTGAAATGTT
>Ga0209211_10010264_pt1 | contig 12244 bp, 10 predicted proteins | sample RifGroA2_FD_183992 | JGI IMG/M metagenome (GOLD analysis project Ga0209211, IMG submission 183992) | Groundwater microbial communities from Rifle, Colorado, USA - Groundwater A2 (SPAdes) (version 2) | ecosystem: Environmental > Aquatic > Deep subsurface > Groundwater | place: Rifle, Colorado... | reverse complement strand
GATTGTTTTTATTTTTTTGCGACCATAACTGTCAATGATTTTTTCGTCCGTAAACATAAGCACAACATTTTTCACGGTTACTTCAGCGGCCTCGCTGTCATGATAAACATAACCGCCTTGATAGCGAACATACTTTTTTTCTTTTAAATTATATTTCCATTCAACCGAATATTCAGTCGTGCCGAAATCAACTTTGATGACTTGCGCTTCAACCAATTCAACGCCCGACTGCTGCTCCGGCATAAATTTCCATGAATCGAAATCGCTTTTAACTTGCCAATTTTTTTCTAAAACCGCTTTGGCGATCAACTCGTTTGAAGTATAAACATTGTGCGGCATCGGCCGATTCCAACTCCGCCAAAAATATTTCCCGTTGGAAAATTCGTTCAAATCATAATCATAGGTTTTCGCGAGCAAATCAAGCGCCGCGTCCGAACCGCCGACATGGCCGTACGGCCCGTTAAACTCTTTCGCCCAATCAACGAAAAACGGCCGAGCTGAACGCACCGGTCCGATTTTTTTTAAATTTTCGTTGGCGTAAAACACAGCGAAAAAACGTGTAATCGGTTCCTCTACCACGACTTCGTAAACCAAGCTGGCCTGATTGAGACCGCTGACCGGCCGGCTGGCCGCATGATTCTCAATCATGACGGCATAAACCAACGGCTCTTCGCCTTCATAACATTGCCCGTCCAGTTTTCTGGTTTTCTCGCAAACAATCGGTTTTTGCGAGATTATTTCTTTTATCGCTTGTTCAAAAATTTTATTAGCACCTGATGTTTTAATTATAATTTCAAAACCGCCGATGCCCACGATTATCAGGACAATAATGATCAACCCGAAAGAATAAAATTTTATTTTTGTTAGCTCCGTTTTTTTCATGCTTTTTTATTGGTATCAATTTAGTTACATTATATCACACATATTTAAGTCATTATCCGTTACTCACAAAACTCGCTATAAAAACCCTTTATTATCCGTCTAGAAACAGACATACTTATCATTCCACGGGGTCTGGGGGGGAACTCTTGCCATGTTCAGCACCACGAAGAATGATAAAACCACGTCCCGCAGAATATGCGGGATTCCCCCCAGCGCTTTTGCCTACTTTTGCTTGCCCTGAATCGTACCGTCAGAACGGGACTGGTTCAGGGGCGCTCAAAAGTAGGTCTGCGAAGCAACGCGCTGAACTAATTTGTCGAGATATCCTTTGAATCTATAGAATAAACCATAAACAACGCTACTAATTCTTACATGACTTAATCAAAACAAAAGCCGCCCCGCCAAAAGCGGAACGGCTAAACTGTCTAAATTATTTCTTCTCCGCTTTTTTTTCCGGTTCAGCCTTAGCATCAGCGCCTTCTTCACCTTCTTTCTTTTCTTCACCTTCCACCTTCGGCATTTCAACCGTTGACGCAACCTCAACTTTTTCTTCTTCAGGCAAGGTGATGATCACCACGGCAGTACTCAAATCTTCCATGATTTCAAGAGTAACAGGCACTTTCAAATCTCTGACCACGATCTTGTCGTCAATGGCCGCCAAGCCTGAAATATCAACTTCGATTTCAGAAATCATATCTTTGGCTAAACATTTAACCGCCAGCTCGCCCAAGTTTTGGAAGAGAACTCCGCCTAAACTTTTAACCGCCGGAGATTCTCCGATCAACTTCAAACCAACCTTAATGGCCAATTTTTGACCTTCTTTGATTTGATAAAAATCAACATGGCTGACTCGGTCGGACAATGGTTCATAGGAAACGTCTTTGACCAAAGTTTCGCGCGGTTTGCCTTCTCCCTCAATAACCAAATTGATCAAAGAATTTTCACCGGCCACGTCATAAACTTTTTTGAACTCATTATAACCAAGAGTTAAATTGATGTTTTGTTTTACTTCCGGTCCATAGATCACCGCCGGAACCAAAGAATTCGCGCGCAATTTCGCGGCCTTCTTGCCTTCTTCTTTTCTCAACTTTGCCTTTAATTCGTAGAACATACAATAACTAAATATTTATAAAATACAGTTAATTTTTAGTAATTTCATTCTTGACCATCAATTTACCAATAAAGCCCTGATCCAAAAATTCCGCTCGGCCAGCCAAAATATCGTCAGCACTAAGCACTCCGCGCCTGAAAAATTTAAGCACTTCATCGCTGCCAAGATCCGTCAAAACGCCAAGCATGTTAATCCCCTGCTCGCTAAACGACATCAAAACCACGAGACAGCTCTGACAACTTTTGCATTGGATGTGCAGCAATTGCCCGGCCGGCCTTTCTTCGATTAGCCTTATTTCAGCGGGAAACTGCTTTTGCCGGCAAACCGGACATTCGGAAATTAATTTTAATGATTTGAATTGCTCTGGTAACATATTCGCGGTTTATTGTATCAAATTAAAAAAAATTGTCAAATTACCTAATTCCTTACAGCCACGCTTTCGGCGATGCCTATAAGCGACAAGCTAACAACCAAAAAACTGCCTCCATAGCTAAGAAAGGGCAAAGAAATACCCATCACCGGCGTCACGCCCATATTCATGCCGATATTAATAACCAGATGAAGCAGAAATAATGACATAATTCCCAAAACCAGAAAAAGCCCAAAATCATCTCTCGCCCGCTTGGCGATTCTCATTAAGCGATAAAAAATCAGTCCCCATAATCCCAAAATAATAAATACGCCTAAAAATCCCAGCTCCTCGGCGATTACCGCAAAAATAAAATCTGTTTTTGTTTCCGGAATGAACTTCAATTGGCTCTGCGAACCAAAACCCAATCCTCGCCCGAAAAATTTTCCGGAGCCAATGGCGATAATCGATTGAGACACATTATAGCCGCCGCCAAGCGGGTCATTTTGCGGATTCAAAAAAACCATAATTCTGTCTTTCTGATAATCTTTTAAAATAAAACCCCAAGAAGCAACGGCAATAATAACAAAAATTAAAAACAACAAAAGAAAAAATTTGAATTTAATGCCGGTCAGAGCAAGGAGGACAAACCAAATGCCGAACAAAATCATGGCCGACCCCAAGTCCGGCTGAAACAAAACCGGCAACGCTAATAACAAACACAAAGCCAGACTGACAATGATGTGTTTTCCAACCTGAAATCTCTGTAACCGGTTGCTGAAGAATTTCGCCAGCAGAATTATCAGCGCCACTTTGGCCAATTCCACCGGCTGAAAACCAAGTCCGTAGATCAAAAACCAACCCTTGGTGCCATGTACGGTCGCTCCGAAAAGCAAGACAAACATGAGCAAAATAAAAACCAAAGAAAAAATTATCCGGCTATACACGCGCCAAGCCGTATAATTAGCGAGACCGAAAATAAATAAAATCGCCAAGCCAATCACGCCAAAAACGATTTGTTTTTTGAAATCATTAAAATCAGGACTGCCGGAGCCCAAGCTGACGCTGTAAATGGCGGCCAAGCCGAAACAAAACAATAAAAAAACGGCCAGAAATAAAATCCAGTCGAACTTGCGTAAATTTTCCATGGCCGTTCGTAACATAACCAGAAAAAACTGACAAACAGTGGCGAATATGTAGCCACGGGTTTAAACCCGTGGCTACATATTCGCCACTGTTTGTCTGTCCGTTCATTTATTTCAATTTGCCGGTATTGTCAAAACCCTTAAAAACGCTACCGTCCAAAATGTTAATATCAGGCACAATGGAAACGGTCGTGCCGCTCGAAACATCCTGAAAAAAATTTATGCTCTGACTGCGGCTCTCCCCTGAGATCAAGGAGCTGACGCCGAACTGCGTCACGCCAACCACTTTTTTCCCTTTTTGCAAAAACAGAATAAAGCGCGGTTCCACAAAACTGTACGGACTTTTGTTTAGAATATCAAAATTTATATTCGCCACCGCTTGTTCGTTCGACAAGCCGCTCTTTTTCGATGACAAGACCTGCTGATTGGCAAATTCGAACTGCAAAACTTTGGCCGCGAGACTCCCGTAATCAGCCACCTTTTTCCATTTTATATTTTCAATAACAATATCAGCCGACGAAATCGCTTTATTTGATTTATAATTTAAAAACAATAAAAACTTTTCTTGGCCGGGCAAAATGTATTCGCTCCGAACATTGGATTTATCCTCGCCGAATGAATAATGATAATCCAGCGACTCCACCGCCCACTGCATATTCGGATTGACCACGGTCGCAACAAAATCGTAACTGCCGTCATTGCTTTCAATCACCGCGGTTTCCAACACCTGCAAATCTTTCGGCTTATTTATTTCCGCGAGCAAATTTTGATCCAATTTATTTTTCATGAGATCAGCTTCGAGCGCCAAATTCGCGGAGCGATCAACAATGTAATAATTAATCAGGCCAATCGCGCCATACAGCATCAGTCCGCCGGCGACAATCGCCAAAACAAAAATGCCGATTTTTTTTAGAAGTACGCGGTGCGTGACATACCAGTAACCGGTCTCGAGCTCCTTGTTGCTTAAATTGTCGTAAATGATATTGGACATAGTGAAATTAAACTTATTAGGATTATTAGGATGTTTGGGATTATTGAGAAAATTGGGATATTTAGAAAAATGGTTAAAGGCGGTAAAAGGGATTAAAGTGGATCCTCAATTGCTTCTACTATATCACAAACTGAACGAAATTCAAAAACACCTTTTCCACTATCACTATTCACACAATATAAATTTTATGCTAAGATTCTAATAGTTCTCATTTATCTTACTAATCCTACGCATCCTAATAATCCTTTCCAAATATGTCTTCAAAAGAGCCAAAAAAGAAAAGCGCTGATTCCGGTTACAATGCCGAGCAAATTACTGTCCTCGAAGGCTTGGCGCCGGTCAGGAAAAGACCGGGCATGTACATCGGCAATACGGCGACCGAAGGTCTGCACCACATGATCTGGGAAGTGGTGGACAATTCCATTGATGAAGCCATGGCCGGACATTGCGATGAAATCATCATCAAACTTTTACCGGGAGAAAAATGTTCGGTTTTTGATAATGGCCGCGGCATTCCGGTCGATATCCACAAAACAACCAAGGTTTCAGCTCTTGAAACCGTTCTAACCAAGCTTCACGCCGGCGGTAAATTCGGTGAAGGCGGCTATAAAGTTTCCGGCGGTTTGCACGGCGTCGGCGTTTCCGTGGTCAACGCGCTGTCAAAAAATTTAAAAGCTGAAGTTAAACGCGACGGAAAACTTTACGAGCAAGAATACAAACAAGGTAATCCTCAAAAAAAAGTTCATGAAGTCGGCAAGATTAAACATCCGGCGAAAATCGATCCATATTTTCCGGAAGAACTTTTTACTCGCGGCACCGCCATCACCTTTGAACCGGATCCGACCATTTTTACTGAACTTGAATTCAGCTGGGGAAAAATTCTAACTCGTTTGAGACAACAAGCTTATCTTACCAAAGGCATAAAAATAATTTGCATTGATTTGCGTAACGCTGAGAAACCAAAGCAATACGCTTTTTATTTTGAAGGCGGCATACAATCATACGTCAAACAGCTGAACAGAAAAAACAAAACAAAACACGACAATATTTTTTACATTGACAAGCACGCCATGCCTGAGGACATCAACGTGGAAATCGCCATCAAATATACCGAGGAATACGATGAAACATTATTGGCATTCACAAATAATATTTTGAATCCAGAGGGCGGCATGCACGTGGCCGGTTTTCGTACGGCGCTGACCAGAACTTTAAACAATTACGCCAGAAAAAATAATATTCTAAAAGAAAAAGATGAAAATTTGTCGGGCGATGATGTGCGCGAAGGACTGACCGCGGTTATCAGCATAAAAATTGTTGATCCGCAATTTGAAGGTCAAACCAAGGCCAAACTGGGCAACGCGGAAGTTAAACCTGTAGTTGATAATGTCCTGTCAGAATATTTATCGATTTTTCTGGAAGAACATCCGAAAGACGCTGAAGCGATTCTCGGCAAAGCTCTGCTCGCCGCTCAAGCCAGGCGCGCTTCACGCGCCGCGCGCGAAACCGTTCTGCGCAAAGGCGTGCTCGACAGTTTGAGTTTGCCTGGAAAATTGGCTGACTGCTCCAGCCGCGAGCCAGCTGAATGTGAATTGTACATTGTCGAGGGCGATTCCGCCGGCGGCAGTGCCAAACAAGGCCGCAACCGAGAATTCCAGGCGATTCTGCCTTTACGCGGAAAAATCATTAACGTGGAAAAATCACGGCTCGATAAAATGCTCGCCAACAATGAAGTCAAATCGCTCATCATCGCGCTCGGCACAAATATCGGCGAACAATTTGATTTAACCAAACTTCGATACAGTAAAGTCGTCATCATGACCGATGCTGACGTTGATGGTTCTCATATCCGAACTTTATTGTTAACACTTTTTTACCGCCATTTTCCGGCGCTTATCACCGAGGGTCATATCTACATCGCCCAGCCGCCGTTATTTTTAATCAAACACGGCAAAGAAGCGCAATATATTTACAATGAGCAAGCGCTTGAAGTGGTTTTAAAAAAATTCCAAAAAAATCCTCCGGTCATGGAGACGGAGCGCCCTGCAAACGCAACCACTGAAGAAACTTCTGATGACATAACCAACGAAGCAGCTCCTGAAGATGAAAGCATGTTCAAGGTAAAAGGCGTTCACCTTCAACGCTACAAAGGTCTCGGTGAAATGAATCCTGAACAACTCTGGGAGACGACCATGGATCCAGCAAATCGCGTTTTGAAATTGGTAACGATTGAAGATGCCGAGGAAGCCAATCAGGTTTTTGACATTCTCATGGGTTCTGACGTTGCTCCACGCAAACGCTTCATTCAAACGCATGCGAAAAACGTAAAAAACTTAGATATATAAAATTTGGCCAGAATCAAGTTAAGACGTGATCTACCACCGCATCGTGCGGGGCAAATTGATTGTTACGTGATTATTTTTGAATGTAATAAAAAATCAACGCCACTTGTAACCGTTGATTTTTGTTTATTGATTATTCTTTTTCTTATTGCTGTTGCTGAACGCAAGTCCATTCGTTCGGGTTTGTAATGATCATTGTTCTGACCGCGATAAATCCTTTTGTTCTATCTCCACTGATAATCGTATACCCCAACCCCGAATACGCGCTCTGCACCGTATCGCCGATTTTCAGTTTGTCAAATTCTTCTTTGGTCATTTGTTCACCTCCTTCACGAACACAATCTCGAAAACCAACAAACAAATTTACCGCAATTCACACCTTTTGTCAACACTGGTTAATTTACCTAAATTTAGACGCATTTTTACGTCTTATTTTTAATTTTATCCTATAATACTTACGTGAGGGCCGAAGGGCCTTTTTAGATTACGAATTACCCTTCGACGTGGCTCAGGGCAGGCCGAGTTGCTACTAATCTACTTATACCTACGAATAACACATAAAACATTAGTAGTCATCCGTAGATTCGTACATAATTCGTAATTAGTAACCCTCTATGAATTTAAAAGAAACCAAACTAGTAAAGTATTTAATCGAAGCCAAAGCAGAACTGCGCAAAGTTTCCTGGCCGACAAAAAAAGAAACAACCAAACACACCTTAATTGTCATCGGCATTTCTCTTTTCGTGGCCGCTTTCCTCGGCGTGCTCGATTATGCTTTTTCAAAGTTTTTAACATTATTTATTTAAAAATATCCGCCGTCGCTAAAGATCTCTGGCGGACAAGTTAAAAAATAAAAATAAAACGAAAGAACCTTATAAAGATTTCAGCCGGTTCATCCGTTCTTTCGTTCATTCGTTATTATGCCAAAACAATCAGAAGAGCGCGGTCGGCGCTGGTACGTCATCCACACTTATTCCGGTTACGAAGAAAACGTGGCTGACAATTTGAAACAAAGAATCGAATCAATGGACATGGAAGACAAAATCTTCAACATGCTCATTCCGACCGAGAAAAAAATAAAAATAAAAAACGGCAAAAGAAAAATCATCACTGAAAAGATTTTCCCGGGTTATGTTTTCGTGGAAATGATTGTGACCGATGATTCCTGGTACGTGGTCAGAAACACGCCGAGCGTGACCGGTTTTATCGGCACCGGCACAGTTCCAACCCCGATTTCCGACAAAGAAATAAAAGAATTACAAAAACGCATGGGCGTGGAAGAGCCGAAATACACCATTGATGTTACGATCGACACGCCGGTCAAAATCGTTGACGGGCCGTTCAAAAATTTCGAAGGAAAAATCGCGGCCGTGGACGAAGAGCGCGGCAAAGTCAAAGTTCTCGTCACCATGTTCGGCCGTGAAACTCCGATTGAGATCGATTATCTGCAAGTTAAAAAATTATAGGGCTACAAATTACAAATCATACAAATGTTACGAATTTATTGAAGTGGTCAAAATAATAGACGGTTCAACTATTATGAAGTCCTTTTGAGAGGCCTTAACCTGTATCCATTCCAGACCAATTTGTAATATTTGTATGATTTGTAATTTGTAGCAATAAAAAAGTTGCCCGGATTTGTTGAAAAATAATTTAAAATCATTTTTTGAACAATGCCCGAGCGCTTAAATTTATGGCAAAGAAAGAAGTCGTTAAAATCAAACTGCAAATCGTTGGCGGCAAAGCTACTCCAGCGCCACCGGTCGGACCGGCTCTCGGCCAACACGGCGTGGCCATTCAGGATTTCTGTGCGAAATTCAATGAAGCCACCAAAGATAAGATGGGCGATGTGGTTCCGGTAATCATCACGGTTTACGAAGACCGCACTTTCTCTTTTATCATGAAAACTCCGCCGGCTTCCGAGCTGATCAAAAAAGCGGCCGGCATCGCCAAAGGCGCGCACAAACCGTCAACTGAAAAAGTCGGCAAGATTACCAAGGCTCAATTGCGCGAGATCGCGGAAAAAAAGATGCCTGATTTGAACGCCAATGATATTGAAGCGGGCATGAAAATCATTGCCGGCACCGCGCGACAAATGGGCGTGACGATTGAAGGTTAATACTATTCCTCATTGACGAAGTTAATAACATTTGATAACATTACAATCGTTGTGGAAGTTCTATGATAAACATGGAACGCTACTACCACGACCAACTATAAAATATTATTACTCTTTATTAACGGAGCAATAACAATATTTTAAAAAGGGTCGTGTTCGATCCCTTTTTATTTTTAACCTTAACCTGTCATTTCGCCCCGGATCGCAGTCCGGGGGGAGAAATCTTGAAAAACCGCGTCTCACAGATTCCTCGATGCCACTTCGGAATGACCAGTGAGAGTAACAAAAACCCTATGCTAACCAAACGCGTCAAACAACTCTATCAGACATTCGACAAAAGCAAAACCTATCCTTTGGCTGAAGCTGTGGTTCTGGTCAAAAAAAACGCCACCGCCAAATTCGATGAAACCATTGAAGTCCACATGCGGCTCGGCATTGATCCAAAAAAAGGCGAACAGCAAGTGCGCGGCGTGGTCGTGCTCCCGAATTCTTTCGGTAAATCAAAAACCGTGGCCGCCTTTGTACCTCGCGATCGAGTGAAAGACGCCAAAGAAGCTGGCGCTGATTTCGTTTATACTGACGATGATATTGAAAATCTGAAAAAAACCGGCAAGATTGAATTTGATATTGCTGTCTCCATGCCGGAAATGATGAAAACCATTTCACCTCTCGCCAGAATCTTGGGACCAAGAGGCTTGATGCCTTCCCCGAAAAATGAAACCATCACGACCAATTTGGCAAAGACAATTTCCGAATTAAAAAAAGGCAAAGTTGCTTACAAAAATGACGACACGGCCAATCTTCATCAAGCCGTCGGCAAAGCCGGCAACACTGAAGAACAGCTGCTGGCCAATCTTTCAACCTTTATTGACGCCGTTAAAAAATCAAAACCCGAAACATCCAAAGGTGTTTTCATCAAAAGCATTACGATTTGCTCCACCATGGGTCCGGCGATAAAAACGCAAATTTAATGAATCATTAACGACCGTCCTGTTTTGTAGAGACGCGATTAATCGCGTCTCTACAAAACAGGACGGTCGTTTTGTTTTAAACAACAACCATCATCAATATTCGTCACCAAAGTCAAGCTTATGCACACTTTGCCATCGGCCCATCCATTTGATAAAATATGGAAGCAAGTAAACTCGTTCCGGAAAAAAATTAAACAACTTGGGGGGACACAAGTTTTATAATATGGACAACGCTTATATCCGCCCATCTTGGGACCAGTATTTCATGAAAATAACCGACCTTGTCGGTAGCCGTGGCACATGCGATCGCGGACGTTCAGGTTGCGTTATTACCAAAGAAAAAAGAATCATCTCCACCGGTTACGTCGGCTCACCGGCCGGACTGAAACATTGCGACGAACTGGGTCATGAGATGCACACGATTGTAAACGAAGATAACACTGAAAGCCGCCACTGCATTCGCACCACGCACGCTGAACAAAACGCCATCTGCCAAGCCGCGCGCTTCGGTGTTTCGCTGAAAGACGCGACGCTCTATTGTCGCATGACTCCTTGCTATACCTGCGCGAAAATGATCATCAATAGCGGCATCACGCGCGTTATTGCCGAAAACGATTATCACGCCGGTTTGAGAAGTAAAGAAATTTTTATGGAGGCCGGCGTTAAATTTGAACTGTTAAATCAAACCATGACCACCTACTCTGATATGGGCAATCATTGCGACAATGGAGCAACGAAACAATTAAACAAAGAAACAAATATAGGTAAAGCAGAAATTTTTCTTTACGATGAATTTAATCCGGAAGACATTGCCATGCTTCAAGCGCTTTATTCGCGAAGCCCGGAAAGCGTGACCACCCATGTTGATAATGTTAAATCCAGTGGCTCCGGTAAATTCATGGAAAAATTTTACGTTGGCTATGGCCACAAAAGTATCGCTGATTGCGGTAGCACCACCTTATTCATCGAAAAATTAAGTATTCTGGCGGACAAGGCCATTCAAGACTGGCCGCTTTACAATGGACAGGAGACCAGCACGCGCTACGTTGACATGAGTAAACAACCAATTATTGATCCGGTGCGAACAATTGAATCAAAAACAATTCTCGACGATTGGATGAATTTTTATATTAACAGCCAAACGGCCGTACAGGAGCATTTGAAAAAAAATTATCCGATAAAACCGGAGGAAAATGAAAAGATTTATGATAAGGCGATCAAAGCGCGCGCCTTTGATATTACCCGCGGATTTTTGCCGGCCGGCATCACCACTCAATTAAGCTGGCACACCAACCTCCGCCAAGCATCGGACAAGCTGTTAACTTTGCGGCACCATCCATTGCCGGAAGTTAAAGAAATCACCACACAACTTGAAAAAAAATTAAAAGAAAAATATCCCAGCAGTTTCTGCCACACTGAACACGCTGAACAGGAAAAGTACAACGCCGAATTCATGAATAAATATAATTATTTTAAAAACAAAACCGTCACTGAATTTTCTTTAAACACAACACTGCGCTATTTTGACTTGATGGATTATCAGGACCTGCTGGCCAATCGGCCGGAAAAAACCGTTCTGCCGCATTTCCTCTCTGAACTCGGGACATTGACGTTTGATTTTCTGCTTGATTACGGTTCGTTTCGCGATATTCAACGCCATCGAAACGGTGTTTGCCGCATGCCATTACTTTCAACAAAATTCGGTTTTAATAAATGGTACTTGGACGAGTTGCCGGAAGATGTTCGAAACAAAGCCTATCATCTTTTGAACGGCCAAACACAGAAAATTGAACGGTTGAACTGCGCGCCAGAGATCAAACAATATTACATTCCGCTTGGCTTCAATCTACCCTGCCGCGTTACTTACGGATTACCGGCCGCAGTTTATGTCATTGAGCTACGCTCGGGCAAATCCGTTCATCCGACACTGCGAAAAATCACTCACAAAATGCACCAAGCTCTCAGCGACAAGTTTCCCTTCATTAAACTGCATTCTGATCTTGAACAAGATGACTGGGATTCTCGGCGCGGACTTCATGATATCACGCTTAAAGACTGAACAATAAATGTGTTCACCTTTCGAGAGCCTTCCACCTTCGCTACGGCTACGGCGGACAGGCAAGGTGACAGTTGAATCAGTAGATCATGTAACCTGCATGCGCAGACATGCTATCAGTACATCAGTATTATTTTCTACAAATATAAACTTAATCTCGGATATGAAAAAAATCATTCTCGGCTTCATCGGAGAGATCGCCAGCGGCAAAGGCACGGCTTGCGATTACTTCATCAAAAAACATCACGCCGGCTATCACCGCTTCTCCAGAATTTTGC
>Ga0209211_10010263_pt1 | contig 12244 bp, 14 predicted proteins | sample RifGroA2_FD_183992 | JGI IMG/M metagenome (GOLD analysis project Ga0209211, IMG submission 183992) | Groundwater microbial communities from Rifle, Colorado, USA - Groundwater A2 (SPAdes) (version 2) | ecosystem: Environmental > Aquatic > Deep subsurface > Groundwater | place: Rifle, Colorado... | reverse complement strand
AGTAGCACAATCAAGACGCGGGAGGCACAGAGTCTTGTGCCTCTCAAGCCTTAAATAACATGTCAGAAGAAATAAAAAAAGAACCAAGCATTGAAACTGAAACAGAGCCAAAAATTCTTGATACTTTTTTGTGGGTGGACGAAAAAGGCGTTAGGGGCAAGAAGGGTCTTAAATATAACGGTGTTGTAAAATATGCCCAAGAAAAAGATCGAGAGGGTGTCAAAGCCGTTGAAATGGATAAACAAAAGTATAGGATGGAAAGAGGGGAAAGAAAATATGATCCCAACAAAGATCCGGATATGGGAGAATTTGATAGAATTTTTAGCGAGTCGGATAAACTTGCTTCACTTGTTTTAAATATTGATGGCGAAGTCGTAGCACATATTGATTTTGGTAACGATTCAAAGCATGCTAATATTGTGGAGTTTGGCACTGTTACGACTATGGAAAAATATCAAGAAAATGGATTTATGTCGAAATTACTATTTTTCGCAGAGCGGGAAGCACAAAATGTTTTCGGAGCGGAGATGATCAGGATAAGCACTCAAGAGAAAAATAAAAAGGCAATCGAATATTATTGTAATGAGAAAAGAGGTTACACGGATTCTGGTGAGCGGATAGAAAGAGATGGCGAATGGATGGGAGAGAGGCCTTATCAAAGCGCAATTCTTGTAAAACATCTTAAAAACCAACAATTAGAAGTTTGCCAAAACCATTAAACAGTTTATAGTGGCGTCCAGTACTCTTGGCCGACTAATGTGCCGAGAGGTATCAAAAATATGGAAGATGAAAAAGAAAAAAGAATAGCTAATTTCCTTTATGAAATAGGAACGATGCGTAAGTTAATGCGAATGCATCGCCAGGTGCTTCTGACTGATGATATGTCGGACAGTATTACATCTCATTCCTACCGTGTGGCAATGATAAGTTGGTTTTTGGCAAAAGAAGAAAATGTTGATCCATATAAAACGGTAATGATGAGCTTGCTTCATGATATTGGAGAAATTCGGAGTAACGACCACAATTGGATCCATAAAAAGTACATCAAAATTTTTGATGAAGAAATTAATGCAGAACAACTAGGATCGTTACCGTATCCTGATTTAAAAAATTTCATTGATGAATATGAAAAACGCGAAAGTAAAGAGGCAATTTTAGTTAAAGAAGCTGACATTCTGGACCAGATTCTTTTGTTGCGTGAGTATGCTTGGGCTGGTAATAAAGAAGCAGAGGTTTGGCTTCATGGTAAACCTGGTAAGGAAAAGATTTGTGTTCAACTCGAAAAACTCAAAACTGAAATTGGCCAGAAAATTGGCAAATCAATTTACGAGGTGAATCCATCAGATTGGTGGAATAATCTATGGACATCAAAAAATAGAAAATAATTGAGTGACTGAGAGGCGCTGTTCTGGAATCATAAAAATAGCCGGTTTTGTTCATGAAACTTTGGTTCTAGGCCGAGGGACACAGCTATTAATTTTTCAAACAAAATAAGAAAATATGTTCAAAGAGTATATTGCTTATATAAAAGATAATCCTAATAATTACTGGTTTAAGCGGAAATTGTATGGCTGGGGATGGGTTCCTGTAAAATGGCAAGGATGGTTTGTCATTGCTATTTTTATAGGTTTGCTTATTTTAAATTCTATACCTTTAGAATCAAAGTCAGAACCTAGTGCAGGCCAAATAACCTGGTTTTTTATAAAAACAATACTTTCTGTGGCGATTTTAATTTTTATTTGTTATAAAAAAGGGGAGAAACCAAAGTGGCAATGGGGAATATCCAAAGATAATAATAAAAAAGACTAACAATTTTTTATGAAAAAAATAATTCTTTTTATTGCGATAATTATTATAATTCTTGTGGGTGGATTTTTTTGGTTAAATAATTATGTGTATGTTGAAAAACAGGGTGTGAAGGGTTTTCAGAAAGGATATAAAGATTCATCGTATATTATAGAGGGAAGAGAAATTACCTTTATCAACGGTTTTTCAGAAATACAAACTGCTCAGGGATCGGCATCAAAAATAATTACAAAATATTTTGGAAATGAAGCAGAAGGTGACCTTAATAGTGATGGCGTATCAGATATTGTATTTTTACTTACCCAAGAAGGTGGTGGCAGCGGGATTTTTTATTATATAGTTGCAGGTATTAAAACTGATGATGGATACTATGGAACCAACGGAATCTTATTAGGCGACAGAATAGCTCCTCAAACTACCCAAATTAATAATGGTGAATTTGTGGTAAACTATACTGATAGAAAACCTAATGAACCCATGACAACAAGTCCAAGTATTGGCGTTTCAAAATATTTTGAAGTTTCTGATAGTATTCTTGTAGAAATTAATAAAGATATTGTAAAATAAATAGAAATATTAATAATTCGCTACAACCATTTTATTAACCAGTGAATGGTGTGGAGGTAAAAAATATGAATAAAAAATATATAGTTTCATTAGTATTTGCGGGCGTTGTAACGCTTGCGGGCTCTGTGGGAGCGGTAGCTAATATTGAGGGTTCAAATTATGATTCGGTTAAATCAGAAGAGACTAGTGTTGAAAGCAACACAGAAGTTCAAGTAAAAACTGACACTGATAATACTGCAACCACTAATACGGGCACAAAAACAGATTCTGAAAATGGATCTTCAGAAAGGGTATTGCCTACAGTAAATAAAGTAGAATTAGAAGGAAATTTAGAAGTTGATTCAGAAAGAGTGTTGCCAACAGTTAATAAAAAAACTGTTGCAAAAGTTTCAGTAATGGGTTGGGATGCAGTAAAAAAAGAACAGGTAGAAGCTAAAGTGCAAGCTGAATTAGAAGCAAATCCTGAGATAAAATCCGTAGAAGTTACCGAAAATAAGGTAGAAATTAATTATTCTGCACCTGCTAAATTTTTTGGTTTGTTTCCAGTAAATTTTAATTTAAATGTTTTAGCTGATGCAGAGGGAAAAGTAAAAGTGAAATTTCCTTGGTATAGATTTTTGCTTAAAACTGAATTTTCAAATTCTGCTGGAGTGTTAAATGCAGTGTTTCAAAATAACCAAACAAATTTAGAATTTTTAAAAGCAAAAGCTTCAGAAGACAGGCAAGTTGAAATATTTATACAAATTTCAAACAGCTTAAAGGTAATGCACGAAATGTCAAAGTCAATTATAAGTAAAATTTCGGCCTAAATAAATAGTCTGATAATCACCTAAAAACAGCGTTTAAACGCTGTTTTTAGGTGATAACCTTGAATTACGAAATGATTTCTCCAGACCTGGCGAATTTCGCCGAAGCGAAATTGCGCCTGGGTCTCGAAGGTATTTTTTCCAAATTTGTAAGGCGAAAATTTGATAGAATTATTTTAGCTAGCAGGCTAGGTAAAATAATTATTGCGAATTTTCGACACAAATTTGGATAAAAGACCAGAAGCTCGTCTTTTATTTGATCATTTCATAATTCAAGGTATAGTCTGGTTATTTAAGGTAAAATGGGGTATTATACCTAGATATATCAACTAAGATATGTCAAGTAACGAAACGATTATAAAATTTAATAGTGTTTCTTTTGAGTGGGAAGCCAATAAGCCTATTTTAAACGAGGCGAGTTTTCCTGTTCGTAGAGGTTCAAAAATTACTTTAATGGGTCAAAACGGTGCTGGTAAAAGCACTATTTTTAGTTTGATCATGGGTTCTTCAATTCCAGATTCAGGCTCAATTAATATTGTAAATAATATTACCGTTGCCACTGCAAAACAAATAATTTCACGAGATGAACTTGGGTTAACTGTAAGAGAATTTTTTGAAAAATGTTTTTCTAAAAAAGTGTATGACATTGAACCAAAAATTGAAAATGCTATGGAGGTGGTGAATTTAAGTATTCCGCATGATAGATTAGTGAAAAGTTTATCGGGTGGCCAGCAGGCAAGGCTTTTATTGGCCTCTGCATTAATACAAAACCCAGATGTATTATTACTTGATGAGCCTACTAATAATTTAGATAAGGCTGGCATTGACCATTTAACAAAATTTATTATTAATTATCAAAATACTTGCATTGTAATTTCGCACGATGCTGATTTTTTAAATGCTTTCACAGAGGGCGTTTTGTATTTAGATATATTTACAAAAAAGGTTGAACAATATACCGGAAACTATTTTGATGTAGTAGAAGAAATTAAAATAAGATTAGAAAAAGAGCGAATGAAAAATGCCAGATTAGAAAAAGATATTTCTCATAGAAAAGAGCAAGCTAATTTTTTTGCCCAAAAAGGGGGACACTTAAGAGATGTGTCTAGTAAAATGAGAAAAACCATTGAAAAATTAGAAGAAGAAAAAGTAGATGTGCGCCAAGAAGATAAAACAATAAAACACTTTACTATTCCATGCCAGAGCGATATTGGTGGTGTATTATTAAAATTGGATTCTGTAACTATTGTTAAAAATTTTACCCGGTCAAATCCCGCCAAAGGCGGGTCGGCAAAGCCGAATTTGACTGGGCAAGAATTTGTTGAAAAAAAGGTTAGCGTAGAATTAGGCAAAAGAGACAGATTGTTATTAACTGGTCCAAATGGTATTGGCAAAACCACGCTTTTAGAAAAATTGGCTTCTGGCCACGCTAAGGGAGAGCATACAAAGGAAGGTTTGCAGATAAGTTATTACCGTCAAGATTTTTCAAATTTGGATTTTGGCGCAACAGTGTACCAAAATCTTTCAAGAATAACTAATGGAAAAGATGTTACCGAACAAAATTTAAGATCGCATGCTGCAGGATTTTTAATAGATGCAGAAATTTTAAAAACAAAAATTGGGTCTCTTTCAGAAGGGCAAAAGGGTTTGGTTGCCTTTGCTACAATATCGCTTCAAAAACCGGGATTATTAATTTTAGACGAGCCTACAAACCATATTAATTTTAGGCACATTCCTATAATTGCGAAAGCAATTGATGAATTTGATGGAGCAATGATTTTGGTAAGCCATTCTCCAGATTTTGTAAAACAAATAAACATACACGAAATCCTCGATTTGGGGAAATTTCTTTAAATATATAGACTTCTTGCAAAATAAGGATTTACTGCAAAATCCATATTTTTGCCAAAAATTCGCTATAATTTTTGTGCGTAGCGCAAGGCTATGCTCAAAAATTCTATCAAATTTTTAACTAAAAATCTGGATTTTTCGTAACAATCCTTATTTTGCAAGAGGTCTTATGATTATAGATGATGTAAAAATAACCGTCACTGGTGGCAATGGGGGATCGGGAATAGTGCGGTTTAATAAAACAAAAATGTCTTTGGGCCCAACTGGTGGCAGTGGTGGAAAGGGCGGCGATGTGTATTTAAAAGGAGTTTCTGATTTAAGTGCTCTAAAGCAGTTCCGTTTTAAAAAAGACAATCTGGCTCAAAATGGCGATAATGGAAAATTCCAAAATAATGATGGCAAAGATGCAAAAGATTTAATATTGCTTGTACCAGTTGGAACTATCGCGCGAAATCTTACCATTACAAAAACCATTGAAATTACCCAAATTGGCCAAACTGAATTAATTGCAAAAGGCGGAAGGGGAGGCAAGGGCAACTTTCTTTATAGGTCAGCCATAAATACCACCCCCATGCAATCTGAAAAAGGAAAATTGGGAGAGCATTTTGAAATTCAACTAGAATTAAAAATGATTGCCGATGTAGGGTTTATAGGTTTACCGAATGTGGGAAAATCAAGTTTATTAAATGAGTTAACTAATGCAAGCGCCAAAGTTGCAAATTATCCATTTACCACTCTTGAGCCTAATTTAGGAGTGTATTTTGAATTAATTTTAGCGGATATTCCTGGTTTAATTGAAGGCGCTTCGGTTGGAAAGGGACTTGGAATTAAATTTTTGCGTCACATAGAACGAACAAAAGTATTGTTTCATTTAATTTCTGCTGATTCTGAAAATCCAATACAAGATTACAATACCGTAAGATTGGAATTAGAAACTTACAATCCATTACTTTTAAAAAAACAAGAGTATATATTTTTGAGCAAAATTGATGCAGTCTCAAAAGAAACGGTTGAAAAAATAAAAAACGAGTTTAAAAAATTACTTGCCCGCCAAAGCCCTGGCGAAGGCGGGAGTAAAGACATTGTACCTATTTCAATTATTGATTCTGGAAGCTTAGAAGATGTGAAAAAAATCCTTACAGACTTAATTTCAGAAAAAACAGCACCACCTCAATAAACAGTGCATTATTTGACATTTAATATGAAATATTGTATAATCAATGTATACAATCAAATATTACCTTTTTAGATGACACAAATTACTACGCAAAATAATACATCAAATACGCCAAATCAAGAGTTTGGTGGGCTTGGCATTTCTAAAGAAATTTTAGCAGTGTTAACTCGCTTGAATTTTATTACGCCAACCCCAATTCAGCACAAAGCCATTCCTATTGCTATAGAAGGCAAAGATGTGGTTGGTATTGCTCAAACCGGTACCGGAAAATCACTTGCATTTGGAATTCCATTGTTGCAACTTTTAATGGAATCAAAAAATGGAATGGGATTAATACTGTTACCTACGCGAGAGCTTGCGATTCAAATTAATGAAACCTTATTGAAAATTGGGCGCGAATTTGGTTTAAAAACCGCAGTATTAATTGGCGGGGCTTCTATGTATCAACAGGTTAACCAACTAAGGCATAATCCCCATATTATTATTGGAACTCCGGGTAGAATTAATGACCACTTAAAGCAAAAAACTTTGAGTTTTCATAATGTTTCTATTTTAGTATTAGATGAAGCAGATTGCATGTTTGATATGGGTTTTGCGCCACAAATAAAACAAATTTTACAAGTAGTGCCAAAAGAAAGGCAAACTATGCTTTTTTCCGCTACAATGCCTGATTCAATTATTAAGGTTGCTACCACACATATGAAGCTTCCTGTAAGAGTTGAGATTGCGCCTCCAGGAACTGCCGCTAAAAAAGTTGAACACGAAATATTTTTTGTAAAAAGAGAGCAAAAAACAAATCTTTTATTAAAATTACTTTCAGAATATAAGGGAAGTGTATTGGTATTTTCTCGCACCAAACACGCGGTTAAAAAAATATGCAATAATATTGTTAATACGGGGTTTGCGGCAGCAGAAATTCATTCCAATAGGTCTTTGGTGCAAAGAAGGGCGGCGCTTGATGGTTTCAAATCTGGAAAATATAGGGTTTTAGTTGCAACTGATATTGCTTCTCGCGGTATTGATGTAAAAGGAATAGAATTGGTATTAAATTATGATATTCCTGAAAGTGCCGGAGATTATGTGCATAGAATCGGCAGAACCGGTAGAGCAGGAATGACTGGAAAAGCTATATCTTTTGTAATGCCCGAACAAAAAAATAAAGTAAGAGAAATAGAAAGATTAATAAGGTCTACTATCCCAATTTCACAAATGGCGGGATTCACAGAAAGCCCTTTATCTTCAAGCAAGCCAACCTACGCTGCTCAGGCACCAAGAAGACACTTCAATAAGAATAATCGTTTTCAAAAGAGTGGTAATTCGTATCCATCAAGGGATTATAGGCGATTTTCAAAATAACCCTCTTTGTTAGATATATGAATGATAAAAAACACCAAAAACTGGTGTTTTTTGTTTAGACTCAAATAAATGCTATTATTAAACCCTGAATCACGAAATGCCTAATGAAAAGGCAAGTTTCAAGTCTTTTTTCCAAATTTCAACTACAAATTCGCAATAATTCTAAAATGTAGTGAACTACATTTTACAATTCTATCAAATTTTCGTTCTGAAATTTGGAAAAAATACTCTGAAAGCATTTCGTGATTCAGGGTTTCAGTTATGGCAGCCAAAGAATTTAAAAAATACAAAATTGTTGCAGAAAAATTAATAAAAGAAAAAATTACTCATTTTAATAATTTTTACCATTTTACATTTAATAAAATATTTATTAAAAATCAAAAGCGAAGGTGGGGAAGTTGTTCTTCAAAAAAGAATTTGAATTTTAATTACAAAATAATATTTTTAAAACAAGAACTGTCAAACTATATTATTGTCCATGAATTATGCCATTTAAAAGAAATGAATCATTCTAAACGGTTTTGGAAATTAGTTAGCCAAACAGTAAAAAACTATAAGAAATTAAATAAAATCCTTAAAAAAACAGTAATATCTTAAGCACCCAATACCCCCTTTTATTTTTATGAATTTCTGATAAAATCCAATAATAAGTTGTAATTATTCTGTGAATTCCTAAATGCCCAATTAAAAAAGTATTTTTCGGGTCTTTTTTCCAAATTTTGGCCGAAAATTCGCAATAATTATTTTACCTAGTTTACTAGGTAAAATAATTCTATCAAATTTTCATTCCAAAATTTGGAAAAAATACCTCGAAAGCATTTCGTAATTCACAGAATTATTATTAAACTATGTCAACAAAAATTATATCAATAATTATTTTAGTAGTTTTCATTATTGCCATTTTAATTGGCGTCATTTTTGTTTTTCAAAATAATAAAATAGCGGTTATTAATAGCTTTGAAGAGTGTGCCTTGGCCGGATACCCAATTATGGAAAGTTATCCCGAACAATGCAAAACTCCTGATGGCAGGAATTTTATTCGTACTATCAGTCAAGGTAAAAACACTTTTGGCCAAGCAAAAACTTTAGCAATCAACGAGAGTGTTCAGTTTACAGATGGCGTATCAATTACGCTATTAGAAATCAATGATTCCCGGTGCAAGGCAGGAGTTGTATGCGTATGGGCAGGAGAACTTTCAGCTAAATTGAATATAACTGGCGGGGATATTGGTGATTTGATAAAAGAATTTACTCTTGGGATGACTACTAAAAAAATCACTGTTATTGATAAATATACGGTCATATTGAATAGTGCCACTGAAAATTCAGTAAATATCATTGTAACAAAAGAGAGTACTTTTGGTGATCCGAAACCATGTTATATTGGCGGTTGTAGTGGGCAAATTTGTTCTGACCAACAAGGGGTAGTATCAACTTGTGAATACAAAGAAGAATACGCTTGTTATAAATCTGCAAAATGCGAAAGACAGCAAAATGGACAATGTGGATGGACTGATACGGTAGAGCTTACTACTTGTTTAAGTGGAAAATAAAAGGTCGTAAAGAAATTAAAAAATTAAATTATAAAATTATAGAAATTATATGGAAAACATTAATTGTAGCAAATGCAGTAAACCCGCAGATTCGCCAATGGCATATAAATGTGATGTGTGCAGTGCAGAATCAGAAACGCATGATCCAAGCCACGAGTGTGGAGAAGCTCATTGTGTTGTAAAGTGTTCCGAATGCAAAATGTCAGAAACACAATGCCCTTGTTCTTAAGAGAATCATTATAGTGAGATTAAACTTATTATTATTGCAAAAATACATCCAAAAGGATGTATTTTTTGCGTTTTTTGTGCTAGGATTAGCGAAAAATAGGTAAACATGATACTTAAAAAAGAAGAAATAAAAAAGGCCGTACAGTCAGGAGAAATTACCATAGATCCTTTTGATAAAAATATGCTTAAGGCGGGAAGCTATACATTCACCTTGGGGAATAAATTTAGGAAGTTAAAATCAAAAGAATTTATAGATTTACGGAAGGATGTACAGGATTTTGAAGAGTTCGAAATTAGTGAAGATGGCTATATGATTCAGCCAGGTGAGTTTATTATTTGCCATACTAAAGAAAAACTAAAACTTGCTGATACCATTACTTGTTTTTTAAGTATGAGGGGAGCGGTTGCTCAAACTGGATTAGATGCTCTCCATTGCGAAATTTTCTGCGAACCGGGGGGAGGCTGGGGTGGCAAATTAATGCTTGAAACAACTAATCGGGGGCCTAACCCAATTAAACTTTTCCTTGGAGTTAAAATTATAAAAGGAGTTTTTATTAAAATATAAATTTTTATAAAAATACTATGAATCAAAAAATTGTATCTCATTTATGGTTTAATAAAGAAGCAAAAGAAGCGGCCGAATTTTATGTGTCTGCTTTTGGTGAAGGCTCTACAATAAAAAATGTAACAACAATTCACGATACGCCATCTGGGGATTGCGATATTGTTTCCTTTGAACTAAAAAAGATTCCGTTTATGGCAATTTCCGCTGGCCCATATTTTAAATTTAATCCATCGGTATCTTTCATGGTAAATTTTGATCCATCACAAGATGAAAGCGCTGTGCAATCTATTGATAAAGCATGGGAAAAATTATCTGAAGGAGGAACGGTTTTAATGCCCATTCAGGAATATCCATTTAGCAAACGCTATGGCTGGATTAAAGATAAGTATGGGCTCTCTTGGCAACTTATTTTAACAAATGCAAAAGGTGAAGAGCGCCCTGAAATTGTGCCATCCTTATTATTTGTTGGAGATAAACTGGGCAAGGCAGAAGAAGCAGTTAATTTTTATCTTTCAGTCTTTAAGGATTCAAAACTGGGAACGATGGTAAAATATGGTACAGGACAAGAGCCCAACAAAGAAGGAGCAGTGATGTTTTCAGATTTTAAACTTTTGGATATGTGGTTTTCTGCAATGGATGGCGGCGGAGAACATGCATTTAAATTTAATGCGAAGATCAAGCAGAAATTGATTATTACTGGGAAAAGCTTTCTGCAGTGCCGGAGTCTGAACAATGTGGGTGGCTTAAGGACAAATTTGGTGTCTCTTGGCAAATTGTTCCTCGTGCCATGGATGCAATGATGGCAACAGATGATAAAGAAAAATTAGCGCGGGTAACTAAAAGTTTTCTTGCTATGAAAAGGTTTGATATTGCTAAATTAAAAGAGGCGGCTGATGGGAAATAAATAATTCAAAGTAAATATGAATATGTTTAAGCCTGTCAAGGCTAAATCAGTTAAAGAATATTTTAATATGCTTCCTAAAGAAAGGCGCTCCCTAATGGATTTTCTTGATAAATTTATTCAAAAAAATGCGCCCTCTTTAAAGCCAAACTTTTTATACAATATGCCAGGGTATGGTAGTTTTGAATATAAAAATCATAAGAAGGAAACAATGAATTGGCCGGTTATTGCTATGGCAAGTCAAAAGAATTATATTAGTTTGTACACATGCGCAGTAAATAATGGTGAATATATTGCTGAAAAGTATAAAAATGAATTAGGCAAAGTTAGCGTTGGAAAAAGCTGTATTCGTTTTAAAAAGATTGAAGACTTAAATTTAAAAGTTTTAGAAAAGGTAATAAAGCTAGCTGAAAAATTCCCAGGCCTATTTATTAATTAAGACAAAATTATATGAAAGTAGCTATTAATTTAACAAGAGAAAAAGTGGGAGGAATTACTTCTTCAAATATTAATTTGATAAATTATTTATATAAACTTAATTATGAGTTTACCGGCATTGAATTAGTGAGTCGCATACATATGGAAGGGCCAGCTCTTTTTAGGTCTTTTGCACCGGAAATATTTGACCACCATATTATCAGTATTCATCACTTGCCTTTGCATAAAATTTTAAGGCGCAGTAATTCCTTGCAAGAAATTAAAAAAGCGTATAGAGAACCCATAAAAATCATAAGGAAAATTTTAAAAGATAATCGGCCAGATGTTGTTCTATTAAGCGGCACTTATTATTTGCCCTGGTTAATATCCATTGCCGCTAAATATGAAAAGATTCCAGTGGTGCTTTGGTATTCTGGGATTTTGACAAAGGAAATGGAACATACCCCCCAAAAATTTAGAAAAATGTTTTCGTGGGTAGAAAAAGCTATTATTAAGAATGCGTCAAAAATAATTTTTCCTTCTGAACTATGTAAAAAAACGGTTGAAGAGATTGTGGTAAAAAAGAAAGTAAAAAATGGTTATATTATACCAAATCCCATGGCAAGTATTTTTACTGACCCAAGCGTTGTTGATGAATCTGAAGACAGAACCATTGCAGCAGTGGGGCGCTATTCAAAAATTAAGAATTTTGATACATTTTTTGCATTAGAGCTTGAGTTGCAAAAACGTAAATGGAGGCATACCGCTTCATTCGTAACTAATCCCGATGCAAAGCTAGAAAATATGCCCAAATCTATTAAGCGTTTGCCGTCTATGAAGGCGGGTGAATTAAAAAATTTTTATCTAAGACAAGGGCTTGTTATTTGCCCATCAACCTTTGAAACTTTTGGAAATGTTCCCATGGAAGCGGCTTGCTTAGGAATACCTGTATTGGTAAATGAAAATATGGGCTGTGCGGAAGTTTTAAAAAAGGTGGGTTTGGGAAACATGGTAATC
>Ga0209211_10010262_pt1 | contig 12246 bp, 14 predicted proteins | sample RifGroA2_FD_183992 | JGI IMG/M metagenome (GOLD analysis project Ga0209211, IMG submission 183992) | Groundwater microbial communities from Rifle, Colorado, USA - Groundwater A2 (SPAdes) (version 2) | ecosystem: Environmental > Aquatic > Deep subsurface > Groundwater | place: Rifle, Colorado... | reverse complement strand
GGAGAAAAATGCCCGTCGGGAAGTCTGCCCACGACGGGCATCGCGCTACATCGTAGCGAAGAGCGGGCGAGGTAAAGCGGACATTTCTACTTTGCAGGAAAGCGGACATTTCTATTTGGCGTTGACACTGCCGAATTTTGCGCCAACTTGAAGTCGGGTTATTTCAAGCCTGCCAGCTCCCCGGCTCAGCTGGACAATAGATGCAGTCCATATTTTTGACGTAACGGTTCGAGCGAATGCCGGCTTTGTGTATGTCGAAACGTATGTCGGGATCCAGGCCCGGCTATGCCGTCATAGATGCAGGGATTGCCGGGGTTGCAGCGTGACATGGAGAATATGGGGCTGCGGTGCAGCCTAGGATATTTTCAACTGGGACTTTGATTTTCGTCCCGGTGTGGCAGGCGGGATAAATCCAGCCAGGCGGCATTTCATTCCCTCGATCTTTTTGCCCTTTTCGTAGCGGGTGGAATGGCAAACCATGATCTCGCGCTTGGCGGCAAGTTCGGTGAGTTGTGCGCGAGTCTTGGCTAGTGTAAGGCCGGTGGCTTCGGCGATCTCGGTATCGAGTTGCTCGCCATGCGTTTTCAGATATTGCAAAATTGTGTTCAAAACATCTCCCAGCACGGATTTCTTTAATTGATGCTTGACAGGATATACCTTGCGCGCATAAGCGGCGCAAAATAACTTCGTTCCCCTGTCAAATTCGCCGAATTAATCTCTATTCACTTCCATATTGCAGATGAAGGCAGCATGGCTGCTTTGGTTGCCGGCCGAGACAACGATCGAATCGTTTAAGGATGTATTGCAGGTGCAAAGAATCGCATCAATTACGCATGGAGCTGGCCACAGGCACGTCGAAAGGCGCAATGCGATCCGCGTAATGTGGGGTTTTGTGTTGCTGGTCAACTTTGTGAGTTGCAGCTTGTCTTCAAAGGTGAAGAAGGCAGGGAAGGATTTTAATCGGCTGGTGATTTTCAGCAGGAATTCGGGGGGCGTCTTCCAAGCGGCGCTGTGCTGCATTGACGTAAAATCAGGATGAATCAAATCAAGATTGAAAAAGCTATGACAATCGCTACGCTCGCACCTGGTTACGTTGAACCTTCCCGTCTGGCCGACTCCTTGAGTGGCTATGGTTTCGGTGTATTGGGTTCGTCCGGGCTCGCTTCATTCATAGGGCTACCGCTGTCCGATCTGGAATCTTTGAAACCAGGCTGGGACGATCTGCCGCTCGACAATTTTCTCAAAGACGGCGGGCGTTATCGTCGCCGCCGGCATTCCTGTTTCATCGTTGAGCAACAGGAAGTCACACAGGTTCCGCATCGCGCACATTACCAGCCGCTTGAGTACAACGCGTTACACGGCGGGATGCACCGTTTATTCGAGCCAATGGCTGAAATGATAGTTTTGCGGCAGATATGGCCGAGCCTGTTGCGGGCAATCGCTCGTGTCTGTTCGAACGTTAAGGGAGAGCAGCCATGGTATGTCGAAGCGCACCAGTTTCGTATCGATACCAGCCAAGGCATTGGGCGCCCGACACCGGAGGGTGCGCATCGTGACGGCGTGGACTTTGTCGCCATCTTGTTGGTCGCGCGTGAGAATGTCCGTGGTGGCGAAAGCCGCATCTTTGAATTCAACGGGCGGCACGGGCAGCGCTTCACATTGAGCGAGCCATGGACGCTGCTGCTGCTCGACGATCAAAAGGTCATCCACGAGTCAACGCCTATCCAACCGGCGGCGGAAGGCGGTCATCGCGATACGCTGGTGCTGACGTTCAGGGCGGGCGGGTTCCTCGAACCATCGGCGCCGTAGCAAGGGAACATGCCGTATCTCCAAAATCGCGCCCCCTACAGCTCCGCGCCGAAGCTTGCTATAACAAACGACTTGCCCGGCGATTTTACCGGGTTAGTCAGATGGCTAGTTTCACCAGACAGTCGCCGCACTCGCAAGAGTGGGGAGGACAACATGACCGCGCCAGAGGGCTTGTTGCAGTGGAGACTCATGCGCGTAGCGTGTGATGTCGGAACTAAAGTCCGGGTTCCCCGGACGCTCTATGACCTACGTGTTAAACTCCATTCCGAAGCTGGCTAGACAGTCGCCGCACTCGCAAGAGTGGGGAGGAAAGTCCGGGCTCCGCAGAGCAGGATGCCGGTTAATGGCCGGACGCCGTGAGGCGATGGAAAGTGCCACAGAAAATATACCGCCGATGGCCCGGCACTGCTGTCCGCAAGGGGGGCGGCTGGGTACAGGTAAGGTTGAAATGGCGAGGTAAGAGCTCACCGCGCTGGTGGCAACATCAGTGGCAGGGTAAACCCCATCCGGAGCAAGATCAAATAGGCTGACTATGGCGTGGCTCGCGTCGTCAGCGGGTAGATTGCTTGAGCGTCAGGTAACGAAACGCCTAGAGGAATGACTGTCCACGACAGAACCCGGCTTATCGGCCAGCTTCACCTTCTTTCAAAAGGGTGCACGCATCTCATAATGCACCCTCATGCCCCAGCAACCAGCGCTTGATATCCAGCGATGCACCCTCGCTGTGCTGCATGAATCCTCCCAGTCCGGCCTTGCCTACTACGCGGTGGCAGGGGACGACGATGGGGATGGGGTTCGCGCCGCAGGCCTGGCCGACGGCTTGCGCGGCGGAGTGCAGGTCGGTCGCCAGTTCGCCGTAGCTGCGCGTCTGTCCGCAGGGAATATCCAGCATCGCGTGCCAGACCTTTTGCCGATGGGCCGTGCCGTGCAGGTCGAGCGGCATGGTGAACGTTGCATGGGGATCGTCGAAATAGCGCAGCAGTTGGGCGCACACCGTCGCGGCGAATGCGTTCGTTGGTGCTTGCGGCCGTTCCGAGGCGGGCAGGAAGTCGATGCCAGTCAATGCCTCTGCGCTGCAACGGATGCCCAGCACGCCGAACGGTGCTTTCAGTTTTGCCTGGTAGTTCATGGCGCGATGATAACGCACAAACAAAAACGGGAGCCGAGGCTCCCGTTTTGTTTGCAGCAGAAAAACTGCGCGCAGCTTAGCCGCGTACTGCCAGCTTTTCCTTGATACGTGCCGACTTGCCCGAACGCTCGCGCAGGTAGTACAGCTTGGCGCGACGCACTGCGCCTTTACGCTTCACTTCGATGCTGGCGATAACAGGCGAGTAGGTCTGGAACGTACGTTCCACGCCTTCACCGGCAGAGATCTTGCGCACGATGAATGCGGAGTTCAGGCCGCGGTTGCGCTTGGCAATCACCACGCCTTCGTAAGCCTGGACGCGCTTGCGCTCGCCTTCGACCACGTTCACGCTAACGACCACGGTGTCGCCGGGGGAGAAAACCGGGATGACCTTGCCCAGACGGGCGATTTCTTCCTGCTCCAGTTGTTCGATCAGATTCACTTTACTGCTCCTTTAATATCGGGTCTTGTTCCTTCTGGAACTGAGCCAGAAGCCGAGACTCCTCTTTTGTCAAATCACGCCTGGCCAATAAATCCGGCCTGCGCAACCACGTTCTGCCCAACGACTGCTGAAGCCGCCAGCGCTGTATGTCCGCATGATTGCCGGACAACAATACCGGGGGCACGACTTCACCATTAAACACTTCCGGGCGGGTGTAGTGCGGGCAATCCAGCAGGCCCTGCACGAACGAATCCTGCTCCGCCGAGTCGGCATCGCCCAATACGCCGGGCAAATGCCGCACCAGACTGTCCACCAACACCATCGCCGCCAACTCGCCACCGGACAACACGTAGTCGCCGATGGAAATTTCGTCGTCCACATACTGGCGGATCAGGCGCTCGTCCACGCCTTCATAACGTCCCGCCAGCAGTATCAATCCTTCGTCTTGCTGTGCTACCAACTCCTTGATCGCCGCGTGGGTCAGCAATCTGCCTTGCGGCGACATATACACCACGCGGCTTTTCTTCGCACCGGCCGCCGCTTGTCGCTGTTTGGCGGCGTTGATCGCGCCCGCCAGCGGCTCTCCCAGCATCACCATCCCGGGGCCGCCGCCGTAGGGGCGGTCGTCGATGGTGCGGTAGTTGTCAGTCGTGAAATCCCTTGGATTCCACGTCTTCAACTCATACTTGCTTTGCTCTGCTGCACGCCGCGTAATGCCGTACTGCGTCAACGCATCGAACATCTGCGGAAACAGCGTGATGACATCAAAGATCATTTTGGGAAAAGATCATTTGAGGTAATCCGCCGACCAATCCACCCGGATGATTCGGTTGGCGGTATCCACCTGTTTGACGACCGAGTCGACGAACGGGATCAGTATTTCGCCGCTGTCGCCCTTGACGGTCAGCACGTCGTTCGCGCCGGTCTCAAGCAGGTTCGCCACCACACCGAGATGCTCGCCGGCCTCGTTCACCACAGACATCCCGATCAGGTCGGACCAGTAGTACTCGTCCTCATCCTGCTCCGGCAACTGGCTGCGCGGCACCGCGATCAACTGGCCTTTCAGGCGTTCCGCGGCATTGCGATCAGGGCAACCGGCCAGCAGGGCAGCCAAGGTCTTGTTATGCACCTCGTGCTGCTCCACTTTAACCTCGCGCCAAGGACCTTGCTCCTGCCCCAGCCACCAGATGTCGTAGTCCAGCAGACTATCGAGATACTCGGTGAAAGGCTGAATCTTGACCCAGCCACGGATGCCGTGAGCAGACGCCACGCGCCCCATGATCACCATAGGGTCGCTTACTTCAAGCTTGGGTGTCGCCACGCTCGAAATTAAGCTGCAGCAGCTCCGGCACGCTTGACCAGCTTGGCAACGGCGTCGCTCAGTTGCGCGCCCTTGCTCTGCCAGAAGGTGACACGCTCCATTTGCAGGCGCATGGCTTCCTGGCCTTCTGGAGCGATCGGGTTGTAGAAGCCGACGCGCTCGATGAAACGACCATCGCGACGATTGCGCGAATCAGCCACCACCACGTTGAAGAACGGGCGATTCTTGGAGCCGCCACGGGAAAGACGAATGATTACCATATAAAACCTATTAAAGTTGTTAGCCCAGCGAAAGGGCGCGAATTCTACGACAATTCCGTAGCTTATAGCAAGCGCAAGAAAATCAAGGAGATTTCCGGGGTTTTAACGCTGCAGCAGTACTTCCAAAACAAACTTGCTGCCCAGGTAGGCCAGCAGCAGCAATACGAAGCCGCTTACCGTCCAACGCACGGCGATGCGACCGCGCCAACCGTAGAAGCGGTGCCCCCACAGCAGCACGGCGAACACGCACCAGGAAATAAAGCCAAACAGCACTTTGTGGTTCAGCCGCCAAGCCTGGCCGAATATTTCTTCGGAGAACACCATGCCGGACGCCAACGTTAACGACAGCAGCACGAAGCCGAAGCCGATCATGCGGAACAGCAGAGTCTCCATCGTCAGCAGCGGCGGCAGATTCTGCAGCACGCGGGGCAGTGTTGCATGATGCAGACGCTTTTCCACCATCGAGATCAGCACCGCGTGCAGCATCGCGATCGTGAACAGACTGTAGGCCAGCATCGCTGCGCCGATATGCGCCTTGAACGCCAGCAGTCCGGTGTTTTCCAACTGATGTGCAGCCGGAAATATTTCGGGCAACAGCACCGCCAACGCAGCCAGCGGCAACACCAGCGCTTGCAGGCAGCCGACCGGATAGAAGAAGCGCGCTACCCAATACACCAGCAGCGTTAGCCAGACGATCAGCGCGAGCGCATTGACCATGCTGAGGTTGAATCCGCCGCCGGCGAACATGTCCTGCGCCAGCAAATAGCCTTGCAGCGCCAGTGGCGCCAGCACCCAATGTCCCGCTGCACCGCGGCTCAGCACGTCGCCCTTGTCGCGCAACTGCGCCTGCCAGAAATAGACCGCGAGCACGCTGTAGCCGGTGAAAGCCAGCCAGGAAAGGATAACGTTAGACATTTTTTGCCGGGATGTTTTAGACTTCGCGGATTCTACACCATACGCAATAACATACCCACATGCTGGACAACCTGACGCAACGCCTATCCGGTGTCATCAAAAACCTGCGCGGCCAAGCGCGCCTCACCGAGAGCAATATTCAGGACGCGCTGCGCGAAGTGCGCATGGCGCTGCTCGAAGCGGACGTCGCGCTGCCCGTGGTCAAGGACTTCATCGCCCAAGTCAAGGAAGCTGCACTCGGGCAGGAAGTCATCGGCAACCTGAATCCGGGACAGGCGCTGATCGGCGTGGTGCACCGCGAGCTCACCAAGCTGATGGGCGAGCACAACGATGCGCTCAATCTCGCGACCACACCGCCCGCGGTGATTCTGATGGCCGGTCTGCAGGGCGCGGGTAAGACCACTACCAGCGGTAAGCTGGCCAAGCTGCTGCGCGAACAGCAAAAGAAGAAGGTGTTGCTGGTCAGTTGCGACGTGTATCGTCCCGCGGCGATCGAGCAGTTGCGCACGCTGGCGCAACAGTTGGGGATCGACTTCTTCGCTTCCGATATCAGCCAGAAACCGCAGGATATCGCGCTGGCCGCGCATGACTATGCGAAGAAGCACTATCACGATGTGCTGATCGTCGACACCGCAGGTCGTCTGGCAATCGATGCTGCGATGATGGAAGAAATCAAGCAATTGCACGCCGCGCTGAAGCCGATCGAAACGCTGTTCGTGGTCGATGCGATGACAGGCCAGGATGCGGTGAACACCGCCAAGGCGTTCGGCGAGGCATTGCCGCTGACCGGCGTGATCCTCACCAAGCTCGACGGCGATGCGCGCGGCGGTGCTGCGTTGTCGGTGCGCCAGATCACCGGCAAACCGATCAAGTTCGTCGGCGTCAGCGAGAAGCCCAACGGCCTCGAAGCCTTCCACCCCGAGCGCATGGCCTCGCGCGTACTCGGCATGGGCGACGTGCTGTCGCTGCTCGAAGAGGCGCAGCGCGGCGTGGATATCGCCGAGGCCGAGAAGCTCGCGAAGAAGGTGCAGAGCGGCAAAGGCTTCGACCTGAACGACTTCAAGATGCAGATCGTGCAGATGCGCAAGATGGGCGGCATGTCCGCGCTGATGGACAAGCTCCCCGCGCAACTCAGCCAGGCCGCCGCCGGTGCGAAAGTGGATGACAAGCAGATCAACCGCATCGAAGGCATCATCAATTCGATGACCCCGCTGGAGCGCACCAAGCCCGAACTCATCAAGGCCTCGCGCAAGCGCCGCATCGCCATGGGCGCGGGCGTGCAGGTGATGCACGTCAACCAGCTGCTCAATCAGTTCGAGCAGACCCAGAAGATGATGAAGATGTTCAGCAAGGGCGGCGGCATGGCCAAGATGATGCGCGGCATGGCCGGCAAGATTCCTGGCATGGGGCGCTAGTTAACAACTCACGACTCACGACTGCATTATGACTATCAAAGCCATCATATTCGACGTCGACGGCACGCTGGCCGATACCGAAGACGGTCACCGTCTTTCCTTTAATAAAGCCTTCGCCGAAAACAATCTTCCCTGGAACTGGGATGTCGCGCTGTACGACAAGCTGCTGAAAGTGACCGGCGGCAAGGAGCGCATCAAGCATTTCATCGAGACCTGTCTGCCCGACTTCGTGAAGCCCGCCGATTACGACGGCTTCGTGAAGAATCTGCATGTGGTGAAAACCGCACATTACAACGGGATGCTGCGCGAAGGCGGCATCCCGTTGCGTCCCGGCATCAAGCAATTGATTCAGGATGCGCATGCCGCAGGCATCACGCTGGCGATCGCCACCACGACCACACCGGAAAATGTGTCCACGCTGCTCGAAGTCGGCCTAGGCAGTGACTGGCAGAAGCACTTCGCGGCTCTCGGTTGCGGTGACATCGTCCCGCACAAGAAACCCGCGCCGGACATCTACTTCTGGGTACTGGAAAAACTGGGCCTGCCCGCTGCAGACTGCATCGCACTGGAAGACTCCGAAAACGGCCTGCGTTCCAGCCTCGCGGCGGGCATCAGGACTTATGTCACGCTGAATCACTACACGCGCCACCACGATTTCACCGGCGCGGCGGGCGTATTCGACGACCTGCGCGACTTGGCCGGTTTCTACCGCAAGACCGGGCTGCCGCTTCCCAAACAGTAAATTTCTGTTTAGGATTCGCCCCCCGTGGGGGTGTAGCTCAGTTGGGAGAGCGTCTGGTTCGCAATCAGAAGGTCGTCAGTTCGATCCTGATCACCTCCACCATCAAACAAAAGCCGGACATGTTCCGGTTTTTTGTTGCCCGTCGGAGGCTAGACTGTCTATTGTCGTCACCCGAACATGTCGTCGCCAAAATGGCGACAGTGGTACACTGGTCGCCCAAGTTATTTCTGGAGTTGAAAAATGGGAACCGCTATTGCCAAGCAAGATCGTATCGGCGCTCGGGTTCCGCATGAGGTCTACGAAACGCTGTGCCGTGCCGCCGAACTCTCGGGCGCGACAGTCAACCAGTTTCTGGTGCAGGCCGCATTGAAGGAGGCGCAGACTGTCATCGAACGTGAGGACGTGATTCGTCTATCGCCTCGCGACTGGAACTGGATGCTCGACCTCATGGAAAACCCGGGCAAGCCCAACGCCAAACTGAAGGCTGCCATGAAGCGTTACCAGAAGGCCAAGCGAGACGATGCAGATACAGCCTTTAACTGGAAGCCATGACAGGCAGGGCTTCGACTGCGGCCGCCGGGAACTGAACGACTGGTTGCAGCAGGTCGCCCGTCAGCATCAGGACAAAGGGCTGTCCAAGACCTTCGTCGCCATCCGCGAAGAAGAGCCTACTCTCATCTGCGGCTACTATGCGCTGACGCTGGCCGAGCTCGACAGCCGCCATTTGCCGGACGCCTGGTGCAAGAAGCTGCCGCGCCGCATTCCCGGCGTGCGGCTAGGACGGCTGGCCGTTGACAAGACGTTTCAAGGGAAAGGTCTGGGCGAGCTGCTGCTGGTCGATGCGCTGATGCGCACGCGGCGCATCGCCATCGAGGCGGGCGGCATCGGCCTGTTCGTCGATGCCCTCGATGGGCAAGCCGCAGGGTACTATCAGCGTTTCGGGTTTCAGCAGGCACCGGATAATCCGCTGCTGCTGTTCTTGGCAGCAAATGTAATGGAGTGAGCGGGCGATCGACCTGCTCTCGAAAAACAAAACGGGGAGAATTGACGGATGGTTTTTAGCGAAGACTCAAGAGTCAAGATTCCCTGCATTCTGCATTTGATCCGCCTTGGTTATCGCTACCTCTCCCTCAAGAATGCCAAATGGGACGAAGAGAGCAATATTTTTCCGGACTTGTTTCGTACCGCCATCGCCCGGATCAACCCAGACATTGACGGTGCTGACATTGATCGACTGTTGGTCGATGTCCAACTCTCGCTGGATAACGAAGACCTCGGCAAAGCTTTCTATGAAAAGCTCACCGAACGTTCCGGCATCCGGCTGATCGACTTTGCTGATTTCTCAAACAATAGCTTCCATGTGGTCACCGAGCTGACCTGCAAGAATGGCGACGACGAGTTCCGGCCCGACATTACCCTGCTCATCAACGGCATGCCGCTGGTCTTCATCGAGGTCAAAAAGCCCAACAACCGCGAAGGCGTCCTGGCCGAGCGCAACCGCATCATCACGCGCAGCCGTAATCCCCGTTTCCGCCGCTTCATCAACATCACCCAGTTGATGGTTTTCTCCAACAACATGGAGTACGACGACGGCACGCCGCAGCCTATCGAGGGCGCGTTCTATGCCAGCCCTTCATACGACGCGCCGAGCTTCAACTATTTCCGCGAAGAAGAAACGCTGAATCTGGCCGACCTGCTGGCCGACGAGGACGACGCGGTCGAGAACGAAGTGCTGCGCGACAATAATCTGAACGTCATCAAACACAGCCCCGAATTCGTCAGCAACAAATCGCCCGACACGCCGACCAACCGCATCTGCACCTCCCTGTTCAGTCGCGACCGTCTGTCATTCCTGCTGCAATACGCCCTGGTCTATGTGAACGAGGCCGACGGCCTGCACAAGCACGTCATGCGATACCCGCAGCTCTTCGCCACCAAGGCGATAGAGCGCAAGCTTGATGCCGGAGTGCGCAAGGGCATCATCTGGCACACTCAGGGCAGTGGCAAAACCGCGCTGGCCTACTACAACACGCGCTTTCTCACCGACTACTTCCAGCGCCGGGGCATCATTCCCAAGTTTTATTTCATCGTTGATCGTATTGACCTGCTCATCCAGGCGCAGCGCGAGTTTGCCAGTCGTGGCCTGACGGTCCATACCATATACAGCCGCGAAGCCTTCGCCCGCGACATCAAGGCGACTCAGGCACTGCACAACCACTCCGGCAAGCCGGAGATCACGGTGGTCAATATCCAGAAGTTCGAGGATGACCCGGATGTGGTGCGCACCGAGGATTACGATGTCAGCATCCAGCGCGTGTACTTTCTCGACGAGGTGCACCGCAGCTACAACCCCAAGGGCAGCTTCCTCGCCAACCTGAGCCAGTCCGACCAGAATGCAATCAAGATCGGCCTCACCGGCACGCCGCTGTTGGGCGACGACTACAACTCCCGCGCCCTGTTCGGCGATTACATTCACAAGTACTACTACAACGCATCCATCGCCGACGGCTACACCCTGCGTCTGATCCGCGAAGAGATCGCCACCAACTACAAGCTCTCGCTGCAAGAGGCGCTTGCGGAGGTGGAGCTCCAGCAGGGAGACATCGACCGCAAGCTCATCTATGCGCATCCGCGCTTTGTCGAACCCATGCTCGATTACATCGTGCGCGATTTTGAAAAAAGTCGCAGCGCGCTGAACGACGCGACCATCGGTGGCATGGTGATTTGCGACAGCGCTGAACAGGCCAGGCAAATGTTCGAGATTTTCAATAAGGTCTATGCGGATCAGGCACAGCCTGCTTACGCGGCGCAAGACTCCGCACAAGCTTTGATCGCCGCGCGGCAGCCCGATAGTTACGCCGCCAGAACGATGCTGGAAAACCGAGCCAAAAGCGGCGCGCTCATCCTGCACGATGTAGGCAGCAAAGAGGAACGCAAAGATTGGGTAGAAGATTTCAAAGCGGGCAAAATCGACCTGCTGTTCGTCTATAACATGCTGCTCACCGGCTTTGATGCGCGGCGGCTGAAAAAGCTCTACCTCGGTCGGGTGATTCGCAAACACAACCTGCTGCAGGCGCTGACCCGCGTTAATCGCACCTACAAGGATTTTCGTTACGGTTATGTCGTTGATTTCGCCGACATCCGCAAGGAGTTCGACGCCACCAACAAGGCGTATTTCGACGAGCTGCAAGCCGAGCTGGGCGATGAGCTGGAGCACTACTCCAACCTGTTTAAATCCGCCGAGGAAATTACCCAGGAAATTGAGGCGATCAAGGACATCCTGTTCAGCTTCAATGTCGAAAACGCCGAGGAGTTTTCAAAGCAGATCAGCCAGATTCAAGATCGCGCCACCGTGCTCGCTCTCAAGAAGGCACTGGCCGATGCGCGCAGTCTCTACAACCTCATCCGCCTGCAAGGCGAATATGGTTTGCTCCAGCAGCTCGATTTCCAGAAACTGAATCAGCTTTACCGCGAAACCTGCAATCACCTCGATCTGCTTAACCTCAAAGAAAGCATCGAATCGAGTGCCGACACCAGCAACCTGCTCAATGTCGCGCTCGAAGACGTGCTGTTCATGTTCACCAAAGTGCGGGAAGAAGAACTGGTGCTGGCCGACAAGCTGAAAAACACCCTGCGCCAGACCCGCGAAGCCATGCTCGACAACTTCGACCAGCAAGACCCGAAGTTCATCACCCTGAAAGAAGAGTTGGAGCGGCTGTTCAAGAAAAAAAATCTCAACGAAGTCTCGCAGGAAGAGATGACCGCCAATATCGGCGCGCTCAACGCCATTCACGACAAGGTCAAAGAACTCAATCGCCAGAACAACCAGCTCCGCGCCAAATACCAAGGCGACACCAAATACACGCGCATCCACAAGCGCCTGTGGGAGCGCGGCACGCTCACGCAAACCGAGCGCAGTCTGTTCGATGCGCTCATCGGGGTTAAGCAACAGGCTGACGAGCAAGTGCTGCAAAACACCCAACTGCTGAACAACGAAAGCTACTTTGAGAAAATGATGATGCCGCTCGTGATTGACGAGTTTGGCAATCGTCAGAAAATTAGACTCACCCCGGATGCCTCCCGCACCATCAACCAACTGGTGGTGGCGGAATACATGAATGAATAAATAAGGTAATCCCCCGGCTTAGCCGGGGGACTCACAAGGTTTGACCGAGCGCTACGGTCAGCCTGACTCTACTGACTTGATCAAAAGTTA
>Ga0209211_10010258_pt1 | contig 12249 bp, 16 predicted proteins | sample RifGroA2_FD_183992 | JGI IMG/M metagenome (GOLD analysis project Ga0209211, IMG submission 183992) | Groundwater microbial communities from Rifle, Colorado, USA - Groundwater A2 (SPAdes) (version 2) | ecosystem: Environmental > Aquatic > Deep subsurface > Groundwater | place: Rifle, Colorado... | reverse complement strand
GCGGCAACACCGCCGTGGAAGAGGCGCTGTACCTCGCCAACATCGCCAGCCGCGTCACGCTGGTGCACCGCCGCGACACCTTCCGCGCCGAACGCATCATGATCGACCACCTGATGGAAAAAGTGAAAGAAGGCAAAATCGCCCTGCAACTGAACAGCACGCTCGACGAAGTGCTCGGCGACGCCAGCGGCGTGACCGGCATGCGCGTCAAGAACGTGCGCAGCGGCGAAAAGCAGGACATCGCACTGAAAGGCGTGTTCATCGCGATCGGTCACAAGCCCAACACCGACATCTTCGCCGGACAACTGGAAATGGACAGCGGCTACATCCGCACGCGCGGCGGCAACCAGGGCAACGCCACAGCGACCAGCATCTCCGGCGTGTTCGCGGCAGGCGACGTGCAGGATCAAATCTATCGCCAAGCCTGCACCAGCGCAGCGACCGGCTGCATGGCGGCGCTGGATGCGGACAAATATCTGGCCGCACTCGGTAAAGCCTGACACCGCACGGTGCTTGCTCACCGCACCGTGAAACAGCCTCCGCCAAAGCTGAAAAACCAGATCATGCCCGAAGATGCCGCGCTGTTCCGTGCGGCGGTCGGCGCTGTAAAGCCGCTGCCCGAACAGAACCGCATCACACCGCAAAAACCACCACGCCAATTTTTGCTGCGCGCTCCTGCCACACCTCCATCAATCCCCGACACGCTCTTCGACTCCGGCGTGGAAAACGCGCCGGACGAATTCCTGCACAACGGCCTGTCGCGCATGACCCTGCGCAAGCTGCGGCGCGGTCACTGGCCGGTGCAGGACAGCCTCGACCTGCACGGCAATAACAGCGACGCGGCACGCAAACTGTTGCAGGAGTTTCTGCATGAAGCGGCGCAATGCAGGCTGCGCTGCGTGCTGGTGATCCACGGCAAGGGAATGAATAGCCGGGGCGGCGAAGGATTATTGCGCAAGCTCACGCGCCACTGGCTAGCGCAGCACCCGGATGTGCTGGCCTATTGCGACGCACCGCCCAGAGATGGCGGCAGCGGCGCGGTGCTGGTATTGCTGAAGGTTACTGAGGTGCCTGCTGGATAGTTGCAGGGCCACTTTGTGCCAATAGCGACACTTCAGAGCAAAAGAGGTTTGACTAAACCCGCAAATCAGGAGTAAAAAACCACCCCCGCGTCGCTACGCTCCGACTGTCCAGTTTGCCGTGGACTGAGTGTCCAGTTTCCGTGGAATACGCACGCACAACATATTCAGATTGACATAAAATCCCTTACATGAAAGAACGAGTAAGGATTTATGATAAATTCCAGGAGGCAACGATGCTTGCGACAGTGACTGAGAAGGGACAAGTAACCATCCCAAAGAATATACGTGACCAGCTCCATATTGCGACCGGTAGCAAGCTTGATTTCGAGATGGAGGAGGACGGTAGCCTGCGGGTGCGCGTGCTGGTGCGTGGTTCCGATAACCTGTTCGGCTTGGTGCATCGCCCCGGAATTAAGCCACTCAGTATCAAGGAGATGGATGAAGGTATCGTCGCGGCGACAAAAGCGCGCAACCAACGTTCGCGCAAATGATCGCGCTGGACACCAATGTCCTGGTGCGGCTTGTCACACGTGACAATGAGGCGCAGGCTCGGCGCGCCAAGGCAGTGTTCGACGTACACGGGCAGGAGCATGGTGGATTATTTGTGTCCGACATCGTGCTGGTCGAGTTGTGTTGGACGCTGTCGCGTAGCTACGAGCTGGAACGTGCCGACATCGCGCGCACCGTGCGTGCCTTGCTCGACAACAGCAGCATCGCTTTCGAATCGTCTCCCGCCGTGCGCAACGCGCTGAACAGTTTTGAAACCACGGCTGCGGATTTCCCAGATTGCCTGATCGTAGCCAAAGCCAGCTACGCCGGTTGCAGCCACACGCTTACCTTCGACCAGCGCATGAAGTCGCTGCCCGGTGTTCAGCTTCTTTAAACGAGAGTCATTGCTCGAAACCCCAGCATGTTGGCGCTGACGCATCGCACCTGCCCCAAACATTGACCGACCGCTTTGGAGAAAGCCGAGGGGCTGCAATGTGTCGATAGTTCTACGTCACGGGTGACTGCTGTCGGGCAGTCGGGCAGTGTAACTGCCAAATGATTATCATCAGATGATATAATGGCGCATGCAAGCCGATAGTGGAATTGGAACGCTGCTTGAACTGAATGGAAATATCATTCAACAAGAGCATGGCTACTGGGTAGAGATACACGCATGGCGTGTTGAATCATCTAGCTTGATTCCGCACGGTATTCGCTATGCATTAACGCTGCATCAGTTGAGTGGAATACGAGTGATGGGCTATGACAACGCACATGCGGTAAAACCGTCAGTGCGCTTCAAGTATGCAGGGCAGGTGTTGCCGTATGACCACAAGCATCGCAGCATCTCGGATAAGGGCGTCCCTTACGAGTTCAAGGATGCTTACCAGTTGCTACAAGATTTTTTTGCGGATGTAGATCGGATAGTTCAGGAGTACATAAAATGAAAAGTATCGTGATAGGCATCATGCCCCAAGAAAAAATACGTGAGCGCATCTATGCGATTGCCAAAGGGCTGTATAAGCCCAAGGCAAGCGAACCGAAGATATGGTTCACTTCGATGAAGTCGTTAGCTGAAGTTCTCAGTGATGACAATCGAGCATTGCTACGAGTGATCAAGGACTCCCAACCAAAATCCATTTCTTCGCTGGCTGAAATGACTGGTCGTAAGCCGAGCAATCTTTCGCGTACGCTGAAGACCATGTCGAACTATGGCATCGTTGAAATGAGGAGAGAGCGTAATCATGTGCGTCCGATTGCAAATGCAACGGATTTCCACATTATCACGGCCTAATTTGGTGTCACCGATTTGTCACGCGACATCGTTTTTATGAGGCTAATTAGGTGAGTATCTGCAACGGGTCGTTAGCTTCACTTCATGAACGATCGGTTTGTATCGGCCAGAAACCCCTTTTTAGACATCAATGCCATACGGAAACCACCAGGTGTGGAGTGAGCAGAGCAAGGTCGGTTGTGTACCGCTATTCGTCCTGCAATACCTGTCCCGGGAACAATTCTTCCGTATAGCCAAATCTGGTCATGTCCCGGATACGCATCGGATACAGAATTCCATCCAGATGATCGCATTCGTGCTGCACCACACGCGCATGGAATCCGCTCACTGTCCGTTCAATCGGCGCGCCATATTCGTCACTGCCCTGATAGCGGATATTCTGAAAGCGTGGTACCAGTCCGCGCAAGCCGGGCAGGCTCAGGCAGCCTTCCCAGCCCTCTTCGATTTTGCCGTCCAGTTGCGTGATTACCGGATTGATCAGCACGGTTTCCGGCACCGTCCCAGCATCGGGATAGCGCGGATTCTGCCCGTCCTGGGCAGGAGGCGGCTGCATGCCAAAAATCACCACGCGCAGATTCACGCCGATTTGCGGCGCGGCCAATCCCACACCGTTCAGTGCCTGCATGGTGTCGCGCATATCCTCCAGCAGCGCATTTAATTCACCACTGCCGAAGTTGCTGACCGGTTCGGCGCGCTGCAACAGCCGCGCATCGCCCATGCGCAACACTTGCCTAACCGCCATCGCAATTCACCACACATTCAAGGATGCTGCGCACCCGTTCCATCGCCATATTCGCGATGGTATTGACCTGTTCCATATTGACGCCTTGCTTGTTGTCGCCGCGCCCTGCCGCATGATTCACGACCACGGCGATAATGGCATAGTTCAGCCCCAACTCCATCGCCAGCGCGGTTTCCGGCATGCCGGTCATGCCGACCATGTCCGCACCGTCCCGCTCGTAGCGGTTGATTTCCGCAATGCTGTCCAGGCGCGGCCCTTGCGTCGCGGCATACACGCCATTATCCACGCAGGGCTGCTGCACAATGCCCGCGCTGCGCAAAATCCGGCCGCGCAATTCCGTGCTGTATGGCAACGTGAAATTTGCATTGGAATAAGGTGTGTCGCGCGTATCGTAAAAGGTGGCATCGCGCCCGTGGGTGTAGTCGATGATCTGATCCGGCACGGCTATGGTGCCGGGCGTCAAATCGGCGCGTATACCACCCACCGTCGTAATCGAGATGACATTGTTCACGCCCTGCTCGCGCAACGCCCACAGATTGGCGCGATAGTTCACCAGGTGCGACGGGATGGTGTGCCCAAAGCCGTGACGCGCCAGAAAAATCACCTCGTGCTGATTCAGCGTACCGAACAGGAATGCGCCGGAAGGCTCGCCATAAGGCGTGCGCATGACCTGCCGATGGGTGATTTCAAGGCTCGCCAGTTCTGTCAGGCCGCTGCCGCCGATAATTGCCAACATAATTATTCCTCCTTCACTGCATAAATGGCGGGCAGATTGCGCCACGCCCCTTCGATGTCCATGCCATAACCGAACACAAAGCGGTCCGGCAATTCCATCCCGACAAAATCGGCATGGATCGGCTTGGCCCTGCCATGCCGCTTATCGGCGAACACCGCGCTGTAGAATTTGCTCGCGCCCAATTCCAGCACGCGCTGGCGCAGCGCCGCCAGAGTGTGGCCTTCATCGAGAATATCGTCCAGTACCAGCACCACGCGGCCGCGCACATTTTCGCGCGGCTCGACTTTCCAGTGCATCTGCCCGCCGTGCCGCGCGTCGCCGTAACGCGACACATGCACGTAGTCGAAATCCAATGGGAAATCGAGCATCGGCAGCAACTGCCCGGTGAATACCACCGCGCCGCCCATTACCGACAACACCAGCGGATACGTATCCGCCAGCGCAGCGTTGATCTGCCGCGCGACCTTGTGCAGTGACGCCTGCACCTGCTCCGCCGAGCACAGCAGTTCGGCCTGCTGCAGGATATCGCGGGCATGCTGAGTCGAAACACTCATGAATTATTTCAGGCTGTCCAGATAGGCGGCAAACTCATCGCGCAATTCGGAATGCATCAGACCGAATGCCACCTGCGCCTTCAAATAGCCCAGTTTCGAACCGCAGTCATAGCGCGTACCCTTGAAACGATAAGCGAGCATTCTCTCTTCCTGCATCAGCGCGGCAATGCCGTCGGTCAACTGGATCTCGCCGCCTGTTCCGGCCTGCACCTTTCCCAGATGATGGAAAATGCGCGGCGTGAGAATGTAGCGTCCCACCACGGCAAGGGTCGAAGGCGCATCTTCCGGTTTGGGTTTTTCGACAATGGCATCTATTTGTTCAAGGTCATCTGCCAGCGGCACGCTGCTGACAATACCGTATTGTCTTGTGTCGTCACGCGGCACATTCTGCACGCCCAGGATCGAGCACTGATGCTGCCAAAATACACCCACCATCTGTTTGACAATAGGAGGCTCGCCATCAATCAGATCATCCGCCAGGATCACCGCGAACGGCTCATCCTGCACCACCGGCTGTGCGCACAGCACCGCATGCCCCAGTCCCAGCGGCTCGGACTGGCGGATGTAAATACAGTTCACATGCCTTGGGACCACCTCACGCACCATGTCCAGCAGTTCCTGCTTGCCACGTGCGGCAAGCTCCGCTTCCAGTTCATAGGCCGTGTCAAAGTGATCCTCGATGGCGCGCTTATTGCGCCCGGTGATAAACACCATATCGGTAATGCCCGCCGCCACCGCCTCTTCCACCGCATACTGGATCAGCGGTTTATCCACCACCGGCATCATCTCTTTCGGGCTGGCCTTGGTGGCGGGCAGGAAACGGCTGCCCATACCGGCAACGGGGAAAACGGCCTTGGTTATTTTCTTCACTGCAAATCTCCTTTACACCGGACCGGCAAAAGCTGTTTTCGGCGCAGGCCGTAGCCCAAAGCGGCCTTGGTAATGCGCTTCATTTGTTGATCCTCCATTTCATGGCTGCCTGCATGCAACTGTGAGCGATCCACTGGATTTCCCATTGAAGTCCGGCGGAACAATTGTACGTCAAGAGAAGCCGCCAATGAAATTTCAGCAGTTCAACATGGCTGTGGGATAATTCCGCCATGAATTCCTCCCTGCTTTCCGGCCTCAATCCCGAACAACGTGCCGCTGTCGAACTCCCCGCTCAATCCGCGCTGATCCTCGCCGGAGCGGGCAGCGGCAAGACACGCGTACTGACTACGCGTATTGCCTGGCTGATCAGCACCGGGGAAGTGAGTCCACATGGCATCCTCGCAGTGACCTTCACCAACAAGGCCGCCAAGGAGATGGTGACACGCCTGTCGGCGATGCTGCCCATCAATACGCGCGGCATGTGGATCGGTACCTTCCACGGGCTGTGCAACCGTATGTTGCGCGCGCATTTTCGCGAGGCGAATTTGCCGCAGACCTTCCAGATTCTCGATTCCGGCGACCAACTTTCCGCGATCAAGCGGCTGATGAAGGCGATGAATGTCGATGACGAAAAATATCCGCCGCGCGAGATGCAGAGTTTTATCAGTGGCAGCAAGGAGCAAGGGCTACGCGCGCATGAAGTGGAGGCCTACGATCCCTATACGAAGCGCAAGGTGGAAGTGTTCGCCGAATACGATGCGCAATGCCAGCGCGAAGGCGTGGTGGATTTTTCCGAGTTGCTGCTGCGCTGCTACGATCTGCTGTCGCGCAATGCGCAACTGCGCGAGCATTACCAGGAGCGTTTCAAGCATATTCTGGTAGACGAGTTTCAGGACACCAACAAGCTGCAATACCAATGGCTGAAATTGCTGGCGGGCAGGAACAATTCGTTGTTCGCAGTGGGCGACGACGACCAGTCGATCTATGCATTTCGCGGCGCGAATGTCGGCAACATGCAGGAGTTGCTGCGCGATTTTCACGTCGAGAACATCATCAAACTGGAGCAGAACTACCGCTCGCACGGCAACATCCTCGACGCGGCCAATGCGCTGATCAGCAACAACCGCAGCCGCCTCGGCAAAAACCTGTGGACAGCGGAAAACGGCGGCGAGCCGATTCGCGTGTACGAGGCGGCAACCGATGTGGACGAGGCGGCGTTCATCGTCGATGAGATCAAACAATTGCATTCCGAGGGGATCAATCTCAAGGAGATCGCGCTGTTGTATCGCTCCAACGCGCAGTCGCGCGTGCTGGAACATGCGCTGGTGTCCGCCGGATTGTCGTATCGCGTGTATGGCGGGCTGCGCTTTTTCGAGCGGCAGGAGATCAAGCACGCGCTGGCCTACCTGCGCCTGATGCAAAACACCGACGACGACAACGCGCTGTTGCGCATCATCAATTTTCCGACGCGCGGCATCGGTGCGCGCAGCATCGAACAGTTGCAGGAAGCGGCGAAGATGAATTCGACCACGCTATGGGACGCTGCGGCGCGCGCGGGCGGCAAGGTGTCGGCGTTCGTCGCGCTGATTGAGTCGTTGCGTAGCGCGATGCGCGGGCTTCCGCTCCCCGAAATCATCGACCACGTGCTGGAGCACAGCGGCCTGGTCGCACATTACCGGAACGAGACCGGTGCAAAGAAACGCGAGTCTGAGGAACGGCTGGAAAACCTGAATGAGCTGGTCAATGCGGCGACGCTGTTTGTGCATGAAGCAGAGGACGACAGCCTGACTGCGTTTCTGACCCACGCTTCGCTGGAAGCGGGCGAGCATCAGGCGGGCGACCAGGACGACGCGTTGCACCTGATGACGGTGCATGCAGCCAAGGGTCTGGAGTTCCACACCGTGTTCATCACCGGGCTGGAAGAAAGCTTATTTCCGCACCAGAACAGCCAGCGCGAAGACGGTGGGCTGGATGAGGAGCGCCGCCTGATGTATGTGGCGATCACCCGCGCGCGGCGCAGGCTGTACCTGAGCTTTGCGCAGAGCCGCATGCTGCATGGCCAGGTGAGTTACGGCAGGGTATCGAGTTTCTTGCGCGAGCTGCCGGAGGAGTTGCTGCATTGGATTACGCCGAGATTCGTCGCGCGCAAGAGTTTCGATTCCTACCTGCCGCCGAGCGCCGGTGCGACGCCTTCATTCGGAGCCGCTCCCGCACCCGAACACTCTGGGAACACATGGCGCATTGGTCAGCGCGTGTTCCACCAGAAATTCGGCGATGGAGTCATTACCGGCGTGGAAGGCAGCGGCGCAGATGCGCGCGTACAGGTGAATTTCAAGCACGCGGGCAGTAAATGGCTGGCACTGGAATATGCGAAACTGACTGCCGTGTAGGGGCGAATGAATTCGCCCCTGCATAAAATCAGAACACGCTCTTGTCCGGCGTAAATGCACCGTTGGTAGGCTGAATTTCTCCGGCAAATGGGAAGATATTGCGGTAGCTGACGTAGAGCGAGGTAAAGCCGAGCGGTAGCAATACGACCAGGCCGATGTTGAACGGCAGCAGGCTGAGCGCCAGCGCGATGACTTGCATGATGAGGCTGTACACGGTGTATGGGGCAAGATTGCGCAAGGTGCCGGACAGGCTGGCGCGCAGCGCGGCAAATGGCGGCACATCGTTGAAGAATACCAGCATCGGCGCGTATTGCAGCGCCAGCATCAGCACCAGTAACAGTGTGAGTCCAACCAACAAACTGAAAGCTACGCCCGATCCGGCGGTCCACATGGCAGTCATCAGCATCTGTGGATCATTGGCGGTCTGGACGTTTTCCGACAGTGTGGTGAGTGCTTCGCCGCCAATGAATATCATCGCGACCGAGGCAAACAGCAACCCCAATATGGTGAAACCGCCCAGCGCAACCAGGCGGGCGGCGCCCTTCTGGAATCCAGCGAAGAGGTGCGTCAACTCGACTTCCTCCTCTTCTTCCAGCGCACGGCAGACGCGCATGTAACCGGCCATCAGCACCGGCAGCAGCAGTACGACGAGCAGCGGTCCAAACAGCGGGATATTTAGCACGGCGAACATGGCCAGTGCGCCGACCAGCGCGAAAGTGATGGACATCAGCGGATTGCGCATGATGAGTTGGTATCCTTGCTTCACCCAGATCCAACCGCGCGCGGCATTCAGTTTGCGTATCTCCATAGCGTCCTCGCTTATAGCCAGACGGCCTGCGCCGTTGCAATATGATTCTTCAGTATCCGTTCAAAATGGCGCGGGTCGTGCGCATTGACCAGCTCGCCATCACGCGGCAGGTGCAGGTCGAACAGGCGCGACAGCCAGAAGCGCAATGCGGCGACGCGTAACATCAGCGGCCACGCATCGCGCTCGCTGTCCAGCAGCGGACGCACTGCATGGTAGGCACGCAGAAAGGTTTGTGCGCGTGCCATATCCAGCGTGCCATCGGCATTCATGCACCAGTCGTTTACGGTGATTGCCACGTCATACAGCAACGCATCGCTGCATGCGAAATAAAAATCGATCAGTCCGCCGACACGGTTTTCTTCCAGCAGCACATTGTCGCGGAACAGATCGGCGTGAATCGCGCCCTGCGGCAGCGCAGCCCAGTTTTGCTGCGCGTGCAGTGGAATCTCGCTGTCCAGCAATGCGGCCTGTTCCGCGTCGAGAAAGTGGCGCACCTGCGGCGCAGTCGCCGCGCGCCATGCCGCGCCGCGCGGGTTGGGCATGATCTGGCTGAAGCTCTGTCCGGCGATGTGCATCTGGCCGAGCATCGCGCCGATGGCGGCGCACTGGGCGTTGTCCGGCATCGCGGTGGATTTGCCGGAGAGGCGGCTGACGATGCAGGCGGGCTTGCCGTTGAGCGTGCCCAAAAACTGGTTGTGTCGGTTCGCCACCGGGCTGGGGCAGGGAATGCCGTGGCGCGCCAGATGCGCCATCAGATTCAGGTAGAACGGCAACTCGTCGGCGGCAAGTCTCTCAAACAGTGTGAGCACAAAGCGGCCATTGCTTGTCGTAACGAAATAATTAGTGTTTTCAACCCCGGATGCGATGGCCTGCAATTCCAGCAATTGACCCAGTGAATAATCGCCCAGCCAGGCGCGTAATTCTGCCTCCGAGACGCTGGTGAAGACGGCCATTTCTAAAAGCTGTGAATAATCCAGCGCGGTACGCGTACGCCGGAATCAAGACTCTCCTGCCGCACAAACTTGCCGTCGCCGCGATCGTCAACCAGGTAGTACGGCACGCCATGCTTCGGCGTGATCTTGATCATGTACAGCTTGCCGCCTACGCGATATTCCTCGACGGTCTGCTCGGTTTCCTTGCTGATGGTCACTTCTGGCGCATCATCCGGGGCCACATCCGGCCCGGCGTCGAATGCGGGCGGCGGGGGCAGCGGCTCGAGGTTGCCGGGCACCGGTTTCTGGGCGAAGGCGGCGAGGGAAAAACAGCCCAGCAGCAAAAAGGATAGGAATCGCATCGCAGTAACCTCGATGAATTGTAATAAGCGCATTTTAGCCGATGTAGGAAGGAACTGCGCGGCCATGTGCAAGCCCGCACAAGTCAGAGGCACTCGTTATAACCCGCCATGCCTCGAGCTTGCGCTCATGGAAAATGGAGGCATTCGCCGGGCTGGTGGACGGCAGGCGCAAGTACTCAATGGTTTCAATTTCGATGGCGGGATGCACATGCTTGCGGTAGCACTGCTCTGCCTTGGCGCCATTGAAAAAAACATGGTTGATCTTTGGGTGATGCCGGAAAAACGCTGCAAAGTCGTTCGGGACAAGCGATTCATTATCGATATGGGAATCCAGGCTGCCTTTGCGGCGGCATGACCGGAGCACATCCCACAGCGCGATCCGGGCCGACTTCAGCGCCTGCATCCTTTGCTCGTAAGGTGAAGCCGGATCGATGTCGAGCAACTCGCCCATGATGCGCCAGAACAGGTTGCGTGGATGCGCATAGTACTGGCCGGCACGAAGAGAGGCTTCACCGGGCATGCTGCCCAGGATGAGGATGGTGGCGTCCGCCGTTTCGATCGGCGCAAAACTTTGTACATGCCGCATGAGTTGTAGGTCGGGTTTTAACCCAGATAATTCATTAGAACGTAGGTCGGGCTTCAGCCCGACATGTCGGGTTAAAACCCGACCTACAACCCCTTGATTCCTCATGGCAGGTTCATCTAATGAACTATTTGGGTTTAACCCGACAGCGATACTTTACAAGTAAAGCTGCCGCTCGCGTTCCGCTTCCGAAGGCTCGAAGCCGCGCGTTTCGTAGTGTTTGAAAATCGCGCTGACCACCGCTTCGGGTTCATCTATCACCTGGACCAGGTTCATGTCTTCCGGGCTGATGACTCTTTCTTCCAGCAGTGCAGTCTTGAACCATTCAAGCAAACCGCCCCAGAACTGGCTGCCGACCAGGATGATCGGCATCCTGCGCGTCTTGCCGGTCTGCACCAGCGTCAACGCTTCCATCAACTCGTCCAGCGTGCCGAAGCCGCCGGGCATCACCACGTATGCGCTGGCGAATTTGACGAACATCACCTTGCGCGCGAAGAAGTGCTGGAAGGTCTGACTGATGTTCTGGTAGAGGTTGCCGACCTGCTCGTGCGGCAACTGGATATTCAGCCCGACGCTGGGTGATTTGCCGTAGAACGCGCCCTTGTTGGCGGCTTCCATGATGCCGGGGCCACCGCCGGAAATGACCGAGAATCCGGCGTCGGAAAGCAGCCGCGCGATTTCTTCGGTAAGTTTGTAGTAAGGCTGGCCGGGCTTGGTGCGCGCGCTGCCGAAGATGCTGACGGCGGGATGGATGTGGTTGAGGCGTTCGGTGGCGGAGACGAACTCTGACATAATGCCGAACACGCGCCACGCCTCTTTGGAATTCCATGATTCCGGCACTGCGGAGGTGGGTAATTTGGACGATATGCTCATGCAATTTCCTTTATGAAAGCAAACGAGACGGGTTCCGCCAAAACATTGTTGCTGGTGGACGGTTCCTCTTTCCTGTACCGCGCGTTCCATGCGATGCCGGATTTGCGCAACCGCGAGGGCTTCCCGACCGGCGCGATCTACGGTGTGCTCAACATGCTGCGCAAGTTGCGCCACGACTACCCGGCGGATTATAGCCTGTGCGTATTTGACGCAAAAGGAAAAACCTTCCGCGACGACATGTATCCGCAATACAAGGCGCACCGCCCGGCGATGCCGGACGATCTGGTGCGGCAGATCGAACCGCTGCACCAGGCCATCGCCGCGTCCGGCTGGCATCTGCTGATGCTGGAAGGCGTGGAGGCGGACGACGTGATCGGCACGCTGGCGCAACAAGCCGCAAGGGACAGCGTGCGCTGCATCGTCGCGACGGGAGACAAAGACCTCGCGCAGCTGGTGAATGAGCATGTGACGCTGATCAACACCATGAACAACGAGACGCTGGACATTGCGGGCGTAAACGCCAAATTCGGCGTG